>Ga0070666_10000859_pt1 | contig 18400 bp, 18 predicted proteins | sample KBSS23metaG_FD_64677 | JGI IMG/M metagenome (GOLD analysis project Ga0070666, IMG submission 64677) | Switchgrass rhizosphere microbial communities from Kellogg Biological Station, Michigan, USA - KBS S2-3 metaG | ecosystem: Host-associated > Plants > Roots > Rhizosphere > Soil ... | reverse complement strand
AGCTTTCAGGGTCAGCCGTGGAATTGGGCAGTCGTCGATGGCAAGGGCATCAATGTCATTGATCGTGCCACAGCCGTGACTGCAACTGCCGGCGGACCGTCTGCGCCGATACAATCTTTTAGCGACACCCGGAATGAACCTCCGCCTCCACAGCCGCAACTGACGGCACCATTTGCACAATCGGCTCCGGTTCCCCCTCCGGTTCCTGCTAACGCAACCCCTGCGGCCGCAACTCCTGCGAACCAACCCGCAGGTGCCGTGAATCTTCCACCGGCCCAGGGTGGGCCGGCGCCGCCGACTCAGATCTTTCAGCCGCTCGGAACGCCTCTCGGTGGGGCTTTACCGACTGTTCAGCCCGTACGGTGAGTCTGGATATCGCGGTCAACCGTCAAGCGTTCCATAATTACGAAATTCTGGAAAGATTTGAAGCGGGTATGGTACTTACCGGCACCGAAATCAAGTCCGCCAGGGATGGGCGAGTCAATCTGAAGGATGCCTATGGATTGGTGAAGTCGGGAGAAGTTTGGCTGCTGAACTGCCACATCAGTCCCTATTCTCACGGAAACTTTTCCAATCATGACCCCCTACGGACCCGAAAGCTTTTGCTCAACCGCAGCGAAATTCGCCGCCTCATCGGAAAGACCGTCGAAAAGGGACTAACGCTTGTCCCCCTTCGCGTCTATCTAAAGGGCGGTAGACTGAAATGCGAAATTGCTCTGGCGAAAGGGCGCAAGCTTCACGATAAGCGGGAAGTGTCGCGTCAAAAAACGATCGATAAGGAGGCCAAACAGGCCGTCAGTGATCGGAAGTAGCAGTCGTGTGATCGGGCGATGTCCGTCGATGAAACACGAACGTTAAATCGGGGATTGCGTGCCGTCATCGACCGAGCCTGCAGGAGATTTAAGGATTCTGTAATGCCTGAAGAACTTCCAATCTATTCCAATACGATGTTGCGAACGGGTCTTCAGTTCGCCGATCTGGCCCGGTTCAAAGACCTGGATTTATCTGAAGCCTGGTCGAAATCGGACGATATTCTCGCGCAGATGGAAGGCGCTTCCGACGTTGCCGGCGCACGCTCGGCCGTGCACGAATCCACCAAGAACGAACTCCTGAAGGTGCACTCTCTTTTATTCCGGGGTCGGCCCGGCGCTGGTCGATTTCGATCTCTCGAACTGAAACCGATCTATCGTGGTCAGGACTGCGCCCCCCCGCAGTTCATCGATCGTTCCATCGACAACCTGGAAATCTGGCTCGCCGCGGACAGCTTCAAGGAAATTCATCCCATCGAACGATGTGCTTTAACGATTACTCGAATCCTCGACGTCTGGCCCTTTGAATATGGGAATCTGACAACAGCGATCGTCTTTGCAAATAAAGCCTTGAACGACGCCGGCCTTGCACCGTTTTTCGTCCTGCCGGAGCACAAAGCAGAGTTTGAAAAAGTTGTTGCGAGTTCGATGATCATTGAAATGCAGCCGCTGATCAACGCGATCTATCAGACGGTGAAGCGAGAGATGGCGCAGTTTGAAAAATGATGACCGGTATTCCCGGCAGATTCGATTCACACCCATCGGAGCAGAAGGACAGCTGAGAATTGACAGCGCGCGTGTCGCCCTGATCGGCGCCGGCGCACTGGGCAGCGTCTCTGCGGAATTGCTGGTGCGTGCGGGCGTCGGCTTTCTGAGAATCATCGACAGGGATTTCGTCGAACTTTCCAACCTCCAGCGACAGTCCCTTTACGATGAAGAGGATGTGCGGAACAACCTGCCCAAAGCTGTTGCTGCAGCTGCCAAATTGAAGCGCATCAATTCGACCATCCACGTTGAACCCATCGTGGACGACGTCAATCCGGTTACGGTGGAAGATTATATTAAGGATGTCGACCTGGTTCTGGATGCACTCGATAATTTCGAAACTCGATTCGTCATCAACGATGCCTGTGTCAAACACACACGCCCATGGATCTATTCATCAGCGGTGGGAAGCTATGGCCTGGTCATGCCGATCATCCCCGGGGAGTCTCCGTGCCTTCGTTGCCTGATCGGCAGCCTGCCTGCCCCTGGATCCTCACCAACCTGTGACACCGATGGCGTGATTGGGCCGATCACGCACGTCATTGCATCCATCCAGGTTGCCGAAGCCTTAAAGTGGATTACCGGAAATGGTGAAGCGAAGAACCTGGAACTCATCACATTCGATGTATGGACGCATCAGTTTCATCGAGTGGCGTTAGGTGCGGAAGCCATGAAAGCGTGTCCAGCTTGCGCCGAAGGCCGATTCGATTACCTGGACGGCAGTCCCTTGCGCACCGTCACCCTTTGCGGTCGCAATGCCGTTCAACTGATTCCCGGAGTTCGAAGCGATATGAATTTTTCCCAGCTGTCCAATTCCATTGGAACTTCCGGCACTGTTCAATACAACGAATTCCTCTTGCGGTGTTCTTCGCCGCCTTTCGAACTCACTGTCTTCAAGGACGGTCGCGCTATCGTAAAAGGTACTGAAGATCCAGGTATCGCTCGCTCTGTTTACACGAAAATCGTCGGCACCTGACTGGGCCAGTTTCGGATTAATCTATTGTCGACTTTCAAGAATTATGGTGCCCACCGCGGTCGATGAAGCGGGCACGTGATAGAACCGGTAGACCTCCTTCACGTTGTCGCCAAGCGCACCGCGCATGATGAGCCACATCACCAGTTCGATCGCTTCGGCGCCCGCGTCACGAAGGTATTCCAGCGGCGATATTCGCACGAGACGTTCGGGATCGCTGGAGAGTCCATCCAGAAACGACTGGTCGAATTCTTTGTTTACGAGTCCGGCTCTTGGCCCTTGAATCTGATGCGACATGCCGCCGGTGCCAAAGATGACAACCTTCAAGTCCTCGTGCCACCCTTCAACTGCTTTCCGGATCGCTTTGCCCAGCATGTAACAGCGATGTCCAGTCGGAGCGGGATATTGAATGACATTTACCGCAAGCGGAATGACCCGGCACGGCCATGCCTTCGGCTGTCCAAACAAAAGCGTCATCGGCGTCGTCAGCCCATGATCCACCTGCATCTCATTGACGATTGTCATGTCGAACTCGTCGAGCACAAGGGATTGAATCATGTGTGACGCAAGTTCGGGATACCCCATGACCACCGGCACAGGACGCGCACCCCAGCCCTCATCGGCGATCTTGAATTCCTCTGCACATCCCAGTCCGAAGGTTGGAATGATTTTAAAATCGAATGCGTTCACGTGATCGTTATAAACCATGATGACGACATCGGGCTTCGTTTCGGCCATCCATTTCTTGGCCGGCTCATACCCCTTGAACAGCGGCACCCAATACGGTTCGCCGGCTTTACCATTGTCGACAGCGGCGCCGATTGCCGGAGTATGCGATGTTCCGACTCCAGCGATGATTTTCGCCATCAGTCTTTTCCCTTCCGTTCAGATTTGGAACGCCACCCATCCGGCGACCGCCCACCTGCCAACATCATTGCGACATAATCCTTCTCTTCCATGCCCGTCATCTGGGATGCCATAAACTGATAGGACTTGCCGTCGGTGAAAGCGAGCTTGGCAAGCGCATAGGAAACGCCGCCAAGTTCAAGCAGTTTGTTCCAGTCCCGATGGAGAACCGCGTCGCGCTGTTCGTCGGTCATTCCAAATTTCAAAGTATATGTGCCTTCGTCGGCGAGAAACTCCTTGCGATTCTCGGCCTTCATCAACGAATAGAGAAACTCGTTCAGGCGATATCCAATGCGCGCGCGCTGGGCATCAAATACCCAGGTTCCGGGGATATCCTCGTAGTCTTCAGGTCTTTGCGTCATTCCAACATCCTTTCCATCAATCCGGAGCTGCGCTCGAAAGCCGCCCATATTTTGCCACGGGAATGCTCGTTCCCCATGCTTATTGCCGGATCTTTTGTTACGGTGAGACGTGCTCTGGACATGCGTACGTTCGTGATTCCATGCCCTTCTGCGTTATTATCGAGGCTATGTCTCACGCGTTCCGGGCCTCGTTTTCAGGCAATGCTGCCAGTTTCCTCTGCAATTCATGGATGTAGCCGCATGGCGCCGCGAAATGCGAGCGCGCCTGATTGACGCCCGGCTGGAAATCTCCCCGGAAGAACACGAACGTTTCAGCCGAACCATCGAAAACCGCATCGAGGGGATTCTCGACTCCCTCCCTCCGCAGATATTGAGTGCTTACTGGCCCTTCAAAGGCGAAGTGGATCTACGTCCATTGATGAGGCGACTGCAAGCCAAAGGTTGGGTTACCGCGGTTCCGTCTGTTGTCCGGCGACGGAGTCCTCTTGAATTTCTGGAATGGGCGGACGGGATGGAAATGGATCTCGGGCCGTACGACATTCCGGTGCCTCGTGACCGTAAAGTCGTTCGACCCACCGTCGTGATTGCACCTCTGGTGGCATTCGACAGGAACAATTACCGTCTGGGATATGGTTCCGGTTTTTTTGACATCACGCTGGCAGCATTACAACCGCCTCCCTTGACGATCGGAGTGGGCTTCGAAATTACCGGCGTCGAAACGATTCATCCTTTGCCGACCGATATTCCATTGAACCTCATCGTCACCGAAGCCGGAGTGTGGAAGCCTGGACGGAAAATAACAACGTCAACGCCGCCGATACATTAGAGCGATCGGGCGATACGCGTAAAATCCTTCCATGAAAATTCTTTTCCTTCACGGATGGCATTCCGTTCCGGGAGGCGTCAAGCCGGTCTTTCTCAAGGAGAGCGGACACACCGTACTTAATCCAGCACTGCCAGACGACGACTTTGACGAGGCTCTCCGAATTGCTCAAGATCAATTCGACAGGCACCATCCCGATGTGGTCGTCGGATCAAGCCGCGGTGGTGCGATAGCGATGAATCTTCGGCGAGTTTCGGTGCGGCTGGTTCTATTGTGTCCGGCCTGGCGCTGGTTTGGATCCGTTCAGGTTGTGAAGCGCGGAACCATCATTCTGCATTGCCGGAACGACAACGTCGTGCCGTTTTACGATTCCGAGGAATTGCTGCGGAACAGCGGACTCCCTGGCGATGCATTGATCGAGACAGGTTCCGACCATCGCCTGGCCGATCCAGAGTCCCTTCAATTAATGTTGAAAGCCTGCGAACGGGATTTTTTCTGAACCGCGATTTGGATTGCGACCTTCCGCGACCCGCGACAGCCAAACTGTATTAAATTCTATTTGGGGCTGCTGTCCGCGGTGAACGACTCGACGCTGGAACAGGAGCGACCAAAAACCAATCAAGAGTAAGTGCCATGGATAACAAACAGGTTGCGGCGCCAGACAGTACCGCGGTGAGGGTTGCATTGTGGAGAGGGCTGCACGTCGAAATCGATCCGCCGCCGCATGTGTTTGAAGACGAAGTCGGAGTGAAGCTGGCTGCACCGGACGAGGGATGGCAAAGCCGTCCGGACATGAGCGAGTTCACGCGGCCTTTCCGTGCCTCCATCGTGGCACGAGCCCGCTTCATCGAAGATCTCGTCGCGGAACAAGTGGATCAGGGTGTCGGGCAGTACGTGATTCTCGGAGCGGGTCTGGATACGTTCGCGCAGCGCCGACCTGAGGTCGCCTCGCGTGTGCGCGTATTCGAGATTGATCGGCCCGGACCTCAGGCCTGGAAGCGCCAGCGCCTCGTCGATCTTGGATACGGTATACCGTCGTACTTGCGGTTCGTGCCAGTGGACTTCGAGGCGGGAGACCCGTGGTGGGAGCGACTAGCCTCGTCGGGATTCGATTCGCAGAGATCCGCGATCTTCGCGTCCACCGGTGTCAGCATGTACCTGACCCGAGATGCCAACATGGCGGCAATGCGCCAGATTGCTTCGCTCGCTCCAGGGTCCACGCTTGCCATGTCGTTCCTGCTTCCGATCGAAATGACGGATCCCGAGTTGCGTCCTGCGATGGAACGCGCAGTGGCAGGATCGCAAGCAAGCGGTACGCCTTTCATCAGCTTTTTCACACCGGCCGACATGCTGGCGCTGGCCCGCGATGCCGGCTTTCGAAAGGTCCAGCACGTTTCATCGGCCACGCTGGCCCAGCGCTACTTCGCGGACAGGACAGATGGCCTTCGTCCGCCAAACAATGCAGAAGAACTGCTTGTGGCAACCACCTGAGGTTCATCATTTTCCAGGTATGAGAAACATTTCCATTGAGACATCCACCCACGGTCGCGTGCTCATTAAGGATGCTGGTGTTTCGCCATCGGACGCCCGCTTCCTCGTCGGCTTCCATGGCTATGCGCAGAATGCAGAGGACATGCTCGCGGAACTCGATCATCTTTCCAACCGCAATGCATGGACACTCGTATCCGTACAGGCGTTGCACCGATTCTATCTGCGAGGTGACGAAAGAATCGTCGCCAGCTGGATGACGCGACAGGACCGCGAACTCGCAATCGCCGACAACATCGTTTACATCGACCGTGTGGTCCGTTCACTTGTGGCGGAAGCGCCTCAGGCTCCGGTGGTCTTCGTCGGATTTTCACAGGGCGTCGCTATGGCTTACAGGGCCGGCGTTCTGGGCGCCCACCGCCCTCGAGGTGTCATTGCCATCGGCGGTGACATTCCACCTGATGTGAAGACATCGCCCTCAAACAAATTTCCTCCAATCCTTGTCACGGCCGGAGAGAGTGATCGATTTTACCCTCAGGCGAAAGTCGAGGCCGACGAAGCATTTCTAAGATCCGCTGGCGTCCAATTTGATGTTTTTCGGTATCAGGGCGGGCACGAGTGGACCGATCCGCTGCGCGAGCGGATCGATCAGGCGCTTGATCAAATAATCCGCGATCGTCCAACTCTTTGAAACATCCGGCGTAACCTTTTGCTCCAGAGATTCGTATAGATGAACGAGTTTATATGAAGCGCTTTATCTGGTTATTATTCATCATTTTGATTGCGGTTCCAGTATTCGCCCAGGACGAAGGTGAAAGCGGTGGCCCCGAAGGTGGAGCACTTTCCGACGAAGGTCCGGTCGCCGAAATTCAAAGCCGTCCTAAAGTCGATCCCCTGGCCGATTTGCGGAGCTGGCTCGTCAAAGCGTCCGCTCCTCCCATGGCGAAAGCCCAGGAAAAGTCTTTGAAAAGCCTGTATGACAGGCAGATCAAAGAGATGGGTGAGTCGTTCAAGAAGCAGTTCGGTGTGTCTCTGGATTCTGCTATCGCTGCACAGTCTTCGCGCGGACGTCGAGGGGGCTCTGCCACGCCCGCGAACCAGTCTCAGTCGGCAGAGATTACCCGCCTCTCGAACCAGCTCAGAGACAGAGTCATCGCATCGTTACGAATGGATCAGCAGGCTGCTTTGAGAAAATTTCAAAGTGAGCAGCTTCGCGTTAAAGAGGTCCATCTCCTCAAACAGAAATTGAAGGCAGCGGGAATCTTATTATCAGCCGAACAGGAGTCCCAGGTCGACGCGATCTACGCCCGTAAGAGCCGACTGCGCACCCTGGCGATTATCGAAGCAAAGGGTGAGTCTTACGATAAGAACATCACGATACTGAATCAACAGACGACACAGCGGGTTGTGCAGCTTTTAAGTCCCACCCAGATCGCCGTACTCTCCTCCGCCAACAAGAACAAAACACCCGCGCCGTAGTCCGCTGTTCGGGAACTGGGAAATCGTATCAGCCGCCAGCACCCCTCTTGACAGGCGCCATAACTCAATTACCGGAAGTACAGTTCCATCGGCGTCACGGAACCGATTTGATGCCTCATGGCCGGATCGGGAACCCAATCCATGAAGTCGTCCAATGTCTGTTGATATGTTGTCGTGGATTCAAAGCCCGCAAACGGCGCATCGCTTCCCCAGACAAGACGCTCGGGACCTGCGATCTTCAGAAGTTCACGAGCATACACCTTGGCGGCCTCGCGGCCCACGCGATAGGCGGCGGACAATTTAACCCATGTGCGCCCAGACTCGATCGACCGCAATACTGCCTGGAAGCCGGGACAGTTCACTCCCAGGTTGGGATCCGGATATCCGAAATGATCAACAACGATTCGGACGCCCGAGTCTTTAATATGAGACAGAATCGCGGGAAGCCTGCCAAGTCCGACGTGCAGGTGGATGTGCCAGTTCAGGTCGGCCATACGTCGAAGCAATCCGAGATATTCTTCCGAATCGATCGCCGGTATCGTTGACAGCGATATCCATGGCAAACGCACTCCCACGATTCCAGCTTGATTCATGCGTTCCATCGTTTGCCGATCCGTCGTTGGATCGAGAAGAACCGTTCCTCGCAGACGCCTGTGTGCACGCACGGCGGCGATCGTGTAATCGTTGTATGTGCCAAAAATGCTGGCTCCGGTAATGACTCCAAAGCGGATGCCATGAGCGTCCAACTCTGCCAAATACTGCTCGGTGGTGAATTCGTAGTCCGGACGATGACGGGGATTTGCGACCAGAGGCATGCCTCTGGTCCAGACGTGCGCGTGAGAGTCGACCAGTGGAACAGGAGACGGTTCAGCCATTGCTGCGTTCCGCGGTTTTCTCCACATCGGGACGCCAGAGCATCACCAACCCTCCAATGAGAGAACATATTCCGACGGCAACAAGTCCTGGCGGATACGTGCCCAGATGCTCTTTCACGTATCCAATCAGCCATGGCGATGCCGACCCGGCCAGATTCCCAATCGACACGATCATTGCAATGCCGACGGCTGCGGTTTCCTTTGAAAAACTTTCGCTGATTGCTGAAAGGAACGGGCCCTTCAACCCAAACACTCCAAGCGCGGAAACGGAGAGTGCAATCATAGTGATCAAAGGCGATGTTACATAAAAACACGCCATCATGCCTGCCGCCGCGACAAACGCGGCGATCGCCGTATGCCATTTGCGTTCGCGAGCCCGGTCCGAATGACGCGCCCAGAGAATCATCGCGATGCTGCCGCAGGCAAATGGTATCGCGCTCACCAGTCCGGTCAGCACGTTTCCAAATCCGAAATCGTGGACCATCTGCGGAGTCCAGAAGCTCAGCGCATAGCTCGGCATGGCGGTGCCGAAAAATACAATTGAGAGTGCGATCACTCGCCTGTCGGCAAGCAGCGGCAGCGACCGAATGAGGGACTTCCGCGAAGTCTTCTCCGGATGCATGGCGCGCTCGCGATCGATGGTTTGTTGGAGCCAGGTACGCTGCTCCAAAGTCAGCCATTTTGCATCCCGGGGCTGATCTGTTAGAAGATTCCAAATCAGCAAACCTATGACTATTCCCGGGATTGCCTCAAGCACATACAACCACTGCCAGCCTTTGAATCCAAGAACGCCGTCCAGATTGAGAATCAAACCGGAAATCGGCGAGCCAATGACACTCGCCATCGGAATGCCGATGGCGAACATACCGATATAGCGTGCGCGATACTTCTTTGGAAACCAGTACGTGAGATAGAGCACCACTCCCGGAAACAATCCCGCCTCGACAGCGCCCAGCAGAAATCTAACGGTGTAGAACGACCAGGTGCCTCTAACGAAAACCATGGCGCCTGCTACAAGTCCGCAGGTCACCATGATTCGCGCCAGCCATTTGCGGGCTCCGACTCGCTCCATCACGTAATTGCTCGGGACTTCGAAAATCAGGTATGCGTAGAAGAAGACTCCGGCCCCGAAACCAAATACCTGGGGCGACATTCCGAGATCCTTGCTCGCCGTGATTGCCGCGAACCCGATGTTGACTCGATCGATAAACGCGATGATGTAGCCGAAAAGCAAAAGCGGAATACAGCGGCGGGCCACCCGAGCCAGTGTTTCGCGCTCAAAGGCAGTCGAATCGGATGTAATCATGAAGCAAGAACCATCCCGGCGAGTCTAGCATGTCAATCGAATCGTTCGAAATTCCCTGGCGCCACGAAATCGAATTCATGGTGTGACTTTCTTCGCGCCCGGTGCGTGATACTAATTCTGATGCAGGCCATTGACGTGTGAATCGTCATCACGAGACTTGCTGCTGTCGAAAAGACCACGGTGTCGTCAAAGAGGTGGTCTGTAAATGAATTACGGAGAAGCGCGTACGTTGTGTCTCTTTTTGTTCAGGTTGTTGCTTCTATGTTAACCTCCCCCGCGTTGACAAATGGTCACTATTAAACGTCTTTGCACGTGCTTCTTACTTCTTGTCCTTTTGGTTCCTGCCATATCGTTTCATGATGACGCCATCCGTCTCTCTGCATTTCTTACCGATGAAGGCCCCACCGACGACTCGTTGACGGTCAAGGGGCATTATCAGGATTCGAATTATGACACTGCTCTGGCGACTCTGCTCGAAGGCCTGGACTATGTTCATGTCGCCTGGGTTTGTGCTCTGCACATCGATATCTCCTCCACTCCCTGCGTATTGATCGAATCCGAGGGAAGCTGCAATCGCAGCGTTGCGGCTCCAGTCGGCCGCGCCCCTCCCCTCGTTTAAGCTTCCACAGCGCACGACGTTCCAAAATTCAAAAAATTCCAGCGGGAGGCATTCCAATGTGGAAGGTATTCCTTACGGGTGCGACAGGATTCCTGGGCGGTGAACTGGCTGTCGCGCTCTCCAAGCTCGATTCGGTTGAGAAGATCACATGTCTGGTTCGTGCAAAGAATGACTGCGAAGCGGTCGAACGTCTCGAGCGCGTATTCGCGTTGCATGAGGATCTTTACGATCCCCGAAAAGTCATCGCGGTTCGAGGCAGCCTTACGGATGAAAAACTTCCCGTCGACCTGGCACGCCATCCCGGATTGAAAGATATCAATCTGGTTATTCACTCCGGGGCGAACACATCATTCCTCAGTCAGAAGTATGCGGCGGTTGCGGAAACCAACATCGCCGGTACCCAGCGTGTGGCTCAGTGGGCATCCGGGCTGAAGTCACTGGATACCTTTGCTTATATCGGGACTGCAACCATCGCTGGCGCAGGTCCGGAAGTCATCGGTCGTACGATTCGCGAAGATGAAACGCCGAATTTGTCCGCAAAGCATCTTGTCGGTTACACGCAATCCAAGATGCTTGCGGAAATAGCGGTCCGCGCAGCTCTGCCTGAGGAAAAACTTGCAGTCATACGTCCTTCCATTCTGGTGGGCGACAGCCGGTGCGTCGTCCCGCGTTCCTTTGATATCGCGTGGATTATTGTTGCTCTTCGGCATCTTCGAATGTTTTTCGGCGATCCGGATGCGTCATGCGACATCATCCCGGTCGACTTTGCGGCACAGGCCATCGTCACGTTGCTCACGGGCGTGCGATCCCACACGACCTATCACGTCAGTGCCGGCGCTGGCTCCACCAATTGCCGCACCATACTCGAAGCTATCGGTTATGACGATTCGGGTGTTCCCGAGCTGGTCTATTGCCCGAGAGAACATCTGGCATTGCTCAAGAAGTGGCTTCGCACGGGTACCAATCCGGATCCTGCTCTGGCCCGCTACTCGAAACATCTCGATTACATCCAGCGCGGCATTGGTCGTAAGAAAGCGAGAATGCTGCTTTCCGGTCTCGATGCGTACTGGCAGTTTATCGATCTGGGACAGCGTTTCGACAATTCGAGGTTGCTGGCGGACACACGAATTGGGATTCCGGAACCGGCCCACAACTATCTCGGACGCACGGTGGAATACATGGAGGACCTGGATCCGCTGGAAGCCGCAGTAAATCCGTAGCGGAATCGCTGTTCCAGAGTCGTCGCGTCATTCGATGGGAGGTGCAATTATTCCGGCGATACAGCCGGGGCTTGTGCAGCTATGGTGGGCTCCGATGTCGCGCCGCCGAGGACGATCTCGCATGGAGGCAGGACAAATACTCCATGACTGATCTCGTGCAGCGAGCGTCAAAATGCGTCCCTTGCGCGTACGGCTAAAATTCACAAGACGAGGCGGGGGCGGTGCCCGAAGCCTCCCTGTTGAATGACTTCGTGCCAGGCAGTGGTGTCGACTTTACTGAATGGGGACTGAAAGTGATTCAGGAATTGTCTGTTACTTTGCTTTCGCGTAATCCGAATCGGGCGAGGAGCATGGCGCCGACAACGGAAAATAAGACGTCATCCAGTCGCATCAGAATGGCATATGCGGCGCCATCAGGGACACTCCATCCGTGCAGATGGAAGATTCCGATAATGCCGCCTTCGTAGACGCCCAGACCGGCCGGCGTTGTTGGAAGCATGAATAGCAATTCCACGAGAACAAAGAATGAGGCCAGCTGCGCCATGCCGGGTTGCGGTCCATTGCCGCCGGCAGATCTAAGGAACCAGAAAAAGATGGCGGGTTGAATAAAACTCGCCAGTGGCGACAGGAAAGCCAGCAACTGCGCCGCAAGAAATGAGGCCCTGTGACGGACGAGGAGTCCGCGCACGGTCTTTTCCATATCTGACGCAGCTTCGCGCACGCTTTCAAGCCGTTTCGGGAATATTCCCAGTCGGATGACGAAGCCGATGGATCTTGCCAGGACTCGAAGATCCAGTAGCAGGGCGGACAAAATGAGACCTGCTAGAACTGCGAGCGACAGCGTTCCGAGCAGCATCCATGAAAGGGGCAAACCATGAGCGATCCCACTTCCGGCAATGATGATCAACGCGCCGACGATACTGGCGCTGAGCGCGGTCAACAGCTGAAACTCGCTGCCGAGTATGGTACCCAGGACGCGGCGGTTGGGTGTTTTCGTAACACGCGCAATGTGGATCGTTCGAACGCCTTCGCCGCCGAAATACATCAATGGGCTTACGAGATTGACAGCCCGTCCCATCAAGCCGGAGATCAGTGTGGTTCCAAAACCGATACGAATCCCGTCCGCCCTCATCAGAATATGCCACGCGGCAAGCGGCCCCAGGAGCGCCACGGTCATTTCAGCGAGGATGGCTGCCGCACCGGCAAATCCCACACGTTGAATCTGGATGAAGGCGGCCGAGAGGTCGATTTGTGTGAAGAGGACAATCAGTATTACAAGAGCAACGCCGAGTGTCGCGATGAGAAAGAGGCGTTTCATGGATGCTCGAATATAGAGACCGGGGTCGAGTGGGTCAATGGGAGAAGACAGGCGCCGAACGTATCACAGTGAGTCGCCCGGGAAATTGTGAAATCGCACAATTCCCGGGCCTCAGGATAGCTTTCGCAGACGGCATTACACCAGGACAACATGGTCGCGCTCTTTACACGAGGTAAAAGGAGTTCGGAGTATGCTTCAAAATCAGCGATGAAAAAACGGACAACATTGTTTTTTGCGGCTTTCATCTTGGTTGCAACCTCACTGCGGTCGTTTGCTCAGACTGTGCCGGAGCAGGTGCCCGTGGATGCCGCTCAAATCAGAGGACACGTTATCAACGCGCGCGACAACGAACCGATGGCGCTGGTGCAGGTTGAACTTTCCGGCACGACGCTCCGCGCCATCAGTGATGACGATGGCATGTTTCAAATTACCGGTGTGCCGCCTGGCGATTATGTCCTGCAGTCGACAACCGTAAACTTTTATCCTGTCCGTACTCCGATGACGCTTTCCGCGAATGAAGTTCGAAGTATTGATATCGTGATGGCCTCATCGAGCGCCAAATTATCCTCAAGCGTCGATGTGTCGGCAGACGTTTTTGATTCTGTGCCTGAGCCCGCAGCGGCGGGATTCACTCTCGAAGGCGAAGAACGCAAGAATCTTGCCAGCGTTCTCGCCGATGATCCATTGCGGGCCGTGCAGAACCTGCCAGGAGTCACGTCCAACAACGACTTTTCGTCGGAGTTTTCGGTACGCGGCGCACCGTTCAGCCGGGTCGGTCTGTATCTGGACGGCGTATTGCTCCACTCGCCGTTTCATACAACGGACCGTCAGGCCGACAACGGATCGATCACTATCTTTAATGGGGACCTGACCGACGATATGACCCTTTACCAGGGCGCATGGCCGGTTCGATTTGCCGACCGCACCGCAGGAGTGCTGGACGTGGAAACCCGGCAGGGAACTCGCGATGGCATTCACGGTCAGGCGAGCGTCAGCGCGTCGAATGCGGGGCTCACGCTGGAAGGCCCGATTTCGAAAAAGAAGCGTGGAGCCTGGCTCGTGGATTACCGGAAGAGCTACCTTCAGTACATTCTTAACCGGATTGATTTCGGAGATCAGCCACCACTTGCGTTTGGCTTTGACGATGCGCAGGCTCGCGTCGACTACAATCTCACCGCGCATCACGCCATCAGCCTCACGGCCCTGCATGGTTCGTCGTCAGTCGATCGAACAGAATTTCAGAGTGAGTTGAGCCCCAATACCGTCATGACCAGCGGCTATCGATTTACGCTCGTGAACTTAGGTTCCCGTTACACGCCGAATGCGCGATTGCTCATCAGCAACCATGTGGCGTGGTCGCATGAAAACGGCAACGTGGAGAATCGGGACAACGCCCCATTGAATACCGGTATCTATGACGAATGGACGTGGCGCGGCGATGCGACCGTCATCTGGAATAAGAAAAGCACTCTCAACTTTGGAGGACAGTATCGGAATCTTCATCAGGACGGCACATCCACTCAGTTCATCTATGCACCGGACATCACACCGTCCATGGACACTTCCAATGGAAACGGACACCAGGGTGGAGCCTACGTTCAGGAATCCTACGGCCTCCCCTCCGGACGTGCGCGATTTGCTGCCGGCGTAAGACAGGACGAACACAGCACCGCTTCTTCCGGGATTACTTCCCCGTATGCCAGTGTCTGGTTCCAGCCATGGAAGCAGACGCACTTGCAATTCGACTGGGGTAAGTATGGCCAGTTTCCGGAACTCAACCAGTTTTTCTCGACATTCGCGGTGACGCCGATCCAGCAGGAGCGCGCCACGCACTATGAGGCGACCATCGAACAACGACTCGATGAACGCACACGTCTGCATGTGGAGTTCTACGATCGAGAGGATCACGGACTTCTGGCGCGGCCGGCGCTGGATCCCCGGCTTGACGTCGATGGGACAGTAATCAACGCACAACCCAACGCGACCCTGCTCAACTCCCAGCACGGTTATGCACGAGGCATCGAAATATACGTCCAGCGGCGATCGGTGAATGGATTTACCGGATGGGTGTCGTACGCCTATGGTCGGGCTATCGTGACGGATGACGTGTTGAAGCAGACATTCCCTTCAGACTACGACCAGCGTCACACCTTCAACGCCTACGCGAGCAGGCGCCTTCGTCCGACGATCAATGTCAGTGGACGTTTTACCTATGGCAGCGGAATGCCGTTCCCGGCTTTTTATGCTGTGGATGCGACCGGGTACACACTGTCGGAGATTCGAAATGGACTACGCGCGCCGTCTTATCAGCGTGCGGACCTTCGTTTGAATAAAGCGTTCATCCGGCCGAAGGTCAAGACAACGCTGTTCGGGGAAATTGTGAACCTGACCAATCACAAGAACAGCGACTTCGACACTCCCGGACCTTACGATCCCGCGACCGGACGCACCGCGCCCAACTTTTACAGTATGTTTCCGATTCTTCCTTCAGTGGGAATGCTGCTGGAATTCTGAGCTGCGGTGTTATTTTGAAAGCCATCCAACGGTGAACGATGCGAACATCGTTCCACCTTCGAACGAGCTCCTTGCTCCAGACTCCCAGAAATAGCGAAAGTTCAGAAGTCCGAACGTCCGGCCGTGCTCGAACACCCCCGTCGTCAGATCGGGACCGATGCCAAACACACGATTCTTGCCGTAAAGATTCGTTGCCTTCATCGCGACCACGGGGATGTCTGAACCGCTGTCATTCGTGACTTTCCCCTGATACGCATAACCGACGCCGAATGCCGCGCCGAGTTTTTCGATGTTGTAGGCGGCTCCTCCCTCGAGCGTGAGAATGTCACCGACCCGGATATCCTGGTCCTTCTTCTTCGTATGCAGCTCGAGAAATGCCGACGTTGCCACGGTGTATTTCTTCGCCTTGTCCAGATACACCGTTGTGCCGCCCTGAATTTCGTGCGACCACATGCCGAGTCCCGTATTGTCGCTGGCACCAACTTCGTATTTTCCAGTCGGCGCATTGAACGCATAACCGACAACAAAATCCGCGCGGTTCTTTGTCCAGCCCAGATTAAGCGGTGCCACGTACAGGTCACTGATACCCCAGTCGGTGTTACTGGTTTGAGCATCGGCGCGTTCGGGAACGAAAGCGGTAAATGGCGGTGCGATGGTGAATCCGTAATTGCCGCCAAAAATCTTCTTCTTCGTCACGCCGTAAACCGTCGGAATCACCAAACGGAGGTCGAAGCCCTGGAAAACATTCGGCAACGCCAGATTTCCACTGTTGTCTTTGAGCCGGTCCGCGTTCTGCTGGAAATACGGAATAATGGCGTAGATCCCCGGCGGGCCCTGGCTGCCGGAGTTCACACCGTAATCGCCTCGGATATTTTCGCCAGTGTACTGTCCAAAAGCGGATGGCTCCGCAGCGAGCAGGCCCAAAAACACGCATGCGGTCAGAATGTATTTCTTCATAGATAATCCAGTTCGAATTCTAGTGTGCAGCGGAGCGCGGCAGTACCTGTAACCTTGGGCAGGGAAATGAGGGGACAGTCCCCTCGTTCCCTCATTTCCACTGATCTACCTGGATTCGCATTGCCCGCTTTAGTGGATCTGAACAGAGTCGCCTTCCGAAATCACGCCGCTGTGCACAACCTGAGTCCACATCCCAGCTTCGCCACGATGCATGCGATGGAGTGTCTTGTAGATATTCAGATCTCGGCCCATGCTGGGCTGTGCTCGATTGACCATCGTGCAGCGAACGCACCGCCGGCGCGGAACCAGCTCTGCCGAGCCGATGCGGATCGGACGATCGGCCCAGGCGTCTTCGAGCCATCCTTCCCCGTCAAGTTCGAGAAAAATATTCGGGCGAAAGCGGCGCATGTCCCAGGCACCGCTCGAATAGGCCGCTGCACTTTCCCGCAATCCCGCAGCAGTCAGTATCAGGATTGGAAACGCATCGACGAAGCGTCCCTTCGGCATTGTCCATTCGATTGCCCGACTCGCGTCGTCCGTTGCGTCAGCAAAATACTCTGCCCGCGATGCATCACATTCTGCTGCGGCCACCAATGTTACGGGTTTGGACAGCCATGTCGAGAGAGCAGAGTCCGTGTCCGGACCAGGTCCGGTGAGCAGCTGACCGTCGGGAAGAGTGATCAGTGGCAGGCCGCTTCGTGCATCGATACGCGACGACGCAAATAACAGGCGCGGTTCGCGCCGTGCCGTGAGGATTCGACTGTCGCTGCAATCCTGGATCCCCCAGACGCGATCGCCATCAACTCCATCCTCGACCACGCGCAGCGAGGACGACCGCTCGCCGAGCAGCGACTTCACTGGATAGCGCCAAAGTTGTCCGACACGCACCCCGTCAGTCATGATTCCTCCTCAAGGTCCTGTATCCCCAAAACGCCGATTAGCATTCTCAAGCAGACGGGCCAGAAATGAACCAGGTGAAATACGAATTGTTCGCGGTGAAGTACACTCAACGCGGCGAGATTTGTGTTTCGGCAGCAGCCGTGGGGCCTGGCGCTGGACCAGGAAGGTTTAGATTAGAGTGCAACCAATTACTTGCAATGTCGGCTCCCTCGGAGCCAGATTGTGTGCGTATTCTCAAAATGTTCGGAATGAAGAGGAGGGTTTTATGACCAAAGCCGCGGTGCTTGCTGTTTGCTTCGCGATCGTTTCAGTCACGCCCAGTATCGGAAGCGCGCAAACGTTCAAGGTGGATAAATACGATATCAAGGGTGACGGTGGCACCGACTACATTGCCGTCGAATCCGCGACCGGCCATGTGTTCGTTTCGCGGCAGAACCACATGATGGTGGTCGAAGGCGCGACCGGCAAGGTGCTTTTCGATATTCAAAATACTCCGGGCGTTCATGGTGCCGGCATTGCCACGAAGGCGGGTCACGGTTTCACGACGAACGGTACGGATTCAACGGTCACGATGTTCGACTTGAAAACATTTGCCGTGATCAAACAGATTCCGATCATGGTCGGCGGTCTGGACGGCATCATGTACGATGAGCCCGACGACAAGATCATCCTCACGAACCACAGCCGGCCTGTCGGTACTCTGGTTGCGCTCAATCCGGTAACCGGAGACATCGTCGGCACTGCCGAACTCGAAGATACGTCTCCCGAAGGTGCCGCGGCCGATGGCAAGGGACACATCTTCGTGAACAACGAAACGAAAAACACCATTCAGGTTGTGGATGTCAAAACGTGGAAAGCCACCGCGTCATGGCCGGTGGCTCCATGCGTGCGCCCAACGGGAATCGCTTACGACAAGGCATCGGACCGCATATTCTCAGGCTGCAGCAATACGTCCGTTGTGGTGGACCCGAACACGGGCAAGGTTGTCGCGTCGATTATGAACGGGGCAGGAGTGGACGCCCTCGGCTGGGATCCTTCGAAGAAGTTATTGTTCATTCCGAATGGTGGCGGCGGAAATGTGACCGT
>Ga0070666_10000853_pt1 | contig 18463 bp, 15 predicted proteins | sample KBSS23metaG_FD_64677 | JGI IMG/M metagenome (GOLD analysis project Ga0070666, IMG submission 64677) | Switchgrass rhizosphere microbial communities from Kellogg Biological Station, Michigan, USA - KBS S2-3 metaG | ecosystem: Host-associated > Plants > Roots > Rhizosphere > Soil ... | reverse complement strand
CGCCCCATCATCGCGGTGGTCGTCGTCATGTCGAGCGTCCGGATCGCGTGGATCTTCTCGGCGCCTCCGCGTGCGGCCACGTACCGGGCGACGACGTCGTCAGCCGTCTCGGCGCCCGCGGCCGCCGCCAGGCCCAGAAACACCCCGAACCACCGCCCCGCATTGAATATCCGCATATCTTTCCTCCGTGGCGCTTCCGCCCGTTTTCGCGTTTCGTCCGCGGCGGAGCGTCTGGCCGCTCCCCGCGCGAGAACCCTAGAGGACTCCGCATGAACGAGCGCTGAAGCGGTCGTTCACGTGCCGTTCAACGCCCGCTGGGTTATAAGGACCGCATGCGCGCCCTGGTCGTGGAGGACGAGGTCCGGCTCTCCGAGCAACTCGGCGCGGCGATGCGCGCCGAAGGCTACGCCGTCGACTGCGTCGCCGACGGCGAGCGCGCGGACTTCCTGGGTCAGACCGAGAGCTACGATGTCGTGGTCCTCGATCTCGGCCTCCCCCGCGTCGACGGTCTGACGATCCTGCGTCGCTGGCGGCAGGCCGGCATGACCGTCCCGGTCATGGTCCTCACGGCCCGGGGGAGCTGGTCGGAGAAGGTCCAGGGCATCGACGCCGGGGCCGACGACTACCTCGCCAAGCCCTTCCGCATGGAAGAGCTGCTCGCGCGGCTGCGCGGGCTGATCCGCCGGGCCCGGAACCTCCCTCGAGACGAGATCCGCGCCGGCGAGATCACGATCGACGCGCGCACCGGAAGGGTGTCCCGGGGAGGCGAGGCGATCAAGCTGACCGCGCTCGAATTCCGCGTCCTCTCGTACCTCGCGCACCAGTCCGGGCGGGTCGTCCCGCAGAGCGAGCTGACCGAACACATCTACGAGCTGGACGGCGACCGGGATTCGAACACGATCGCGGTCTTCATCGGGCGGCTTCGCCGGAAGCTCGGCGCGCAGGTGGTCGAAACGGTAAGGGGCCTGGGCTATCGCGTCTCGGTCGATGGCGAGAATCGATGAGATCCCTCCGGGGACGGGTGCTGCTCGGCGCCGCGCTCTGGACCGTCGGGCTCGTCGCCGTCCTCGGCCTGGGCTTTCCTTTTTTCTTCCCGCTTCCCCGGAAGGGGGTGCCGCCGCACGTCATCCACCTCTCGATTTCCCACGGGTTCATCCTCCACACGTCGACGCTCCTCGCCGTGGCGGGGGCCTGCATGCTGGCGGGCCTGATCGTGGTGCAGGGAGCGCTCACGCCGCTCGCCACCCTCCGCGCGCGCCTGGCGGGTGTCCGGGAGGGAAGCGATCGCCGCCTCTCCGGCCGTTACTCGGCGGAGATCCAGCCGCTCGTCGACGAGTTGAACGCTCTCCTCGCGCACGCCGATCAAGCCGTCGAGCGGGCCAACGCCAAGGCGGGCGATCTCGCCCACGGACTGAAGACCCCGCTCGCCGTCCTCTCGAACGAAGCCGACCGCCTCGCCTCCCGGGGAGAGACCGAGCTCGCGGCGCTCCTCGCGCAGCAGGTCGCCCGGATGCGAAGGCAGATCGACTACCAGCTCGCGCATGCGCGGGCGGCGGCTTCCGGCACCGCTCTCCACGGCCTGTGTCCGGTCGCGGGCTGCGTCGAGGCGCTGGGCCGGACGCTCGCGCGGCTGCACGCCGGGCGAGGGCTCGCGCTCGAGGAGAAGGTCGACGCGAGGCACGCCTTCCTCGGACGCCGCGAGGACCTCGACGAGATGCTCGGCAACGTGCTCGACAACGCGTTCAAGTGGGCGAAGACGAAGGTCGCCGTCCGTTCGGATCTCGATGCGGGGCGAGTCGTCGTGACGGTGGACGACGACGGTCCCGGAATCCCGAAGGAAGCGCGCTCCTCGGTCCTCGAAAGAGGGGTGCGGGCCGACGAGAAGGTCCCGGGGTCGGGCCTCGGCCTCGCGATCGTCCGCGACGTCGCCGAGCTCTACGGGGGATCGATTCTGCTCGAAGCCTCGCCGCTCGGGGGCCTCAGGGCCCGGCTCGCGCTGCCGGGCGGATCGCTCGCCGGGTCCTGAGAAACTCGCCCGGGCCGCCGTGTCGTCCGTGATTGCGCCCCCGGCTCCCGGGGAGTACCCTGCCGGCATGTCGAAACAGAACGGTGACAAGGCCCGCTTCGAGAAAGCCCGAATGAAACGACTCCGCCGCCGCGAGAGCACCCGCGCCCTCCGAAAGGCCTCCGAAACGCCGCCGGCGGCGCCGGCTCCCACCAAGCCTCGCTGACCCCCTCCTCCTCAGAGAGGCGCGGGTTCGTAGTATCCGGGCCGCGCGGACACCCGCACGCCAGTCCTCGCCGTCTTCACCTCGAGCCGGTGGTAACGGCCGGGCCGTCCGCTCGCGCCCGCGTGAAACGTCAGCACGTACACGACGCTCGTGGCGTCGAGCACCCGGCCGATCTGCGCTCCGAAATCGTTCGAGCGGGAAAGGAATTCTCCGCCGGTGCCCGCCGCCATTTCCGCGAGCGCCCCGTTGTTCGCCATTCCGCCTTCCGCCGCGAGCGCCGACGCCGTCTTGACGCCCGCCACGTCCACCGTGTGGACGACGCAATCGTCGCGGCGGAGTTGCTCCAGGATCCGTTCGAACGGGGCGAGGAGCCGGGTCCCGTCGGTCATCGTGTCGAATCCTTCCGAAAAATACACGATCTGCTTCCGCCCCGGGATCGGGTGAAGCGCCCCGCCGATCGCCGCGAGCGACCGCACGAGGGTCTCCATCCTGCCGGCGTCGTGCGAACGGCCCGGTTGCTGCAACCGGTCGATTTCCTCTTCCGTGTACTGGCCCCGCGAGGAAGCGTCGTCGTCGTCGCCGATGGTGATCGTCTTCGAGAAGATCGCCAGGGGGCGCAGGCCCGCGATGGCCTTCCGGAGCGGCGCGCGATCGGTCGTGAATCCGGCGACGATCTTCGGGCCCCGGGTCGAAACGGTGGCGACCGCCGCGAGATCCGCCGGACCGAGGGAATCGGAGACGAACCGGCCCGCCGCCTGGCGCGCGCGGCCGAACTCGGCCGGCGTGATGAAGGAAAGATCGAAGAGGAGCATGAACCGGCGGGCGCCCGCCGCCGCGACGGACGGCGCGCTCGGCGCCGGAATTTCCCTGCTCCCCGTGGCGAACTCCAGGACGTCCACCGCTTCGATCGGAACGTCCCGCCCTTCGTCGAGCACCCGGAAGTCGGAGGCTCTGAGCCCCCGGACGGGCTTGCCCCCCGCATCGAGAACCGTGACCGGAACTTCCACGAGCGACACGCCGGCCGTCTCCTGAAATGACGGGGCGGACGGAGCGGGAACCGGCGGCTCGACGCTCGCGCCGACGACGAGAGGAAGGCCCGCGAACAAGATCCCGAGAAATTTCCGACTCAAGACGATCACCTCGTTCCATTTCCCGTCCCGGACGAACGATCGTACCGGAAGCCGCCGGGTCGCGCCTTCACGGGACGAGCTCGCCGATCGGGCGGAGAAGCGCGGCGGCGTCCGCTCGCATCGAGCACGCGCGCCCACCGGGAAATCGGGCGCAACGGCCGGCGACCACGGCGGGAGGGACGCCTTCACCGTCCAGCACGATCGCGAGAGCGTTTTTCGCGCTCGCCCCGGCGCGAAACGCCGCCCGGTCTCTTGCGCAATCGGGGGGAGAGGGGCGGCCATCGTGGAACGTCGAGATCTCGACGCGCGGGATCGACGCGAGATACACGGCTTCTTCCACCGTCCGCACCTGCGTCGGAGTCGCGCACGCCCAGCTCGGGTCGATCACGACGCGGGCGTGCGCCCGCATCGCGGGGAGCCACGCGGCCTTGGCGAGCCCGACCTCGGCGCGTCGCTCGAGAATCGCCCTCTGGACGTTCCTTATGCCGGCCGCGTCCGACCACTGGAGCAGGGCCGCCGCGGCGAAGAGCGCGTCGAACCGCCGCCCCCTTCGCCCGAGCGCGACGACCGCGCCGATGAGGACGAGATACGCGACGGGCCAGAAGAAGCGGCCCGGCGCCCGGAACTCCGCGAAAACCCGCGGCGGCGACGGGAGGAGGAGAAAGAGCCGGTTTCCGAGGAAGATCTGATTGGAAAGTGAAAACAGGGACAGGAGCGTCGCCACGATCACGACGGCTCGATACCGCCGCAGGATCTCCCGGAGCCGGAAGCGCTCGGTCCACAAGGCGGCCGCGAGAAGGAGGAACAGACCGACCCCCAGGAAGTTCCTCCCCTCGTACTGGCCCCCGGTCGCGTCCAGGTCGCCGAACCATCCGGCGAGCGACGAAGACGGGGGAAAAAACGGCGCGAGAATATTCATCGAGAAATAGCCGAATCCCTGGCCCCTCCCGTGCGGCGCGAAAAATCCCAGCACGGCCATTTCGGCGGCCGTTCCTCCGGCGAGAACGGCGAGCGCCGTGCCCGCCCGCCGAAGCGAGACGCCGCGGGAAACGAGAACGCCGAGAATCGCGATCGCCAGCGCGGCCGTCATCGCGAAGAGATAAGCATTGACGAGTAGGGCCGTCCCGCAGAGCAGGAGCGCGGCAAGGATCACGCGACGCGGCGGCCACCGCGAGGAGGCTCCGAGGAGACCGACCCCCAGCAGCAGGAAGGCGTGGCAGCACAGTCCCGCGTGGATCATCTGCGCCAGCCACGCGTCCATGCTCACGGCGAGCGCCGCGGCAGCGATGACCGGGGGCCATCGCCGGATCCCCCACATCCTCACGGCAGCAACGGCGGCCGCCCCCTGCAGGGCGTAGCAGAGACCCAGCCAGACGCCGATGAAGTTGAACTCCGGAGTGATGGCGCGCCGGGCGAGCTTCAAGGCGAGCGCGTAGAGGGGAATCCCATCGTTGAACACGATGACGGTTCCGGCGGCGCTCCCCAGCCCGCCCGCGCGCATCAGGGGCCAGCGCCAGGAATCCCACGCGAAGTATCGGAGGTTCGCGATCAGGTTCAACTGATCGTCCTGCGCCGCGAAGCTGTCGGCTCCCCCCTTCAACGCGGTGGCCGGGGCGACGACGAGGAAGCTCAGGAGGCCGAGAATCGCTCCGGCCGCCAGCTGCGCCACCCGCCCGGCGCGCGCCCGCCCGGGCGTCATCGGCCGGACGCTCCCGGAATCCGGAGTGCCGCGCCGATCATGGACGATCCCTTCGGTCATGGCTTCCCGGGGTCATCCGCCGGCCGGCTCCGGCGCGAAGGCCCGCCGTTCTCCGCCGAGCCGCGAGAGCATCTCGACGAGATCGGCGACCCGCTGCGAATAGCCCCATTCGTTGTCGTACCAGGCGAGCACGCGCGCGTATCCGTCCCCGCCGGCGCGCGTCGAAAGCGAATCGAACACGGCGGAATGCGGGTTGCCGATGATGTCGGTCGAGACCAGGGGGGCCTCGGAGTACTCCACGATTCCCGCGAGCCCCCCCCGGGACGCGTTGCGGACCGCTTCGTTGACTTCGTCCCGGTTCGGCTTGGAGACCAGCCGGCAGACGAGCTCCACGATCGAACCGTCCGGCACGGGAACGCGCATCGCGATTCCGTCGATCTTTCCGGCGAGCGCCGGAAGGACCTTGCCCACCGCGCGCGCCGCTCCCGTCGACGTCGGAATGATGTTCAACGCGGCGGCCCGGCTGCGGCGCAGGTCCTTGTGCGGAACGTCGGCCAGCCGCTGGTCGTTGGTGTAGGCGTGGACCGTCGACATCAGGCCGTCCTCGATGCCGAACGCGTCGTTCAGCACCTTCGCGACGGGCGCGAGACAGTTGGTCGTGCAGGAAGCGTTCGAGACGAGGCGGTCGCCGGCGCGAAGCGAGTCGTCGTTGACACCGATCACGATCATGGCGTCGACGTCGTCCTTCGGGGGCACGGTAAGCACGACCCGGTCGGCGCCGGCGGAAAGATGCTTCTCGAGCTCCGCCCGCTTCCGGAACGCGCCCGTCGATTCGATCACGATCGAGGCATTCCACTCCCGCCACGGAATCTTCGCGGGGTCACGCTCGTGCGACAGCGGGACGCGACGCCCGGAGGCGCGAAGCGATCCCGGCTCCGCGGCGACGCTTCCGGGATAGCGGCCCATGACCGAGTCGTACTGGAGGAGATAGGCGAGCTGGGAGGACTCGAAAAGGTCGTTGATCCCGGCGATCTCAACCCCCGGCCGATCCGCGAGGATCCGGAAGACCGTCCGGCCGATCCTTCCGAACCCGTTGATCCCGACCCGCACGGTCACCGACGACTCCCCGGGCCGAAGGCTTCCGACGGCGCCGACGCCGAGCCGGACTTCGCGAGAGCCGCCGCCGCGTGAACGGCCCGCCCCGCTAGAGCCCAACCGGCGTCGATCCAGCAGAGCGTCTTCGAGAGTCTCTCGCCGAGAACGAGCGTCGCCCCGACGTCGAAAGTCGCGCTCGCCCCGCTGCGGGTCACGTCGCTCGACACGACCGGCTCCTCCTCGCATACGACAATGTCGTTCCAGCGGCCGGCGCCGGCGGCCCGTACCGCTTCCGCGATCGACGCCGGCGTGACCGGCCGCCCGTGCCAGCAGGTGAGATCGACGACCGACCCGTTGGCCACCGGGACGTCCATCGCGGAGGCCGTGATCCGGCCCGCGAGATCCGGAAAGATCGCTTCGAGCGCCGCCTCCGATCGCGACTCCTGCGGGATGATGTTTTCCGGCGCGGAACGGCCCCGGCGCATGTCCGGCAGGGGCACGTCCGCGAGCCGGTGAGCGCTCGTGTACGCGTGGACCGCATTGAAAAAGACGCGCTCGATGCCGAACGCGTCCTTCAGGATCGAAAGCATCGGAGCGACGCACGCCACGGTCGTCGAGGCGATGCCCACGACGCGATGCTCCGGACGGACCTCGCCGTCGTTCCAGCCTCGCACCACCGTGATGTCGCACGCGGCCGGGGAAGGCGTCGTGACGACGATCCCCCCGGCGCCCGCCTCGAGATGCCGCTCGGCGTCGCGCCGGTCGAGAGCACGGGCGGTGCAGTCCAGGACGACGTCGACCCGCGCCTCGCGCCACGGCGGGACTTCCCCTTTCGCGAAGCTGCTCCAGAATCGGATCGGCCGTCCCCGGAATTCGAGCGTGCCTTCTCCCAGCTCCACGCTTTCCGCGAAGCGCCCGAAAAGCGTGTCGAACTTGAGGAGATAGCGGAGCTGATCGGCGGGAACGACGTCGCAGATCGCGGCGACTTCCAGGTCCGTCCGCGAAGCGAGAATCCGGAAGACGTTTCGGCCCGTCTGGCCGAACCCCATGATTCCCACGCGCACGCCGGCCATCGGCCGAAATTATCACGCCGCGCGCCCGCGAAGGGCTGTCGCCCGGAAACGATCTCCCGGAGAGCCTCGGCGAAGCGGGGGCGGCCGCGCGCTCCCCTTTCCGGCGCGCGATCATCGGGATCCTGCGTTAGGCTGCGAGCGCCATGCCGCGATGGAGCGTCTTCCTGCCCGCCGTCGCCGCCGCCGGAATCGCCGCGGCGCCCAAGGATCTTCCGAGGAGCGAGCGACGCATCCTCGATCGAATCGACCTCCGGCGACAGGACGCCGAGAGGCTCCTTGGACGCGTCGTCGAGATCAACAGCGGGACCATGAATCTCGAGGGCGTCCGGGCCGTCGGGGCGATCTTTCGCGAGGAGCTCGACCGGCTCGGATTCCGGACCCGTTGGATCGACGGCGCCGGGTTCGGCCGCGCGGGGCATCTGATCGCCGAGCATCCGGGGCCCGGCCCCCGCGTCCTGCTCATCGGCCATCTCGACACCGTATTCGAGCGCGACAGCCCGTTCCGGCGATTCGAGCGCCTTCCGGGCGACCGGGCGAAGGGGCCGGGGGTCATCGACATGAAGGGCGGCGACGTGATCATCGTCTCCGCGCTCGATGCGCTTCGGACCGCGGGAGAGCTCGACCGGATGAATCTCGCCGTGATCATGACCGGCGACGAGGAGAAGGCGGGAGATCCGCTCGCCGAGGCGCGGCGCGATCTCGTCGCGCTCGCGGCCGGCTCAAAATATGCCCTCGGCTTCGAAGACGGGGCGGGCCGCCCGGAGGAAGCCGTCGTCGCCCGCCGCGGCGCCACGCGCTGGCTCCTGCGGGTCCACGGCCGCGCCGCGCATTCCTCCCAGATCTTCCGCGACGACGTGGGGGCCGGCGCGATCTTCGCGACCGCGAGGATCCTCGACCGTTTCTACCGGGAGATGGGAGGCGAACGCTACCTGACGTTCTCGCCCGGCGCCATCGTGGGGGGCTCCACGGCCGAGTACGACGCGGCGCAGAACCGCGGCTCCGCTTTCGGGAAGAACAACGTCGTCGCCGGAACGTCGATCGTCGAGGGCGACCTCCGGGCCGTTTCTCCCGAACAACTGGCGGCGACCAAGACCCGGATGCGGGCGATCGTCGCGGAGCCGCTGCCGGGGACATCGGCCTCGATCGAGTTCGACGACGGCTACCCCCCGATGGCTCCGACGGCCGGCAACGGCGAGCTCCTCGCCCTCTACGATCGCGTGAGCCGCGATCTGGGGCTCGGACCGGTCGCGGCGACAGACCCCATGCACGCCGGCGCCGCGGACGTCGCCTTCGCGGCGACCCGGGTCTCCGCCGCGATCGACGGCCTCGGGCTCTGCGGGTCGGACGATCACACCGAGCGCGAGACCGCCGACCTGCGCACTCTCCCATCTCAGACGAAACGCGCGGCGCTGCTCATCTACCGGCTCGCGCGCTGAAAACGGTCCCGAGTCCGTGCGTCGAACGTCGGGGCGAGGCCGGGAACAACCCGAAAATCCCCGTGACTCGTGACCTGTCCCCCGTGACTCCTGACTCGTGACCCGCGCCTCGTCTTCCCCTTCAGATCCTCTTTCCCATCACGATCGCCGGAAGCGTCAACACCTCCCCCATCGGGACGATCCGGGGCTCGATCTCCGCGTAGCCGAGCGCCGCGTACAGGGGCACGCCGGGAAGCGTCGCCAGGAGCTCCAGACGGGTAAAGCCTTCCGCCTTCGCGTCCGCTTCGCACCGGGCGAGGATCGCCCGCGCGATCCCGCGGCGCGCCCACGCGGGGTCCACGTAGAAGGCCCGCACCCGCGCCGCATCCTCCGCCGGATCGAGGAGCGCGTCCTCGGCCTCGCTCTTGAACTGGTCCCCGCCGAAGAGCGTGCGCCGCCGGCTCCACCCACCCGCCCCGACGACGAGGCCGGGAGTCGCGGCGACGAAGTACGTGCCGTCCGCGATCAGCCGCGTGTCCACGCCGAAGATCCTTTCGATCGCCGCCTCGATCTGCGCCGGGGAGTAGTACCCGGCCGAAAGGTCGCGCACCGAGGCGGGAATGAGCTGCCGGAGTCGCGGAACGTCGGCGGGAACGGCAGGGCGGACGGTCCAGGTCGGGTGCACGGTCCGGAAATTGTACGGCGGGCGGACCGAAGGGACGCGGGTGATAGAGTCGCGCGCATTCGACCGAAGAATTCCCGGCTCGGGCTGTTCGACGCGACGATGATCGTCATGGGAGGGATCGTCGGATCGGGCATCTTCATCAACCCCGCCGTCGTCGCCCGGCAGGTCCACACCCCTTTCCTCATCCTCGGCGCGTGGGCGATCGGGGGCCTGATCGCGCTCGCGGGCGCGTTCATCTACGCCGAGCTCGCGGTCCGCATGCCGGAGGTCGGCGGCCAGTACGCGTACCTGCGCGAGGCATACCACCCCGCGGTCGCCTTCCTCTACGGATGGGTCCTGCTCCTCGTCATCCAGACCGGCGGGATGGCGGCCGTCGCCGTGACGTTTGCCGCCTATTTCGCGGAGCTGGCGCCCTTTCCGGTTTCTCCCCGCGGCGTCGCGGTCGTCGTCCTCGTCGGCCTCGCCATCGTCAACTGCCTCGGCGTCCGCACCGGGAGCCGGGTGCAGAGCGCGCTGATGGTCCTGAAAATCGTCGCCATTTCGGCGCTCATCGGCGCCGGGGCATGGTTCCTCGGGCGCGGAGGAAGCGCGCCGGCCCTGCCGCCCGTCCCCATGTCCGCGCCCGGGGCGGGGGCGCTGCTGCGGGCGATGGGCGTCGCGATGGTGCCGGTGCTCTTCGCGTTCGGGGGGTGGCAGACGTCGAGCTTCGTGGCCGAGGAGATCCGCGAGCCGCGGCGGAACCTGCCACGCGCCCTCGTGCTGGGCGTCGTCGGCGTCATCGCGCTCTATCTGGGCGTCAACTACGTGTGTGTCGCGGTCCTCGGCCCCCGCGGCCTCGCGGCTTCGGCGACACCGGCGTCGGCGGTCATGGCGCTCGCTTTCGGGCGCGTCGGGTCCCGATGGCTGTCGCTCGGGATCGCGATCTCGGCGCTCGGGTTCCTCTCCCAGTCGATCCTCACGGCCCCGCGCGTGTACTACGCGATGGCCCGGGACGGGCTCTTCTTCCGAGCAGTCGGGTGGATCGATCCGGGACGCGGCGTGCCCACGGTCGCGATCCTTCTGCAGGCCGCCGCCGCGACCGTGATCGCGCTCTCGGGACGCTACGATCAGATCCTGAGCTACGTCGTGTCGATGGACTTCCTGTTCTTCGGGCTCACCGCCACCTGTCTCTTCGTCTTTCGGCGGCGGGAACGGGCGCGAGGCACGGCGGCGCCCGCGGAGGGAGAGGCGTCGTTCGCCCGCGTGCCGGGACATCCCGTGACGACCGTCCTCTTCGTGGCCGCCTCCTGGCTCGTCGTCGGGAACACGATCGTCAAGTACCCCGCCAACACTGCCGTGGGAATGGGAATCCTGGCCGCCGGCGTCCCGGTCTATCTCGTCTGGAGCCGCTCCCGGCGGAGAAAGGGATGAGCGCGTCGCGCCGCGAGTCGGGTTCGCCGTACATGGAGTGGTCGAAGCTGCGCTCCCACGCGCGCTTCGATCTCGCGACGAGCGGGCTTTCGAGCTACCCGCTCGCGAAGCTCCCTTTTCGTCCGGGAGATCTCGAGATCAACGGCGAAACGATCTACGGCTACGCGCCGCTCCAGGATCGGCTCGCGCGAAAGACGGGCGCGGCGCCCGATTCGATCGTCGCGGCGGCGGGCACCTCGATGGCGAACCATCTCGCGCTCGCCGCGCTCGTGGAGCCCGGCGACGAGGTCCTGATCGAGCAGCCGACGTACGAGCTGATCCTCTCGACCGCGCGCTATCTCGGCGCGTCCATTCGCCGCTTCCCGCGGCCCGCTTCGGAGGGATTCCGGCTCGATCCGGGAGAGGTCGCGCGGGCCCTCACCCCCCGCACCCGGTTGGTGGTCCTGACGAACCTCCACAACCCGTCGAGCGTTTCCGCGAGCGAAGAATCGCTCCGCGAGATCGGCGAAATCGCGGCCGGCGTCGGCGCCGACGTGCTGGTGGACGAGGTCTACCTCGAAGCCTGTTTCGGGGAGCCGCCCCGGCGATCCGCGTTCTTCCTCGGACCGAACTTCGTCACGACCAGCAGCCTGACGAAGGGGTACGGCCTCTCGGGCCTGCGCTGCGGCTGGATCCTCGCGCGCCCCGAGCTCGCCCGCCGCATGTGGCGGATCAACGATCTGTACGGCGCCACGCCGGTCCACCCGGGGGAGCTCCTTTCCGTCGTCGCCCTCGACCACCTCGCCGGGGTCGCGGAGCACGCGCGAGCGCAGCTCGGCCGGAACCGGGCGCTCCTCGACGCCTTCCTCGACGCGCGGCGGGACCTCGACGCCCCGCGCACCGCGTTCGGCACAACGTCGTTCCCGGCGCTCGCGGGGACGCGCGTCGACGATCTCTGCCGGACGCTCCGGGAGAAATACGACACGAGCGTCGTTCCGGGCGCCTTCTTCGAGATGCCCGAACGTTTCCGGATCGGGATCGGAGGAGAGACGGCGATGGTGGAGGAAGGATTGCGCAGGCTCGGCTGCGCGCTCGACGACATGGCGGGATCGGCGCCCGTTACTTCAGTCCCTTGACCTCGAGCAGCGTCGAGAGGATCCGCACGAAACTGTAGGCATAGCCGCGTCCGTCGGGCGTCGGAAAGACGCGGGCGACGGCGTGGACGCCGGCAGGGTCGGAGGGTTCGATCACCTTCCAGGGCTTCGATTCTCCGCTCGCAACGTTGACCAGCGTCACCCGCACGGCGGGTCCCATCGCCCGGCAGACGTAGACGCTCTTTCCGTCGGCCGACCACTGCGTTGCCACGTCCTCGAGGTCGGTTCCGGGTATCGGCGTGGGAGCTGCTCCGTCGACCGGAAACAGCGTCGGACGTCCGTCCAGGCCGAGCGCGAGGATCAGGCGTCCGTCGGCCGAAGGCGTCAGCGGCGAATAGGGAACGCCTTCGGCCGTGATCGGCCGGGGCTTTCCTCCCTTCCGGTCGATGATGAAGATCCGCTCTCCGCGGCCCGGCTCCGATCCCCGGAAGACGATACGCTCGCCGTCCGGCATGAAGACGGGGAACGTGCAGCGGATCGGCGCCGTCGGAAGGCGGACGGGCTGGCCCGGTCCCGTGGGGAGGAGGATCAGGTTCGCGTTCTCCAGATCATAGGACGCCACCCACTTGCCGTCGGGCGACATCGATCCTCCCCCGCCGTCGCCCAGGCGGATCGCGGGCGATCCGTCGGTCTTGCGGATGAAGACCCCTCCGGTGTCGCCGCCTCCTTCTCCCGTCTCGTCGAACCCGATCAGGCTTCCGTCCGGCGTGATTCCGCGGACGAGGGCGTAGTCGAGGTTCGAAAGATCGTGCTCCTGCTTGTCTCCGGGACGGAGGGCGGACATCTGCGCGCGCCAGTCGTCCTCGGTCATCAGCACCCGGCCATCGGGAGCGACGTCCCACAGCGTGTTCTCGTTGGGTGTGGTCAGGATGAGACGCTCCCTGCCTCCCCGGGAAACGGCGTAGAGCTTCGTCGCCGCGCCGTATCGCGTTCCGGTGAACCAGACCTCCGACCCGTCCGGCGACCAGGCGAGCCCTTCGGCGGAAACCCATGCCTTCGAGAGCTCGCGCTTGTCTTTCCCGTCGCGGCCGATCACCGAAACCGCGCCGCCGTCGCTGCCACCGGGATGATCGAGGAAGGCGACCGAGCGGCCGTCCGGCGAAACGCGGATGTGGCTGATCCAGCCCCCGGTCTCGTAGAGTCTCTTGCCGATGGGGTACTGGAGATTCATCTTTCCGCCGAGTATCTGCGCCGCCGCGAGCTCGCTCCCATCCGGGGACCAGTCCGCCGACACGACGTTCTCCAGGATCTCGCGCGGGGCGCCGCCCGAAATCGGCACCCGCGCGAGCGTGCCCGCGCTGTAGAGGGAGTTGACCGAGCGGAAGTGGACCGCGATCGCGAGCTCGCCGTTCTTCGAAACGGAGAGCAGGCTCGCGTCGGGAACCGGCAACGGGGTGCTTCCGCCCGCCTGCGGGCGCGTCGAGAAGAGGCGGTCCGGCTCCCCGTTCCACGCCGCTGCGAAAAGGATCGTCTGGCCGTCGGGCCCGTAGCGCCCTCCCGTCACGGTTCCCCGCTCGAAGGTGAGCCGGCGGAAATCCGGGATGCTCGACGAGCTCCGCCGCGTGCCGAGCCACCATGCGAGCGGCAGGAGGAGAATGGCCGCTCCCAGGGCGACGGCCGTACCGGGAAAACGGCGGCGGGCGCCCGCCGCGATCTTCGCTCCCGAAACGGACGACGCCTGCGAGAGCGCCTCGAGGTCGAACGCGACGTCGGATGCGGCATGGAAACGCCGCTCGGGATCCTTCTCCAGACAGTGGCGAACGATCCGGTCGAGGCTCGGAGGGATGTTCCTCCCGCTCTCGGCGAGTTCCTGCGGCTCCTCTTTGAGGATGGCCGCCATCGTGTCGCTCGCCGTTTCCCTCTTGAACGGGGCCTTTCCGGTGAGCATCTCGTAGAGGATCGCGCCGAAGGAAAAGATGTCGGTGCGGTGGTCGACGGTCTTTCCCCGCACCTGCTCCGGCGACATGTAGCCGACGGTCCCCATGATCGTTCCGGGGTCCGTGCGATGCGAAGCCGTCTGGATGCCGGAATCCGAGCCGGTGCCCGCGTCGAACCGCTTCGCGAGCCCGAAGTCGAGGATCTTCACCCGGCCGTCCCGCGTCACGAAGACGTTCTCCGGTTTCAGATCGCGATGGATGATTCCGCGCTCGTGTGCGGCCGCAAGGCCGCGGGCGATCTGGATCGCGTATTCCGCCGTGCGCCGGACCGGGAGCGCCCCGTCGGAGAGCTCGTCTCTCAAGGTGCGCCCCTCCAGGAGCTCGGTCACCGCGAAAACCTTTCCTCCCTCGTTCCCGAAATCGAAGATCCCGAGGATGTTCGGATGCGAGAGCGCGGCGACGGCGCGCGCTTCGCGCTCGAACCGGGAAAGGGAGTCCGCGTCCCCGATGACCGATTCCGGAAGGACCTTGATCGCGACGTCCCGGTGCAGGCGCGCGTCGCGCGCGCGATAGACCTCGCCCATCCCTCCCGCGCCGATCAACGCGACGATCTCGTACGGCCCGAGCCGGGTCCCCGGATCGAGGCTCATCGCTGCGTCACCGCGTTCCGGGGCGAACGGCGGACGGCGCGCCGCGGAAGCGCCGCGCGAGGAACGGGCTCTTCTCCGAGGAAGAGCCCGGAAGGGATCGCCGAGGGAGACGGGATGGGAACTCCGTTCCGGGAAACAATTGCATCGTTGGGCGCGAGTCTACCGCAACGCCCATCGCATCGCGGGAGCCCGAAAAAGAAATCCGCCCGAAGGCGGATTTCTCCTCGACAATGGGGTCGGATTAATTCCCGCAATCCCCCAACCGGTGCGCTTTGCTGTGCATCTTCATCTTCATCGGACCGTTCGGCCCGCCCGGCATCTCCATGTTCATCGTCATTTCATATCCGTCGGGGGCGTAGGCGAGCTCGGAGGTACCCTTCGCTCCCGATTTGCAGCGCATGGACCAGGTCGCGCCGCGGGGCGTCGTCTTCATGTCCGAGATTTCGCAATCGCGGTTGCGCCCCTGCCCCTGCTCGGCGATCTTCTTGAGGTCCTTCACGTCGTCCTCGGTGTAGCAGTGCTTGACCGTCGAGCCCGGCATCGAGCGATCGACACCTTCCATTCTCATTTCGGTCGTGATCTCGTACTCGCCGGCCTTGAGCGATTTCTCCGCCCTCGCCGCCGGGACCGAGAATCCGAGTGCCAGAACCGACAGGGAAACGACTCCGATTCGCCGCATGCGTCCTCCTCCAAAAAAATATTCCGACACGAAGCGCCGGTTAAAGCTTAACAGGACGGCGAACTCGCGGGCGTTCGCGCACTCGGGTCCGGCTCGCGACCTTCTTGCGTTTCGCCCGGCCCCGGTCGAGCGGCACGAGGACCATCGTGATGGCGTACAGCCGGCCGGCGCGGTTTCCCCGCTTCGCCACCACGTTTTTCAGGTCCCGCATCCGGCGATTGACGTCCTGGATCATCGCGGGAGTCAGCCACCCCGTCGCCCGGATCGCCCATATCTCGCGCCGGGGGCCCTCGACCACGGCGTGGCCCGCGCGGTAACCGCGGCGAAAATCGCGCCCGGTCAGCCGGAGCATCGAGTCGATGATCCTGACGGTGCCCCGGACGTTGGCGGCGGACGACGGATCGTACCGGAGGGTCAGCTCCGGGGCGTCGGTCCGGTAGACCGCCTCCCGTCGCCGCCCGCGCCCCCGGCTGCCCGCCTGGACGACCAGGCCGGCGCGCTCGAGCGCCCGGACATGGTAGTAAAGGGAATCCGGGGGCCGGCCGAGCGTCCGGGCGATCTCGGTCACGGACGCCTTCCCCATCTGCATCAGGACGTCGACGATCTCCTGGCGCGCGGGGGACGCGACGGCGGCCATCTCGCGTTCGGTGGTGACCGGGCGGCTTCGCGGCGATCGCGGGGCTTTTTCCATGGCTCCCGATCCTATGCCGGCGATCGATCGTCGGAAACGTTTTTCGCCGGGAAGCATCAGCAGGGTGCTGAGAAACTCCAGCGGGTCACGTTCGGAGCGTCGCGGCGCAAACGGCACGACGCCGCGACGAAGGCGATGCCGGAAGACACGTCACGACACGGCAACACCGCCGATTGCCCCGAGCCGCCCGAACCCTTCGGGCGCCAGCACATTGCGAACGATCTCATCGTCGCGCCCCGGGCCCGATGCAAAGGCATCTGCTCCCGGTGCGCGACATCGATATCCTTCGCAAGCCGCCGGCGCGCGGCCCACTCGAATTTCTCAGCACCCTGCTAGTCTTCCCTCAAGAGGAGGTCCCCCATGGCCAACGACGCCTTCACCCGCCGGAGTTTCACCGGAGCGATCGCGGCCGCGGTCGGCGCGACGCTGGTCGATCGTTCACTCGGAAAGTCCGCCGCGGAAGCCGCGCCGCCGGCTCCCGAGCCGGGGCCCGTTCACCTGAGCGCGAACGAGAATCCGTACGGCCCGTCGGATCCCGCCCTTCGCGCCATCGCCGAATCCGCCCGCGCGGGCCATCGGTATCCCGACGAGGCCGCCACCCGTGTCCGGAAAGCGATCGCTTCCCATCACGGGGTCGCGGACGACCAGATCGTCCTCGGCTGCGGCTCCTCCCAGATCCTGCAGATGGCCGACGCCGCCTTCCTCGGGCCCGGGAAGCGTGTGATCGCGGCGGAACCGACCTTCGAAGCGGTGCTCGCCTACGCCGCGGTCATGCACGCGGATCCCGTCAAGGTGGCCCAGACGAAGGATTTCCTCCATGACCTCGACGCGATGGCCGCGGCGTGCGACGCCACGACCGGCCTCGTTTATCTGTGCAATCCCAACAACCCCACGGGAACGATCGTCGCCCACGGAGCGGTCGAGGCGTTCGTCTCCCGGATTCCCCGATCCACCGCCGTCCTCGTCGACGAGGCCTACCATCACTTCGTCGAAGATCCCTCGTACCGCTCGGCGGTCGAGCTCATCGGCCGCTCGCCGAATCTCGTCGTGGCCCGCACGTTCTCGAAAATTTACGGACTCGCGGGAATGCGGCTCGGCTACGCGGTCGCATCGCGCGACACCGCGCGAAGGCTCGAGGAATTCGCCTCGTGGGACAACCTGAACGCCGCGGTCCTCTCCGCCGCGCTCGCGAGCCTCTCCGACCCGAGCCTCCTGCCGGAGCGGCGCAGGACGTTGAACGGCACGCGACGATGGCTCTGCGACGAGCTCGAACGGGACCGCCGCCGCTACATCCCTTCGCACGCGAATTTCGTCATGATCGACGTCGGGGGAGACGTGAAGCCCGTCATCGACACTTTTCGCGCCCGCGGCATCGAAGTCGGACGAAAGTTTCCGTCGATGCCGAACTGGCTCCGAATCACCGTCGGGAAACCCGACGAGATGCGCGCTTTCCTCTCGGGCCTGCGCGCGATCGTGCCGGCGAGCGCGAAGGCGGCCTAGGAGGCCGAAAAAGTTCGGGGCGAGGCCCCTCGCGGGACCTCGCCCCTTTCTCCCGCTCCCGGCGAGGCCGAAGTCACTGGACCTTGATTTCGATCGCCTTCGGCTTGTTGGCCTCGGTCTTCGGAAGGAAGATGTTCAGCATTCCGTCCTCGAACTTCGCCTGGATCTTCTTCTCGTCGGCGTCGACCGGCAGCGTGAAGGTGCGGAGGAACGTCCCGTAGGAGCGCTCCAGCCGGTGGAATTTCTTCCCCTTCTCCTCTTTCTCCTTGAACCGCTCGCCGCGGATCGTCAGGGCGCCTTCCTCGACGAGGAGCTTGACGTGCTCCTTCTTCACTTCGGGGATTTCGGCCTTGATGATGTATTCCTTCTCGTTCTCGACGATGTCGACGACCGGCGACCAGTTGGCGACCGTCAGCGTCTCCTCGAGGGGCGTCCGATCGAACGCGGGCCACGGGGAGGCGAGAAAGCGATTCAGGGTCTCCGAGAGTTTGTCGAGTCCGCGAATCGGGGTTTCCATTCTCATGAGCTCCATGGTGAGCCTCCTTTCACTCCGGATGATGCGCGTTCGCGGGCGTGCCGGAAAGATCCGGCTGCATCATTTTGCGCGGAAAAACGGCGCGAATCGCTCTCTCTGCCGCCGCAAACGTTCCGAGGGAGTCGAACGGATCGTTGGATGGTCCGCGCCCGGGCGCTTCGTTTTTCGTCACCGGGCGGAGCGGGCTCGCCGCACCGGTCCGGCTCGATGGATGGATGGTCCGCGCCAGCCCACGATGATCTGACTCGCAGTAATTTCGGTTCTGGACGCGAGCCCGACGGGATGGCCTCCGCGCGAGCCCGAGGTGCGCTCGATCATGCACGTCGCAGGGCCGCTCGGAGGGCACGCGCCCGTCCGGCTCGATGCATCGCCGCGCCAGCCCCCGCCCCTTCCTGCATAGCAACCATCTCAGCCTCGACTCCGATGAGGCGCGGCCAGACGCGAGCCCGACCGGCTGCGGGGAACCCGCGACGCCCGCAGGCGTACTCGATCAGTACGTCGGAGGGCGGCGCGGGCTCGCCGCACCGGTCCGGCTCGATGGATGGTCCGCGCCAGCCCACGATGATCCGACTCGCAGTAATTTCGGTTCTGGACGCGAGCCCGACGGGATGCGGGGCCTCCGCGCGAGCCCGAGGCGTGCTCGATCATGCACGTCGCAGG
>Ga0070666_10000843_pt1 | contig 18607 bp, 21 predicted proteins | sample KBSS23metaG_FD_64677 | JGI IMG/M metagenome (GOLD analysis project Ga0070666, IMG submission 64677) | Switchgrass rhizosphere microbial communities from Kellogg Biological Station, Michigan, USA - KBS S2-3 metaG | ecosystem: Host-associated > Plants > Roots > Rhizosphere > Soil ... | reverse complement strand
CTCGCGTGACGATGCGGTCCGCGCCTTCGACGGCGATGCCGCGCGTCGATTCCATCACGTCCTCTCGGAAGTCGATCGCGTATTCAAGCAGTTCCGTACTGGATTCCTCGGCAAGGCGAGCCCGGTTCATTTCTTCTGGGGAAGCTTCGATCTCGCGGTGACGCGCTTCTCCGGGCGGCGTGCGCCGCTCTTCGGCGGCACTGCGCCGGGCCTAGCGCCCATCGTCATGCAAGAGGCGTATTCGCACGAGGTGAGCAGTGCAGGCTTTTGGCCGGGAGGCGCCGGCGTCGACGCCTCGTTCTATTCGTATGCGTATCCCGAGCCAGATGGGTTCAAGGACGCTTCGGTTGCGCCGGCGGGCGCCAGTTACAGCGAAACGCTACGCGAGTTCCTGCTGCCCTACGAGTTCGTGCGCAGCGCGTCCGATCCCGACGCGGTTCTGCTGGCGTTCCTCCAGAGCACGTACGAGGCAGCGGCCAACGCCGCGCAGTGGGATCGCGCCGCTCTCGAGTGCGCGCCCGGCCGCGCAGGCGTTTGCAGACCCGTCCTCTAATCCAACAGAATTATTGCGGCGTCAGGTGGAACAGGCCGCCCGGGTTGGCATCTTCCAGCATCCAAAGCGAGCCGTCCGGCGCTTCTTCGATATCACGGACGCGTTTGCCGACGTTCCAACGCTGGACCACGTTGGCTCCGCCGTTGCCGTCAAACGTGACGCGAAGCACTGCCTTGCTTTCCAGGCCGCTGATCAAGGCACTTCCATTCCATTGCGGGAAGACGCTGCCCTTGTAGAACATGAGGTTGCCCGGCGCGATCACCGGATCCCAGTAGATAACCGGCTTGGCCAAGTCGGGCCGCGTGTCAGGGCTTGCGATTGGCACGCCGTCATAGTTCTTGCCATAGACGACTAGCGGCCAGCCGTAATTCTTGCCTGGCTCAATGAGGTTCAGTTCGTCGCCGCCGCGTGGGCCATGCTCGACTTCCCAGAGGCGGCCATCAGGTCCAAACGCGAGGCCGTAAGGCGTGCGGTGTCCGGTAGACCAGGTTTCGGCCGGCGTCAAATTCGGCGTGAGAAACGTGTATGTGCTGATGACTCGCGCAGTCTTGGCCGCCTCCGTATTCTTCGGCGGATCGATCAACGGAATGGACGACGCTCCGGTTTTGCCCTCCATCGGATTTCCGGGCGCGGGCTTGCCGTCCAGTGTCAGGCGCAGGATTTTTCCCACGGGCTGGTCGGGATCCTGGGCGGGAGTCATCCGCTGGCGATCGCCCACTGTGAGGAAGAGGTATTTGCCGTCCGGCGAAAACGCGATCTGCGCGCCCGCCTGACCTCCTTTGCCCCTGGGCATCTGGCGCCACAACACCTGGAAGTCATCCAGCGCGGGTCGCTCGCCGTTCAACACAAGCTGGCCGCGACCCAGCGCCAAGCCCCCACCATAGTCTCCCGGCTCGACATAGGTGAGATACACATTGTGGTCGGTAGCGTAATGGGGCGAGAGGAAGACGCCCAGCATGCCGTTTTGCCCTTGATAATAGCTGGGCGGAACCCCCCGGAGCTCGGTCTTGACGCCTTGCTGGGAGACCAGCACGACGCGGCCGACTTTTTCGGTCACCAGCATGCGGCCATCGGGCAGGAACGCGATGCGCCAAGGCAGGTCGAAGCTCGCCACCTGCGTCATGTTGAACGGAAGGGCCGATTCGGATTTCTGCTCCCCGGCGTTGGTCTGCGCATGGGCCGCAGCTGAAAGCAGAGCCGAAAGAAAAACCGCGAGCGACAACTTCGTCATTTGAACATTTCCTTTATTGCGCGGTATTGAGACAACGCGCCAACCGTTATTCCCGATTTCGATTCCACGCTTTTCCGCGCCGATCGTTTTGTTCGCTAGCGAACGCGTTTGGAGATCGACTGATTCCTTGGTATTTTCGCACCCGGTTTCAAATCGAGCTGGGCATATTACTATGGTTGTCCGCCTCTTCTGGGATGGGTCCAGGATCCTCTGGGCGGTCGGCAAGTGCAGGGTGTGTGGGGAAGTCCACAAGTTCCTGGCAGACGACGCGCTCCTCACGCCTATGCAATGCAAATCGTGCGGCGAGCAGGCTGACCTGCGCCAACTCGTACGCGGCCTCATTGCCGCGGGCCAAGTGGTCCATCCACCTGTCGTTGACTAGCTAGGGGTCCCTGAAAACAAATGGCCGCGTTGAAGCGGCCATTTTGTCATTCGGACCTATGCAGCTATTTGGTCGGTCCGGGAACGGCGGGGGACATACGTCCTTCCGACTTGTCCTGGGTCCGAGTGGCCGCCGCGGCACTTGAGCCGTAGCCGTAAATTTGATTGACTTCGGCCGGCGTGAGCCCTCGGCGATTCTTGTCGGCCATGTCCCATCGGCGACCCGCTTCGTTCATGTATTCCTCGCGGGTGATGTAGCCATTGTTCATCCGGGATTGCTCGGTCATCCACGTAGAGAACGTGCCTGTCGGAGCCATCCTGGAGTTGGTGTTGTCTGCCTGACCGATTGCGGAGCCGGCCGCTGCCAGCGCTAAAGCGCCCACCGCGATGAATCCTGCGTTTCTCTTTGCGTTCATTTGATCACCTTGTTGAATAAGTGTGCTCGCCCAAGGGCGACTGATCAGACCGGTTCGGTGCGCACGCGCGTCCATGCAGCTCGGACGGCGGGGTGCGCTTGTTCCCAATCAAGACGCGAATTGCCTCGCGCGTCGCGATACTCTTGCGCGAGATCGTCCTCGAACGCCTCGAATGGGGTGTCACCATATCGAGCACCTGCCGCGCCACCCAGGCGATACGCAGGCATGTAATCGTCGAAGCCGTACTCTGTGTCGTAATAGGGCTCGTTGGTGTACGCGTTGCGCCAGTATTTTTCCTCGATAGTCGGATCGTAGTGCTCGGCTACCGCCTTGCCGGCCAAGCCGCCGGCAACCGCGCCGACGGCGGCGCCAACCACGGTACCGATGGGACCGGCAGCGAGCGTCCCGGCCGCAGCACCCGCCGCTATCCCGCCTGCTGCGGCGCCAATGCCTACACCGACCGGATGCGCGCCCGGCGCATCAGTGATCGGGTCGCGATTTTCCGAAGCGGACCTGCGTTGTTCGTCGCTCATGTGGTTCCTCCAAAGCGTGCTGAAGTGCACGATGGAGTGGACGATACGAGCGATTGTCAACCGTGCCAGTCAGCCATTTGCCTAATCTTCCGTAAGAGCTAGGCATTCCGGATTGAAATTGACTATTTGTACAAACTGGCTCGCACGGGCTGTGTAAGTGGCGTTCTTACACTCGAAGGGGCAATGGCGCCATTAGTCATGAACCATTTTTGGCCCAGACTCGCATCGCTGTGTCGCATCTCGCCGCACACGTTTCCCAGCCGAGGTCTCTATGTCGAAAACCAATACACCCACCAAAAGCCTGCCGAAAGACGAGGATGCCATCGAGTTGCTGATGGCCGATCACAAAGAAGTCAAGGCGATGTTCAAGCAATTCGAATCGCTGAAGCAGCAAGATAATGCTGACGATGACAAAGCGGAGCTGGTTGGCCGCATCTGCGCCGCCCTCACGATCCACGCGACGGTTGAAGAAGAAATTTTCTATCCCGCGGTGCGCGAGGCCATTGACGATGAAGACCTCATGGACGAGGCCGACGTCGAGCACGCCTCCGCGAAAGACCTGATCGCCCAGTTGGAGGAGGGAAGCCCCGGCGACGACCACTATGACGCGAAGGTGACCGTGTTGGGCGAAATGATCGACCATCACGTCAAGGAAGAAGAGGGGGAGATGTTTCCGAAGGCTAAAAAGGCGATAGACACGAATGCCGTCGGAGCCGAGCTTGCCGCTCGAAAGGCGGAGCTCCAGGCGGAGATGGGCGTCGGTGACCCCGTACCGCCGGACGCAAGGTCGCGGAAACTCTCGGGCAACTCCTCCAAACGCAAGAGCTGACGTTGGTGCCCGGCGATAGCATGGGGTTGAACGAGGTCTTTCGCCGGGCTGCCGCTCGCGTGTCCTGCGCTCTGGGTTCGCCTTGGGCGTTTCTCGCGGCGGTTTCGCTCGTATCAATCTGGGCCGCGCTCGGTCCAGTGCTCGACTATTCGAACAATTGGCAGCTTATATTTTCAACGGCCACGACCATACCCACGTTCTTGATGGTGTTCATCCTGCAAAACTCGCAAAATCGCGACACGAAAGCGATCAATATCAAACTCGACGAGTTGTTGCGCGCGATCGAAGGCGCGCGTACCGGTCTTGCAAACGTTGGGGAACTCAGCGACGAGGATCTCGCCAAACTCGAACGCGAGTTCAGGCGGCTCGCTTCCCGCGATTCGCCCATCACAGACCTGCAAGCCTCCGACGTTTCGTCCAATTAGCCTAGCGCGGAGTCGTATGTACGAGCGCTCGCTCGCGGCGTTGGCGGCGTAGCTGCTCACGAAACTCCGCCAGAACACCGCCCTTGCGCTTCATCCGCTCGAGCAATGCGCGCGTGCTCCGGTAGACCGTTTGCTGGTGCAGCCAAAGGTAGAGGCGACGGCGCAAGCGCAGGAAGCCGTCGCGGCCACGGCGGATCCAGTCGTAGGTGGTTATTGCCGGCTCGGTGATTTGCCACAGGCGCGCGAGTACGGCGGTCCCGATGACCTTGTCGAGGAACAATATCGCAAACCCCAGCGCGACGTGGCCGTGGCCGATCACGCCGAGCGCGAAACCCTTCAATGGCAGCACCACCAGCACCGGCAGTACGTAGAGGGCCAGCGCCTGTGCCGGTGTACGCCGTCGCACCCAGCCCTCGATCCAGCGGAACGGCAGCAGCCGTCCAATACGACGCAGGACCGCCGAAGCGTGATTCCAGATCCACTCCTCGAAGGCCAGCACGCAGGCGGCTAAGAAGAATAGGACGCGGGTGACGAAGCGGGGGCGGGGCACGTGCATGCCCCGAATTCCAACACCGATAGTCCAGTCCAGACACCGGACGATGGCGTTTTCGCAGGTAGGACTCGCGGCAGGACGGTCCTGGTCGAAAGTCTTGGCATAGCCGAACCGACGCTCGGCCCGCGTCAGAAGCCTTGCGGGAGACGGCCTACACAACTTTCAGCGTACAGGGACTTATGCGACCTACATGCGCAGCCCACCATTGCGGCAGTTTTCGTGGCAGTTCGGCACCACCATAGAGGACAAATATGAGTACCAATCAGAACAACGTTAACAAAGGCAATCAAAAGGGTGGCGCGCAGGATCAAAGGCGCAACGAAAGGGAAAAGCGCGGTGCGAAGCACAGCGAACAGTCGCGAAACGACAAGAAGCATCTGCAGCAGGGCCAGCGGCAGCCACGAGTTGAATTCGGGACATCCAAAATCGCGTCGGGCGACGCGACCGGCAAGTAAGCTCTCACTGCTTTCCACCAAACCATAGGCGACCCGGCCGAGCAGGGCCGTTTTTCACTGCCTCCCTGGCGGAGCGTCGTCCGAGGTCGCGTCCGCCTTCCCTTCCTCTGCGACGTTCAGCGAGGCGGAGGGTCGAGCGACCTGAAGGCCCCTTGGCCGGGCGTTCGCGTACCATCGTGGTCTTGGCCGGCTGTGGTCTAGTGGATTTTGCATGGGGGATAGACATGCGAATGGCTGACTTCATTCTGCGGGACATGGAAAGCATTCTTGCGAAGTGGGAGGAATTCGCCGCCACCTGCTTGCCCGCGGCAGCATCAATGGATTCCCTGGAGCTCCGGGATCACGCGCGGCAAATTCTGGAAGCGGTAGCCGCCGACTTGTCTACCCCGCAGTCATCGGAAGCCCAGGTCGCGAAGTCGATGGGACTTGCGCCGGTTCCCTTTCCCGCGAGGGAAACCGCTGCCCAAACGCACGCCATCTTGCGCGCTCGAGGCGGGTACGACATCAAGCAGCTGGTTTCCGAGTATCGGGCATTACGCGCGAGCGTCCTCTCCATGTGGATGGCTGCATGCCTTCATGACGCTCCGGATCTGCAAGATATGATTCGCTTCAACGAGGCGATCGATCAGGCGGTGGCTGAATCCATCGGACACTTCGGCGCGCAGGTGGACCAAGCGCGAAACCTTCTTCTCGGCATGCTCAGCCACGACATGCGCAGTCCTTTGCAGACCGTACAGATGACCGCGCATTATCTTGGACAGCTCAACGCAGGTTCTGACGTCTCGGCCGCGGCGGGTCGCCTGATTCGCAGCGGCGCCCACCTTCAGGCGCTACTCGACGATCTCGTCGATTTCAACCGGACCAACCTTGGCATTGGAATCAGTATCGTTCCATCACTGCTGGATCTCGGCGCGGTGTGTGCGCAAGAGCTGGATCAGTTGCGCGGCGCGTATCCTGAGAGCCAGCTGCAAATGAGTGTCGAAGGCGACTGCCACGGTGCTTGGGACGGGAAACGGGTGCGTCAGCTACTCGGAAACCTTGTTACGAATGCAATTCATTACGGTTCCCCCCACGGGCCGGTGCGGGTGGCGGTCGTGGGCGAATCGACACACGTTCGCATAGACGTAACCAACACGGGTCCAGCAATCGACAGGGAGACCCTGAACCAGCTGTTCGAGCCGCTCAAGCGAGGGGCCGCCACGGACCGGCACCACGGTCTGGGTCTTGGCTTGTACATCGTCCGCGAGATCGCCAAGGGCCATGGTGGGATGGTGGAAGCGGGGTCGGACGGTCGTGAGACCGTGTTCACCGTGCGACTTCCGCGCAACACCAGCTACGGCAAGTAACCAGGGAGCAGGCGACCTCCGAAGCCTTCTTTGGGGGAACTCGGCGGAAATCCAATGCACTAAGGTGGATGCCAGAAGACTTCATTCCCGAAACCGGCGCTCGAATCGCTGCCGAGCTGATCAAGGTGATTGGCGAGGCACAGGTGCTTGCAGCCGTCGGCGAAATTGGCCCGGATTTTCGGGAAATCGTGCGCCATGCCCGCGAACTCTACGACTTGCTGCTTGCGCAGCTGATCGCCGCTGAACCAGCGCTCGGGGAACGACCACAAGGCATGGCTACCGCGATGGGAAACAAGCTGTTTGAGCTTGAGGCGCTCGCAGAGGAGCCGCCGGATCCATCGGCTATCAACTAGGCGGTACAGCGCACTGAGTATGCTATGTTTTCGGTCGCTCATCCGAGGGCTCCCGCTGCAGTAGAAGCTTGGGATTCCGATCCGGGGAAACTGCCGATGGCGAGAACTCGAACGGCATACTCGACAGCATGACGGGGACCACGCGAGCTCCGGAATGACTTGTCGTCGTCTGCGTCTTACTGCAGCGTTGTTGCTGCTGCATATGTTGGCGGGCTGCATAACGATTACGTCGGATCCTCGCGCCGTCTTCCTTGGAGCGTCGGGCGCGACGGAAATTACGTGGCTGAAATGCGATGTCGCGGCCACGTTGTTGCAGCCAGGTGCCGTCGGGGTCACTGGCAATGCGCTCGATCCCCAGGGCTTCCGCGTGACTACGTGGAACATTCACAAGGAAGCCGACTATGGGTGGGAGCAGGATCTGGCGCAAATCGCGCGCGCCGACGACGTCGTTCTGATCCAGGAAGCAGCCCTATTGCCGTCTTTGAGCGCGCTGCTTTCCGGGGCCGGCTTGCGCTGGGTCATGGCGAGTTCATTTCTTTACGATACGCAAGACATTGGCGTCATTACGGCTTCGCGCGTATCTCCAGTCGCGAGCTGCATACAGCGTGCCGTGGAGCCCTACCTCGGGATACCCAAATCCGCGGTGATCAGTTGGCTCCCGCTGGCCGGCAGCCCCCAGACGATCGCCGTCATCAACATCCATGCAATCAACTTCGACCTTGCACTTGCCGGCTACCGTGCCCAATTGGCGGCGTTGGCGAATGTGCTCGCCCAGCACCACGGGCCGATAATTTTTGCGGGCGACTTCAACACCTGGAGTGAGGCACGCGAAGCAACCGTCGCGGAGGTTCTCTCGCCGCTAGGTCTGACCGAGGTCAGGTTGCCGTCCGATGAGCGATCCGTCTTCTTCGGCCGCCACCTGGACCACATATTCGTTCGCGGGCTGCACTATGCGGAGGCGCGAGCGATCGCTGTCCGTTCTTCCGATCACAATCCCGTGACGGTGATTTTGCGCATTCCCTAGATGGGTGACGGGTCACACCGCGTTCCCTCCGGCGTTAAAAAAACGGACAACTGGGCGGGTTCGCGGGTATCTTTGCCAGCATGAGCCCTTACCGATCGATCTTCAGTCCGGCCACGACGCAAGAGCGGCGCGACAACTTCGAGGACTACTGGATCTATAGTCAGGAACACGCTGGCGCGATACTCGAAGGCGAGAAGAATCTGACTCGCAAGAAGGATGCGCTGGTGCGGTTCCAGGACCTGTCGATCCGGGTCCGCAAGCCACTGGCCGAGCCGGAACGCTTCTACCGCAATTACGTTCGGTTGGTGGACGACCCCCGCAGCCTCGATCGCAAGACGCTGCTGCTCACCTTTCTCTACAAGTTCGCCCGGCATGAGTGGGCCGGGATATCCGCTGTCTGGGACGGCATTCCGAGCATGTCTCGTTCAAGGTCCACAACCGAAAAGATCAGCCGTTATCACCTGTGCGAGGAGTTCTGCCATATCCGCCTGTTCCACGAGATGTTCCGCACGTTTCAGCTTGACCGGATCGAGTGGATTCCGCTAGGAAAGTGGATGGGCCGCGTCTACCGGTACCTGCCGAAGTTTCCGGAGGCGGTCATGTCGCCGCCCGCCTTCGTGAGCGAGCTGATGGGATTGACGCTGTACCGCCACCTCGATCGGCTGCTGGAGGATACCCTCGCCGACGAACCGGAGGCGCGCGATCACATACGCGCCATGCTGCGCGAGATCATGATCGACGAACTCGCCCACACAGGGCAGCGCCGCAATTTCATCGGCCCGATCGGCATGGCCGTGTCCCGTCGCATGATCGCGCCGATGTTTCGGATGTTCTATCGGGACCTTCCCGAGTCCAAGTATCTCCTCGACGTGGACAAGATGATCGAGGAGGCCATCGCGTTCGACTACGGCACGATGGCGCCGGACGTCATTGCGTCGAGCTGGATCCCCTCCTACTGCCGACGCGAATCGGTAGCGCCGGCCTAGTGGCCGTGAACGTCTAAACCGACTGCTGGCGCGCCCGACGCGGGCGACGGTGAGCCCCGCGCGCTTGCAGGCAGCGAGGCGGCCAATCTTCGGCGCGAGGCACGCGTAGGCGACATCCTACGACCGATTGATCGCGCTTTCCATGGCAATTCCTGATCGTCCGGCTATATTCCAGATGGTCGTATGAGATTGCTGGTGAAGGCGCGCGGATCTGCATTGCACACCCAAAGCCTCGAACGCCAGCGCGTGATTTCCAATTACTTGATCGTCCAGGTAGCCAACCATGCCCTCGCCAAAAGCCAAGCCCTCCGATGCAATATCCCTCCTCAAATCCGATCATCGAAAGGTCGAGTCCCTGTTCGCGCGCTACGAGAAGTCCAAGAATCGGGGCGTGAAGGCAAAGCTCGCGCGTGAAATCTGCCTGGAGCTGTCAGTGCACACGACGATCGAGGAAGAGTTGTTCTACCCGGCGATCAAAGTGACCGTCGATCCCGATATCAATGATGAGGCATATGTCGAGCACGATGGTGCGAAGGCGCTCATTGCCGAGATCCTGGCAGGAACTCCCGACGATGAATTCTACGACGCCAAGGTCAAGGTCCTTTCCGAACAGATCAAGCATCACGTCAAGGAAGAAGAACAACGCGGCGGCATGTTCGCCCAGGCCAAAGACGACGGTGATGTCGATCTGGTGGCTTTGGGGGCAACCATGCGCGCACGGAAGAAAGTCTTGGCGGCCGAAATGAAGACTGCTGGTGTGCCGACGCCTACCACCCGGTCCATGAAGGGTGTGCGTCTTGAGAATTCGACTCCCGTCGCGTAGCGATCCGGCCAACCAGCTTGAAGGAACGAATGATGAATGCGCCAATTGAGCAACGTGTGCACATGGTACCGGTGGCGCAAGCTGAAGAATCCGGATCTGCGATTTCCTGGGGCGCCATCTTTGGCGGTGCGGCGGCTGCCGCTGCGCTCTCACTGATCCTCCTCACCTTGGGTGTCGGTCTTGGGTTGTCGTCCATTTCGCCGTGGTCGTACCAAGGTGCGTCCGCAGGAACGCTCGCAGCAGGGACCGTCATCTGGCTGCTTTTCACCGCTCTGGCTGCGTCGGGGCTCGGTGGCTATATTGCCGGGCGGTTGCGTCGACAGTGGCATGACGTCGATGGCGACGAGGCGCACTTCCGAGACACAGCACATGGATTCCTCACCTGGGCGGTTGCGACGCTGATTAGCGCCGCTGTTCTGTCGTCTGCCGCCGCTTCGATGTTGGGCGGCGCGACGAAAGCTGGTGCAGCGGTTGCCACCGGAGTTGGCGCGAGCGCGGTGGCCAGCACGACAACGAACGCTGAACCATCCGCTTCGCCGGTCAACTATTTCGTCGACATGATGTTCCGAAGTGGAAAACCACGCGAAGCGAATCCTGATACGACGGGCACATTGCGCGAAGCCCGGGGCATCCTTGCTACGTCGCTGTCCGGAGAAATGCTACCGGGTGACAAGGCCTACTTGGCTCAGCTGGTCGCGAGCCGGACCGGATTGTCCGACGCCGACGCAGAGCAAAGAGTTGCCCAGGTCTCGGCGGCCGCCAAATTGGCCGCAGATGCCGCCGCTGCGAAGGCCAAAGAGGCTGCGGACACGGCGCGCAAGGCGGGCGCCTATACGTCGCTGTGGGTGTTCATCTCTTTGTTGGTGGGCGCCTTCTACGCATGCCTCGCCGCGACCTGGGGCGGCAAGCAGCGCGACCCGCAAGCCTATTTGCGCCGCACCGCCTAACCTACCGAAAGGAAACATCATGCGATCAGTTCTGTTGTGGCTTATTGGGGTGCCCATTCCTATCATCATCCTCATCGCGCTATTTGTGCGGTAGAAGAAGGAGTGCGTAGATCGACGGCTGCAGCCAAACTGGCCGCGCACTGTCGCGTACGTCCACTCGACGAACGACTGTCCATTTAGTCGTGGGACTCGCCCCTCATGACCGCTGGGCCCGGATTCACATTGCGAAGGTTGCCTGATGCCACGTTCTGCACCTAAGAAAAAGTCTCCGCGCGCCGCGGCCGTACAGGGTTTGCGTCCGAAGGGGGGCGAGACGCATCAGCAGGTCCCGGGTGGCGAAGCGGCCACCGCCTACCTGACGACGAATCACGGCACACGAATTTCCGACAACCAGAACAGCCTGCGCGTTGGCACCCGCGGGCCGACGCTGCTGGAGGACTTCATCCTCCGCGAGAAGATCTTTCACTTCGACCACGAGCGCATTCCAGAGCGGATCGTGCACGCTCGCGGCTCCGGTGCCCATGGCTACTTCGAGTGCACGAGAGCGATTCCTGATCTCACGCGCGCAACGGTGTTTGCCAAGAAGGGCAAGCGCACTCCGGTGTTCTGTCGTTTCTCCACCGTTGCGGGATCAAAGGGCTCCAAGGACACGCCGCGCGATGTACGCGGATTTGCCGTGAAGTTCTACTCGGACGAAGGGAACTGGGATCTGGTGGGCAACAACATTCCCGTGTTCTTCATCCAGGACGCGATCAAATTCCCTGATCTCGTCCATGCGGTGAAGCCGGAGGCGGATCGCGGCTTTCCGCAGGCGGCCTCGGCCCACGACACGTTTTGGGATTTCGTGTCGTTGATGCCGGAGAGCATGCATATGATCATGTGGGCGATGTCCGATCGCGCCCTTCCGCGTTCTCTCCGCATGATGGAGGGTTTCGGCGTCCACACGTTCCGGTTCGTCAACGCGGGCGGCGAATCGCGTTTCGTCAAGTTTCACTGGCGGCCGCGGCTTGGAATGCAGTCCACGCTCTGGGACGAGGCCGTGAAGATTTCTGGCGCCGATCCGGACTACCATCGCCGGGATCTATGGGAGGCCATCACTTCCGGAAGTCCCCCAGAGTGGGATCTCGGAGTCCAGGTCTTTGACCAGGCATTCGCCGATGCGCAGCCCTATGACGTTCTCGACGCGACCAAACTTATTCCGGAGGAGAACGTGCCGTTGGTATTCGTCGGCCGCATGGTGCTGGATCGCTGGCCCGACAACTTCTTCGCGGAGACCGAACAGGTGGCATTTCTGCCGTCGAACGTAATCCCGGGCATTGATTTCTCCGATGACCCTTTGCTGCAAGGACGGCTGTTTTCGTACCTCGACACGCAGAAGTCCCGCCTTGGAACGGCCAATTTTCATCAGATCCCTGTGAACGCACCCAAGTGTCCATTCCAGAATTTCCAGCGTGACGGGATGATGCAAACGCAGATCTTCAAAGGTCGCGCCAATTACGAACCCAATAGCCTCGACGAAGCGGGCGAGGAAGGCGGTCCACGCGAAAGCCCGCAGGCTGGATTCGTCAGTGCCGGCCGGGTGGCGGTGGATAGCGACCCAGTCGCCAAGCTGAGGGTCCGCGCGAACCTGTTTGCGGACCACTACAGCCAGGCACGCATGTTCTACCGTTCGCAAACTCCCATTGAGCAAGCGCACATTGCGTCGGCGCTTGTATTTGAGCTTTCCAAGGTGGAACTCGAGCATGTGCGCATTCGGGTCCTGGCGAACCTCCGCAACGTCGACCAGGAACTGGCGTCCCGCGTCGCCCGGGGCTTGGCGATTCCGTTGCCGGCGGCGTCGAGCCCGGCGATGAAGCCTATCGAAATGCGTCGGTCGCCCGCGCTTTCTATTGTGGGCAAGTTCAAGCCGTCGCTCGTCGGGCGCAAGGTGGGAATCCTGTTCGATGAAGGATCGAGCAAGAAGGACGTCGAGCGCGTGAAGGCAGCTGTCGAAGCAGCGGGCGGAAAGGCGATGCTCATTGCCCCCAAAGTAGGTGGCATCGACGTGAAAGGTGGCACGCTGAAGGCGGATGGCCAACTCGCGGGCACGCCGTCCGTGCTGTTCGATGCCGTCGCGCTCGTCCTAACGCCAAAGGCCGCCGCCAAGCTTGCCGAAGAGGCCGCGGCGGTAGATTTTGTCCGCGATGCATTCGGGCACCTCAAGGCGATTGGCTGCACCGACGATTCCAGGCCTTTGCTGGACAAGGCGGGTGTAGTTGCCGACGCCGGAGTGACCGGGCTCGACAACAAGTTCGTGCTTGCCGCGGGTACCCGATTTTTCGACCGCGAGCCGAAGCTTCGGACCTTGGCATGAGTTGAAAGGTTCGGCCTCGGCCACGGTTCACCAGTGGAAGGTGCCTGGGTTCATGCGTCCGTCCGAAGTCATATTGTTTCGCCACGGCGAGGAAACGCCGGACCCTTTGGACCCTGATCTATCCACACGGGGTCGCGAACGCGCCGAAAGGCTCGCAACGTATTTGCCTGCTGAGTTCGGTGCGCCGGATCTGCTGGTAGCTGCCGCCGCCAATCGATCCAGCATTCGCTGCTACCTTACGATGCGACCTCTCGGCGCTTCGACAGGAATGCGAATCTGGACACAACTACGAGCCACTCAGGTCGTTCAACTTGCCGAGGCGCTTTTTTCCAGCGTTTCGATTCGTGAGAAGAGAGTGTTCGTGTGCTGGACTCATACGCATCTACCGGCGCTCGCCAAGGCGCTCGGCGGCAGGCACGGGGACTATCCGGATCCCTGGAGCGAATCGACATTCGACCTCGTATTGCATCTCCAATATCGCGCGCGGCGACGGGTACGGATCGCACGAGTTACGCAGCCGTTCTAGCTGACGCGAACGTCGTGCACAAAGGGAAGCGGCCGCACGATGGCGGCCGCTCATGTTGTTGATGATTCACGGGAACTCAGTTCCCTGATCTAAGGCGCCTTCGCGTTTGCCCTGGGGCATATTGCGTTGCTTGGACAGCCTGCGCTGCCGTTGCGGTAAGACGCTGTGAACTTGGAATGCATCAACAACGAGCCCATTGTCGCTGAGCAACCGGCATCCCGCCAGTTGTCCGACACTGAACACATTGTCAGCACGTTCCTACTTGATCACCGTCCGGTCCAAGGGCTGATTGGCACCGCCGAGATCGCATTCATCGGCGAGCCTTCGAGAACGCGCTTGCTGATCGCGACGTAGACCAGCGTATTCCGTTTCGCATCGAACATCCGAACGACTTTCGTGTTCTTGAAGATCAGCGAGGTGCTCTCGCTGAACACGCTCTTTTCCCGTTCCAGGTTCGGTGGCAGCGTGATCGGGCCGAACTGATGACAGGTGATCGAAAAGCGGGAGGGATCCTCGGCGACGCCGACCGCACCTTTCCATCCTCCGGTCTTCGCCTGGCTGATGTGGCAGGTGACGCCGGCAATGTCCGGATCGTTGAACGCCATCACGCACACCTTGTCGTTTGGCGAGAACAGATTAAAGGTCGTCGATGTGCAGCCGACATCGTCGGCGCGAGCGAACGTGGCGAGCGACAGCAGCATCGCAGCCATTGCGCCGCGCGTAGCGAGAAGCTGTATGGAGGGCATAAGGAGAGCCCACCGGAACTAGGTGCGCGGCCCGCTGCGTCGCTGCCGATTGCTGTACTCGCGCAGCATCAGCAGTTCTTGATGTATTTCGGGCGGGAATCCTTGACGGCCCCCACGCCGGTCATTCAACAGCTCCTCCAGATGCAGCTGCAATTCCGGGTCGTCATGCCACACGCGGGCGAGGTCGTTGGCAATTCTTGGAAGCCTTTGCAGGAGCGTAAGAGGCTGGATTTCCGCGGGCAGAGTCGCGACCCACCGTGCCGTTGCCGGCAGTTGCTGGTCCAGCGGCTGTCGCCAGCGCCGATTCCGGGGGTCTGCAATCGATGCCATGCCTTCTCCAATAGGCGTCAGTCGGGACAGGCGAAGAAATTATGGACCGCGGCGCCGGGATTGCATAGTCGACGTGACCAGCGGCTCGCGCATCATCCATGGCGTGGCCATCACTCGAGTTTCCTGTAGTCAATGCTGATCGTGCGCGTGGCCAGATAGACCTCGCGCAGGAAGCAGACGAGGCCGCAGATTACCGCCACCATCGCCGCGACGAACAGCGCGCCGGCGAGCCCCCTCAGGTTGGTGGCGAAAAACTCTTGCAGGAACAGGACGACGATAACGAGGCAGACCAGCAACGCGGCTGATGTGCAGTAGTTGATGGACCAGCTGCATACGCGCCGGCGCTGCTCCAGACAGCTCATCTCCAGGCGTGCCGCGGCCCGGGCATCGGCATTCATACCGGGCCAGGTCGCCTCGAAGCTCCGGGCGCGGTCAATGATGCGGCCGAGCCGGGTTGCCATTACCCCGAGCAATCCGGCGATGCCGGTCAGCAGGAAGACGGGCGCGACCGAGAGCTGTATGGCATGCGCAATTACCCCGGTGCTCATGTCGACGGGCATGGCGTGCGGTCTCTTGTAGACAGTCGAGTGGCTGGCGCTAACATTGGAATATTGCCACAGGACACTCGGCGTTCGCTGAGGGCCCAGCTTCAGGGCGGGCGGGCCGTCGATGATCCGACGGAACGGTGGCAACCTCGAGCAGTCCAACTCGTTTCCCCAGCGGAGGCCGCCATGCACTATATCGATGCCATTGTCATTCCCGTTCCTCGCGCCAATCTCGACACGTACAAGCGCATGTCCGAGGAGTGGGGCAACGCGCACCTGCGGCATGGTGCTCTGTATTACTCGGATTCCATTAGCGACGACGCTCAACCCGGCAAGGTCACGTCCTTTCCGCAGGCCGTGCAGCTCAAGGACGGCGAAGTGATCGCGTTGGCCTGGGTGGTCTATCGCAGCAAAGAGGATCGCGACCGCATCGGCAAGGCGGTCATGGAAGATCCGCAACTCAAGGATTCGATGGACCCGTCGAAGATGCCGTTCGATGGCAAGCGCATGTTCTGGGGTGGTTTCGAGACCATTATCGGGCTCGCGGCCGGCCGCTAAAAGCGTTTGCCTGCCGCAGGACAGGTCGGGCTCGACCTCCGGGCGGTCATACGCTGACTTGACCGCCGCGAGGCAGAGCTTCTTTGTCTCGGCTTTCGGCAGTGGATCAAAAGCGATGGACCGGAGGGGCATCGAACGCGAGCGAGCCGATGCCATAATCCCGCTATGATCGTACATGCGACCGCGTGCTCGGCGTCCACGCGATTCCGCCAGCACTGCGAGTAGATTCAGCGGTGGCCGGAGACATCATGCAGGGCTTGCGAAGAGTTTTTCCCGCGGCAATCGCTGCGCTGGTCGTCCTCGGCGGTTGCGCTACGCGACCAGTCAACCCACCGATCACCCAGGCGGATCCGGACCGCGGGTACACATTCCAGTCGCGCCAGAAGCACTTCAGAAATCAGGAAAATCTCGTCATATTGGCGTTCTCGGGAGGTGGCACACGCGCTGCGGCGTTCTCCTATGGCGTTCTGGAGTTCCTTCACCGTACGGAGTTGGTCGCTCCGGACGGCAAAAGGGTCCGCCTTCTGGACGCCGTGGACATCATTACCGGTGTTTCGGGAGGGAGCTTTACCGCGTTGGCCTATGGCCTCTACGGTGAAAAACTGTTCTCCCAGTACGACCAGCGCTTCCTGAAGCGCGACGTGCAGGGCGAGCTCGTGGCGCGCGCTCTCAATCCCGGCCATTGGGGGGACTTGATGTCGACGGCGTGGGGTCGTTCTGAACTCGCGGCGCAGCTCTACGACGAGATCCTGTTCAATGGCGCGACATTCGGCGACCTGAGCCGCGGCAGCGGACCGTTCATCGTTGCTTCGGCCACCGACATTTCGTCCGGCGCGCGGTTGACCTTCGATCAGAACATTTTCAACATTCTGTGCTCGGATCTGGACGCGATGAAGCTGTCCCGCGTCGCCGCCGCATCGTCCGCCGTACCGGTTGTGTTGTCGCCCGTGACGATCAACAACTATGGCGGCACCTGCCACTACGCGTTTCCGCCGTGGACCAAGCCGTTCATGGACTCCGCAGTGCCGCCGCGGCCGGCGGCGCGCGCGATACGTGAACTGAAAGAAGCCGAAGCCTACGGCGACGGGGCGCTTCGCCCGTACATCCACCTCGTGGACGGAGGCATCTCCGACAATCTGGGTGTTCGTGGCGTCCTCGATGCACTGGAATTCCTCGAGGCCCTGCACGATGCAGGTCGGCCGACTCCGCTCAACAACGTGCGCAGGGTCGTCATATTCGTCGTCAATTCGCTCTCGACGCCGCCGACCACGTGGGATCGGTCGGAGTCCCCACCCGGCACGTTGGACATCCTGCTCCAGGCGACCGGCGTGCCCATCGACCACTATTCGTACGAGGCGGTGGAGCTTCTGAAGGACATCGCGGCGCGATGGCAGAACGAGCAGCGGCTGAGGCAGTTGGCCGAGTGCGACAGGCACAAGGACTCGCCGGTCTGTGCCGCCATTCGCGTGCCGAATGCCGACATCTATGCCATCGACGTGTCGTTTGCGGGGCTGAAGGACAAGAAGGAGTTCGACTACCTGAATCAACAACCCACGTCGTTCGTGCTGCCGGCCGAGGCCGTCGATCGTCTGCGCGCTGCCGCGGGAACGATCATTCTCGACTCGCCGGAGTTCAAGCGCCTATTGAAGGACGTCGGTGCGACGCTCGCTCCTGCGGCGGGTGTGGGCGCGCCGAGCGCACCACGATAACCCTGCCGCAGTGGGCGATGTGCTAGTTTCGGTAAGAGTTTGTCTACGTGAGAACAAACATGAGCGAAGTAAAGGCCCGACACGACGAAGGCCGAGGCAACCGCGGCGCAGCGGTGTTTGCAGCGCGACTGCGGATGATCGCGCTGGCTTTGCTGATATTGCCGGCGTTCGCGTTGGCCCAGACGGGCGGGGCGCCGAAAGGCAATCCTCGCCTGGCAAGTTTGAATATCGAAATCTGGCCCGAGTACGACCGACCTGCAGCCCTCGTGATCCTTAGGGGTGCGCTTGCGGAAGGCGTGAAGCTTCCCGCCGCGATCACGCTCCGGCTCCCGGCGGCGTCCGGCGGCCCCGGGGCCGTGGCGTACTCCACCACGGCGGACGGCAACCTGCTCAACCTGAAGCACGAGCGTGTGAACTCCGGCGAATTCATCACCCTCAGGTTCGAGGTCCCGGAACGATTCTTTCATGTCGAGTTCTACGAGCCGATCGCGACCGGCGCATCTGCGCGGGCGTATCGCTACGTGTGGCCGGGCGATCTGGCGGTCGATCGCGTCACGGTGGTAGTGCAGGAGCCGGCTTCGGCGAGCGAGTTCTCGGTGGAGCCGCGACTCGAGGGTCTATCCACTGGTCAGGAGGGATTGCGTTACCGCACCGGCGAATTGGGAAAGCTCGAGGCAGGCAAGCCGCTGCCCATTGCGTTGCGATATACCAAGCTCGATGCCACTCCTTCAAGACCGAAAGCGATCGAACAACCCGTACCGGTGACCACGCCTGGGCCGGCCTTGGCTGCCGCACCCGTTGCCGCGGCGACAGGCAGCGGATTGCCGAACTGGGTGCTTCCCCTCGCGGCCATGTCGTTGCTCGGCCTATCGGGAGCGATGTTCATTCTCTGGTGGTGGCGGCGCGAGTCCGGCGGCGCCAGGTCCGCCACGCAATTTTGCGCGAAGTGCGGTGCGGCGCAGGCGCCGGGTAGTCGCTTCTGCGC
>Ga0070666_10000836_pt1 | contig 18645 bp, 9 predicted proteins | sample KBSS23metaG_FD_64677 | JGI IMG/M metagenome (GOLD analysis project Ga0070666, IMG submission 64677) | Switchgrass rhizosphere microbial communities from Kellogg Biological Station, Michigan, USA - KBS S2-3 metaG | ecosystem: Host-associated > Plants > Roots > Rhizosphere > Soil ... | reverse complement strand
CTATGGCGGACAGCGGGACGTCAAGCGCGCCGTCGTCAACGTCAGCCGCGCCGATCGCCAGGTGCACCGAGCCGATCATGCCCACTTTGAGCGCGCGGTCGCGGTTCGGGATTGCGACCTCGACTTCGAAGTTCCGTGTCTTCGGGTCCGCGGCGGATGCTATGCGGGTGATGCGCGCGCGGAACGAGCGGTTGGCATACGCATCGACGGTGACGTCCACAGACTGCCCGACCCTGATCGAGCGCACCGTCGTGTCCGGCACGCCGACGACGATCTTGACGGTCTCCGTATTCGCCAGCGTGAAGACCAGCAGTCCCGGGCCGACGAACGATCCCGGCTCGACGCTCTTCTTCACGATGTCGCCGCTGAACGGAGCGGCAAGCGAGGTGTCCCGCAGCGCGATCTCCGCTTCGCTCGTCTGCGCGCGCGCGGCGCGCAACTCGCTCTCGCTCGCGTCGTATTGCGCACGGGCGGCATCGAGGTCCGGCTTGGTGACGCTCTGGCTGCCGTAGAGGCGTGTGGCGCGCTCGAAGTCGAGCCGGGCCTTGAGCGCCACCGCTTCGGCGGCGGCAGCCCGCGATGTGGTCTGGTGTACTCTGTCTTCATATTCGGCGGCGCGGATGCGGACGAGCACGTCGCCCTTGCCGACACGGTCGCCTTCGTCAAGGTCGCGCAGCCTGCCGTTCTCGCCGGACACCTGCTTGAGCGCGACCACATAGCCCGGAATTCTGAACGACAGGGGGACGTCGGCCTCGGCTTCGACCACCGCCGAGTAGCGAAGGCCGCCACCAGTGTCGGCAACTGATCCGACCGGCTGTGTCTGCACGGCCTGTGGCGACTGCGGGATTGCCTCCGTCACGGCGCAGGCACCCGCGGCGACCGACAGCAACAGCATCGATAACGTCGGTAGCGGTTTCACGTCATTCATCTCCTATGGCGCGCCGGAGTTCGGCGAGGGCATTCCAGTACGTCGAGAGCGCGTGCTGGTACTGGAACCCAGCGTCGCTGCTTCGCGACTGTCCTTGCAGCAGATCTCGTATCAACACTGCTTGTTCCGCATATCTGTTCGTGGTGACGCGCAACTGCTCGACGGCCGCGGCATGTCCGGTGCGCGTCGCTTTCAGCAGCAACGAGGCCTCTTGCCACTGGCGATATTTCATGCCCACTTCGACGGCGATCTGGGCCTCGGTTTCGGTGGCTCCGTTCCGTGCCTGGATGACGGTCCTCGCCTTCTCGGCGATGTTGTCGCTGCGTCGTCCCCAGTCGAACGGCTCCCACGTCAGGAACACGCCGGCCGTCGTGACACTTGTCGGCAGCACTTCGAAGTTGTGGAAACCGAGATAGCGCAGCGAGAGGCTGACGTCCGGGATGTACTCGGCCTTGGCGATGCGGCGGTCGTATTCCGCCTGCTGTTCCTTCAGGCGCGCCTGCCGAATCTCCGGTCGGTTCTGCAATGCCTGCTGCCTGGCGGCCGCGAGCGTCAGCTCTCCGGCCCCCTCCTCGAGCATCGGGTTGACCCGGAACGCCATGGTCAGATCGCGGCCAAGCAACTCGTTGAAGTGCTCGCGCTGTGTGCTGACGCCGTTGTCGGCGACCGACAGGTCGTAGAGACTCTTCGCCAGGCGGGCATCGACTTCCAGCGCTTCGGCTCGGAGGACCGTCTCCTCCGCCACGTAGCGGGCCGTTACGCGCTGCGCCTCTTCGAGCGTTCTCACCGCCTCCCGCGCTGCGTCGACGGCCACCTGGCTGGCGACGAGGTTGAAGTAGGCCATGCGAACATCGGCCGCGATCTTCTGCCGTTCTGCCCTGACATCCTCGCGGGCGATGTCTCGTCCCAATTCGGTCGTGTGGATGCCGAGACCGATCTTGTATTGGTTCACCAGCGGGAAGTCGATGTTGCCGGTCATGAACGTCGTGAACTGGGACGGCGTGTTGACCTTCGCCTCGGTGGACGGGATCGGGCCGGTTTCCGCGTACGTACCGAACGCGCCCGCCGGGAATGTGAAGTCGAAGGCATGCAGCAACTGGCCGCCGAGGACGCCAATCTGAACCGACGGAAGACGCCTGGTGCGGGCGGCATTCACGCGGAAGTTCTGCTTCTCAGCCTCGAGGACAGCGTTCTTCACCAACCGGTTCGACTGCAGCGCGAGCGATATCGCTTCGTCCAAGGTCAGTACGGGCGCGTCTGCGTCCTGAGAGGATGCCGGCCGCTCCTGTGCCAGCGCCATCGGCGGGACCGTGAAGAGGACTAACAGGAAAGCCGAAACGTAAGTGCTCACGTCGGTCGTCACAGAGCAACGTCGCTGCCGCCGCTCGATTCGCGAAAACCGGCCCAATGTTGCCAATGTCGTGACCCACCGTCTGCTGGCGCCCTGTGTGAATCTACGCAATGTGCACTTCCGCGATTACGAGACGCCGAGGACGCGCACGACCGAGCGCGCGATCATCAGTTCTTCGTTGGTGGGAATGACACGGACCGCGACCGGGCCGTTCGCCGGTGAGACCAGTGTGGCGTGCGTCCGGTTGCGCTCCTCGTCCACTTCGATGCCAAGGAATGCGAGCCCCTCGCAGATGCGGGCCCGGATGACGGCGCTCCGTTCGCCGATGCCCCCGGAGAACACGAGCGTCTCCACGCCGCCCAGCACGGTCGCGAGCGCGCCGATCCACTTCCTGGCCTGATAACAGAACAGCGCCACCGCCGCGGCGGCACGCTCATCGCACTGCTCGCGCGCCAGCAGTTCGCGCATATCCGAGCTGATTCCCGAGACGCCGAGGAGTCCCGATTCGTGGTTCACCATGCGGTCGAACTGGTCGGCCGTCAGGTGCTCGGTGCGCGCCAAATGAAGTACCACGCCAGGATCGAGATCACCGGTCCGCGTCCCCATCACGAGGCCTGCCGCCGGTGTGAACCCCATGCTGGTATCGAGGCTTCTGCCGTTCTTCACGGCGGTGATGCTGGCGCCGTTCCCCAGATGTGCGAGCAACACTCGTCCATGCGCCGCGTCCGCGCCGGCGAGGCGACTCAGCTCGTCAAGGAGGTATTCGCACGACAGGCCGTGGAACCCGTAGCGCCTCGCACCGTTTCTCTGGTAGCGCCGCGGAATCGGCAGCAGCCTGGCGACCTCCGGCATGGTGTGGTGGAACGCGGTATCGAAACACGCGACTTGCGGCAGGCCCGGGGCACGCGCGGTAAGCGCTTCGATCAGGCGAAGGGCAGCGGGCAGATGCTCGGGTGCGTACGGCTTCGCAGCGTGAAGTTGCGAGAGCAGCGGCGGCGAGATCGGTACCGGCCCCGTGTGGTCGAACCCATGGACGACGCGATGCCCGACTCCGTCGATCGAGTCGAGGACGCCCAGCTCCTCGAGCCACGCGAGCACGAGCGTCTCGGCCGCGTCAGGGGCCGCGGCGTCAACGATGCGCTCGCCACTCTCGGCACCATGAATCCAGGAGAACCGCGCGGTGCCGGTGCCGATCCCACTGAGGTGGCCCTTCAACGCAGATGTCAGATCGGCGGCGCCGGCGTACACGGCCACCTTCACGCTCGATGAGCCGGCGTTAATCGTCAGGACCTGACGGTGCGTCGTCATGCGGCCGATTAACGCAAGCGAAGCGCCAGCGCCCGCGGGACGCCGTTCCTATTGTCGTCGCGCGTTCGGTGGCGATGCGCAGAAACGCCCACGGTGCTCGCCGATGTGCACCCGCCGTCTTGCGTCACCGCAAAATGACGTGGAATCCGCGGCGTGGGCGCTTCGGAACGAATGGTGCTGACCCGTCAAGGTCATGGACGTTCGAGACGACAGCCATGACTCCTCCACGCCAACCGCGCAACGTGACGAGCGCTCCGTTCGAACGGGTCTCAGCGACGAGGCCATCGCCGCCGCCATCGCCGACAAGCTGCACTACGAGCAAGCGGTTCCGTTCGCCGATGCGAGCCGGCACGACTGGTACATGGCGCTGGCGCTGGCGGTTCGCGATCGCCTGCTCGATCGCTACCTGACGACGCTCGGTGCCGTGCTGGAGTCGCGGGCGAAGGTGGTCGCGTATCTCTCGGCGGAGTTTCTGACCGGCCCCCACCTTGGCAGCAACCTGATCAACCTCGGGATTCGAGACGCCGCCGCGAAGGCGCTCGCCCGGTTCGGGCAGAACCTCGACGACGTGCTGCAGGAAGAAGAGGAGCCAGGCCTCGGCAACGGCGGTCTCGGCCGTCTCGCGGCCTGTTACATGGATTCGCTGGCGACACTGGGCGTTCCCGCGATCGGCTACGGCCTTCGTTACGAGTTCGGCATCTTCGATCAGTCGATCCGTGATGGGCACCAGGTCGAGATGACTGACAAGTGGCTGCAGCTTGGGAATCCGTGGGAGATCGCCCGCCCTGAACATCACGCGTACGAGGTCAGGTTCGGCGGACGCACCGAGCACGGCGTCGACGACCACGGGAGGGACCGTGTGCGCTGGATTCCGGAAAAGTGCGTGAAGGGTGTCGCCTATGACACGCCGGTGTCCGGGTTCCACATGCCGACCGCGAACCTCCTGCGGCTCTGGAAGGCAGAGGCGACCGAGTCGTTCGACTTCGACGCCTTCAACACCGGGGACTACTACCGCGCTGTCGACCAGAAGGTCCTCTCCGAGACGATCACCAAGGTGCTCTATCCCAACGACGAGCCGGAGGCCGGCAAGATGCTGCGCCTCGCGCAGCAGTTCTTCTTCGTCTCGTGCTCGCTGCAGGACATGATCCGGCTACACCTGGAGGGCGGGCGGCGGCTGGAGGAGTTCTCATCGTGCTGGGCCGTCCAGTTGAACGACACGCACCCCTCGATCGCGGTCGCCGAGCTGATGCGGCTGCTGGTCGATGAGCGCGGCATGGAGTGGGACGCCGCATGGGCGATCACCGAGCGCACCTGCGCATACACGAACCACACGCTGATGGCCGAAGCGCTGGAGCGGTGGCCGGTGCCCTTGTTCGGCAAGGTCCTGCCACGCCATCTCGAAATCGTGTATGACATCAACCGCCGATTCCTCGACAGGGTGCGGCAGCAGGTACCGGGCGACGACGACCTGGTTCGCCGGCTGTCGCTCGTCGACGAAAGCGGAGGTGGCGCCATCCGGATGGCGCACCTCGCCAGCGCCGGCAGCCACGCCATCAACGGCGTCGCGGCGTTGCACAGCGAGCTCCTGAAGGAGACGGTGCTCCGCGACTTCTACAGGGTGTCTCCGGAAAAGTTCTGCAACGTCACCAACGGCGTCACTCCGCGACGATGGATCGCGCTGAGCAATCCCGGCCTGGCAGCGCTCCTCACGCGTACGATCGGGGAGCGCTGGATGTCGGATCTGGAGTCGGAGCTCGTTCGCATCGAGCCGTTCGCGGCCGATGCCGGCTTCCAGGCGGACTGGCGCGCGGTGAAGGGCGCCAACAAGAGCCGGCTCGCCGCCCTGATCCGCCAGCGCACGGGCATCGTCGTGGATCCGCAGTCGCTCTTCGACGTGCAGGTGAAACGGCTGCACGAGTACAAGCGGCAACACCTGAACGTCCTCTACCTGATCACCGCTTACAACCGCATCGCACGTGGCGGGAGCGATCACGGTCCCTCGCGGACCATGATCTTCGGTGGCAAGGCCGCGCCCGGCTACCGGATGGCCAAACTGATCATCCGGCTGATCAACGGTGTCGCCGACGTCATCAACCGCGACCCGCGCGTGTCACCGCAGCTGAAGGTCGTCTTCTTTCCAGACTTCAACGTGAAGAACGGCCAGCATATCTACCCGGCCGCGGATCTCTCCGAGCAGATCTCGACGGCCGGCAAGGAGGCGTCAGGGACCGGCAACATGAAGTTCGCGATGAACGGCGCGCTGACCATCGGAACGTTGGACGGCGCCAATATCGAAATCCGCGAGGCCGTCGGCGCGGAGAACTTCTTCCTGTTCGGTCTGACCGCTGCCGAGGTCGCGGCGGCAAAAGCCGCCGGCCATCGGCCGCGCGCCATCTACGAGAACAACCCGGAGCTGCACGAGGCGATCGACCTCATCGACGCCGGAGAGTTTTCGAACGGCGACCGCGAGCTGTTCCGGCCCCTCGTGGAGTCGCTCCTCGTCCAGGACGAGTATCTGCTGTTCGCCGACTATCAGCCATACATAGATTGTCAGCAACGGGTCGGCGAGGCCTATCGCGACGAGCAGAACTGGACGCGAATGTCGATCCTCAACTGCGCGCGCGTCGGCCGCTTCTCGTCGGACCGGTCGATTCGTGAGTACTGTCGCGACATCTGGGACATCGAACCGGCGACGCCCTTCGAGCCAGCACGATGAAGACGTGGAACCAGACAGCTGGAAGCAGCGCGCCGCTTGGCGCTGCCGCAAGGCCGGACGGCGTGAACTTCAGTGTGTTTTCGAGGAGTGCCACGGCCATCGAGCTGCTGCTCTTCGATGATGCGCAGGCAGGGGAACCGTCACGCATCGTCGCGCTCGACCCGCGCAGCCACCGGACCTATCACTACTGGCACGCATTCGTACCCGACCTGCAGCCGGGCCAGGTATACGGCTACCGCGCCCACGGGCCGTTCGCGCCTGAACGGGGCTTGCGGTTCGATCCCCGGAAGGTGCTCGTGGATCCGTATGGACTCGCCGTCGCGGTGCCGGCCTCGTACGACCGCGGCGCTGCCGTTCGACCCGGCGACAACTGCGCCGCGGCGATGAAGAGCGTCGTCGCCGCGCCCGACGCGTACGACTGGGAGGGAGATCGGCCGCTGCGGCGGCCCTTTGCCCGCACGATCGTTTACGAGATGCACGTGCGCGGCTTCACCCAGCACCCAAGCTCCGAAGTGTCGAGCGCCAGGCGTGGAACCTTCGTGGGTGTCATCGAGAAGATTCCGTACCTGCGCGACCTTGGCGTCACGGCGGTGGAGCTGTTGCCCGTTTTCCAGTTCGATAGCCAGGATGCACCGGCCGAACGCCGCAACTACTGGGGATACCAGCCGGTGTCGTTCTTCGCGCCTCACCACGGGTACAGCTCGCGGCCCGACGCGCTCGGCGTGCTCGACGAGTTCCGCGACATGGTCAAGGCGCTGCACCGCGCTGGCATCGAGGTCATCCTCGACGTGGTGTTCAATCACACAACCGAAGGAGACCATCGCGGGCCGACCCTTTGCTACCGTGGTCTCGCCAACGAGTTCTACTACACCCTCCAGCAGGATAAGTCGTACTACGCCGATTTTACCGGCTGCGGCAACACGCTGAACGCCAATCAGCCGATCGTCCGCCGCCTGATCCAGGACAGCCTCCGCTACTGGGTCACCCAGATGCACGTCGATGGGTTCCGCTTCGACCTCGCCTCGATACTGTCGCGCGACGAGACCGGCCAGCCGGTGCGGAACCCGCCGGTGATCTGGGACATCGAGTCCGATCCGATGCTGGCGGGCACCAAGCTGATCGCCGAGGCCTGGGACGCCGCCGGGCTTTATCAGGTGGGCAGCTTCGTCGGCGACACGTGGCAGGAATGGAACGGCCGCTTCCGCGATGACGTACGACGGTTCTGGAAGGCCGACAGGGGCACTGTGTCCGCGTTCGCCACGCGGCTGCTGGGCAGCCCGGACCTGTATGCGCACGAAGAGCGCGAACCCGAGCAGAGCGTCAACTTCGTCACCTGCCACGATGGCTTCACGCTAAATGACCTGGTCTCTTACAACCAGAAGCACAACGAGGCGAACGGCGAGGACAACCGTGACGGTACCGCCGACGACTCGAGCTGGAACTGCGGTGTCGAGGGGCCCACGGAGGATCCGGAAGTCGAGGCGCGGCGCAGCCGACAGATCAAGAACTTCCTGACGGTGCAGCTGATGGCTGTGGGAACGCCAATGCTGCTCATGGGCGACGAGATGCGCCGCAGCCAGGGCGGCAACAACAACGCCTATTGCATTGACGACGAGACGACCTGGCTCGACTGGCGGCTGCTCGAGCGGCACGCAGATCTGCACGCTTTCGTCAAGCGGCTCGCACGAGCCCGCCTGGCGCCAGGCGTTGTGGACGAGAGCACGCCGTATTCCTTGAATCAGCTGCTGCAGCGGTCGCATCTCGACTGGCACGGCGTGGCACTCGGCCAGCCCGATTGGAGCGACCATTCGCACTCCTTGGCGTTCACGGCGCACTCACCGCACTGGCCGTATGTGCTCCAAGGCATGTTCAACGCGTACTGGGAGCCGCTCGCGTTCGAGCTGCCGCGCGGCGGCGACCAACCGCTCCGATGGCACCGACTGGTGGACACGGCGCTGTCGTCTCCCGACGACTTCTGCGCGCCGGGGGACGGGCCGCCGGTAACTGGCGACAGCTATCACGTGCAGCCATGGTCGTGCGTCCTGCTGCTCGCGCCGCTGGCCGAGGCAGAAGACGGGAGCCATTGATGGTCGCCCATCCTTCTGCGGGGGCTTCGCCATCGATTGACCGACGCATCGGTGTCGGCGATCTGGTGGATCGCTATTTCAACGAGCGCCCCGATACGGCAAATCCCGAGGAGCGCGTCAGCTTCGGCACGAGCGGCCACCGCGGGTCGTCGCTCACGCGCACGTTTAACGAGGCGCACGTGCTCGCGATCACTCAGGCGATCTGCGCATACAGGACGCAGCATGGCATCAACGGCCCGTTGTACCTCGGGAAGGACACACACGCGCTCTCCGGTGCCGCCTTCATCTCGGCACTCGAAGTGCTGGCGGCCAACGGCGTCGAGACCATGATCGACTGCAACGGGGGCTACACGCCGACCCCTGTGATCTCGCACGCCATCCTCTCGTGGAATCGCGGCCGCACCTCGGGTCTTGCCGATGGCATCGTCATGACGCCGTCGCACAATCCGCCGGAAGACGGAGGCGTCAAATACAACCCGCCGACGGGCGGTCCCGCCGATACGGCCACCACCCGCTGGATCCAGGACCACGCCAACGCGCTGCTCGCGCAGGGCGCCGACAGCGTGCCTCGCCTCCTTTACGGACGCGCCAGGCTGGCCTCGACGATCCATAGACACGACTACATCGGGGCGTATGTCCCCGATCTCGTTTCGGTCATTGACATGGACGCCATTCGCAGCGCTGGGCTCAATGTCGGCGTCGATCCGCTGGGCGGCGCGAGCATCGCGTTCTGGCATGCCATTGGGGAGCGGCATGCCGTAGACATCAGGGTCGTCAACGATCAAGTGGACGCCGAGTTCAGCTTCATGCCGCTCGACTGGGACGGCCGGATCCGCATGGACTGCTCGTCACCGCACGCGATGGCCAGGCTGATTGCCCTCGCGGATTGCTACGACCTCGCCGTCGGTAACGACCCGGATGCCGACCGCCACGGCGTGGTGACGCCGGCGGGGCTGATGAATCCGAACCACTACCTGTCAGCGGCGATCGCGTACCTCTTTGCGCACCGGTCCGGGTGGAGTGGCGACGCGGCCGTCGGCAAGACCGTCGTGAGCAGCAGCATGATCGACCGCGTTGCCGCGCGCGCGGGACGCACGCTTGTCGAGGTGCCGGTCGGGTTCAAGTGGTTCGTTACGGGACTGCTCGAGAAATCGCTCGGGTTCGGCGGTGAGGAAAGCGCGGGAGCGTCGTTCCTGCGCCGCGATGGCACGGTGTGGTCCACCGACAAGGACGGGATCATCATGAACTTGCTCGCGGTGGAACTCACCGCGCGCACTGGCCGCGATCCCGCCGAGTTGTACGGTGATCTGACACGTGAGCTCGGGACGCCGGCCTACGAACGCATCGACGCGCCGGCAACTCCCGAGGAGAAGGTCGCGCTCCTGGCACTCGGGCCGGACGCTGTCCACGCGACGGAGCTCGCCGGCGATCCCATCGAGGTGCTGCTGACCACCGCGCCGGGCAACGGCGCTCCGATCGGCGGGCTCAAGGTGATCACGCGCCACGGGTGGTTCGCGGCGCGCCCGTCAGGCACCGAAGCGGTCTACAAGCTATACGCGGAGAGCTTCCGCGGTCTCGAACATCTCCGGCACATCCAACAGGAAGGCCGCGCGATTGTTGCAGCGGCGCTGGCAGGACTCCTGTGATGACGACCAAGTCCGTAGCGACCTTGCCAGCGCTCCGCAATCTGGCGGCACTTGTCACCGCCGATGCCGAGGAGGCACGTACCGCTGCGGCGGGCCGTGCTCATCCGGCACGGCGAGACCGAGTGGACCCTGAACGGCCGGCATACGGGGAGCACGGACATTCCGCTCACCGACAGTGGCCGCGCGCCGCTGGTGTTCTACCCGTGAAAGGCCGAGGCAATTGGCATCTCGGAATGTGGGATTCGGGACTGTGGAGAAGGAAACGTCATGAGCACGACTGATTTGGCACTCATCGCGCACTCGATTGTCGCGAACGGCAAAGGCATTCTGGCGGCAGACGAGACGCCGGGCACGTTGACCAGGCGCTTCAGCGTTCATGGCATCCCGTCCACACCAGACAGCCGGCGCGCCTATCGCGAGCTCTTCTTCATGACGAGCGGCATCGCCGAGTTCATCGGCGGCGTGATCCTGCAGGACGAGACGATTCGTCAGCGCAGCTCCGCGGGCATCCCGCTGCCCGCCCTGCTGGCGGAGCAGGGGATCATCCCCGGCATCAAAGTGGACGATGGCACCAAGCCGCTCGCCGGCTCCCCAGGCGAGCGCATCACCGAGGGGCTGCACACCCTGCCGCAGCGGCTCAGGGAGTACTACGCGATGGGCGCCCGTTTCGCAAAGTGGCGTGCCGTTATCGCCATGGGCGATGGGCAGCCGAGCACGGCGTGCGTGCGGGCCAACGCGCATGCACTCGCGCGCTATGCAGCGCTCTGTCAGGAGCAGGGCCTGGTCCCGATCGTCGAACCCGAAGTCTTGATGGACGGCACGCATTCGCAGGAGCGCTGCGCGGATGTCACCGCGCGCGTATTGCAAACCGTGTTCGACGAGCTCTTCGAGCAGCGCGTGCGTCTCGAGGGGATGCTGCTGAGACCGAACATGGTCATCGCGGGTGCATCGTGCCCGACGCCTGCGCCGGCCGGTGCGGTGGCAGCGGCGACCGTGCGATGCCTGCGTCGGCATGCCCCCGCCGCAGTGCCGGGGATCGTGTTTCTGTCGGGAGGACAGGATTACCTCGCGGCAACGCTGCACCTGAGCCTCATCAACCAGCAGCCAGAGCCCAAGCCGTGGACGCTCACGTTTTCCTATGGCCGTGCCCTGCAGGATGAGGCGCTCACGGCGTGGGGAGGGCTCGACGCCAACCTGGCGGCGGCGCAGCGTGCGTTCTACAACCGTGCTCGGTACAACGTCGCGGCGGCGTACGGACGCTACACCGCCGCCATGGAAGCGGTGCCCTTGGCCGCGTAGCCGCGGAGAGATTCGACATTCCGGCGCCGTTGCGCCGAAGAGGAGCAAGACCGTGAAGACACAGATGCTGAAGGAAGGACCGCCGGCGCCGCAGCCGACCGTCACGAGCTCGATCTCACAGGAACTGCAGCTGATGGACGCGTACTGGCGCGCGTGCAATTACCTGTCAGTAGGGATGATTTATCTGCGGGACAACCCGCTGCTGAAGGAGCCGCTGCGGCCCGAGCACGTCAAGCATCGGCTGCTCGGACATTGGGGCGCCAGCCCCGCACTGTCGTTCGTGTGGGTGCACCTGAACCGTCTGATTCGCAAGGACGATCTCGACGTCATCTTCGTGGCCGGGCCGGGCCACGGAGCGCCCGGCGTCCTCGGCCCCGCGTACCTCGAAGGCACTTACTCCGAGATTTATCCGGACAAGAGCCAAGACGAGGAAGGCATGGGCAAGTTCTTCAAGCAGTTCTCCTTCCCCGGCCATATCGGCAGCCACGTTACACCGGAGACGCCGGGCTCCATTCACGAAGGCGGCGAGCTCGGGTACAGCCTTTCGCACGCGTATGGGATGGCGTTCGACAACCCGGATGTGATCGTCGCGTGCGTTGTTGGCGACGGCGAGGCGGAAACGGGTCCGCTCGCGACGGCGTGGCATTCCAACAAGTTCGTGAACCCGGTCCGCGACGGCGCGGTCCTGCCAATCCTGAACCTGAACGGCTACAAGATCGCGAACCCCACGCTGCTCTCGCGCATCAGCCACGATGAGCTCGAGGCGCTGTTCGTCGGCTATGGCTACACCCCGTACTTCGTCGAGGGCAGTGACCCGGCCGAGATGCACCAGAAGATGGCGGCGACGCTGGAGGAAGCGATCGCCGACATCCGCGCGGCTCAGAAAGCCGCGCGCGAATCCAAGACGCCGTTTCGGCCGCGCTGGCCAATGATCGTGCTCCGTTCACCGAAAGGGTGGACCGGCCCTGCGGAGATCAACGGGCACAAGGTGGAAGGCTCGTGGCGATCGCATCAGGTCCCGTTCTCCGACGTGCGTGGGAACCCGGCCAACCTGAAGCTGCTCGAAGACTGGCTGCGCAGCTACAAGCCGGAGGAACTGTTCGACGCCGGCGGCTCGTTCAGGCCTGAACTGCGAGCGCTGGCGCCGCAAGGCACGCGCCGGATGAGCGCTAATCCGCACGCCAACGGTGGATTGCTGCGCAAGGACCTGACCCTGCCCGACTTCCGCAAGTATGCGGTCAACGTTCCGGCCGCTGGTGCGGTGCAGTTCGAAAACACCAAACCGCTCGGCGAGTTCCTGCGGGATGTGCTCAGGTACAACCCGACAACCTTCCGCGTGTTCGGGCCCGACGAGACCGCATCCAACCGGCTGCAGGCGGTGTACCAGGCTACGAAGAAGGCGTGGATGGCCGACATGCTGCCGGAGGACGGCGACGGCGGCGAACTGTCGCCCGACGGCCGCGTCATGGAGATGCTGTCGGAGCACACGCTGCTCGGGTGGCTCGAAGGGTACCTGCTCACCGGGCGCCACGGCTTCTTCCACACCTACGAAGCGTTCGCCCACGTCGTCGACTCGATGGTCAACCAGCACGCGAAATGGCTGGACATCTGCAACCGGCACGTGCCCTGGCGCGCATCTGTGGCATCCGAGAACATCCTGCTGACGTCGACGGTCTGGCGCCAGGATCACAACGGCTTCTCGCACCAGGACCCCGGGTTCATCGATCTGGTGACCAACAAGGGCCCGGCGGTCGTCCGCATCTACCTGCCGCCCGATGCGAACACGTTGCTCTCGGTTGCAGACCACTGCCTGCGCAGCAAGGACCACGTCAACGTGATCGTGGCCGACAAACAGAAGCACTTGCAGTTCACCACCATCGACGAAGCGATCGTGCACTGCACCAAGGGCATGGGCATCTGGGCCCGCGCGAGCACCGACGCCGGCGTTGAGCCCGACGTGGTGTTGGCCTCCTGCGGCGACGTCGCCACGATGGAGGCGCTGGCCGCGGCCGCAATCCTGCGCGACCGGCAACCCGACCTGAAGCTGCGGTTCGTCAACGTCGTGGACCTGTTCAAGCTGCAGCCGATGGCCGAGCATCCGCACGGATCGACCGACCGCGAGTTCGACACCCTGTTCACGACGGACAAGCCGATCATCTTCAACTTTCACGGCTATCCGTGGCTGATCCATCGCCTCGCGTACCGCTTCAAGGGGCATGACAACTTGCACGTCCGCGGCTACAAGGAGCGCGGCAACATCAACACACCGCTCGAGCTGGCGATGCTGAACGAGACGTCTCGCTTCAATCTCGTCATCGACATCATCGACCGCGTGCCGAGGTTGCGCGCTACGGCCGCGCACCTGAAGCAGGAGATGAGAGACGCGATCGTTGAAAACATGGCGTACGCCCACGAGCACGGCACGGATCGTCCGGAGCTGGCCGAGTGGGTGTGGCCTTACTAAGTTTGGACGTTGGACGATCGCACGCGAAGGAAGGTGAAGAGATGACCGCGTCAAGCGTTGCCGCTGCCGCAATCACTCGTGTCCACAGCGGAAACGAGATCGACCAGTTGTGCATCAATACCATCAGGACGCTGTCGATGGACGCAGTCCAGCAGGCGAACTCCGGGCATCCGGGTACCCCGATGGCGTTGGCGCCAGTCGCGTACTGCCTCTGGCAGCGGTTCCTACGGTTCGACCCGGCGCATCCGATCTGGCCGAACCGCGATCGGTTCGTGCTGTCGGTGGGGCACGCCTCGATGCTCCTCTATTCGCTGCAGCACCTGACGGGCGTCAGGGCCGTCAACCCGAAATACGAGACGCTCGGCGAGCCGGCGGTGACGCTCGACGACATCCGCCGGTTCCGGCAGCTTGGCGGCCGGTGCCCGGGGCACCCGGAGTATCGCTGGACGTCCGGCGTAGAGACGACCACGGGACCACTGGGGCAGGGGCTGGCGACGAGCGTCGGCATGGCGATCGCGGCCAAGTGGCTCGCGCGTAGTTTCAACCGGCCCGAGTTCGAGCTCTTCGACTACAACGTCTACGCGCTATGCGGCGACGGGTGCCTGATGGAGGGGCTCTCCGGTGAGGCGGCCTCGCTGGCGGGCCACCTGGCGCTCGACAACCTGTGTTGGATCTACGACAACAACCACATCACCATCGAGGGGAATACCGCGCTTGCCTGCAGCGATGACGTCGCGACGCGGTTCATCGGCTACGGCTGGAACGTGACCCGCGTGGGTGACGCGAACGACCTCGACATGCTCGAGCGCGCGTTCCGGACGTTCGAGCGCACTGCCGATCGCCCGACGCTGGTGATCGTCGACAGCCACATTGCCTACGGCGCGCCGCACAAGCAGGACACGAGCGCGGCGCACGGAGAACCGCTGGGCGCCGAGGAGATCCGTCTGACCAAGCGCCGCTACGGCTGGCCGGAGGAGGCACGGTTCCTGGTGCCCGACGGCGTGCGCGAGCACTTCGCGGGCGGCATAGGCGCACGCGGGGCCGCGCTCCACCGCGACTGGTGGGCACGCTTCGAGCAGTACCGCGCGCGCTACCCGGAGCTCGCCGATCAGGGCTACCGGATGCTGCGTCGCGAGCTTCCCGAGGGCTGGGATCGCGGCGTGCCGGTGTTTTCCGCCGATGCCAAAGGGATCGCGACGCGCGAGGCGTCGGGGCAGGTGCTCAACGCCCTGGGGCGCAACATTCCGTGGCTGCTCGGCGGATCGGCTGATCTCGGGCCCTCGTGCAAGACCCGGCTGACATTCGATGGCGCGGGCGACTTCAGCGCGGCCGACCGGGGTGGACGCAATCTGCACTTCGGGATTCGCGAACACGCCATGGGCGCGATTCTCAACGGCTTGTCGCTGTCGAAGATCCGCCCGTATGGTTCCGGATTCCTGATCTTCAGCGACTACGGCCGGCCTGCCATCCGCCTGAGCGCGCTGATGGAGCTGCCGGTGATCCACATCTTTACGCACGACTCCATCGCCGTAGGAGAGGACGGTCCAACCCACCAGCCGATCGAACAGCTCGTGTCGCTGCGGGCGATTCCCGGGCTCATCACGCTGCGGCCGGCCGATGCGAACGAAGTGGTCGAAGCCTGGCGCGTGATCATGCAGCTCCGCCACGACCCGGTGGTGCTCGTCCTCACCCGCCAGGCGGTGCCGACCTTGGACCGGAGCCGTTGCGCGCCCGCTGACGGACTGCAGCGCGGCGCCTACATCCTGCTCGATGCACCGGACGGAGACCCCGAGGTGCTGCTGCTAGCGACCGGCAGCGAGGTGAGTCTGTGCGTCGACGCGCATCAGCGGCTGGAGGCGGAGGGCATCAAGACGCGCGTGGTGAGCATGCCCTCCTGGGAGCTGTTCGAGCGGTACTGCCGCGAGCACCCCGATTACCGCGAGCACGTGCTGCCTTCGTCGGTGGCCGCACGCGTGTCCGTGGAGCAAGGGTCGACGCTTGGGTGGGCACGCTATGTCGGTGACGCCGGTGTGGCGATCGGTATGGAAACGTTCGGCGCGTCGGCCCCGCTCGGCGAACTGCAGAAGAAGTTTGGGTTCACGCTGGACAACGTCGTGGCGAAGGCCAGGCGATTGCTCGGCCGGGAGAGTTGAAAATGGATATGCGAGTAGCAATCGGATCGGATCACGCCGGGTTCGCGCTGAAAGAAGCCATCAAGGCGTTCGTAGCCCACGACTACGGCGAGGTACTGGATGTCGGCACGTACGGAACCGACAGCGTGGATTACCCGGACTACGCCGCGGCGGTGGGCGCCGCGCTGCGAGAGCATCGCGCCGATCGCGGCATCATCCTCTGCGGCAGCGGCGTCGGCGCCTCGATGGCGGCCAACCGCATTCCCGGAATACGCGCCGGCCTCTGCCACGATACCTACTCTGCCCATCAGGGAGTCGAACACGATGACATGAACGTGCTCGTGCTCGGCGGCCGCGTGGTGGGCAGTGAGCTCGCACGTGAGGTGGTGGAGGCGTTCCTGAGCGCCAGGTTTTCCGGCGAGGGCCGCCACCTGCAGCGGCTGGCGAAGGTGGCCGCGCTCGAGAATCCGCTTCGTGCGCTGCAGCTGTTCGGACAATCCGTCTGGCTCGACTCCATCCGGCGTAGCCTACTCACGAGCGGCGAACTGCAGCGCCTGGTGGACGAGGATGGTGTGCGCGGCGTGACCTCGAACCCCGCGATCTTCGAGAAGGCCGTGACCGGCAGCTCTGATTACGCCGACATCCTCGAGGCCCCCGGGGCCGCGTCGAGCGCAGCTGCGGTGCTCTACGAGACGCTTGCCGTACGCGACATCCAACAGGCTGCCGATGTGCTTCGCCCGGTGTACGACACGACGGCGCGGCGAGACGGCTATGTGAGCCTGGAAGTGTCGCCGCTGCTTGCATCCGACACGGAGGGCACGATTGCGGACGCGCGGCGTCTGTGGACCGCCGTCGGGCGTCCCAACCTGATGATTAAGGTCCCGGGCACGCCGCAGGGCATCTTCGCCGTACGCCAACTGATCGCGGAGGGCATCAACGTCAACGTCACGCTGCTGTTCGCGCAGGACGCCTACAACCGGGCCGCCGAGGCGTACATCGATGGTGTGGAAGCGCTCGTCGCGCGCGGCGGCGATCCCTCGGGCGTCGCCAGCGTGGCGAGCTTCTTCGTCAGCCGCATCGACACCGCTATAGACGCCGCGCTCGACGCCCGGCTCGCGAAAACCGCCGACGCGCGGGAACGGCAAGTGCTGCAGGCGCTTCGCGGCAAGGTGGCGATCGCCAACGCGAAGCTCGCGTTCGAGCGGTCCAGGGAGCTGTTCAGCGGGCAGCGCTGGCGCACGCTGGCCGAGCGCGGCGCGCAGACGCAACGGCTGCTGTGGGCCAGCACCGGAACGAAGGACGCCAGCTACCGCGACGTTGTCTACGTCGAAGAGCTGATCGGGCCCGACACGGTCAACACGATGCCGCCGCCGACGCTCGCGGCGTTCCGAGATCACGGACGTCCGCGCGCAAGCCTGGCCCAGGATTTCGAGGGCGCCTGCGACACGATGCGCACGCTGGCCGACTCAGGCATCTCGCTGCAAGAGACGACGGACGCACTCCTGACCGACGGGATCCGCATCTTCAGTGACGCGTTCTGTAAACTGCTCGACGCCGTCGAGCGGCAGAGCCGCGGAACCGGCGCCACACGCATCCAGCGGCGCTGCTCGCACGCGCTGCCGGCAGCATTCGACGCGGAGGTGAAAGAGGCACTGGCCGACTGGCAGACACAGGGGTCCGTCCGAAAGCTCTGGGGGCGCGACTCGACGCTGTGGACCGGACGCGACGAGGGTCAATGGCTCGGGTGGCTGACCATCACCAACGGCCAACTGGCACACCTGCAGCGGTTCGTGCAAATCCGCGAGGCGGCCAGGAGCGAGGGGGTGTCCGACGTGCTGCTCCTCGGCATGGGCGGCTCGACCCTCTGCCCCGAGGTGCTGAAGATGACGTTCGGGCGGCAGGCGGGCTTCCCTGAGCTGCACGTGCTCGACTCCACGGATCCCGCCCAGATCAAGACGTTGGAGGACCGCGTTGATCCCGCGACGACACTGTACGTGGTGTCCAGCAAGTCGGGCTCGACACTCGAGCCGAACATTTTCAAACAGTATTTCTTCGAGCGTGCAGCCGCGAAGCTTGGACGGACGCAGGCGGCGCGCCGGTTCATCGCCATCACCGACCCTGGATCGAAGCTGCAGCAGGCGGCGGAAATGGACGGGTTCAGACGCGTGTTCGCCGGCTGGCCGGACATCGGCGGGCGCTATTCCGCGCTCTCGGATTTCGGCCTCGTGCCCGCCGCCCTGATGGGCGTCGACGTGGCGCGGTTCCTCGATCGCACCGACGAGATGGTCTCGGCCTGCATGCCCTGGGTCGCTGCCGATGAGAACCCGGGCGTCGTCCTGGGAACGATCCTCGGCGTCGGTGCGAGCCGGTTCGGCCGCGACAAGATGACGATCGTTGCGTCTCCCAAGATCTCCGACCTCGGCGCCTGGCTCGAGCAACTGGTGTGCGAGTCCACGGGAAAGAACGGCAAGGGAATCATCCCCATCGATCGCGAGCCGCTTGGGGCGCCGGAGATCTACGGCAGCGATCGACTGTTCGTCTATGCGCGCCTGCGGTCCGCACCCGACCCGCAGCAGGACGAAGCGGTCGGCGCGCTCGCACGCGCCGGTCATCCGGTGGTCCGCCTCGAGCTCGACGACGAGTATGACCTGGGGCAGGAATTCTTCCGCTGGGAAGTCGCCACGGCCGTCGCCGGGGCGATCCTGCGGATTCAC
>Ga0070666_10000832_pt1 | contig 18717 bp, 12 predicted proteins | sample KBSS23metaG_FD_64677 | JGI IMG/M metagenome (GOLD analysis project Ga0070666, IMG submission 64677) | Switchgrass rhizosphere microbial communities from Kellogg Biological Station, Michigan, USA - KBS S2-3 metaG | ecosystem: Host-associated > Plants > Roots > Rhizosphere > Soil ... | reverse complement strand
GCATATGCGAAAGCACCCGATCCAATGGGATTTTGCCCAGGTATTCGACACGATCTGCGATCCCGCCCGCTCGAACGGCTTCTTCAAGTTCTGCTTTGTAGCTCGGATCTCCGGCTGTGCCTGCAATCTGCAGCTTCCATTGGAGCGATGGGCTGCGCCGATGTAGCTCGACAAACGCCGCAACCGCAACGTCGATACCCTTCTCTCTATCCATGCGCGATGCGACGAGGAAGGTGGGATGATCGGCTCGGAGGCGATCTAGATCGGCTCCAAGTTCAATTCCAATTCCACGCGGAATGATGTATTCGTTTGGAACGCGCATACCATACCGATGAAACTCATGTCGCAGGAACTCACTGATATATGCGATGTGCGAGTAATCAGTGCGCCGCTCCATGTCATGCCATTTCTTCGCGACCGTATTCATGGCAATGCGAAATCCCGCGATCTCAGCGGGCCAGCGATAAAGTTGATCGACGACATACGTCCCACCTGCATGCCATAAAATCGGAATTCCTCGAGACGTCAAGGGATAAGCGGTCGCTAGGCTGATTCGATGCAATCCAAAGCAATACGCCAGGTCGTAAGAGCGTCCTTGTAAAAATGTTTCCATTGCAGGAACATTCTTCTCAGCGATGGTTGTACAAGTGATTCGGCGCAATGCCGCATCAGCTTTACGGGCTAATCCGGTTTTCGAACTGATCGGTACGTAATGAAAAATTCGATGTACCCAATCAGGTTCGGATCCTTCTAAAACAAAACCTGGGCGCAAGTGACTCGTAACGATATCGAGTTCATGACCGCGTTCACGCAATCCACACGCAACTTGATACGCGCTCATCTCGAGCCCACCATCCACATCAGGCGGACACTTGTTCGTAACGAGAAGAATCTTCAATCCTTTGCCTCGACCCGCGCTCAGAACATCATGTTCGAGGCGTCAAATTACTCAACGCCTGAGCGGTCTCTTATGAGCCTTTCCACAAATTTTGGGCCATAACCTTGCAATGCCGCTTACAAAACCGAAAGATGCATAAAAGTTCGCCCAAACCTGCCTAGTTGTTGCTCTCTAAAGAGCACGATGCATACCGCAATTTTAGCAGGGTGGCCCGTCATAATTACTAGGCAGGCAGGGAATCAACACCCTGCCTTTTACATGCGTCAACCGCGAATCTCCGGGGGGTCGGAGATTCCCACGAATACACCAAGAAGGAGGCCTCATACCTATGCGCGTCAGCCTGAAGGCTCTCAGCTGCCTCGCCGTGGCAACGGCAGCCAGTTTCTCGCTCGGGGATACCATCCTCGCGCAGAAGACTCTGGCAGACTTGTCTAAAGCAGCCAGTACCTCGACTTTTGCGAGGCACAACTGCGACTTCGTGAACGTGACCACCGATTCAACCGGTAGTCCCATGGCGACCTTGAAGTTCCGCGGACAATACGCGAGCTTCGGCCAAGATCTCAGCACATCGCAAGATTGGTCGTCATACAACATGGTCCAAGCGATCATCTCGAACAAGGAATCGCACGCAATCGATTTCCGATTCATCGTGATGCTAAGCAAGGACATCAACAACTATAACAACGCCTATACAGGCGAGTTCGAACTCCGTCCAAACGAGACGCGAACGTTCATCTTCAATCTCAATCCGGATAGCTCGAAGCCATACGGAATGAAATATCTTCGGCCCGTATTGTCCGGCGCCTATAACGAAGTGATTGCGGGCACCACGTTCCGCAATTTGAAGACGATCTATCACTGGCGAATCTCGAATCAAGATTCTTCAACCTCTTCCCTCCAAGTTAGCCAGCTCAAATTGCTGCGGCAGAATCTTGTTTTCAATGGCATTGCGGATGCGTATGGGCAGTACACAGACCGCACATGGACCAACAAAGTAAAGAAGGACACTGACTTTGCAACGCTAAAGGCAGCCGAGATGACTGACCTTAGCGCGAACCCAGGAACGGGCGAAACGCTGGGAAGCAAAGTTCTCAAGGGCACGTCGGGAACGACTTGGAAAATCATCAAAGATCCCTCCGGCATGATGTACTTCCAACACCCGAACGGACGCTATTTCTGGAGCTTGGGGGCAAGCGGCGTGACGTCCGGATCACCTACACCGGTTGAAGGTCGCACCAGCTACTTCCAGTCTCTACCGAGTCAGAGTGGCACGTTTGCAAGCGCATACATGGACCGTCCAACTCAGGATGGGAATCTGCTGTGTTTTAACTTCAATGTCAAGAATCTGATGACGAAGTATGGTTCGAATTACCGGACGCCGTGGGCTTCCACCGTTCGCCAGCGCCTTGCTTCATGGGGAGTGAACACGCTTGGAATTCAGTGCGACGATGACTTTGTGGACGGTTCAATTCCTTACACATTGATCGTCGATACTGACGATTTCGGAGTCCGCTTACGAACGCCACACATGCTGTGGGGCTCCATGCCGGACCCGTACTCAACGGGATTCCAAACCTGGATGACGACGAAGTATAAAGCCGATCTCGCTGCAGACATTCCGAAGCAGAACTTCATGGGAGTGTTTGTCGACAACGAGATTTCTTGGGGCGATACGAGTACACAGTCGCTTTACTTCAATGTCCCTCGTGGCGTGCTCAACTCCTCGTCGACTCAGCCAGCGAAAGCTGCGTTCATGAGTCAGTTGCAGAGCAAATACAAGAACTCAATTAGTTCACTCAACACCGCTTGGAAGAGCACGTACAGCTCATGGACAGACTTCCTTAACAAGAAGTGGCTGCCCACGAGCTACACGTCCGGAATGCAAACGGACTTCAAGACATTCCTCCGCTCCGTCGCAACTACCTACTATTCGAAGGTAAACGCGGCACTCGGTGCGGCGGGTGTGAAGGCGTTGTATTTAGGTTCGCGATTCGATGATTTCAATCCCGAAGTGGTGAGCGCGGCATGCAGTTATGTCGATGTCGTCAGCTTCAACATTTATCGTTCGATCGAGAATGTGGATTGGAACTATCTCAACTCCCTTTCCAAACCTGTGCTGATCTCAGAAGCAGGTTACGGAATGAAAGCGCGTGGCACATTCGGCGGGCCGGCAACCGTGTTCACCGAGCAAGATCGCGCATCGAAAATGGCGGAGTTTCTCAACAAGACGGTGACGCAACCGAACGTAATTGGCGTGCATTGGTATTCCTATGCCGATCAGCCGATTACCGGACGCTGGTCAGACTATGAAAACACCGGCATGGGCATGGTGGACATAGCCGACAATCCGTATCCCGAGACGGTGCAGGTTCTTCGCGCATTTTCGAAGAATCTTTACTCAAATAGAGGCTGATCTTCCTGATCAAATTCCTCCACCCGGCATGCGGGTGGAGGGCCTCTGTTTCGGCCTCCTGATCGCCTCTCTTTAGGCGCCTAAACGCCACCAAGTTACAGCAATTTCTGGAGGAAACCCGGCAACCGTGCCGGAGTTGCTAGCCCGCAAACATCTACCCTCGCACGATTGCGAGGCATCTTTGGCGGACATTGCGGAACTTGCCTCCACGGTGGGCACTCGCCGCCTGAGCAATCAGGAGCCGCGTGCCCCCTAGACCAACCGGGAGAAATGAAGCTAATGCGTCAAACCTACCGCATGGCGGCCGCTGCAGCGATCCTTGCAGTCGTGACCGCTGGCCACGCGGATACCATTGTTCGACAACGATCTTTTGATCTGAGTCGATCAGCGGATACCTCGTATTTTCAAAATTGGAAGACCCAGGTTCTGGGATTCGCGCCGGACGACGAAGGTCTCAACGCGGCGAAGCTCTACTTCACGACCAACAAAGCTAACTTCGGTCGCGATTCTACGAGCTACCACGAAGACTGGTCCGCCTACAACATCATCGAATTCAAGCTGCACAATCGTGAAGCGTTCCCGACCATGTTCCGCATCCTGGTTTATCTAAACCAAAACGGAAGCGACGGAACGAACATGTTCTCTACGAGCTTTACTTTGCAGCCGGGCGAAACGAAGCGATACGTCGGATATCTCAATCCGATCGATTCCGAGCAATACGGTCTCGCCTATATGCGACCGGTGCTCTCCGCTCCGTTCGTCAATCTTTACGGAAGCGGATCGAACCGCAACCTCAGCCACATCTATCACTGGCGATTGTCCTATCAGGGCACCGCGCCGGCACACGTGGATATCTCTGAGCTGCGACTGATCCAACAGGCCGCGAACTTCGACGGAATGGTCGATACGTTCGGTCAGTACTCCGATCGCGAGTGGACCAACAAGGTTCACGACACAAGTGATTTCGCTGCGCGACGCGCCGCTGAAATGACGGATCTCGCCGCTAACCCCGACATGGGCGAAGAGCTGGGCACCAACAAGGTTCCTAACACTCATCCTGTGCCTGGAAAGTGGGCCGCCGTCAAAGCAGATTCTGGAAATTACTATCTGCAGCATCCAAACGGAAAGTTGCTTTGGACGCTCGGCGTGAGCGCGATCTACGACGGCATTCCAACGCCGGTCGAAGGTCGAGAGAACTTCTTCCAGTGGCTCCCAGATAGCTCGAGCAAGTTCGCAAGCATCTACTCGACGATGGGAACGCCGGACGGTTCCAGCACCTGCTACTCGTTCAGCGTCCAGAATCTCGCCCTGAAATACGGCGACAACTATGAAGCGCCTTGGTCTGCCGTTGTTCGACAACGACTTGGATCATGGGGCATGAACACCCTCGGCGTTCAATGCGATTCGAGCTTCTACGATAACACGCTTCCCTTCACGCAGGTCCTTCGCACAAACAGCTTCTCGAAGCGAGTGAAGGTTCCTCATCAGACATGGGGCTCGTTGCCAGATCCTTACGATTCAACCTTCGTGTCTTGGATGACCTCCAACTTCTCGAAGCAGATCGCTTCGTGGAACGGCAAGACGAACTTCATGGGCGTCTACATCGATAACGAGCTTGCCTGGGGCAACATGTCCAGCGACAAGCTTCGCTACAATGTCGAGCTCGGATTGTTCAAGGCGCCTTCTTCGCAAGCAGCGAAGGTTGCGATGGTCAACTTCTTCAGCGATCGTTACAACGGTAGCATCACCAATCTGAACACGGCTTGGAATTCCAAGTTCACCTCGTTCAGCAGCATGCTCTCCAGCACGTATGCGCCAACGACGTTCACCGCCAAACAGGGCACGGACTTCCAAGCGTTTACGAAGCAGTTCGCATCGCAGTACTTCTCGAGCGTTCGACAAGCACTGACGAACTGCAAGCTGACGGGTCTCTACCTGGGCTGCCGCTTCTGCGACTGGCTCCCTGAGACGATCTCGGCCGCCGATCCTTACGTGGACGTCAACTCGTTCAACGTTTATCGAACGGCAGCTAACTTTGACTTCGCAACGATCGAAGCAACCACCAGCAAGCCGTACATGTTCAGCGAGCTCGGATACTCCGCGCAAGCCGACGGTACGTTCGGTGGCCCTGGCGAAGTGTATAGCCACGCAGACAAGGCGAGCAACCTGCTCACCTTCTTGAAGACGGCAAACTCGATGCCGCACTGCGTGGGTGCAACGCTGTACTGCTACAACGATCAGCCGCTCACCGGCCGCTACACGGACTACGAGAACTCGGGTCTTGGAATGGTCGACGTGACGGACACGCCTCACTACGAAACGGTTAACGTCGTACGGCAAATCGCCAAAACGATGTACACAAACCGCGGATGATACGGATATCCATTTGACGCATGGAAAGCAGATTGGGTCGGCGAAAGCCGGCCCAATTTTTTTGGTTTAGTTCGCGCCGGTTAGCGCGGCTTTGATCGGTCGCCATCGCATTCGGAAGTCTTCTCCGAAATACTTCTCGCCGTAGACGGAGCCGTAGAGCAATCCGAAGATCACCATCCAATAGATGCCAGTCTCAAGTTTCGCGTGACGGGTGCCGCTGAGGCTATAGAAGACATACGTGAGCAAGACCATGCCGCCAATGATGCGCAGCATTTTGATGTGCATGAACTCGTGACGTTTCGCAATCACCAGCGCCCACCACATCGAGCAGAACAGGAACAGGAGTTGCAACACGCCCGGAATTCCGTGGTTGATGTAAGCCTGCAAATAACCGTTATCGATCGAGTTCGTGCGCGACCATACGTCGCCCGTACGATCGATGGAGTAACCCTTCGAGTCCCAACCCGCGCCGAGAGGCGCCAGGGCCACCGCCTGATCCTGCAAGGCAGTTAGTCCGCGTTCTCGCGCCCTGAATGAAGCGTCGTCCTGCACACGCTTCTCAAAGGTCGATTGAAGATAGGTCATGCCGACCGATTGCACGAAATAGAGCCCGCCCACCATCATCAGACCCATCGCTACAATGCCGGTCGCAAAAACTTTCTTATGCCCCATCTTGAGCATCAGCCAAAGGAAGTAAAGGAACAGTATTCCGGAGGTCGCAATCGCGAATCGGCTCTGCGCGACGATGGTGCCGATCATGAACAGACCGATTCCCAGGGCAGCGACCCAAACTGAGCGCATGCTCATGTTCTTCCCTTGCGCGACGGTCATTCCGATGATGATCGTCATCGCAATGAGGTTCATGAAACCGTAATAGTTGGGTCCGGAGAAAAGCGCCAACGGACGCGGTGAAGACATGTCGAGCTGCAGCAGGGTTACCTGCCCCGCCGCGCCGTTCTTCACACCGAAGTCGATCGCCCATTGCTTCAGTCCGCCCGGTCCGTAACCCTGAAGGATGCCGATGAGACATGCAAAACCGAGGAAGAAGACGATCGCCTTGAGGAAGCTTCCCGTCGCCGTTCTTGGATCTACCGCGCATAAGGCAAATGCGGCGCGGAAGAAAAGCCAGTTCGTGAGGATGATCGACATGTAGACGGTGATATCATCCGGCATCAAGACGCGATCCAACGACAGACTCGCCCATAACTGACTGATAACCGCGAGGGCCAGCCAAATGACGAAGGCGACATCGACAGGAGTCTTGGCGAAGACCTTTACGCCGCGCACTTTCGCGCAGAAGCAGATCACTCCGACTGCGTAATAGAACGTAATCGGAAGACCGAAAACTTTGAAGGTTGGCCGTAGGACGTGTGCTCCAATGAGAAGCCACGCGCTAAACGCAGTGAGGATTCGGAAAAGTCCTACCACCCATCCCTTTTCTTGAAGCGGCAGGGCAATGTTGAGTTGCCCTGACGCTTTTTTCTGAGATGGTGGATCGACTGCTACTGCCGACATCAGCTTTGTTCAGGCTTTCCTTGTTCGATAGCTGAGATCGTGGCAGTGTCCATTTCCTTTTCCATCTGAGGCAGGGCGCTCGCGTTGGTGCGAATCGCGCTGCTGTCGAGGGCAAGGGCATCGGCAGTCGTCGGAGCGTACATAACGTCCGGGGCCTTGGGCATCACGATCAGGGCAGAAAGAATAATTCCGATTGCAAGTCCCATCAACATGAAGACCTTAGGATTGGGGAAGCTGGGCTGTCCCGGAGGAAGTGCGATTGAAACGATCTGCGCTTGTGCTTCACGTCCCATACCGTTAGTGCTCTGCAATCCTTGTTCCTGCTGCACCAGCGTGGCGTATGCCTGGCTGAGCGACTGCTTGCGAAGTGTGAGCTGCGACAGCTCTTTCTCCGCTTGCGGATAGGCGTGACCCTGTACCTTCATTGTCGCCAAGGAAGCTTGCAGCGATCCAAGGCTGTTAGCAAGGCTGCTCGCGTGGGACTGCGCTTGCGCAAGCGAGCCCTTCAAATTCATATAGTTGGGATTCAAGGAAGTGGCAGTTCGCCCTGTGACCGTGTCAGGGGTCTTCGTTCGAAGTTCTCGAAGGCTGTCCACCTTTTCTTTGAGCTGTCTTACGAGAGGATAGTCGTCGGTGTACTTACCCTTCGCGGCGTCAAGGTCCGACTGTGCTTGTGAAATCTTTTGATCGAGATCGACGGCGTTAGGATTGATCTGCACGTCTTCGTTCGTCTTCATGTACTGAGGCGTGCTGTTAAGTTGTCCTTGCAGAGATGCGACTTCCGCTTGCGCGCCGCTGAGTTGCGACTGAATGTTTGAGATCTGCGCCTCGGTGTCCTTCTGCATCTTGTCTTGCATAGCACCGGTCGAATTGGAATCGCTCACGTTGTATTTGGTTTTGATGTCAGCGATCTGTCCATCGATCTTTTCCATCTCGGCCTGCTTGCCTTTGAGAGCAGCCTCGATGTCGTTGAGCGCACCGCTACCGTTGTTGGATGAAAGCTTTCGGTTGTAATCCATATAGGATTGGCCGATGTTGTTTGCGGTTTCCGCAGCGAGCTTCGGATCGTCCATCGTTACGCGGAGGTCGACGATGTCGGAGTCTTTGTTATTGTCGACGCGGAGTCGATTCACCAAACTGTCATAACGCGCTTGCGCCTGATCACTGTCAGCAAAAGCATTGGGGTGTGAGGCCGCAGTTTTATCAATTGCTCCGAGGAGAACTTCGCTTCCGGTAAGTTTGTCGATTTCCGTCGCGATCGATCGGCCACGGTTCTGCATGGCGATATCCGTGAATGCGCCGTTTGGATCGCTTCCACTAATTGCCACGGGTGTGGGGTTGAGCATCAAGCTCATCGTCGCCGTATATCGCTTCGGGAGCATGTATGAAATCCCGAACATCACGAGCGGGCATGCCACGAGCGCCAAAATCACTTTTGCAGTCTTATTCTTCATCTATCCACATCCATCGATCGCACCTTGCTTATCGCGCGGTGGTTCGCCTTTCTATAAATCACTTCTCTAGACCTAACCATTTCTGTGGCTAAAAGAATCCCTGGCTCGTCTTGTGGGCTGCATCCAGGTATTGCCCGGCGAACTGCAATAACTCTTGATCCGATATGTCTTTCGACATTGGAATGAACCTGTAGAAAACGCCTTGATCGTTCCTTCCATGGAGCAATTCCCCGATCAACATATCCATTCGCATGTTCCGTGCCACGGATTGGAAGCCCCTAGGGCTTCGATAAAAATACAGGGCAGATTCCTTCGTCGATCCGTTCTGCATGGAAACGAAGGTGACGGGAATCTTCTCCGTTCCGCTCTGAAGCTGCATCTGCTTCTGATCGGTGATGTTGTAGCCCGAAGCGGTGAAGCAAACACGAGGATCGTGGAAGCTCACACTATTGTCGCTTGCGATGAGCACCACGTCGTAAATCTTCGATCCGGATGTGTAGGTCCTCGCAAGAATGCCGCTCGGCTGCAAAGTATCGTACGTGACCTTGCCCATCTTGTAGCTGCAGATCGGCGCGTTTGGATCCGGCTGAAACTTGTAATCTCCAACCGTATCCGGCGCGTGCGCGGCCATCCAATTTTCATCGATGGGCGTGCTTCGCTTGGGAGGCATGTACATCGTAAAGGCGCCGCAGGCAAGCACGATGCCTGCCAACATCCAAGTTCGTTTGATCAGTCCTTCCATCCGAGTGCCCTCGCTGTTTTAAAGAGAATAAAGAAGCACACCAGCAATGTGATGTACCCGCTGTAATCGTGAAATTGGTGACCGGCCTCTTCCCCGTAGCTCGATCCGACCATGCCGATCATCGAGATCCTCAGACCGTTTATGAACAAGCAGAGCGGGAAGATGAAACCGAACATCGCGACGTGTCCCCACCACTTGAGGCTCTTCGCGACGAGCGAGAAGAAGCAGGTGAAGGCGGTGACGGCAAGCAAAAGTTTTAGTCCGCTACACGGAACGGCAACGTCGAGCGTAAATCCGTTCAAGTAAATCGTTGTCGGGTCTGCCTTGTTCCAAATCGGGTTGTAGTTCGCCGCCTGGAGCATGTAGTAGGCGACCTTCGTCGAGATGAGCTGCAGAGGGTTCGTGTAGAACTCGATCGCGCCGGTCCAAAGCGGAAGGGCAAAACCCAAATAGAGCACGGGCAAGCAAAGCGCGAGCATCCACTTCCAACCCGCGACAAACCAGATGCCCGCCAAGATCGCAAAGAGAAAGGCGACCGAAAGGAGTGCGCTGATATTCGTGTGGGTGGTCACGTACGCCAGGTAGGCGAAGAACCCAAGGAATGGGAGGGCCAGATATCCAGGCTTGACCGGGATGTCTTTGATCCGATCCCACTTCTTCACCACGATGTAACCCGCGATGATGGGGACCAGGAAGCCGTGCGAGTAGTATCCGCTGTCGTCCAGCCACAGCTTTCCGAGTCGGGAAATGAGGTGCCAGAACAGGAAGACGATCGCCCCTGTCACGGCCACGGCCGGTATAAATACCGGCGAGTTGACCATCGCCTGCCACCACGGAGTTTCTGCCGGCTCGGGCGCCGTGATCTCCTGTAAATGCTCAGGTTTTGGCGAGTCTATTACCGAAACTGTGTCCATCCTAGGTATGTCATGGCAAACGTCGTTGGGGTCGACTTAGTGCCTCTTTACATGACGCCGGGTTAGCGTCAACTCGCCCGCCAGTCCTTTGGCGATTGCGAGGCTCAAAATGTTGCGTTCCCCGAGAGTATAAGACGTTTGCTTGCTCCGAGTTCAGATTCGCAAGCTTTATGCCAAATACGTCGCAAAGCGAGCAGCCTATTGGATTCCTGGGGCTTAAATTTGATTTAGCTCTGGGCATGGATCCCCCGCTCGGCCAGATAGGGCTTCAGAGCCTCCCAAACCGGGTCCACGGACCGATTCTCGGCGAACTTAGCGATGAGGGGGGCCACAAAATTCCGTTGGGGCTTGAGGGATCGGATCGAGGGCCGTCCATCGATGTCAAAACCCTCGGTTTTGAGCCTGCGAGCGTAGGCGTGATCCTGGGGTCTAAGCTTGCCGAGCTCCTGCCATTTGCACATCCGAAAGACGTAGTTCAGGTTCCCGCAGCAGTTGACGACCCATCGCCTGATTCTTTGCCCTTCCCTCCGCTCGGCCCGGTAGGCGTCGCACTCGGCTTGGACCCGCTTGAGGTCCTTGGCGTTGATGTACTCGCGGTGGAGCTTCTTCCCCACCTTCCATCGGCGGACGTAGTAGGGCCCGAGCTTCTTGCCTTTGTAGTTGCGGTAGGTGGTGGAGATCCAGCCTCGGATGGTTGGTGGTTGCTGGTCGATCGTTGGTGGTCGCTCGGTCGTAGTCGCGCTCATCGTTATAGTATATATTTGTCTACTTTGATAGTAGACTTTTAATTTGCGATTCTCGCAACAAATCTACTGGGCTGAGGACAATTACTTATACGGCTAGAGGTGCAGGAGGCAGTCCTGATATCAAATCCTACTGGCGGAATTCATAGGCTATGTAAAGGGTCTTGCCGGACGTTTCACATGTGAGATCTTGGTGGCGAGGAGTGAAGTGACTCAACTTGACTTTTAAGTGCGTCTCGTCGATCCAAAGGGGCTGTATCGATTTCTTTGCATCGCTCCCATCCTCATCGAATTCCGCAACAGCAACACCCTTCACGTTTACGTCAGAACCGGCTGGCACTACGAATAGCTTGGATGTACCCACGCTGCCAGTGGCACCCGATCCATCTTCCTGCCATGCAATTATCGCTTCCATCGTCCGGTCTGGACTCAGAGTACGGCTCCAAATCGACGTTTTTGGTGGGGGGCTAGAAAGAATCCCGCACCCGATAACCAGGGGCCAAAGCAATATTAATACCGCTTTCAATTTCTTGGAAGCGAGTTGTAATACCATATGCCTTGCCTAATGAAATACTGGTCTCTGGGTTGATCCCCGTGTGCTGGTCCACTTGGGTCGGTCCCCCTGTAGCCGAGCCGCTGCGCCGCAGCCCCAGCTTCATTCAGAAGTGTATACGAGCCGATACCGAGGGCGGAACCAATAACGCCATAGTTAAAATTACCGTAGTCAACTATGTTCTGATAATGTGATGCCTAGGGCGTTGCCCTAGGCTTCAAGTTGGATTGCGCCTTTGCGCGGGTGGATCGTTGCTCATGTCGATCTTGGGCGCCATTCTTTACTTCACGTCCGTTTCGTGAAATAACCCATTCGTCCGGCATCTATGTTTGCGCAGAGTTCGGAGATTCGATAGTTTTGCCTAGGCATTCACAACACTGAATCAGTGTCGGACCGCCAAATTTCGGTCTATTGCACAGATGCTAAATCTTGACAATCCAGGTTCCGTTGAAAGAAGTCCAATTGCTACTCGACAAACATAGGATAGTGTGCCCATCTGGCGTGATGTATGAAGGGTACGAGAATTCCTCATTCCCCTTCAGGGGCGCACCCCTCTTTTTCAAATAGTCCTTCAGGGCGATTATTCCGACACCTTCACGCCATATATAGCCCTTCTGATGGTAGTTACTGTTCTCTGAAGCGACAACGGCCTTGAAATTGTCCTTGCTACCGGTCTTGCGATTCCATTCCACATCCTTTGAGCCAGCCGTATGTTGCAACGAGTGAATTACTATTGTCTTTCCGTCGCTAGTTATCGCGCTCGGCCAGACGTCGTGTCCGTCAGCTTCGGGCAACAACTCGAATCCGGTCTTCGCACTCCAACGAAATCCTCGTTCTGGTAAATGGTTACCTGCAAACACGACCCCAACAACCCACGTTCCGTCCGCACTACATGCAGTCGTCCAAGAACGATCTTCCGTGAGGCGAATGAGCTTGCCACGATTCCAAACCACGGCAAGGCTCTGGCCGCTTTCCAGTATGGTTTTGCTTGGCACCGATATTGACCCTCCGACAATTCCACCGTCATCTGAGATGCAGCTTGCCCTAGCTTGCGAATCGCTCGAAAGGACCGTTTCACCCGTGGATTCGGAATAGGTTCGGATGTCCTTCGCGACATCGAATGGGATAGAGTGCACCGCCTTTTCATAAGTGTTGTAGGCGAACCACTTCCCGTTCGAAGAAACAGAGGGCGAGCTATCGAGACGAGCTATCCGCGATGAAAGGGTGCGGCTCTCCCACACACATTGAAAGGTCGGGATGCCGCCCTTTCCATCGAAGGGCACTCCGTTTCCCCATGAAATGCTTCCAACCTCAAACTTACCATCCGCAGTCACCCGTATAACGTTGGAGTCACAAAGGTCATCGGTTGGCAATCTGCCCAATCCGCCTTCAAATGAATAGATGCATGCCGTGCTGAGGTCGTATTTGCCTTCGGTTCGCGATGTCGCGCCACCAAAAACGGTGCCATCGTCGCTTGCAGAAACAAGGCTTACATCCTTGACGAACGCAATTGTTGGAGTTGGTCCGCTTTCGAACTGACGCAGGTGGATTTGCCTCAGCACAAGTGGGCCGGCAGCCCACAGCATGGCGAGCAGCGCGACCCCCGAAGCAACTTTCCAAACCTTCATCGTTGGCACTTAGTGTAACGCGATATTCGTCCCCATTCCACTCAGCCGAGACCTCGACCCACGGCCCGACAGAGACTTTCTGCCGGTTTCAGTTCGGGTGGTCGCGGGCCGTGGGAGCCAAGCGGGGCGGCTCGCAAGGTTGCGGTTCCGGGTTCCACCCCACAGTCCGGTGCTCCCTTGGTTCCAGATCCGAGATCCCAGATCCGAGATCCCAGATCCCAGATCGCCCGGTATCATTTCTCCCCGTACCCATGTCGACCACCGAATCCCAAATAGAAGGCGTGATCATCAAGCCGATGGCCCGCTACACCGACAAGCGCGGCTGGCTCATCGAGCTCTACCGCGACGACGAGCTACCGGAAGGCTTCAAGCCGGTGATGAGCTATATCAGCGTCACCCTTCCGGGAATATCCCGGGGCCCTCACGAGCACGTCAACCAGACCGACGGATTCATCTTCCTTTTTGGCAAGATGGAACTTCACCTCTGGGAGTCGCGCGAAGGCAAAGGCGACCGCCACGAGATCCACGTCGTGGGCAAAGACAATCCCGTCTTCGTTACGGTGCCTCCAGGAGTCGTCCACGCTTACAAGAACGTGGGCGAAGAAGACGGCATGGTCCTGAATTTCCCTGACCAACTTTATGCGGGCTGGGGCAAGAAAGAACCGGTCGACGAAATTCGACATGAGGAAGAAACCGGATCGAGGTTCAAGCTTTGAAGTTTCTCGTTACGGGCGGCGCGGGTTTCATCGCATCCAACTATGTCCGCATGGTCCTGAAGAAATATCCGGACGCCGAAGTTGCGATTCTCGACGCGCTGACCTACGCGGGAAATCTTTCCACGATTGAAGATCTTGTTCACACGACGCACGCGTCGGGTCCTCGCAGCGGACGAAGCCGCGTGCGATTTTATGCGGGCAAGATTCAGGATCCGGTTGTCGTTGGCGGATTGATCAAGTCAGAGAAGCCGGATTACATCGTCAACTTCGCAGCGGAGTCGCACAACGATCGTTCGTTGTTAGAGTCGGGTTCGTTCATTCAAACCGACGTCGCCGGTGTTCACTGTCTGTTAGAGGCGACACGTGATCTTGGCGTGGAGCGAATGCTTCATGTCTCCACCGATGAAGTTTACGGAACGATCGACGAAGGCAAGTTTTACGAGACGTCGCCGATCATGCCGAACACGCCGTACAGTGCGAGCAAAGCGGGTGGCGATCTTCAGACGCGCGCGCATCACATCTCTTTCAAGACTCCTGTGGTTGTGACTCGCGGTGGAAACAACTACGGTCCGTGGCAATATCCCGAGAAACTCATTCCCTTCTTCGTCGTGCGTTTGATCGACGGAAAGAAAGTTCCGCTTTACGGTGAAGGCACGCAGGTCCGCGAATGGATCCACGTGATGGATCACTGCGAAGGCATCGACGCGGCCCTGCATAAGGGCAAGGTCGGCGAGGTCTACAACATTGGCGACGAGAACAACGAGAAGGAGAATCGCGAAGTCGTTCGCATTCTTCTCGATGAGTTGGGACGCGATGAATCTCTGATTAAGCGAATCCCCGATCCGCGCAAAGGGGCGCATGACAAGCGCTACTCGATGGGCACGGAAAAGGCGCAAAAGGAACTTGGCTGGAAGCCGACTCGCGATTTCGAAACCCACCTTCGAGAGACGGTGCGTTGGTACAAGGACAATCAGAAGTGGTGGCGAGAGATCGCGGAGCTTCCTTCGTACAAGGACTTTATTGCGTCGTTCTACGGCAAGTATCTCGGCGAAGATCTGTAAACCCTTCGACGACTCATTCGTCCATGAATTGTGGGGCTGGACATGAGATCGACTAAATCCGCACTGTTCGCACTTGCTATCGGCGTTGCATCGATAGCAAGTGCTCAGGATAATATTCAATCCTCTATAGACCGTCTCAGGTCGATGATGCAGCAGCGCCTTATGGCGGACTACAAGTTTCCGAGCAATCAAGTAGCTCTCGATTCATTCGACGAAGCGATGGAAGCGATTGCCGAGGCCAAAGGCGATCCGAAAAAGCTGTCTGAGCAAGATGCCGCGTTACGTAACATCGCCATCGACTTTGTTTCGCGCAGAGACGTTTATGCGCGTTTCATCTACGACTACACCCAAAAGGTTGGAGACCCAAAGATGCACATTCTCATCGCAGGGCAACCGACGGCCGCAGATTTGAAGCCCAGCGATGGCTATATCTGGCAATACATGATGCTGAGGCCGCCCTCGGAACATTCACTGGCTTATGCTGAAAGCAACGCCCTCGTCAATGTAGCGAAAAGCAACGGTCCGGGAACCATCCCCATTCTCCGCTTGGCCATGGACCTGCGCACGTCGTCCGATAAGGGCCCCGATTATGTTGCGGGTGAAGAATTAGGCATCCTCAAAGCGCTGCGCTTGATCTGCACATCCGAATCATTGAACGCAATGTGTGAGTGTGTGGCCCATATGCAAGCTCAGTGGCAAGAGCATGGTTTCGACCGAGACAAGACCGGCACGGCACCAGTACCTTACGTCGTCGAACTCCTACATCCCATTAATCAAACCCTGTCGACCAATTGGCGGCAAGTAATCGAAAGTGATTCTGGAGAAGGTCTCTCAGCGGAGGCACGAGAGGTGTTGCGCCAAATCAAAGCGGGGCCGATTGCGAAGCACTCAGGCGGTTAAGCCCGCGTTATTTTAATCACTCCACCGTTGCCGTTGGATGGGCTCACTCGCCATAGCATCGCGCGATCCCTCATAATGAGAGCCTGTGAAAGCGCTCATCCTCGCCGGCGGTAAAGGCACTCGCCTCCGACCCCTCACCTTCTCTATCGCAAAGCAGCTCGTTCCCGTGGCAAACAAGCCCGTGGTCGAGTACGGCATCAACGCGATTCTCGAGTCGGGCATCAAAGATTTCGGCATCATCGTGCTGGAGCCCGATAGCGAGATCGAAAAGGCTTTGGGCGATGGCTCGCGTTTTGGAGCGAAGTTCACGTACATTCCGCAGCCGAATCCGTTGGGTCTCGCCCATGCTGTCAAGACTGCGCATCCGTTTCTCGGCGACGACGACTTCATCATGTACCTCGGCGACAACATGATCAAGTCGTCCATCGCAGAGCTAGTCGGAGAATTTCAACAGCACCGTCCCGCCGCTACGATCTTGTTAACCGCCGTTCCAAATCCACAAGACTTCGGCGTTGCGCAGATGAAGGATGGAAAGGTTCTTCACCTCGATGAGAAACCGAAGGAACCGAAATCCAATCTTGCGCTCGTCGGCGTGTATCTATTTGACAAGCGCATCCACGACATGATCGATGTGCTCAAGCCATCCAAACGCGGCGAGTACGAGATCACTGACGCGATTCAATCGCTCATCGACAATGGCCTAACCGTTCGATCGCACATCGTCACCGGCTGGTGGAAAGATACAGGAACGGTTGAAGCGATGCTCGATGCAAACCGGCTCATCCTCGAAGACGGCGAGACGAAGAACGACGGAACTTGCGAAGGCAAATCAAAAGTCGAGGGCCGTGTCTGCATCGGTAAAGGAACTCGCATCGTGAACAGCACGGTTCGCGGACCCGCGATCATCGGCGAAAACTGTTTGATCGAAGACGCTTTCGTCGGCCCCTTCACCGCGATCGATTCAGGCACCAAACTGTGCCGCAGCGAGATCGAACACTCGATCGTCCTCGCCGATTGCACGATCTGCGATGTCCCCGACCGAATCGAGGGCTCCCTCATTGGCCGCGGCGTTTCCGTCCAGCGGTCGGACACCCGGCCGCGGTCCGTGCGGCTTGTCTTGGGCGACAGCAGTAGCGTTGTTCTGACCTAAAGTTAAAAGTTCTTTGTAACCTTTCTCGTAAGGCCGTTATCATATATCTTGGTCTCCCCGGAACTGGGCGAGGCTTCTTCTGTTTGCTTTTGTAGAGAGGTTCCTTCAAAGTGGCTCGTTTTTTTGGTTTGATTCTCATCCTGCTCATTGCAGTTTCGTCATTCGCTCAGAACATCACCGCGATCAACGCGACGCCAAATCCGGCAAGAAGTGGTGATAGTTGCCACGGCACTGTAACGATTAGCGTCCCTGCGGGTCCCGGCGGTCGGTCGATTGGCCTCTCGTGCGATAACGCGGTTGCAACTGTTCCGGCGACGGTGACGATCCCCGAAGGTCAAACCCAAGGCAATTTCAGTTTCACCGTTCACAACGGCGGCTACACAAAGCTCTCATCCACCATCACGGCTTCCACCAATATCCTTGAGCGAAGCGTGACGGTCGTCGTCCTCCCCGCAAACAATTCTGGATTTGTCGGACAGCATGTTCCTACCACCATGTCGACGAACAAGACCTATGCGGTCGACGTGGAGTTTGTCAATGTTGGATTGACCACGTGGGATAGCGCAACCCATCACTATAAGATTCAAAGCTGCAACCCCGTCGATAACACGACATGGGGAGTCAATCGTCTTCGCATGAATGACGCCACCGTGGCGCCAGGAAATATCGAGTTCTTCTCCGGCACCGTTACCGCTCCCGCCACGCCCGGCGTTTACAACTTTCAGTGGCGATGCGTGCAAGACGATATCTATGATCCGTTCGGGCAAGTGTCGAACAACGTTGCGATCACCGTCACCGCTTCCACCGATGACGCGCAATTCATCAGTGAAACTGGAGTGCCATCACTTGTCTTCCCTGGCGCACCGTTCAGCCCTGTCTTCACTTTCAAGAACACCGGTGGCTCTACATGGACGGGTGCTGCGGGTTACGCACTTCAGTCTCGCAGCCCTTATCTCAACACCACCTGGGGAGTAAACAGTGTTCCTGTACCTATTACGGTTGCGCCGCAAAACATTTTGTCCATCAGTCCCGCTTGCACTGCACCGACAACACCGGGCACTTATTCCTTCGCCTGGTTCATGGTTCACGGAAGTGGATTCGGGCAATTGCCAACCGCGGTGAACATCACAGTGTTGCCGCCGGACAGTTCGCAATTCATTTCTCAAGCCGTTCCCTCCACCGTTAACGCTGGCGCGACCTTCATTCCTCAGATTGCGTTCAAGAACACCGGCGTCAGCACGTGGACCACGACTGGTAAGTTTTGGCTCGTCACCCAGGGACCGTTCCTCAACTCGACTTGGGGACTTAGCCGATGCCCCTTGCCTGGAGGCGCCGCTGTTGCGCGAGGTGTCACCGCCAACTTCCTTCCTCATCTCACCGCGCCGTTAACACCTGGCACCTATTTCTTCCAGTGGCAAGTCTCCAAGAACGACGTAGTCTTTGGGCAGCGTTGTACCGGTGTAACCATCCAAGTCAATGGGGTCGCGAACGCGGAAGATGCTCAATACATTTCGAGCACCGTCCCTGTCCTTGCCACCGCAGGTCAGCACTACATCGCTCAGGTGACGTTCAAGAATATTGGCACGGCTAACTGGCCGCTCAACACTGCGGTTGGTATCTATCCGCAACCCGACAACTCTTGGGGTCTCAACTATCT
>Ga0070666_10000831_pt1 | contig 18737 bp, 14 predicted proteins | sample KBSS23metaG_FD_64677 | JGI IMG/M metagenome (GOLD analysis project Ga0070666, IMG submission 64677) | Switchgrass rhizosphere microbial communities from Kellogg Biological Station, Michigan, USA - KBS S2-3 metaG | ecosystem: Host-associated > Plants > Roots > Rhizosphere > Soil ... | reverse complement strand
TGTGGGCGATGGACTGTGGCCCGGCGCCAGATACGCCGTGACAGTTAAAGGACCCACCTTGATCACATCGCCATCAAAAAGCGCGCGATCTATTTTGACCGGCGGATATCCACCGGGACCACCAGCCGGAATGGGCGACGGAAGCACACCGCCGTGTTCCAGTAACGGAATTTCCGCGAACCCGGCCATCACCTGCGCCCCACTTTTCTCCTTGAAGTAAGCCGCGGCGCCGGATTGATCCCCATGATTGTGATTGAGCAGAATCACCTTGATGTCCGACACTTTGAAGCCCATCGCTGCAATGTTTTTCTCCACCTGGCCAGAAGTTTCGGGGAACGCGGCGCCGAACATGATGTGACCCTGCGGGGATGTCAGCAGGTACACCTCTCCGTTGGCGACTCCGACGAAGTAGAGATTCCCCATGATCTTCATGGGCTCGGCCGGATCGCGCATATTCTTGATTTGCGCACGGATCTCCACCGATTTTGCGGCGATCTCCTTGCCGTGCTCGGCCTGCGCAGCGGTGAACGGCGGCTTAGGCTGGGCTAGCAGAGTTAGAGACATCGCGCACAACAAACAAATTCGATACATCATGATTTCACTCCTTCATCACGGTACGCCATAATGCAACCACCGGAAAGACCAGCGGAGATGAATTGAAAGGGTTGCCAAGGAGCAGCATTGGGCTTCGAATACTATATCTCAACCACACCGGCCTCGCCGCCCAGTTCATTGCAAGGCTGCAGCGGTGTAGAATCGGAGGGTTTCTTCAGGTCAAATAAGAATGTCTCTGGTGAAGAGGGCAAGGAGAACGATGCAGGCGCTTACGCTCAGCGCCGCCTTCGTCCACGCGCAGACTGAGCGCGATAACATCCACACGGCCGCGGAGGCCCTTGGCGGAACCGAGCGCATCCAGCGAATCAAGACTCTCGTCATGGAGGGCCACGGGAAACAGCCGAACATCGGACAAAATGTGACGCCCGACTCACCCCTCCCCGATTGGAATGTGCGGGAGTTCAAGCGCACTATCGATCTCGTTCACGGAAGAATGCGGGTGGAGCAGCACCGCGTCGCCGACTTTCCGTTCTCGATGGCGAATGATGTCCGCCAAAATATGGTTCTGGACGGCGCGATCGCCTACAATGTGGACGCCAGCGGCAAGGCGGTGCGCGCCCCGGCGGCAGCCGTTCGCGACCGGCGGATCGACATGCTGGGGAATCCGATCGCGATCATCCGCACGGCCCTCGATCCGCAGACGAAGCTGAGCCATTTGCGGACGCAACGCAATCGTGTGTTGGTTGACCTCACAACGATCAGCGGCGATGATCTAACGTTAGCCCTCGATACTTCCACACACCTGCCGGCTTCAGTAAGCTGGATGAGCTTCAACGATAATCTGGCTGATGTTGTCAACGAAATCTCGTTCCTCGACTACGAGCAAGTAAGCGGCATAAAGCTCCCCAAGCGTTATGTGACGAGAATCAATTTCCGGAATTACACGTCGGCCGATATCCTCGTGTCGAAAAACACCGTGGATGGCGATGCGGGCCACCTGGCGGCGCCCGAATCCGTAAAAGCGGCCACACCGCCAACTGCTTCGCCCATTGTGGTGGAAGTTGTGCAAGTGGCGGACGGCATCTGGTGGCTGGCGGATGCGGCCAATCACCGCTGCGTTTTGTTCGAGTTTTCCGATCATCTAACGCTGTACGAGCCGCCCGCTACACAAGACCAGGCAATCGCGTTCCTCGCAACAGCCAGATCGATCGTTCCGAGTAAACCCTTGACGGAAATGATCGTATCGCATCATCACTTCGATCACAGCGGCGGTTTGCGCACCGCCGTGGCGCAAGGGTTGACCATCATTTCGCATCGAGGCAACGAACAGTTTTTCCGTGAGTTGATCGCGCGGCCTGCGACGCTTCAGCCAGACCAGCTTGCGCAACATCCGATGCCGCTCAAGTTCAGAGGGATGGAAGACCACCTGGTCTTAAAGGACAATTCCATGGAGGTGGATATCTACCAGGTGAAGGACAACGTTCATGCAGCTTTGAATCTCATGGCATACGCGCCGCGCCAGCGCATCTTCACGCAATCCGATCTTTACGATGCCTTCTGGTACCGGCACCTGTGGGCAGACAACTACGCGAAGAACCTGGCGATGCGCAAGATTGACTTTGCCAAAGACGCTCCGGTGCACGGTAAGATCCAGACGCGCGCGGAAGAATTGCAGACCATCGAAGCTACCAATAGATCGGCAGGAGTGAAATAACTCTTGCAAAGAGGAGCTATCCATGAACCACTCATCACGCCGCAGGTTTCTCGCCGGACTAGGCACCGCCGGAGCTGCCGCGATCATTGCCAACCGTGGCTTGCGCGGACAGACCACGCCGAATGCGCGCGCCATCGATTGCCACCATCACTTCGTCTCGCCGGGCTGGATCAAGGCGCTCACGGCGAAGGAAAATCGCAAAGTCGCGGGCTACACTACCTGGTTCGCACTGCCGCAGCTTAGGCCCTACACGCCGGCCAAAGATATCGAGGACATGGATCGTGACGGCGTGGCCGCCTCCATGCTCTCCTGCACCACGCCCGGCGTGTGGTTTGGAGATCCTGAAGAAACCCGCGGCCTGGCGCGCGAGATGAATGATTTCGGCGCCCGCACGGTTTCCGATCACAAGACCCGCTTCGGATTGTTCGCGATTCTGCCGCTGCCTACCATTGACGACAGCCTTCGCGAAATCGAATATGCATTCGACACGCTCAAAGCCGATGGAGTCGGCATTCTGTCGAGCTACGGCAATCATTGGTTAGGTGATCCCATCTTCCGGCCAGTCCTCGACGAGTTGAACCGGCGCAATGCCGTGGTCTATGTACACCCCACCGATGCACCGTGTTGCCAGGAACTCATGCCGGGCGTGGGCCCGGGCACTGTCGAATACAACACCGATACCGCGCGCACCATTTTTAGTCTGCTCGGCACCAACGCGGCCACGCGCTACAACAACATCCGTTTCATCTTTTCGCACGGGGGCGGCACCATGCCGTCGCTGGTCGAGCGCTTCGGCATCGGACAGCCCGATAACATCAATCAAAATCTGCGCGCGACTCCGGAGCCCAATTCGCGGCTGTATCACCTGCGCCGTTTCTATTACGATACGGCGCAGTCGACTAACGTCGTGCAGATGCAGGGGCTGAAGACCGTCGCCGGCGCAGGCCAGATCGTCTATGGCACAGACTACCCGTTCGGTTCCCTCGCCAAACATCTCGCCGGTCTGCGCGAGTGCGGATTTAACGCTAGCGAACTCGAAGGCGTGCATCGGGAGAATGCACTGAAACTGTTCCCAAGATTGAAATCCTAGTCGGCGCTACGCCAGATCCGCGCTGCGCATCGGCAGTTTGCGCAGGCGCTTGCCGGTGGCAGCGAAAACCGCGTTGGCAATCGCGGGGGCAATCCCTGGAACGCTCGCTTCCCCGATCCCTCCTGGCGCTTCCGTGCTGGGCATGATATGCACTTCGATTTGCGGCATCTCGTCGATGCGGATCACATCATAGGTATTGAAGTTCGCCTGCTGCACGCGCCCGCGATCGATGGTGATCGCGCCTTTGAGCGCGGCCGTCAGTCCATAGACGATTCCGCCTTCGATTTGCTGCTGCGTGATCGCGGGATTGACATTGTACCCGCAGTCGACGGCGCACACGACGCGGTGCACTCGCAATTTGCCTTGGTTTACGGAAATCTCGACCACCTGGGCATTGAAGCTGCCGATGTTGCTGACCGCCGCTACGCCGTGGAATCTTCCCGCAGGCAGCGGCTTGCCCCAGCCCGCCTTTTCAGCGGCAGCATTCAGTACGCCGAGCAATCGCGGCATTCCCGCCAGCAGATGACGGCGGAATTCGACCGGGTCTTTGCTACTGGCCGCCGCGAGCTCGTCAATAAACCCTTCCACGAAAAATGTATTCTGCGAATGCCCCACGGAGCGCCAATAGCTCACCGGCACGTGGGTCTCCACAAGATGGTAATCCACGCGTATATTCGGGATCGCGTAGTGCAGGTCGTCGATCCCCTGCACGGCGGTCCGCGCCATGCCGTTCACCGCCGCCGGGAACGGTGGGCAGGCCACATCCGCGCTGAAGGCCGTAGGCCAGCCGTCGCCATCCAAGGCCGCCGCGAACTTCACATACGAGGCGGGCCGGTAGTAGTCATGCTGCATGTCATCTTCGCGCGACCACGTCAGCTTCACGGGTGCGCCCACCGCTTTGGCGATTTCGACGGTCTCGCCGACGTAATCCACGCGCGCGCGCCGCCCGAATCCGCCCCCCATGAAGAGCGTGTGCACTTTGACTTTCTCCGGAGGCAACCCAGTCAACTGCGCGGCGATGTCGCGCGATGGCGTCTGCATCTGCGTGGATGCCCAGACTTCGCAACTGTCCGGACGCACCACTGCTGTGCAGTTCATCGGCTCCATCGAAGCGTGCGCCAGGAAAGGAGCTTCGTAAACCGCCTCCACCTTCTTCCCTGCCCCGGCGAGCGCCCTGGCCGCGTCGCCTTCCTTGCGCGCCGATACCCCGGGCAGTTCGGCGCGCGCCGCGAACGACTGACGGATGCTTGCACTGTTCACCGCGGCGCCGGCGCCTTCGTCCCACTTGATATCCAGCACTTTGCGTCCCTGCATGGCCGCCCAGGTATTGTCCGCGACCACGGCCACGCCGTAGGAAATCTGCACTACCTCTTTGACGCCGGAGACGGCCTTGGTCTTCGACGCGTCGAAGCTCGCCACTTTGCCGCCGAAGACCGGACAGCGTTCAACCACTGCGTAGAGCATTCCCGGCAGTTGCGTATCGATGCCGAACTGCGCGCGGCCGTTGACCTTCGCTGGAGTATCCAGGCGCTTCACCGGAGTGCCGATCAGCCTGAATTCTTTGGGATCTTTCGGACGGACGCCCATTGGCACCGGCAGGTTCGCTGCCGCTGCCGCCACGCTGCCGTAGTTCAGGCGGGCGTTGTTCGCCGTGTTGATCACGAATCCGTTTTCCGTACGAATCTGCGCGGCTGGCACGCCCCATTTCTGCGCGGCGGCGTCTACCAGCATGGCGCGTCCAGTGGCGCCCACCGTGCGCAGCGGAGTCCACAGGGTGCGAACGCTCTGGCTACCCACCACGCCTTGCAGCGGTCCATAGGATGCCGGATCGACGGGCGCGAATTCCGTGCGGACCTTCTTCCAATCGCAGTCGAGTTCCTCAGCCAGGATTTGCGAAAGCGAGGTGACGGTGCCTTGCCCCATCTCGGCCTTGGTGATCATGAAGGTCACGGTGTCATCGGTGCCAATGTGAATGTAAGCGCCCGGCTTGCCTACCGGCGGCGGACCCGTTTGAACTCCACCCGCGAACTGAGCGTCCAGTTTCGACCGCTCGGGCAGCGCGAATCCCAAAACCAGCCCTGCAGCCCCCGCGCCTGCGGTCCGGAAGAATCCTCGACGGCTTTGATTGGTGATGGTGTTCATGATGTCGGGCGCTCCTGATCTTCTTAATGCTGCTACAGGCCGAACACGAGCACAACCGGCTGGCCGTGGCTATCCAGGATGCGGTCTTCCAGCCCCGCGGCCACGGCGATTCGCTGCTTGCCGTTGGTTTGATACGTGATCACGCCACCCCCGCCCGGCTGCTTGGTCGCGATGCGGTGGAGTAACTTGCCGCTGGCGGCATCGTAGGCCACAAAATCGCCGTTGAGATCGGCGGTCATCACCAGGCCACTGGCGGTTACCGCGATACCGGCCACCATCGGAGTCGCCATCTGGTTGCGCCAACGGACGACGCCCGAATCGGCGTCGACGGCGGTCACCCAGCCGAGCTTTCGCGCATCCTTATCGCCGAAGGCATTCGCCGAGCCCAGGAATTGCTTGCCATCTTCGAATTCCGGCAGCTTCGAATCGAGCTTCAGGGTGGAGCACCAGTCCACGCTATTCACGTAAACGAAATTCGTCGCCGGCGAATATGCCGGGCCGTTCCATTGCACGCCGCCCGCGGTGCCGGGGCAAAAATGAGTGCCTTCCGGAGTCACGGGGGCGTCCGTGTTCTCAATGGTGGTCACCGGCGTCTTCCAGGCCACTTTGCCGCCCGTGATATCGATCGAGTGCAGAAATCCGTCTTTGCCGGCCGCCATGGCGCGCCGCTGACCGGCCTTGGTGACGATTAGTGCCGGAGCCGCGGCTTGATCCCAATCGTGAACATCGTGCGGCACCAGTTGATACCAGGTGCGCAGCGAACCCTTCTTGGCGTCGAGTACGACAATCGAACCCGTGTAGAGATTCGCGCCGGGGCGGTACGCGCCTGAGAAATCGGGTCCCGGGTTGCCCGTCGGCACGTACAAGGCACCTGAATTCGGATCGATGGTGAGGCTGGTCCACACCGAACCGCCGCCCACATGGACTCCCTTGGGCCACGATTCCGCGCCGGGAGCATCCCCGGTGGGCACCAGCGCGAAGGTCCAGACCACCTTCCCGGTCGCGGCATCAAGTCCGGCGATGACGCAGCCGCAAGCTCGCTCGGCGCCGGAGGTACCGATGAGCACCATCCCGTTCCACACCAGGGGCGAGGCCGCAATCGTCGCGGGCTTGCCGTCGGATTCTTGCAGTTGCGTCGACCAGATCTGCTCGCCGTTTAGGGCATCGTAAGCGATCATGTAGCCATCGCGAAATCCCCGATAGATGCGGTTTCCGTCCAGCGCCACGCCGCGTACCGTACCGCCGGGCCCCTTCAGTTCATGACGGACGCGCCACTTTAGACGGCAATCGCCAGCGTCAATCGCATATGTGTACTCGGAACTGGTGAAGTACAGGGTCCCGCCGGCCTCAATCAGGCTGCTTTCAAACGTGGCCATCTCCGGCAGAGGATAGGAACACACCTGCCGCAGGTTCGCGACATTCTTCGGAGTGATCTCAGAGAGTCTTGAAAATCCCGTAGACTCGTAGTCCGCGCTGTGCATCGGCCAGTCGGCTGACGAGCCGGGACGGGTGGGGGCCTGCCACCCCCACGCCATCACGAACGCAAACAAGAGCGCTGCACAATACCGGATTGACAGCATAGTCGATTGTGCTAGAACGTATACTTCAGCGCGAACTGGATCTTACGAGTCGGCTGGGCCCCCAGAATCTGGCCGAACTGGGCACTGTTGACCAGCGAAAACGTAGGACCGGTTGCGGGGTTTCCGTAGTTGGTCCCGAACTCAGTGGTGTCGGCCATTTTCGAAACGTAGCTATTGGTGAGATTGAAGGCGTCGGCGCGAATCTCCAGCCCCTGGCGTTCGGTGATGCGGAACGCTCTGGATAATCCCATGTCCAAATCCCAATAAGTGGGACTTAAGATGCTGTTCCAGCCGAGATTACCTGTGAATACACCAGGCGCTTGCGTCTTGAAGGCGGCCTTGTTCAAGTAGAAACATGCGCCGCACGACTGGCCCGTATACACGTGAGCCGGATCGACAAGGTCGGGTTGCTGATGATTGATGCCGCTCAGGGCGATATCGGTGCCGTCTTGAATCATCAGCGGTGTGCCGGACCGGAATCGGTAGATCCCCGAAAGCTTCCAATCCGACGCAACCAGTTTCAGTGCCCGGTTGGAAAACGTTGGCGACTGCGCCACAGCCGTAAGCCCAACCACATTACGGCGATCGCTATCGCAATTTCCCACTTTGTTGTAGTTGATGGGATCGGTGGTGGTCTGTTCCGCTTTGGTGTTGTACCCCAGAACTTGTCCGATGCAGTGGGACAGTGTCCAATTGGCGCTCATACTCACATTCCTTGTAAGCCGGCGCTGAATGGAAAGCAACAGAGCGTTGTAGTGCTGGTTCCCCCCGGCATTCCAGTCCATCGTAGGCCCGAAGTACTTTCCTTGCGCGGGATTCAGCAGGCGAAGACGCCGGCGCGCGTCGGTGTTGCCGGTAGTGGAGGGAGTCGTTCCCGCACCGAAGACCGCGTAATTGATGGGAATGCTGATGTAAAGGTGCGAGACTTTGCTCCCCATATAGGTCGCTGAAAGCAACCAGGCCGAGCCAAGCTGCCTCTGTAGCGCGAAATTCCAGGTGGAATAACTGGGCGAAGGCGTATCATACGGAGTCGTGGCAAACAGTCCGTTAGGCGTGAACGTAATGTTAGGGTTGACGGTGTACGGGTAGGGATTATTCGCGGCGCTCCCAAAGGGATTCCGGAAATCCACAAAAGTGAGTCCGGGACTATTCGTGATGATTTGCCGCCCGCCCCAGGGATTCTGGCCTTGCTGGTCCTCTCGCGTTAAGCCCGGCACGAAGGCGTAGCCGTAACCAAACGAAGCGCGCACGGAAGTCTTCCCGTCGCCCTTGGGATCCCACGCGAAACCCAGGCGCGGCGCGAAGTTTTTCCAGTAGGTCTTCACTCCGCTGTTGCCCGGGAACCCCGGATCGCCCGGATAGTAGAAGCCCGGCGGCGCATTCACGAACTGGGTACTCTTCACGTTATTCAGAAAACGCGCGGTGTCGAAGTTGAAGATCACGCCAGTGGGAACAGTGATGGGCAGATAGGGCTCCCAGCGGATCCCGGCATTCACGGTCAGCCGCGAACTGACCTTCCAGGTGTCCGTAAAATACAAGTTGGGAAATGTCTCGTGCATCGATTGCGTGTTAGGAAGACCATCCTGCATCTGGCTTGCCTGCCCCAGTAGGAAGTTATTGAGCCCCACAAAATTAAACTGGCCGTTGCTGGCGAAATTGTTTCGCGAAGTGAAGCGTCCATGTGTAACAGCGCCGCCAAAGTTCATTTGATGGGCGCCTTTTACCCAATTCACATCGTCGTTCAGGATGTAGTTGGCGCTGCGATACCACGATCCACCTCCGTTGGGAGGCGGATCGGAATAATTAACGCCTCCCGAGAAGCCATTGACGATGAGCAGCGCTCCGAACTGGGCCTTGTTCTCTCCGCACCAAAAATTTTGCACTCCCGCCGTGCAGTAGTTGAAGAAGTCATTGACCAGGCGGGTTTCGTTGATGCGCGAGAACCCAATGCGCAACGAATTCACCATGCTGGGGTTGATAACCCAGGTTTCACCAATCGCATAGGCATAGGACGGAGTGTTAAATCCGGTGCTATTGGATAGCAGCAGATTCGGCTCTACGTCGGTCAACGTTGGCTGACGCTCTTTGCTGAACTGATCGCGGAAAAACAGTGAGTGACTGGCGTTGATCTGAAAATCGATCTTGAAAACGTATTCGTAATTGTTCTGATAGACCGGCGTGTTGTACGTGATCTTGCCGCATGGGTCTGGCGTTACTCCCACGGCCGCCAAGCTCTTGCCGAATTTGTCGGTGATATAAAGCGCGGGAGCCGCAAACAAAGCGGGGTTGACCCGGTTGGCTCCCAATCCACCTGTCCCAAAGGGAGAGGCCAGCGGGGTTGGCCGGCCACAAGCCGCCGATTCAAACTGGGTAAAGTCGCCATTCACCATCGCCTGGGTGGGAAAGAATCCGACCGTGCTGTTGGGGCTGGCTCGCTGCGTCGTCTCCTGCGCGCCGCCGAAGAAAAACAGCTTGTTTTTCTTGATCGCGCCGCCGACCACCCCGCCGAACTGATGGCGCTTATAGGTACTGTTTTTCGTCGCCAGATATTCGCGCGCGCTGCCGAAACCATCGTTGCGGATAAATTCAAACAGGCTGCCATGCAAACTGTTGGTGCCCGATCTCGTCACTATCTCTACCGATGAGTTGTTGCCGCGTGCCGCGGCGAGACCGCTGGTTTCCACCTTGAACTCCTGCACCGCGTCTGGAAAAGAAATCGGCAAGGTTGTACCGGACATAAAGTCGTAGTGGCTGGCGCCGTCAAGAAGCCAGTCCGTGGCGCCGCCACCGATGGGAAGCGAGGCCATGCCTCCAATCGAAAGATACGGGCGTCCGCTAAAGATTCGGCTATCGCTAGTGCCGGTCTGCACGGCACCGCCGTTCAGTGTGACCAGGTCTGTCACTTGGCGCCCATTGAGCGGCAACTCCACGATCCTCTGCGTTTCGGTAACCGAACCGATGCCCGAATTGCGGGTCTCCACCAGGGCGGCGTTCGCCTCCACCTTCACTTGCTCACTGACCGCGCCGACCTTCAGCGCGATTTCGATGGCTGGATCGGCATTTACCTGCAAGACCACGCCTGTCTGAACCGCTTTCGCAAAACCTTCCTTGGTCACCTCAAGTTGATACGGACCGATGGGCAGATTCGTAAGGACGTAGCCGCCGTCGGCGCCGCTGGCAACCGTTCGCGACGCTCCGGTCTCGGTCTGGGTCACTCTTACTTCGGCCCCTGGAACCGCGGAGCCGCTGCTATCCTGAACCGTGCCGTGGATCTGGGCTGTGCCCTGCGCCCAAGCGGTTGCGCAAGCCAATAAGAAAACCAGTGTGATACCAGCGAGCTTCTTCATGGTGGAGGTTCCCCTTTTTTGAATCATCAGCAATCCCCGTGGCCGAGACTCAGGCCCTTTGAGTGGGCTCAGTCTTTCACGTGCCGTCGATGGTGTCAAGCCTACGAATGTAAACTTTTCGTGATGGGGCTCCAGGAGACTCTTGACAATCTCCGGCAGATTACGCACAATGGCGAGCCATGGACGCAAGCTTTCATTTCTCACGCCGGGATTTTATCGCCGGGCTAGCCGCTGCTGGCTCCGGAGCACTCATCGCTAGCCGCCCTCTGGCTGGACAAACCAAGCCGCGCTTGATTAACGTTCATCACCATCTCACTGCGCCGGCCTACGTCAAATTCCTCACTGACAACAAGGTGCGCGAATTTCCCATCAAGTCTGCGGCCGAGGGAATTGAGGACATGGACAAGGCCGGTGTCACCATTGCGCTGTGCTCCACAATCGGTCCTGGAATTTGGTTCGGCAATCTGGCCGACACCCGCCGCCTCGCGCGTGAGATCAACGATTACGCTGCTAAAGTTCTCTCCGATTATCCCGGCCGCTTGGGCATGTTTATCATGTTGCCGCTGCCCGATATCGACGGCAGTCTCAAGGAAATTGAGTACGGGTTTGACAAGCTCAAAGCCGATGGCGTCTACATGTACACCAATTGGGGCGGCAAGTCCTTATACGGAGACAAGTACCTGGGAGACCCCGCGTTGGCGCCTATTTATGAGGAGCTGAACCGGCGCAAAGCAGTGGTTTACACGCACCCGAAGGACGCCGCCTGCTGCGAAGGAATCCTTCCCGGTGTCGGTTCCGGCACAGTCGAGTATCCCATGGACACTGCGCGCAGCATTGTGAGTTTGCTTTACAGTGGCACGGCCGCGAAGTATCCGGATGTGAAATTTATCTTCTCTCACGGCGGCGGAGCGTTGCCGGGGATGATCGGAAGAGTCGCCGGCCCGCAAGCCAGCTATCTGCAGGATGGCGGCACTCTCCGCGAGGGAGCGCCCGCCGCGCGAACCACTCCAGCCATGCCCAAAGGCCCGCTCTACGAATTGCAAAAATTCTATTACGATACGTCGAGCGCGGTGAACCCCATCGGCGTCGGCGGACTGCGAAAAATGGTTTCGCTCTCGCACATCTTCTTCGGCGGCGACTTCCCGTTCGTGGTTACCGCTGAACAAGTAAGACTGCTCAACGAATGCCGGGTCTTCAACGCGCAGGAACTGAAAGCTATCTATAGCGAGAACCTCGGCGCGCTGTTGCCACGTTACAAAGTGTAACTCTACTTGAAAATATCGAGTACGTCCTGCGGCAGAGTATCCTGCGGCCGGTCCCAGCCAACCTCGAAAAACCTTTCCCAGTTCTGCGCCCAGGGCCGTCCGTAGTAGTCGATATAGCGAGGGTCGGCCTTGGTGAGTTGGGTTGGCTTGCCATTGGTATTCCGCAGGTTGCCCAAACACTCGATGTATGTGAAGCGGCGGTCCGGCGCGTCCGGGGTCGCCTGCCGCACAAAACGATACGTCGCATGCATCGGTTGGACGAAGGTATCGGGATCGTAAAACACTGCTTCGTGATCCAACCCGATAAACTTGCCGTTCGCGTCCAAGGCCGGTTTATAGGTTTCCACCGTCTCCATCTTGTCGCTAAATTCGAACATGGAGTGTGACAGCGTCCAGCCTTGCACGTTCGCGGTCCAGGTGATCAGCGTAGTCCCGTCCCAGAATCCAACCGTCTCGCCGTACCACTGCGGGACCTTCTGGACATGCTGTTTTCCGATTAACACCTGGCGCAGGAAGTTAGCCGCGATGCCGGACAGAAATTGAATGTTCCACGGGCTCATCGTCAGTTGGAAATTCCCGGCGTTCGATGCTTCAGCCCACCAGCGCATGAACCCTTCCGGTTGACAGAACGAGGCCTGCCATTGCGGCGCGTTGTCCACTCCCTCATGATAGTTCTGCTGCACAAAACGCTTTTGATATTCCGGCGTGAGCAGCGACAAAATGGTCGGGACCTGATTCACAGTTCCCCAAATCCACTGCGCGCCGCGATCCGCCTGGATGTCGCGCGTATAGTATCCGTCCCAGTCCGGAGTGTTTGCCTTGGTGTATACGGTAGGACCGCCCTTGGCTCTCGCCGCCGCTAACAAGGCCTGGTAGTGCTCATTCGCAGTCTTATACGGATAGGGGCTAACGATCTTTTGACGCGGATAATCGGCGGTGCAATCGCTCCAGGCGGCCGACATCGGCGGATTCGTGCCGATGCGCAGTGAGGTCCAGATATCCGCGATCTGGCGCGGTGTGTTGCAGCGGAAGTAACGCTGATCCGTCCACAGATTTTTGTCTTTGTAAAAATTCTTCGATAAGAACAAATCCACCGGCAATGCTTGCATTCCAGGCGGTGGTCCCGGGAAAGTGGGCGTGTTCCCTCGTCCGAAAGCGCCTCCCGGTCGCTGCGCCGGAGGCCCGCCGCGCTGCCCGAAGACGGGTACGATCAAAGCTCCGAAGGCCAACCAGAGAGCAAGTGATTTCAATCTCATTCCCCGGCGTCCCACTTGCCGAGTATCTTCCCGTCGGGCATCTTCGCGCCGATGAAGCCGCCCACGGGAGATCCGTTCAGCATGGGATGGAACTTGATGGTCACGTTCATGCCCGGAGAAAACGTCGCCGGACGAACGCCTTCGCGGCCCAATTGATTCGGACTGCCCCATTCAATGCTCCATTCCGTGACCTTGCCGGTTGCGTCCGTAACGTTTACCTGGATCCAGGAATGGGGATTTCGAAACTGAAACTCCTTGACGGTGCCCGTAATCTCTTTCACGGCGTCAGGGCTAAAACCTGCGCCCGAATGATGAGCGAATACCGGCTGGACTGTAAACAGGCCCAGGGAAACGATCAACGCAATCAACAGTACTCTGTTCAGGGTGTTTATCATGAAAATCTCCAAAGTTAATTTAGTGGTTTGCCGTCTGGTCCCAAGACCAGCGTCTTCCCAGTTACTGTATCCGCCGGATTACGATTATTTTCGGCGCAACCGTAATCGTACATAAACATGCCGGGTTTACCCTTGCGAAATCGTTTCGTTACGTTCCAGGGCTTCGCCAACGCCTTCGAGTCCTCGATCACCAACTGGGCTTCGAGCGTGTTTTCGTTGATCTTCCGCATTCGCGTCGTGACCGTGGCTGCATCGCTCAACACGAGGCCGGTTCTGTCGAGAATGGAGTCGTTATCGCGATTCCCCTTCAGCCCGATGGTCTGGAATACCAACGTGTCGCCCTCCCAATGGCCCACGGAGACGCCGGTGTAAGTTCCCCAGGTGTCTTCTTTGGCGGGGAGCTTTCGTCCATCCGTATAGACTCGCATGGTGTTGGGGCCGTTCTCGGTGACGATGTAAAAAATATCCGGGCGGACCACGAATTCATAAGTGTCCGGTAGATTCAGGATGCGCGGGTAGCCCACTGGAACACCGCAATTGGTGAGTACGTCCGGAAACCGGTCCGCGTCGCGCAGCGCGAGATGTTCTTCGTAGATTTTTTCGAACGCGGGTGTATAAGGAGGATGCTCGCGGACGCCGTGCGTCACCACTCCTCCCTTACCGGTTTGCGTGGCAGTGTCAAAAACCGTTCCACCCATCATGCTCCACAAGCCGGTCCAGTCGGGAAGCTTATCAAACGGCGTGACGGACGAAGGGGTGACCGCCGGTGCCTGACCCCTGCTCACACAGGGCGCGAGCATGAAACTGAGTCCAGCCAAAATCCGCAATGTCTTTGTATTCATCTAATTTGCTCCCGCGACTCCGAACGGGTTGCGCTTTTTCAAACGGAGTGATCGACTATACCCACTGGCTGGTCAGAATATCACACTGAGCCTTCGGGGTGAAGCGTCACAAGCGTTGGTGGAAGCAGAAGGAACGCGCGGAGGAAGCGCCACCGGAACCAACCATCGGTGCCAAACAGTTCCGTGGCCCGGTTGCACACGTGTCATCTCTCCAGCCGCCATGTAGCCCTCTGCTAAATTCACGCGCGAGTACCCGTCCGGCTTCGCGTGGCCGTTCTCGCGAGCGGCTTTGGCGCCTTCGGCATCGAAGCGCAGAGCCGTGTCGAAATCCTGCAACTCACGATGGACCCCAGCGCGAGGCCCAGAACGGCTCCCCATTTTTCTCCGCGAGTTTCATGCCAACCTCGAGGGTATCGAAAATGAGCTTGCACCCATCGCCGATTCCACTATCGTCAGGCATAGACGTGCTAATTGCAAACAGGGACGAAGGTATGGATTGCCCTAGAAAAAGCAGCGTTCGGGCAGAGAACACGTTTGTGCAAAGAATGAGAGACGATCGATCAAGTCTTCCTAGCCCCTCTGGTTACATAATTGGAGCAGAAGGAGAGTATCGCATGAGTTCACTTCAAAAAGAGACACTGGTGGCCGAGCCACAAAGCGCGGCTAATCACAAAATCGGAGGTTCCAGAGGACATCGCGCTGAATTACTGGCGAATCGCATCGAAGAAGGGGCCGCCGGCCTGGCCGCGTTTGCGGAAGGGCTCTCGGACGCCGAGTGGCGTACACCGATGTCGGCCAAGGACCGGCGTACGGTCGGCGTGATCGTGCACCATGTTGCCAGCATGTACCCTGTCGAGATCGATCTCGCGCGGGCCGTCGCCAGCGGCAAGGCTGCGCCGGAGGTTACGTGGGAGCTTGTCGCCGGGATCAATGCCAAGCATGCTCAGGAGCAGGCGGGAGTCACGAAGGCCGCGGCTATCGAACTCCTGCGCCGGAACAGCGGGGAGGCGGCCGCAGGGGTGCGCACATTCACAGATAACGACTTGGATGGATCGGCGCCCGTCGGGCTGAGCTTCGGCGCGCCTGTCACCGCGCAATTTATCATCGAAGACCACGCGCTACGGCATAGTTGGCATCACCTGGCCGGTATCCGCCGGGCACTGGGCCGGTAGGGTCCAGAACAGGAAAGCGCCAGATGAATCGGTTGTCGTCCGGAGCTCAAGACGACCAGAAATTCAAGCTAATGGCCGTCTTGGCGCATCCGGACGACGAATCGCTCGGCTTTGCACGTAGATCCACTGGACACTTCCGCAACAGAAGACTGTAACGCCGAGGAGAGCAGAATAAACGCCCCTTAGCATAGCGTCCAGTCTGCGCAAGATGTGTCCGGGTCGGACAAAGCTGTTGTTGGTTGCGGGGGGCCGCAGTCAACGCAACGTCACTCTCCCCTATCGGGTGAGGGTGAGCGATGTCACGGCTTAACGAACAGTCTTCAACGTCGAGCGTAGCCACGGCGCGGAAGGTTCGGCTGAAATACCGCAAGACCCTCGGGAGGGATCCGAACTGTGGATTCGCGCGACTCGGGCTGGGACTGACATACTTGCAGCAAGGAAAGCGCGAGGAGGGTCTCAAGGAGGTCCTCACGGCACACCAGCTTCTACAAGATGATCGATCAAATTCAAAACTCGCGTATGCATATGCCTTGAACGGCGACTCGGCAGCGGCGCACGCCATCCTGAACCAATTTCTTCACCGGGTGCAACAGGGGCATTTCAAGTCCGTGTTAATTGCCGACGTATACCTCGGGCTAGGCGATAGAAACGCCGCACTGGAATGGCTGAGCAAATCGCTTGATGAGGGGGAAAGCCCGCCCCTTCTCGATGAACCTTCGTACGATCCGATTCGCCATGACGCGCGCTATGTCCATCTTCCGGCCCGCATGAACATTCGATAGGTTGCTGCTCCACATTCCGTGTCAAAGCCCTGCATGAATACTGCGGAGCCGGTGTTCCTGGCAGACTTCGACAAGAACCTTTCTATCCTGAAAGCAGGGTGAGCGCCCAGCTAAATGTGGCGTGCAGCGCATGCTTGAACAAGAACGAGCAATCAACGCCAGTCTGCTAAGGTTGGATTCTCCATGCTATGCTAGCCCGCGACAAGCATGATATATTGCTTCCTCACGCTCATTGTTGTCTTCTCGGCCAGCGCCTCCAGTCAATCGGCGGATATTACAGGCTGGTCAGACCTGCGATGGGGCACGACAAAAGCCGCCGCCTTGAAGACCCTTCAGTCGCTCGGAGCTCACGACTGCCATCGCACCAAAAGCGTGGTGTGTGCCGAGGCGGCAGGGGCAGATGTACTTGTAATTGAGAAGTACCACCTCGGGAACGTCCCGTTTACTGTCACGTTGTTCTTCACTTCAAAGAACGGATTGAGCCAAGTGATAATGACCGCCGAGGACAGACGGGACGCGTTCGCGAAGATCCTGTCTGATTTGACAGTTCGTTACGGAAAACCCGGTCTTCAATCCGACTATGGCGGCGACGACGAAAACACCCATACGATTTGGATTTGGTCGAAGGCCCACGGCAAGTTGTCTCTGGAATCTGAGGAGACCGGTGGTGTTTTCACTGTGAGCCTAGTTAATTCCAGAAATAACTGACCACAAACGTCGGCGTGGAAATCGCTCGTCTGGGTGGCCCCGCACAGCCTTTCCAAAATCAGAGTTTCAATATATACTGGCCGCTGATGAACAATTGCAAACCGTGCCGGCACTCCACGATTACACGCACTGTCTTAGAAGAACAGACTTCCAACTCCTCTCGCCGCAACCTGCTTGCGGGCATTTGTGCGCTTGGCGTCGGCGGCATCGTGACTGACGGACGCCTCTGGTCGCAAATCGGTTCTGCGCGTGGGCTCGATCTACACCATCACTTCGGTTCGCCGCGCTGGATCAAGAAAGTGGTTGAAGTCAAGCGCCAGGGCTGGCAGCAATTCCAGGATTTTTCTCCGGCAAAGGCGATCGACACCATGGATAAGGCCGGGGTCTCCACTTCGTTCCTATCGGTCACCGAACCCGGCGTTTGGTTTGGAGATGATTTTTCCAAAGAGCAGCAGGACGCGATCAGCATGGCGCGCGATTTGAATGACTACGGAGCCCGCATGGTTGCCGATCATAAAGGCCGCTTTGGGCTGTTTGCCGTGCTGCCCTTGCCTGATATCGACGCAAGCTTGAAAGAGATCGCCTACGCGTTTGATACGTTGAAAGCGCAAGGGGTGGGCTTGCTGACGAGCTACGGTTACAGATGGTTGGGAGACGCCTCCTTCGCGCCGGTTTTTGAGGAGTTAAACCGCCGTGGTGCCGTCCTCTATTCGCACCCGACGGATGCCCCTTGCTGCCACAATCTGCTTCCGAACGTAAGTCCAGGCACAATCGAGTGGAACACCGACACGAGCCGCGCAATTTTTAGCGTGATCAACGATGGCACTCCCGCCGCTCCGGTTCAGAGCATCGCCTCGAAATATCCACGAATTCAGTTCGTGTGGTCGCACGCTGGTGGAACGCTTACCGCGCTCGCGGGCCGTTTCTTCGGAGGCGCGAACAGCGCTGACAACCTCGCAAAACCCGTGCAACCGAACTCGCGCCTCTTCCATCTGCGCCGTTTCTATTACGACACCGCACAATCGTCGAACCCAATCAATATGCAGGCTCTGAAATCGTTTGTGGGCGCTTCCCAAATCGTGTTCGGTTCCGATTACCCGTACTCCACCATTGCCGACAACGCCAACGCACTGCGCAAATGCGGATTCACGGATGCCGAACTGCGCGGCATCTATCGCGAAAATGCGATCCGGATTCTACCGAATTATTGAGGAACGGTCGCCCGCTGGCTGCCCGGCGTGAACTCGGCGTGATCCCCGCTCAGCTCACTTCTCTTGGCCGATGGCGCTCTGTTCCACGATTTGCCGCTGTTGTTCCTCTTCGATCTTCGCGAGTGGAGGGTTGGGCGGCAGGGTCTTCAGGTGGTCCTGATACTCGGGGAACATCGTCTGTTCTCCCCCGCGCGCGGCCTCAAACGGGATGCCGTGGCTCATGAACTGACGATTATAGGTGGTCGTGTAGAAAGGCAAGTGCATCGGTACGTGCCCATCGGGAAGTTCAACCTGATTGTGCGGAGTGCACGGGTACGGGTCCATGTTGCCTTGGGGTATCCGGTAGTACAACTTGCTATAGACGAAGGGCTGCGACAGGTACTGCGGATCGGAGATCATCATGATGTCGACAAGAACGTCTGCATAGCGGAAGATGCGCTCGTCCATGGTCGTCTTGTCATCGAGCGGCAGGCCGACAGAACGCAATAGAAAACCATCCTTGAGGTGATCGGTGTGCACCCACAGCACATTGCCCACCCACTTGCCGGTGGAGTAACCCTGCCAACTATGCGGCGCCGAAACGGGCGGATACGGATGGTTGGAAGCCGGCATCCAAATCTCCCGGTGCTGTGCCGCGAACGATATCCAGGACTCGATCTTGGTCTGCTCCTGGCTCTC
>Ga0070666_10000830_pt1 | contig 18739 bp, 19 predicted proteins | sample KBSS23metaG_FD_64677 | JGI IMG/M metagenome (GOLD analysis project Ga0070666, IMG submission 64677) | Switchgrass rhizosphere microbial communities from Kellogg Biological Station, Michigan, USA - KBS S2-3 metaG | ecosystem: Host-associated > Plants > Roots > Rhizosphere > Soil ... | reverse complement strand
ACTCGTTGACGCCGAGGCCGATGGCATCGACGGCGCCGCTGCTGCGTAGGGCGTCGATTGCCTTCCAGCCGCCGGTCTCCATCAACTCGCGGATGCGGGCCTCGGAACCTTCACGTCCGCCGTGACTGGGGCCGTCAACGTCATGGACAAGAAGAATGTCGACACGATCCAGGCCAAGGCGCTTGAGGCTGGCATCGAACGACCGCATCACGCCGTCATGGGAATAGTCGTAGACGTATTTCAGCTTCGGCACGTCGCGATAGATGCCCGCGTCGAAGCTCTCGCCAGGGGCCAGCGGCTCGAGCAGGCGTCCGACTTTGGTCGAGAGCAAATACGTGCTGCGGTCATGCTTGTTCAGATTTCGGCCGATGCGCGCTTCCGAGAGACCCAGGCCATACAGCGGGGCGGTGTCGTAGTAGCGCAGGCCCGACGCCCAGGCGCGGCCGGCCGTGGCGTCGCATTCTTCTTCGCTCAGCGCCCGGGGGAAATTGCCGAGCGGGGCCGATCCGAAGCCCAGCAGGGAAAAGTTCAGCGCCTTGCCGCGCCGGGTGACGAACCTTCTCGTATCGGTTGCCTTGAACATGCGGGTCGCGTCAGCCCGCGTCGTCCAGGAACGCGTTCACGTGGCCCATGAAGACGTCGAGCTGGTCGTGATGCGACCAGTGGCCGGCCTTTTCGATGTTGGCCAAACGGGCGTTCTTGAAATGCTTGATGCGTCCGTCGGCGGCAGGATCGGACGCCCAGGATTCCGTGCCGCGAACGAGCAGCACCGGCGCGGTGATGCCGCTCCAGATGCGGCGCTGGTCCTCGAGCGAAAGCCCGCCGGGGCCGCCGCCCATGCGGACGTAGTTGTCGAACTTCCAGGAATAGGTCCCGTCTTCGTTCTGGACCGCGCCGTGGATGGTGAGGTGCCGGGCCTGTTCCGCGTTGAGGTGGGTGTTCTCTTCCTTCATCCGCGCAATGGCGTCGTCGATCGTGGCGTATTTTCGAGGGACGCGTCCGGCCGCCTGGCGGCGCATCTCGATCCATCCGCGGACACGCTTCTCGATGCTGGTTTCGCGCATGCGCTCCATCATCTCGGGCGAGGGACCGAGGCCTTCGATGGCGATGACCTTCTTCACGGTTTCGGGAAACAGGCCCGAATAGAGCAGGGCGATCGATCCGCCCAGCGAATGGGCGATGATCGTCACGGGTGCCATCTTCTTCTGAAGCACCAGCTGGGCGATGTCGTAGACGTAGTTGATCTCGTTATAGCTCGCGCCCGTCGACCATTCGCTGTCGCCATGGCCGCGCAGGTCGGGCGCAATGATGTGATAACGGCCGCCCAGGCGCTCCGCGACCCAGTCCCAGTTGCGGCAGTGGTCGCGGCCCCCGTGAATGAGGAGCAGGGCGGGGGCGCTCTCATTGCCCCAGTCGACATAGTGGAGCCGCAGGCGCTGCGAGAAATAGAGATGTGAGGTGGGTCCTTGCATGCCGAGTCTATAGCACGCCGTTACTTCTCCCGCATGCCGCGGCGGAACACATCGCTGACCGGCTCGACGAAGTAGTCGAGCGCGGTGCGCGCGCCGGTATCGAGCGCGACTTCCACCGGCATGCCCGGGATCAGATGCGCATCGGGATAATCCTTGAGCGGCGTCCGGTCGACGGTGAGCTGCACGTTGAAATAGGCTTGCCCCGTGCGCTGGTCGACGATGCGGTCGGCCGAGATATTGGTCACCACCCCGTCGATCGCCGGCAGCCGGCGCTGCTGGTACGCGGTCAGCGTCACGCGCGCCGTCATGCCGGCATAGATGCTGTCCGCGTCCTCCGGCCGGACATGGGCCTCGACTTCCAGCGCATCCTTCTGCGGCACGATCTCCATCACCACTTCGCCGGGCTTGATGACCGCGCCACGCGTGTGCACGCTGAGTTCGACGACCTTGCCCGCGACGGGTGCGGTGATCGAGGTGCGCGCAAGGATGTCGCTCGCCCCCTGGATGCGGTCGAGCAGGTCGAACCGCTTGGTCTGGACGTCGCGCAGATCCTTCACCACATCGCTGAGTTGCGTGTTCTTGAGATTGGCGATCTGGAGTTCGTTCTCGCCCGAATTAAGCTGAACCTGCGCGATCTTCTCGACAAGCTGGCCGCGCTGACCGCCCAGATCGGCCTGCTGGCGTTGCAGTGCGAGCAACCGGGGCAGGGTGGAGAGCCCCTTGGCGTATAGGGCCTGCACGCTCTGCGTCTCCTGTTCGATCAACGCCGCCTGCCGCTCGATCGATACGACCTCCGAACGCAGGCCCGAGATGATGCGGCCGTTCTGCTGGTTGCGCTGGGTGAGGATGTCAATCTGCTTCGCCATCGTCTGGCGGCGCGTGTTGAAGGTGTTTGTCTCGCCGCGCATCGCGTCGGCGACATGGGGGTCGTTGGCGCGGGCCACCAGCTCCGCGGGAAAGGCTATCTGATCCTTGCCGTCGCGCTCGGCGGTGAGCCGTGCAGCCTGCGCCGCCAGCGCATCGGCTTCGCCGCGCATCACGTCCAGGCTGGTTTGGGCCTGAATGGTGTCGAGACGGATCAGAAGCTGTCCGGCATTCACGAAGTCGCCTTCCTGGACGCGGATGTCGCGCACGATGCCGCCTTCCAGGTGCTGGATCGCCTTGCGGTGCGACTCCACCACGATCACTCCGGGCGACAGGATCGCGCTGTTCAATGGCGCCAGCGCCGCCCAGCCGAAGAATCCGGCCACGAAAATCAGGATGATGAGGCGGCCACGGCCAACGATCCGGCGCGTATTCATGAAGGCGAGGCCGGGGTCGTCGTCGACCGGCGATGGATAAATGACCTCGCGCGCCCAATAGGCCGCGCGCTGGAGCGTGCCATCCTGTGCAAGCCAGCGGCTGAGCCTGGACGGCGGCTGTGGCGCCGGCGGCAGATCGCCGCCGTGGAGGGCATCGGTCACGATTTTCCTCCGCCATCCGGCTGCATGACGACGGGGGACAGCGTCACGACATTCTGCTGCTGATGCCGTGTCGGCTGCGCGGGCTGGGGGCGCTTGGCGTATTGCGCCAGCACCTCGGAACGCGGACCGAATGCTTCGGGCGTGCCGTTGGTGCGCAGGACAAGCATCTTGTCGACGCCGTTCAGGATGCTCGGGCGATGCGCGACGATCACCGTCGTGACGCCCTCCTGCTTCAGATCGGCCAGCGATTGGAGCAGCGCGTCCTCGCCCGCCGCATCGAGATTCGCGTTCGGCTCGTCCAGCACGACCAGCCGCGGATCGCCGTAGAGGGCGCGGGCAAAGCCGATGCGTTGCGCCTGGCCTCCCGACAGCTTGTGTCCCATCCCGCCGATCTCGGTGTCATAGCCCTTGGGTAGCGCAAGGATCATGTCGTGTGCCCGGGCGCGCTGGGCGGCGCGCACGACCGCGTTGGGGTCGCCCTCATGCATGCGCGCGATGTTCTCGCGAACCGTCCCGTCGAACAGCTCGACGTCCTGCGGCAGGTAGCCGACATAGTGGCCGAGTTCGGCACGCGGCCACGAATAGATGTCGGCGCCGTCCAGCCGCACCACGCCCGATGTGCATGGCCACGCACCAACCAGCAGCCGCAGGAGCGTGGACTTGCCCGCCGCCGACGGGCCGATTACGCCCAGCGCCTCGCCGGCTGCGAGTTCAAAGCCGATACCCTGCAGGATGACACGGCCGGCCGTGCGCGAGCCGTAACTGACATTCGCGGCCTGGAGCTTGCCGGTGGGCGCGGGTAGTGCCATGCCTTCGTCGCGCCGGGGCGCCTTTTGCAAAAGCTCCACCGTGCGCCGCCACGCCAGCCCGACCGCGATAACGGTCTTCCACGTGCTGACCAGCGTCTCGATGGGAGCCAGCGCGCGCGCGCCGATGATCGAGGCGCCGATCATGATGCCGCCGGTCGCGCGGAAGTCGAGGATCAGCAATGCGCCGGCGCCCAACATCACGATCTGGATCAGCAGGCGAACGGCGCGTGACAGCGAGCTTAGCCCGCTATCGCGATCGGCGGCCGCGGTCTGCGTGCGCAATGCATGCAGCCAGCGCTTGCGCCATGCCGCGACGAACGTCGACGACATCCCCATGCCTTCCAGCACATCGGCATTGCGCAGGCCGTCTTCGCCGAACTCATGCGCCCGGGCGGACAGGCCGATGCCGCGCAGCGTTTCGGTGTTGGTCAACCGCTGATTGATCAGAGCGATGAACGCCAGGATGCCACCGCCCACGATGACGATGGCCAGGAACAGCGGGTGCAGCAGCGTCAGGACGGCGAGATAGACGACGACGAACGGCGCGTCCATGAAGGCGCCGAGCGCCGGGCTGCCGATGAAATTGCGAATGGTCTCGACGTCGCGAATACCGGACCGGGCGGCCACGCCGCCAAGCTGCGAGGTGGTCGACACCATGGCACGCAGGACCTGGGCGGAGAGCGCATCTCCGACCCGCATCCCGATCCGTTGCAGCAGCCGCAGGCGCAGCGAATCCAGGGCGGCGAACACCGCGATCGCGCCGAACGCGATGACGGTCAGCAGCAGCAGCGTGTCCTCGCTACGGCTGGTCAATACCCGGTCGTAGACCTGGAGCATGTAGAAAGACGTGGTCAGCGCGAGTACGCTCATGACCGCGCTGAATAGCAACGCGGTGGCGAACAATGGGCGGTTCGCGGCGATGGCCGAGCGCACCGGATCGACGGGCGGCGTGCCGGGAAGCGGTTGGTCAGCCATGCGGCAGTCGTCCCGTCATCTCATTCGCCCAATCCGAACCAGGCGGTGGCGTCCTCATCATAATGCGTGACGGGGTCGTATGTCTGGACCGAGAGGCGAAGATCCTTGGCAGTCAAAAGGCCTGTGGCCCAAAGGAGCCGGTATGCGGCGACCGTCGTGTCATGGCGCGCCTGTGCGGCGGCCACCTCGGCGGCCACAAGTTCCTGCTGGGCATTCAGCACATCCAGTACGGAGCGTTCACCCGCGGCCTGTTCCTGCTTCACGCCGTCGAGCGCCCGGACATCGGCTGCCACCTGTGCGTCGTTCGCCGCGATCTGGAGTTGCGCGGTGCGAAGTGCTTCCCACGCGTTGCTGACGTCCTGCCAGACCTGGCGCTGCGCGGTGTTGATCGCAAGCAAAGCCTGGCCGCGCAACTCCTTGGCGCGCCGGACGGTCGCTTCCTCGGCGCCCCCTTGATAGATCGGTACATTGAGCTGTCCGGTCACGCTCAGGATCGTCTGAGGCGACTTGGTCGCAAAGACATTGGTGCCGGCCGCATCGCGAAGGTATTCGGCCTGTGCCGAGACCGACAGCGACGGAAGCAGAGCGCCGATCGCGTCGGCGACCGCGAAATCGGCGGCGCGCCAGTCGGCTTTGGCTTGCAGGATCTTGGGGCTGCGATCGGCGCCGATGCCGCGCGCCGAGTCGACATTCGCTGGCAGGCCGGGAAGGGCTGGCGCCGCGTCCAACGTCGCCGCGGGTCGTCCGATCGTGGCGCTGAACGCCTCTCGGCTCGCGGCCAGTTGGCGCTCGGCGGTCGCCAGGTCGGACCGCGCCCGTGCCAGGCGGGCCTCGGACTGATCGACATCGGTTCGTGTGATGGCGCCCGCGCCGTGTTGGGTCCTGGCGCCTTCATATTCCGCCTCCAGTGAGCGCACGTTCTCGCGATTGAGATTGAGCACGGCCTCGTCCCGGATTACGTCGAGGTAGGCGGTCGCGGCGTTGAGCAGCAGCGAGCGTTCGGTATCGAGCAACTCGGCGCGGGCGGAGCGCACTTGCGCAATCGCGCGTCCAACTTCGGCATAGGTTCGGCCGCCGCGGAAGATCTGTTGCGTGACCGTGACCTCGCCGGTCAGCGGATGGCTGTTGAACGAACTGGCGAAGCCCGAAACCGCGCCATGCTGAATGCCGTAGGTCGCGGCCGCGTTGACCGCGGGGCGCCATGCCGAATTGGCGATGGCCACGTTCTCGTCGACGGCGCGGACCGCGGCGCGGGCGCCGGCAAGATCCGGATTGGTGTCATAAGCCAGTCCCAGCGCCTGATTGAGCGAAAACACCTCCGCCCGCGCACCAAGCGGCAGCAGGCAGGCAAGCGCTCCGGCCAGGCACAACGCGCTGCGCACTCGCATGAAATCCCCAAAAGGCGCCGACCGGCTATCCACCAGCTGCCTCGGCCCGCAGTGGGTGGTTCAATAATGTCCCTGAAGCATCGGAATTTATGACGAAAATCGGCTTCTTTCCATGCCTCGCGTCGACGTTCGCTCGGACTTTTATCTCGTTTTTCCAATGGCCTAACTCAAGGCGGCTGGTTCCGCACTGGCACGGCGCTGTTGGACGCCCCGGTCGGCGCGGTTTCTTCCAGATTGGGTGGCTTTGTTACAGCGCGTTCATTGGGAGAATCGCCCGATGCATCCAACGGCCTAGGGCGCTATGGACGGGGCCGCTCGCATGGATGCGAAGTGTTGTGCGACGCATGAACAGCATGCATGGCTCGGCATGCATGCGGTCATGGCTTAATTCTTGTCGCCCAGCGCCACGTGTTTCACGCAAGTGTGTTTCACCGCCGCTCGCCTCACAAAATTCTTTGTTGCGGCAGGCATCACGCTCACTTGAATTAGGCGCCATGCGTCGCGACGTGGTTGTTCGCGCGTGACAGTTCGTGCGGGGGACGGCGTGAGCGGACGGGAGTCTAAGCAGCAGGCGAGGCTCGTCCGGGCCCTTGAGCTGCATCGCGCCGGAGAACTGGACCAGGCCGTCCGCCAGTACCGCGCGATCCTCCAGGTGGAACCGGCGCATTTCGACGCCGCGCACATGCTGGGGGCCGCATACCTCCAGCAGAGGCAATACCAGTTGGCAGAACGGCAACTGCGGCGGGCGCTCCAGATTGCGCCGAACGTGCCTGAAGCCAACAACAATCTCGGAACGGCGCTGCGCCACCTGGACCGGCTTGAAGAGGCCGTCGAGAGCTATGATCGCGCCATTGCGTTGCGCACGGCCTATCCCGAAGCCCTGACCAACAGGGGCAACGCGCTACGCCTGCTCAAGCGGCCGGACGACGCACTGGAAAGTTATGAGAGGGCTATTCAGGCGCGGCCGAACTTCATCGACGCGCACTACAATCGCGGCGCCATGCTGGAGGAACTCCAGCGCTTCGACGATGCTGCGGCGTGCTACGAGAATGTCCTGGCGTTGGAGCCGGACTTTGCCGAAGCGCACAACAATCTCGGCAACGCGCTGCAGGCGCTCGGGCGCAAGCTGGAAGCGGTTGCCTCATACAGCCGGGCCATAGCGCTTCGTCCGGGATATGCCGAGGCGCTGACCAATCGCGGCAACGTCCTGCGTCAACTGGACCGCCACGACGACGCCTTGGCCGACCATCAGGCGGCGCTGGCGCTGCGCCCGGATTTCGCTGAAGCGTTCAACAATCGCGGCAGCGTCTATCACCAGATGGCCCGCTTCGACGACGCTGCCGACGACTACCGCCGGGTCTTCGCGCTGAACCCGATGCATTTCGAGGCACGGGCCAATCTTGCACTGATCCAGCTGCTGCGGGGTCGGTGGCAGCAGGGCTGGGAGGGCTATGAATTTCGCTTCTACAAGAAGAGCAATGCCGTGTACCGGCCGAACAACCCGGCGTCCGAATGGAGCGGCGAGCCGCTGAACGGCAGGCGGCTCCTGCTGTTCGCCGAACAGGGCTTCGGTGACGCAATCCAGTTCATCCGCTACGTGCCGGCGCTCCAGGCCATGGGTGCCCGCGTGACGGTCATGGCCCACCGGCGGCTGCACCGTCTGCTTGGCACAGTGGCGCCCGGCGTCGAGTTCGTGGCGGCCGCGACGCCGGAGATGCGGTTCGACTTCCAGGCCGCGCTCATGAGCCTTCCGCGCCTGCTCGGTGTTCGGGTGGACACGACGGATGCCCCACCGTCTTACCTGCATGCCGACCCGACACGCACCGAGATGTGGCGCGCGCGGCTTGGTCCGCACGGCTTCAAGGTCGGCGTCGCCTGGCAGGGCAATCCTGCCGGCAGCGTCGATCACGGCCGTTCCATCCCGCTTGGCGAACTCGCGCCCCTCGCGCAAATCCGCGGGGTACGCCTGATCAGCCTCCAGAAAAACCACGGCGTCGAGCAGATCGACAGGCGGCCCGCAGGCATGATGCTGGAGATGCCGGGTCACGACTTCGACGGCGGCGCGGATGGCTTCATCGACACGGCGGCGATGATGATGAACCTCGATCTGGTCGTGAGTTCGGATACGTCAATCGCGCACCTTGCCGGTGCGCTGGGGAGACCCGCATGGGTGATGCTGAAGAAGGTGCCGGACTGGCGCTGGCTGCTCGATCGCGAAGACAGCCCCTGGTACCCGGCGATGCGCCTGTTCCGTCAGACTCAGAGCGGGGACTGGGCCGGCGTCGCGGCGCGCGTCGCGCAAGAACTGCGCAAGGCGGTCCCCGCCGGCGGGGACCGCGGCGTCTCGAGCGCGGCGTGACGGCGATGCGCGTCTACATCCCCGTCTCGGCCGGCGACCTGATCGACAAGATCACGATCCTGGAGATCAAGAAGGCCCGCATCCCTGACAAGAAGAAGCTCGCCAATATCGACACCGAGCTGCAATCGCTGATCGCCATCCGCAACTGCTTCCCCAAGCTTCTTCAGAAGGCGATCCATGGGAAGGAACGCCGGCTCCGCAAGGCCAACCAGGTTCTTTGGGATACCGAGGACGAGATACGCGCGCTCGAAGCCGCAGGCCGTTTCGACAAGGCCTTCGTCGCCGCGGCACGGCGCGTCTATCGCACCAACGACCAGCGCGCGAAGCTGAAGGCCGATATCAACACGCTGGCGGGCAGCGCGCTGCGCGAGGAGAAGTGGTTCTCCGAGAATCCGTAGAACCACGTAAGCGTTCGCCGTTGTCCCGCTTTGACAATGCGCAATGCGGTGCCAGCCTTGTCCCTGTTTGATGCGATTCGGAACGCAGAAGCGTTTCCGTCATCGCAACGGGGGATACGCAGAATGCGCAAACCGGCACAGCAGATGCCTTCAGGTGCTCGCGCACACCGTGCGCGCATTGCCGTGAGCCCCACCGCCGGCGCCGCCTGCGGCGAACGGCATAACGCACCCGGCGAACGCCGCCTGCGCTCCGACGCGCAAGCGGATTGCTGGCGCCGCACCGAAATGGGCACGAATCATATCGCCTGTTTTGGAGTGTGGCGGCGTGGGACTCGCCGGCAGCCAGAGCGTCTCAACCGTGCAAATACAACGCGATGGCACATGCCGCACCGTCTGGTTGCGGCGTTTACCCTGGCCGGAGCGGAAAAAAATGAAGCAGCTATCGAGGCTTGAGCTGTTCACCAAGAGCGCAACTTTTTCGGTTCCCATCCGCCTCCATCCCGTCTATATCCCGCACGCCGTTTTGATAGCGGTGATCGTGCTCGCCTCCGTCGCCAATGCTGTGATGCAGGCCGCCGATTGGATCGTTCAGCCCTGAGCTGCGTTTCCGGTCGGTTGTAGCGCCATCGGCCCCACAATTTCTTCGCGGTTACAAGGACGCTTCACGCGTGATGATGGATTGTGCAGTAGTTGGCGACAGCATCGCACTCGGCGTGGGGACCGAGATGCACCGCTGTGCCGTCAACGCGACGGTGGGCTTGCCCTCCGCCGAGATCATCGGCCGCGTGCAGCACGCCAACACCGTCGTCATCTCCGCCGGAAGCAATGACGCGCACAGCCCGGATCTCGAGAACAATCTGCGCGCCATTCGCACGCGGGCGGTGAACGCCAGGGTGATGCGGGTGATCTGGATTTCGCCGATGGATCCCCGCGCCGCGGCCGCGGTGATGCGCGTGGCGCGCATTCACGGCGACCGGGTGGTGCACTTCACGCCGCGCCCGGACAACATCCATCCGGCGTCCTATCCGACGCTGGCGGACCGCGTCGCGAAGGCGATGCACGGCATCTAGGCCGCCTGTGCGCCGAACGAGCGCATTTCCTTCAGCCACTTCAGCCGCTGGTCCTTCGTCATCGTGTCGACGCTGCCGATGAAGGTCTGCGCCTTCGCATCGACGCCCGCCAGCGCCGTCGCTTCGCCGTCGGTGTTGGCGCGATAGAGGAACGCCGGCAGCTCGGTGGTGACGACCAGCCGCGCGGCCTTGTCGCCGGTCTGCGTGCTGTCCAGGTGCTTGCGCAGCTTGGCGACGTAATCGAGCAGCTGCTTCAGTGCTGCCGGCGGAGCGTTCGCCCACAAGGGATAGACGATGGCGATCTCGTCGGCGGCGCGGACAAGACGATAGGCCGCTTCGATGCCGTCCCAGGCGTGGAGGTCGTCGTTGGCGGCTTGTGGGATCTTCAGCGCACCGACATCCAGCCTGCGGGTGGCGCAGCCGCGTGCCTGCGCGCCCTCGGAATATGCCTCGCACAGCGCGGCGCAGAAGCGCTCGGGGCGGGGATCGGGATGGCCGTTGATGACAAGGATGTTGCGGCTCACGGCATGTCTCGCGGCAAAATTGCCCGGAGAAGATGCGCCCGCTGCGCCGCTGCCGCCTTGCGAATTGTCAACTGACGCGCCCGTGCATGCGTGATAGCAAAGCGCCATGCACGGGTTTCCCATTCCGCTTCAGACGCTGGATTATCTTGGCGTCGCCGTGTTCGCCGTCACAGGCGCGCTGGCGGCGGCACGCAGCCGCCACGACGTGATCACATTCGCGGCGTTTGCGATCCTGACCGGAATTGGTGGCGGCACGTTGCGCGACGTGCTGATCGGCGTGCCGGTCTTCTGGGTACACGGCAGCGGGTATATCTACGTATGCCTCGCGGCCGCCGGCGCGGTCTGGCTGCTGGGCGAGCGGCCATGGCGCAGCCGTGCGCTCGACTGGTTCGATGCCGTCGGATTGGCGGCGTATGCCGTACTGGGAGCGGCCAAGGCGATGGCGGCCGGCGTCTCGCCGCCGGTGGCGGTCGTCATGGGCGCGCTGACGGCCACCTTCGGCGGGATCATGCGTGACCTGATCGCGGGCCAGCCGTCCGTGCTGCTGAAGCGCGAGATCTACATCACGGCGGCGGTGCTGGCGGCGGTGGTGTTCGTGGGCGCGAGCAGTCTTGGTCTTGACGCCAACGTGGCGGCGCTCGCCGCCTTCGCGGCCGGCTTCGGTCTTCGCGCGGGAGCGATCGCGTTCGGCTGGACGCTGCCCGGCTTCGCGCGGTCGTAATTTCACCTTCTTTGCGATTAATCAGTATGCGGCGCATTTCAAATGCGTACACTGGAAAGCAACGAATCACGTCTTATCTTGGGTTGGATGAGAACAAGCTCTGCCATAGCGCGCCCCGCAGCGGCCAAGCCGAGGACCGGCCTGCAGGTCGCCGCGCTGCCCTTTCGGATGACGGAGACGGGCGTGGAGGTGATGCTCATCACGTCCCGCCGGACCCGCCGCTGGATCGTGCCCAAGGGCTGGCCCGAGGCGGGCTCGGAGCCGTCGGCGGATGCGGCACGTGAGGCGCAGGAAGAGGCTGGCGTCATCGGCGAGATCGCCGGGAAGCCGCTCGGCGCCTTCCACTACCTCAAGGAGCGCAAGCACGGCGACGGCACCAATTGCCGGGTGAATCTGTTTCCGCTGAAGGTGACCCGTCAACGCCGCACCTGGCCGGAGAAGACGGCACGTGAGGCGAAGTGGTTTGCCTATGCGGAGGCGGCGGCGCTCGTGGCGGAGCCGGAATTGAAGCGCCTGATCCTGAAATTTGGCGCCCAGCACGCGGCCAAGGCGTACTAGGCCAGGACGTCCTGCGCATCCTTGTGCCGCCTGAACCAGGTGAAGGCGTAGGAGCAGGTGGGCGTGATCTTGAAGCCCTCGGCGCGGGCGCGCTCGACGATCCCTTCCATCAACCGCCCGGCCGTCCCGGTGCCCCGCAGGACGGGCGGTGACTCGACATGCGGGATTACGACATGCAGGCCGTTGCGGGCGTAGTTCGCGAACGCCGTCAGGCCGCTCTCCTCAAGCTCGAAGCGGCCCCGCTCCCGGTTGTCCTTTACGGCGGTCATGGTGCGGGAACGGTCTCGCCGGTGACGGGTTGCCTGGACCGGCGCTTGGCCAACTGGTCCAGCACGAAGAACGGCGAATAATAGAGAGCGATGGAGAGCAGGGCCATCGCGACCAGCACCAGCAGGTAATACGGCCAGGGCGGCATGGCGTCGAGGATGGTCGGGTAGGGCGGCTTGGTCCGCAGCAAACCGTAGTTCGCGCCGGCCAGCCAGTCGAACAGTCCGGCGACCCCCATGTACACGAAGCTCCAGGCAATTACGCGAGGCAGGTGCTGGAGATAGGGCCGCATCTTCAGACCGAAGGTGAGGTACAGAACGCCCGCGACGATGCCGCCATGGAAGACGAAGAAGAGCAGGAACTGGGTGTCGGGATAGTCGTACTGGACGTCGGGCGTCAGCATGCCCTGGAGGGTCCCGGCCAGCGCCCAGAAGTACGCCAGCTCATAGGTGCGCTGGTTGGGCCAGAACAGGGTGACCACGGTCGCCACCGTGGCCCAGTCGCACAGGTTGAGAGGGAATTCGTTGTCGACCCCCAGCCAGCCCTTGCCGTGCAGCATGAGCATCCAGCCGAACCAGTTGATGGTCATGGCGACGCCCAGCGTCCAGCGGATGGTCCTGTCGAGCTGGGGCCGTGTCCTGGGCTGCACCAGCCAGGCAACGATCACCGGCAGCACGAAAGGCAGGATCAGCGAGATGACGTGCGACGGTCCGAACAGGACGAACTTCACGGGCATGTTTGAGATCCTGAGCCGGAAGGTCGCGACGTCCAAAATAACCCGTCATGGCCCGCAACTGCGGGCCACCCAGGTGACGTCTTCACTTTGCTTGCAAGGTTCGCGGCGCCCAAACTGGTTGGCCCGCACGTCGCCCTGCGCGACGCCGCAAGGCGTCGTCGAAGGGCGCGGGCCATGACATTTTTTGTTTTGAATGCGGTGAACATCAGACACTAGATCCGGACCAGCAGCTTGCCCCGGTTCTTCCCTGCGAACATCCCGACCAGCGTCTCGGGCATTTTCTCGAAGCCTTCGACGATGTCGACGATGGGCTTGAGCTGGCCGCTCTGCACCCAGCGGTGCAGCTGCGTCTCGGCCTCGCGGCGGCGATTGAAGAAGTCCATCACCACGAAGCCCTCCATGCGGATGCGCTTGGTCACCAGGAAGCCGGGCACGCCCGCCGGCCCGGGCGATGGCGTGGCGGTGTCGTAGTTCGCAACGGCGCCGCAGCACGCGACGCGCCCCCACATATTCATCCGCGCCAGCGCCGCGCCCAGCACATCGCCGCCAGTGTTGTCGAAATAGACGTCGATGCCCTGCGGCGCGGCCTTCTTGATGTTCGCCGCGATATTGCCGTCCCGGTAGTCGACGACGGCGTCGTAGCCGACCTCTTTCACCAGCCAGTCGCCCTTGTCCTTGCCGCTGGCCGTGCCGATGACGGTGCAGCCCGTGATCTTCGCGATCTGCCCGACGAGCACGCCGACTGCACCGGCGGCGGCGGACACCAGCACCGTCTCGCCCGGCCGCGGACGGCCGACATCGATCAGGCCGAAATAGGCCGTGAGCCCCGTGATGCCATAGACGCTGAGATGCAGTTCGGGCGCGACGGCCTTGTCCAGTTTCACCACATCGCGCGCGCGCAACGCCGCGTGGGTCTGCCAGCCGATGTCGCCCATGACCATATCGCCCACGGCGATGCCGTCGGCCTTGGACTCGATTACCTCGCCAAGGCCGCGTCCCGCCATCACGTCGCCGGGGTTCAGTTGCGAGCGATAGGTCTGGCCTTGCATCCAGGCGCGGCTGGCGGCGTCGAATTGCAGCATGGTGCTGCGCACCACGACCTCGCCGGCGCAGGCCTGCGGCACCGGCGCTTCGTGGAGATCGAAATTGCCCGTACCGATCTGTCCATTGGGTTTTCTGGCGTAAATCCATTGTTTGTTCATGGCCATCGTCCGCTCCCTGCTTCGACAAGCTCAGCATGAGGTTTTATAGATTTGGCCCGCCATCTTGAAGGCGTCGTCACCCTGAGCCCTGAGCTTGTCGAAGGGTCCGATCCTCAAGGGAGATAACCGGAGCAAAGCCATGAAATATCGCAAACTCGGCGCCAGCGACCTGAGCGTCTCCGAGATTTCCCTTGGAACGTGGCTGACTTATGGCGTCGGCGTCGAGAAGGACATGGCCATCAAGTGCGTGAACCGCGCCTTCGAACTGGACATCAACTTCATCGACACGGCGAACGTGTACGGCCAGGGCTCGTCGGAGACGGTGCTCGGCGAGGCGCTGGCAGGCCGCAAGCGCGACAGCTACGTGCTGGCGACCAAGGTGTTCGGCGAGATGGGCGGCGGAAACCAGGGCCTGTCGCGCGCCCAGATCGAGAAGCAGCTGGACGCATCGCTCAAGCGCCTGCGCACCGATTATTTCGACCTCTACCAATGCCACCGCTATGACACCAACACGCCGCTGGCGGAGACCATGGAAGCGCTGACCCGCGCGGTGAAGAGCGGCAAGGTGCGCTACCTCGGCTTCTCCGAATGGTCGCCCGACCAGATCCAGGCCTCCATCGACATGAAGGGCGTCGAGCACTTCGTCTCCAGCCAGCCGCAATACTCGCTGCTCTGGCGCCGGCCGGAGCAGAAGGTCATCCCGCTCTCCAGGGCCAACGGCATCTCGCAGATCGTGTGGTCGCCGCTGGCGCAGGGCGTGCTGACCGGCAAGTACGATCCGAACTCGCCGCCGCCGGCCGGAACGCGGGCGACCTCGGACAACATGGGCAGCGCGATCCAGGGCTGGATGGCGAAAAGCTGGCTCGAGGGCGTGCAGCGCATGAAGCCGCTGGCGCAGGAAGCCGGCCTCACCATGGCCCAGTTCGCGCTCGCCTGGGTGTTGCGCGAGCCCAACGTCGCCTCCGCCATCGTCGGCGCCAGCCGCCCCGACCAGCTCGACGACAACGTCAAAGCCAGCGGCGCCAAAGTCGACCCCGCGCTGTTCGCAAGGGCGGAAAAGATCGCGGAGGAGTCGCGTCCGGCGCGTGCCGCTTAACGCCATCTGCCTCCCCAGTTGTCATGGCCCGCAACAGCGGGCCATCCAGTTTGTGCGCCGCGAACCACGCAAGTACGTTCAGGACTTCACCTGGCTGGCCCGCTGTGGCGGGCCATGATGGCCAAGGATTCGACAGCTTCGGGTTACCGAGAGGGGAATGAAATGATGCGACCGCGCGAGCTTTTCGGTGTTGGCATCCGTGTTCTGGCGATTTGGTTCTGGTGCGAAGCCTTTTACTGGGGCTACTTCGCGGTCGCGAAGTCGATAGACGTGACTCTCGGCAATCCTAAGATACCTACGCGCGAGGAGGTTTCGAGCATGCTCCTCAATGCGATTTTGGGCACAGTCCTCATGGTCGGAGCCCGCGCGTTGGTCTGGTTGGCGTATGGCGACGCGCCGAAGGCAGAGGCATCGCCACCGTAATTAGGCGCCGACACACCGCATGACCCTGCCGCGCCGCCCCAGTGCCGTGATCTTCGATATGGATGGCCTGCTGTTCGATACCGAGGCGCTCTGGCAGGAGGCGCTTCTGGCCTCCGCCGCCGAAGCCGGGTATGCGATCCCGGACGAGCTCTACAACAAATCCATCGGCATCCGGCGCTCGCACACGCGGCCGTTCTTCCTCGCGCACTTCGGCGAGGCATTCGCCTTTGACGATTTCCACAAAGACTGGACCCGCCACTTCTGGCGCATCGCCGAAGCAAAACTTCCTGTGAAGCCGGGAGCGCTCGAGCTGCTCGAAACCCTCGACCAGATCAGATTGCCGCGCGCCATCGCCACCTCGTCCTCGCGCACGACCGTCGAACGCCACCTGAACGCGCACGGACTGTTGGCTCGCTTCGACCACATCGTCTGCCGGGGCGACTACGAAAACGGCAAACCCGCGCCCGATCCCTTCCTGAAGGCCGCCGAACGGCTGGGCGTCGAGCCCCGGCTATGCCTGGCGCTGGAGGATTCGCATGTCGGCGTCCGCTCGGCGTCGGCGGCCGGCACGATGACCGTCATGGTCCCCGACCTGCTCGAACCCACAGACGAGGTTCGCGCCCTGTGCGTCCTCGTCGCGCGCGATCTGCATCAAGTCCGCGACTTGGTTCTGGCGTAACCGCCCAGACTTGGTCCGAAGGGCTTTCCTTCCCCCGTAGACGGGAGGGAAATTTCTAAACAAAAACCTTTCGAAAATAGCACGAAGATTTTTCGCTGTGGAACTTGAACGTGCCGCTCGAAACACCATTTCTCATAAATCCCACAAGGTGCGACCGGATCGCCGCGGCATCGAAAGACGCCGCGGTGTTGGCGCGTTTTTGCCTTTGAGGATCGCGGCCGAAATCGCCGCACGAAAATAATTCCGACAGAGGAGCATGCATGTTCATCCACGCAGGGTGCCGAAGGAAGGCGTTTTTGAAGCCGCTACAGGCGCTTAACGCTACAATCGAGGGGGTTGTTTGCCGAGTTTGCAACAAGAGCGGACAGCCGGTGTCGCGCTTCCGCTAAGGAACGGTTGCCTCGCGCCGAAAGCCGCGATTTGCTCCAAACCAGATACAGGGAGAACAACAATATGTCTGCTGCTGGCGCAGTGAAGCCGGAGCCCACGACCAAGGGCGTGGTGCCATTCCTCAAGATTCCCAAGGACGGTCAACCCTACCTAGCCGGCTCCAAGTGCACGAAATGTGGCGAGGTCGTCGCCGGCGCGCGCAACCAGTGCGGCAAGTGCGGCGCGCGCGAGGGAATCGAAACCGTCACGCTCGGCACCACCGGCAAGCTCTACAACTTCACCGTCGTGCACCGCAATTTCCCCGGCGTGCCCGTGCCGTTCATCTCCGCGATCGTCGACATCGACGGCGGCGGCACGCTGAAGGGCAACCTGCTCGGCGTCGAACCCGATCCGGCGAAGATCAAGTTCGACATGCCGGTGAACATCGTCATCAAGCCCGTCCCGCAGAAGGACAAAGAGGGCAACTCGTACCTCTCGTACTTCTTCGAACCGAAATAAGGAGAACACCCATGGCCAACGACGTCTACGTAGTCGGCACCGATATGATCAAGTTCGGGCGCTTCCCCGAACGCACCGTGCCCGAGCTGGGCGCGCAGGCGGCGCTGATGGCGCTCGACGATTGCGGCCTGACCATCCAGGACATGCAGGCCGTCTATAGCGGCAACCTGTTCGAGGCGTCGGGCGGCGTCGGCCAGCGCATCCTGCGCGAGATCGGCCAGACCGGCGTGCCGGTGGTGAACGTCGCCAACGCCTGTGCCACCGGCGCCACCGCCTTCCGCGAAGGCTGGATGGCGATCAAGGCCGGCGTCTACGACATCGTGCTGGCTGTCGGCTCCGAGCAGATGGGCTCCGGCCTTCTCGGCGGTGCGGGCGGCGGCAAGGGCATCCCCACCGAAGGCCTGCTGGGCTCCGGCACCATGCCGTCGGTCTTTGCGCATGTCGGCCTCGAGCACACGCGCAAATACGGCACGACGTTCGAGCAGTTCGCCAAGGTGTCGGTGAAGAACCACCAGCACTCCACGCTGAACCCCAAGGCGATGTACCAGAAGGAAACGCCGCTGGAGGAGGTGATGGGCGCGGAGATGATCTCCTATCCCAACACCAAGCTGATGTGCTCGGTGAACGTCGACGGCTCGGCCGCCGCCGTGCTGTGCTCGGAGAAGAAGGCGCGCGAACTCGGCCTGATGGGCCGCGCCGTACGCGTGCGTGCGTCGGCGCTGACGTCCGACCCATACACCCCGCGCAACATCGCGATGATGGACTTCAACGCCGTGACGCGCCTCGCCGCCAAGACGGCCTATGAAATGGCCGGCCTCGGCCCCGACGACGTCGATCTGATCGAACTGCACGACTGCTTCGCCACCGCGGAGCTGGTGCATTACGAGAACCTCGGCATCGCCAAGGAAGGCGAGGCGGGTAGTCTCATCGACTCCGGCGCGACCAGCCTCGGCGGCCGCATCCCGGTGAACGTCTCGGGCGGCCTGCTGTCCAAGGGCCATCCGCTCGGCGCGACCGGCATCGCCAACATCTACGAGGTGACGACGCATCTGCGCGGTGAAGCCGGAAACCGCCAGGTCGAAGGCGCCAAGATCGGCCTGACCCACGTGGTCGGCGCCGGCAGCGCCTGCGCCGTCCACATCCTGGAAAAGGCGTAACCGTCACCGCACTGTGCGGACAACCGAACGCGGCGGAGCTACCCTCCGCCGCGTTCTGCTTTTTGGGGCTATCGTGAAACGTCTTCTGATCCTGACTGTATTTCTGTTGTTTGGCGTGTTGCCAACACAGGCTGGTGATTTTCGCTACGTCTTTGTCGTTCAGCGCGCTCAAGTGGATCGGACGGTCGTGGTCGTGATGTTCGACGGCTTCGCGCCCGCTGAACTGGATGTCACGCACCCGACACCAAACTTCGACCGCCTGAAGCGCGAAGGCGCGTGGTCGCGGCATCTGGTGCCCGCGTTCCCAACGCTGTCGCTGATCAACCACACGACCTTCGCCACCGGCTGCTGGCCCGAGCATCACGGCATCGTCTCGAATACGTTCCTGGATCCAAAACACGGCTGGTTCTCGCACGCCACCGACCAGGACGATGCTGTCTGGCGCACCGGTTGCGAAACGATGTGGGAAGCCGCTGAACGGCAGGGTGTGCACGCCGCCGTGTTCAATTTCGTGGATCGCTGGAGAGGGACCAGGCCGCTCGCTACCGATTTGA
>Ga0070666_10000823_pt1 | contig 18832 bp, 23 predicted proteins | sample KBSS23metaG_FD_64677 | JGI IMG/M metagenome (GOLD analysis project Ga0070666, IMG submission 64677) | Switchgrass rhizosphere microbial communities from Kellogg Biological Station, Michigan, USA - KBS S2-3 metaG | ecosystem: Host-associated > Plants > Roots > Rhizosphere > Soil ... | reverse complement strand
CGGAGTACTTTGCCACGATGACTGATCGCGTGCTTCTGCTCCGCAGTGAGGTCCGCCATCGTGCATCCGATTTCGGGCAGATAGAAGATCGGATCATATCCAAATCCACCTTTACCGCTTGGCTCAAGGGCGATGCGGCCCTCGCAAGTCGCTTCAAAAATCGTCGTCTTCGGACTGGGAGCATCCGGCTGAGTCAAGGCGATGCAACAGCGGAAGCGCGCGGTGCGTTTCTCCTCGGGAACGTCTTTCATGAGATCCAGAATTCTCGCCATCTTCTCGGGGAACGGAGTCTCCTCACCAGCAAAACGCTTGGAGTAAAGTCCCGGCTCGCCATTGAGCGCGTCGATTTCCAGGCCCGCGTCATCCGCTAAAGATCGCTCCTTCGTGAAAGTAGCTGCGGATTCTGATTTGATCGCCGCGTTCTGGCCGTAGCTCGTGCCCGTTTCTTCCGGCTCTGGTGCTCCTTCGTAGTCGGCTAATGTTTGGAATTCGATTTCTGGAAATCGCGCCGACAAGATCTGAATCATCTCGCCCGCCTTCTTGGCGTTGTGGGTCGCGATCACAAGGCGAGGGAACGGCATCGCAATCTATTTACCTGAGACATTGTCTTCAGCCGTGGGCCGCAATTTCTTAGATCGTGTATCCGTGACTATTCGTTTGGCGGTGCCTAGCAAGGTTTACGCGCAGACTTCGGATCGGGTGATGGGTCCATCGAGCGAATCGCTGTTTGATTGCGGGCGCCATGTGTGGATCGATGACTTTCACGACGGTGTAGTTGGCAAGATCTGCTTTCGCGATCCCAGCGAGCAGTTGCGTGTCCATGTAATTGTTCGCCGGCCATATCTCGATGTGCTCATGTTTGCTTCGTGTGAAGAGGCTGGGATTTGTCGCCGTTTCTTTCCATCCCTTTGGCTCCAGTTCTCTCTTTGCGCGATCATCGATTTTCGCGAAGGATTTATGAATTACATAGAAACGCGATTCACGCCCGATCAGCCCAATGGGATCGGGTTCTAATGAAGTTCGCTTTGCCTTTTCATTGTCGAGGAAACCGTAATGAACCGGCTGAGACCGGATGACGGCGCCGATCCCAAAGAGCAAGACGCTAAGAAGGACTCCGCCGAGGATGAGCAGATAATGCCGGAACTTCATCTGTCCGTAACAACACGTTACGGGTTGCCTCAGTTCCGACTACTCAGGTCTCAACACTCGATACTCAATACTTTTCTAAATCCCAAGTGCGGACTTTTGCGCGACGATCAATTCATTGATTCCCTTCTGGGCAAGACTCAACATCTTCCCTAGCGTGGTCGCGCTGAATGGATCTTTCTCGGCGGTGCCTTGAATCTCGATGAATTTGCCCGACTCCGTCATGACGACATTCATATCGGTTTCTGCGTTGCTGTCCTCGTCGTAATTCAGGTCAAGAATTTCCTGATTGCGATAAATACCAACGCTGACCGCAGCGAGTGGCTCGCGCAACGCGATCGATCTCATCATGCGCTGATCGACCATGTACCGCATCGCATCGTAAACGGCGACGTATGCGCCGGTGATCGCTGCGGTTCGTGTTCCGCCATCTGCTTGGAGTGCATCGCAGTCGACGGTGATTGTTCGCTCACCCATCTTCTCCATTTCCACTACGCTGCGAAGCGCACGGCCAATGAGACGCTGAATCTCCATGTTGCGGCCGTTCGGTTTCATGATCTCGCGCTGGTTTCGCTGTCGTCCTGAGCGAGGCAGCATCGAGTATTCGGCGGTCACCCATCCCTTGCCCTGATTTTTCATGAAGGGCGGCACACGTTCTTCCACCGTGGCGGTTACGAGCATGTGAGTCTCACCCATCTTGATGAGGCACGAGCCCTCCGCAAATTTGGAAAAGCCACGTTCTAGCGTGAAGGGACGAAGTTGATCTGGTTGCCTGCCGTCGGGACGCATTGGGGAGCCTATTGTACCGGCGATGAGCCGCTGCCATATCCAAGCGCAGGCATTGAGCTTCTGTAGGTGATGACTCCGTTCATCGGCTCATAGACAAAACCATAAGGGCCGTCTTCAACTTTCGCTCTCATCACCCAAGTTGGCTGCTTCTTGGCGTCGGCATTCGAAAAGGCTCGCCCGGCCATTAACGGATTGAATTCTAGTGGTTCGCGTCTAGACTCTCCCGTGTCGAAGCGTCCGAAGTTGGGGACGAATGCGGATTCTTCGATCTGTCGTCGCTGATCCGGATATCTTCGGGTTTGCGCAGCGGCATACGCCATTAATTCGGGGGCTGAGTGAACTGTGGGAAATGGTTTACTAGCTCTCATGTCGTCAGCAATTTCGGCCAAAGCTTTGTCCGCCATAGCACGACGCGAGTGGAAAACCATTTGCTCCAATCCCAGATAGGGTCTCGAAGGAATGAGGAAGATTGCGAGCCCGATTGGCACTCCCACTAAGTGAGCCACGACCGTTGTTGTAAAGACTTTCAGGCGCGGAGTTTCCTTTCGCACCGACATCCAGACGAATGATTCGATGACGCCCGAGATCAAACCGAAAACGAGAAGAAGACAAATCGCGCTAAGCAAAGGATTCGGATTGACGAGACCGCCAATGATTGCGTATCTCATCGATGGCAGTCCAAAGAAGCACCCGAAGACGGCGGTGATGAAATTGGCGATGAGGCACATCACAATGATTCGCCCCCACGAATGATCTATCACTCGCGCCATGATCAGGCTCTCGCTGATAATTACTCCGAGCACGTAGGCGGTCAGAGTCCAGGTCTGAAACATGAAAAAGGCCGGCGTCATCGCCCAGTTGGCGGCGGCAAACGATGCCAAACAGAGCAGGCACGCTGTAGCTGCCAATGCACGCTTCATACAATAAAATCCTAGCATCGTTTTGGGAACGGGGCCAAGTTCACCTCCGTTATTCGCATTTAGAGCATGGGGATGGCCATTTCAAGGATGAAACGCTGGGCAGGGATGGCGCTCGATTTCGTATGGCAAGAGGCGCTTTGCTGCATCTTCCCCATAGCTGTCCTCGTTCTCATCTATCTGAGCCAGGTCATCCGCATCCCGGGCCTTCCCCGCTACGACGTATTGTTCGTTGCGTGCATCTTCATCCAAGCCCTCATGGTGCGGTTCCGTTTAGAGACGCTTGACGAAGCGAGGACTATCGCGCTTTTCCATGTCATCGGTCTGTGCCTCGAACTCTTTAAGGTCAATCAAGGATCGTGGTCGTATCCAGAAGGCGCCTATCTGAAATTCGCTGGTGTGCCTTTGTTCTCTGGCTTTATGTATGCAAGCGTAGGAAGTTATGTCGTTCAGGCGTGGAAGCGATTCGATTTGAAAATGTCGAGCTGGCCCGCGGACTGGACGGTAGTTCTTGTGTGCGTTCTGCTTTACGCAAACTTCTTCACCCTCCATTACATTCCAGATCTTCGCTGGCCGATCATCGCCATGATCTGTATCGCGTTTCGAAAGGTGTGGGTGAGCTTTACGGTGTCGTCGCAACGATTGCGGATGCCCCTGCTCACCTCATTCCTGTTGATTGGGATCGCGGTTTGGATCGCGGAGAATATCGGCACGCGATTGCATGCCTGGCAATATCCGTATCAAGAGAGTGGCTGGACGCATGTCGATTTCGGAAAACTCAGTTCGTGGTCGCTGATGGTGATCCTGAGTGTTGTGTTGGTCGCGGAACTCAAAAGAGTTAAGGAGCAGTTGACTCAATCCATTGAGAGCTGTGGGGCAGACATTCCTGTCTGCCCAAATGTCTGACAACACTCATCCAAGAATGTGCTTTGCCGAATCTTCAGATGGGAAAAGCAAGAAGGGATATTCCTCAGGATGATTTGCGAGCCCAGCCTCAATGGGATTCTGCCAAATGTAGTTCCAGGCACCACGGTACTCCGCGGCGTTGCGAATGATCCGGTCGAAGCTCTCATCTTGCCAGAGCGATCCTTTCCTACCCAAACCCTTATTCACGGCCCGAGAACTTGCTCCCTTCAGCCCCTTCATCACATGCGAGAGGCTTCTCCACTTACCAGGTTCCACTTCGCGTGGAAAGAGTAGGAGGTGAGCGTGATCAGGCATCACGCATCCGATAAACAAGTTAAAGTGCTCGACCTCGCCCTTTCGAATGCAGTCACATACAATCTGGCGCGAACTCGGATCTAAGTTTATGTGCGATGTGAATGTCACAAAATAGGTCGAAGCACCAGCTTGCCAATGAGGTAGTCGCCTTCCGGATATTCGGAGTTCCTGATCGATCAATCTCATAGCTCTACTGGCAGACAGGAATGTCTGCCCCACAGTGATAAGACATCGGCTATCCTACGGCCTCTGTGGCACTACTAACTTTCCGGTCTTCGCGCTTTCAATCGCAGCCTGGGCGATGCTCACTGCCATCACACCATCCAGCGCCGTCACCTGCGGCGGAACTCCCTTCTGCACCGCATCCACAAATGACCGCAATTGTTTGTAGTAAGGATCATCTGTCCCCGTAAGCGGACCTTCATTCACCGTCTTCGATCCTTCGATCGTCGTCCGCAACGAAGGCGTGTTGCGGCTATCAAACTCAATCATCCCCTCGCTGCCGCACACTTCATAGCTTGTGCGGAAACCGGATGGATCCATCCAAGTCGATTCGCAATGCGCGATCGCGCCGCTCTCAAAAGTCAAGGTGGTAAGCGCGTAATCGGGACCCGACATCGTGAGCGCACCGAGAGAGCGGGAGAACAAGTGCTTCACTTCTCCCAACGTCCATCGCAGCCAGTCGAAATCGTGAATGGCCAGATCGAGAAGCACGCCTCCGGAACGATGATGATCCATGAACCACGAATCCGATCCCTTCGGTGCGAGTCCCCCGCGTCGCGTGCGTGCAGCGGCGGGAGTTCCAACCTTTCCCTCTCGCACCAATCGGTTGCCTGTCGCGAATTCCGGAAAAAAGCGCACGACTTGCGCGGTCATGACAGGAATGCTCGCCTTCTCCGCCGCATTCACTAACTGCATTCCTTCGTCGAACGTCTTCGTCAGAGGCTTTTCGATGACCGTCGCCTTTCCCGCCGCAACCGCCTTCAAACCAAACTGCACATGCAAGTCGCTAGGCAGGCAGATATCGACAATGTCAGCCTTGGACATCAGTTCTTCGGCGGAAGAAACGGGCGCTGCCGACCATCGCTCGATATAGGTCTTGGATCGCTCCGCATCCGGGTCGAAGAAGATGAGATCGACATCCGACATCTTGCGATACTGCCGGGCGTGGACATTGCCCATTCCCCCGACGCCAAGAATCCCCACCGTAAGCACGGTTCAGATTATCGCATGGCGTTGGCGATCAAGGTTTGCTCGGCGCCTCTGCAGGTGCCTTTCCGTGATTACGTTCGCTGAATTGCGGAATGTCCGACTTGCCGATCCTCTGAAGATCGATGGTGAACACAAAGATGATGAGGAGGCACACCAAGCACATCCCAGCCATCACCGCCATGTTCTGGACCTTCATGCTCAGGCGGCGTCCGCGGCGGAACATTTCGGCGAATGCGATCACGATCTGACCGCCGTCGAGGGGCGGAATCGGAAGGAGATTCAGAATGCCTACGGAAATGCTGAGCATCGCGGCTAACCCGAGCACGTCAGGGAGTCCCTGGTCCACCGCGCTGCGCGTCTCTTTCAACATCGAGATCGGGCCACCGACGTTGTCCTTGAGTTCGGCCGGCTTGGCAAGCAATCCGCCGATCATGACGATCGCTTTTCCGGGAGCCTGGATCGCCGTGATCGCAGCTTTGCCGAGCGGGATCGGGACGTATTTCGTTCCAACCCCCGTCCCAATTTTCGCCTGAATGGCTTTCTTTCCGGACGGCAGCATCTCGGAATTGAGAACGTCGGTCTCCGAAGTATCCGGAACGGGAACGACCGTTGTGGTCAGTTGCTTATCGCCGCGCACATAGACAACCGGAATTTGCTTGTTCGGCGAATTACGAACGTGGGTGATGACATCGAAGAAAGTGTTAACCGGATCACCGGCGATGGAAACGATGCGGTCGCCCTGTCGCAATCCTGCTTTCTCAGCAGGAGATCCACCCATCACGCCGCCGAGTATCGGTCGCAGATCTGCTTTGGGTTCTCCCGCAAACGCGAAAACGATAAAGATAAGAATCACGCCAGCGATCACACTGAAGACCGGACCGGCGAGTAACACGATTAATCGCTGCCAGGGTGGCTTGCTGTAGAATCCGCCGGCGATCTTCGTCTCGCTGCCGTCCTCTTCCGGGATCATTCCCTTGATCCGTACAAACCCGCCGACCGGCCAAGGACGAACAGTGAAGAAGGTGGATTCCTTCAAGATCGTTCCCTCTGGCGTTTCCACCACTTCGGATTTGTTGGGCTTCCCTTCTAGGGCGACAACTTCGCCAGCCGCACCTACGTGCTCCGGCAGTGCGATGTTGGGGACTTGGCCGGGAAGGAGAGGAATCGTGTAATCCTTGCGCCCGTAAGTCCAGAGCGGCTTCTTGCCGAACATGCCAATCGAAAATTCTTCGACTCCCATCTTGAAAATCTTCGCGAAGAGATAGTGGCCGTATTCATGGGCCGCGACCAACACCGAAATGATGATGAGGAACACGGGGATGAACAGGATGTTTTGAGCGGTGAATAGGTTGGCCATGAGGGGTTACTTTGCCGCGGACTCTATATTCTTACGGACAAACTGCCTGGTCTGAGCGTCCGCCGCTAGGACCGAGTCCAAATTGGCGTCAACCGAGCAATGTGCCTGCATCGCCTGTTCCACGATATCGGGAATCTGTAGGAACCTGACTTCTCCCGCGAGGAAAGCGTTCGCCGCCTCCTCATTGGCCGCATTCATGGCACAGGGCATGGTACCGCCCACCCGGGCCGCCTGTTTGGCGAGTTCGATGCTCGGAAAGGTCTCGGCGTCCACTTGTTCAAAACTAAGGCTGGGCGTGTCCAATGGGTTCCACGGCGGGAGTTGATTGGGCAATCTCGCTGGGTACAGAAGCGCGTAGCTGATGGGCAGTCTCATATCCGGCCAGCCGAGTTGCCCCAGCACGCTTCCGTCCTTGAACTTCACCATCGAGTGGATCACTGACTGCGGATGGACCACGACTTCCACCTGGTCCACATCCAAGCCGAAGAGCCATCGCGCCTCAATCGCCTCGAGCCCTTTGTTCATGAGGGTTGCCGAATCGATCGTGATCTTGCCGCCCATGTTCCAAGTTGGATGATTGAGTGCTTGGTCTTTTGTGACGTTTTGGAGGTCTCCACGCTTCTTGCCTCGGAACGGTCCACCCGACGCCGTGAGATAGAGTCGTTCGACCTGCTCGGACGAATAACCTTGCATGCATTGGAAGATCGCGCTGTGCTCGCTGTCGATCGGGGTGAGAGTTGTGTTGTGCTTCTTGAGCATCGGCATCACGATTTCGCCGGCTGCGACTAACACCTCTTTACTGGCGAGCGCGATCTGCTTCCCCGCCTTGATTGCCTCGATGGTGGGCACGAGCCCGATGACGCCGGCGACGCTCACGACGACGATATCGGCTTCTTGCATCGTTGCGAGTTGGACGATGCCCTCGATGCCATCCTTGTAGAGGGCGGTGTGATTGACCCCGAATCGCTGCGCCTGCTCTTGCAGCTTTGCCCCGTTCTGATGGGCAGCGAGGCCGACCACCTGCAACTGATCGGGATGCTGGGAGATGACGTCGAGGGTCTGGGTTCCGATGCTTCCGGTCGAACCAAGAACCACCACCCGCTTCATCGGCATCAGTTTAGCTGGCTCGGCTAGGGGAGATCGGGTCCAAACACCGGCAGCCTGGCTAGCTTCATAATGGGTTCGTGGTTTCGGAAGCCAAGGTCGATACGAGGTACCGCTTGTCGGAGTCGCTAGCTTGGTCGCTGGCAGAGGCTTACGGCACCCCGCTCTACGTCATCGACGAGGGCCACTTCCGCCAGACCATCCGCCGCTATCAAGCCGCGTTTCGGGCAGTGTGGCCGAACTGCGAACTGTCTTACGCGTCGAAAGCGAATTCCACTTTGGCCGTCCTCGCGATCGCTCATAACGAAGGATGCGTCATCGATGTGGCGAGCGAAGGCGAATTACGCGCCGCGCTTGCCGCAGGTGTTCCCGCCTCGCACTGTCATCTGCACGGAAACAACAAATCGAAGGCTGAGATTGAATTTGCTCTAGAAGCTGGAATCGCCACGATTGTCATCGACAACTTTGACGAAATATCGAATCTCAAATCTCGGACCGCAGATCTGAAATCTTCAAGCACTTGTTTTGTGTTGAGACTTGCCCCTGGTGTCGATCCAATCACCCACCACAAAATCTCGACGGGTCAAGCGGATACGAAATTCGGTTTCAACATCGCGGACGGCGCTGCGGAACGCGCGGTGCAACGTTGCATGGAGTCGAAACTACCGCTCATCGGTTTTCACTGCCACGTCGGATCGCAACTGTTAGATCCGGAAGCGCAGCAAGTCGGCGGAGAATTGATCGCGAAGTTTGCCGTCGACATGAAGAAAGCCCATGGTCTCGAGACGACTTACTTGAATGTCGGTGGTGGACTCGGCGTGAAGTATCTCGATGAACATGAGCCGATGCCCGTCGAAGATTATTGTCGGCTGATCGCCGATTCGGTGCGTAGTGCGTTCTCAGGAACTGGTTTGGATCCGGTACTCGGACAAGAACCAGGACGTGCCCTCATCGCGGAAAGTGGTGTGACGTTGTATCGAGTGGGCGCGATCAAAGAAGTGCCTTCGCCGACCAAGGGAACCAGGATTTACCATTCGGTCGACGGGGGTCTTGCCGATAATCCGCGTCCCGCTCTGTATGGGTCGAAATACGCTGTAGAACGGGTTTGGAGCAAGAACGGCTTCAAAGAGGAAGAATTTGAAACCGTGACGGTTTCCGGCCGCCACTGTGAAACCGACACCCTTTTCGAGGACGTATCCCTACCAACCGACCTAAACTCTGGCGATTTGCTGCAAGTTCTATGCACTGGGGCGTACAACAGCGCTATGGCGAGCAATTACAATCGGTATCGCCGTCCGCCAACTGCGATGATCCGCGCAAACGGTTCGCACGAGTTGGTACAACGCTCGGAAACGTGGGACGAGATGTTCGAACGGGAGTTGCTTCCTAAGGATTTGAAAGCTTAAATGGGCCAAGTTGATCCCACCTACGCGATTACCGCGCTCTTCGTGATTTTTCTGGGCGTCGGCCTTCACGAATATGCACATTGCAAAGTCGCCGATTCCGCAGGTGATCCCACGCCCGCTTTTTATGGCCGCGTAACCCTCAACCTTTTCAAACACTTCGATCCTATGGGATCGATGATGATCATCATCACGACACTCACCGGATTCGGAATCGGATGGGGCAAGCCAGCGCCGATGGATCCAAGCAAGATGAGGAATCCGCGATGGGATTTCTTCATGGCGGTTGCGGCCGGACCGATGTGCAACTTCTTGCAAGCCCTTGTCTATGCGATCATCCTACGACTTGCTGGAGGTCTTCAATCCGTCGGACCATCGTTCGTCGGCTTTCTTCTCTACAACGGAATTGTCATCAACATTGCGTTGATGTTCTTCAACTTGATTCCGCTTGGTCCACTCGACGGCCACTGGCTCATCGGTTTGCTGATGCCAGAGAAGCCGCGGCACTATTGGTATGTGTGGAATCGGACCACTGGCATCTTTGTTTTGTTTGGGATCATTCTCCTCGGCAACCTGACCCAATATAAGGTTCTATCCATTATTTTGTGGCCACCCGTCGACTATGTATCTCATTTGCTTCTTGGTAAATTTTAATGGCTGAAACTTCAAATCGTCGCGTTCTGAGTGGCATGCGCTCCACGAATCCTCGGTTGCATCTGGGCAACTATGAGGGCGCCTTGCGCAACTGGGTGAAGCTGCAAGACGAAGGTTACGAGATGTACTGCATGGTTGCGGACTTGCATTCGCTCACCACGATGTATGACGATGCGCCACAGATCAGTCTGAATTCTCGAGAGGTTGCAAAGGACTACATCGCAGCGGGAATCGATCCTTCACGCACTGCAGTTTTTGTTCAGTCGCATTTGCCCGAGCATTCAGAACTGCACCTTCTCCTATCCATGGTCACTCCGCTCGGATGGCTGGAACGCGTGCCAACCTACAAGGAAAAGCAGCAGGACATGCAGGGCGCTGAACGCGAACCATATGGTCTCCTTGGCTACCCCGTCTTGCAGACCGCGGATATCTTGCTTTACAAGCCGGTCGGCGTTCCCGTCGGTCGCGATCAGGCGCCGCACTTGGAAATCGGCAACGACATCGCGAAGCGCTTCAATCACCTGTACGGGATCGAAGTCTTCCAGCCCTATAAGTATCTGATCCCCGAAGACGAATCTCGCGCAACGGTCCCTGGTCTCGACATGCGAAAGATGAGCAAGTCGTACGACAACTTCATCGGAATCTCTGATTCGGAAGATGAGACGGCGAAGAAGATCATGAGCGCGTTCACCACTCCGACGAAGTTAAAGAAAACCGATCCCGGAATTCCCGAGGGTTGCGCAGTCTGCCAACTACTCAGACTCTATTCCCCGAATTGGCAGAAGCAGTGGGACGAAGATCGACACGGCGAACGAGGTTGCGTGCAGAACAAGAAGGAATTGATCGAAGCGATCAACGAACACTTCCGCCCGATGCGCGAACGTCGCAAGCAGCAGGAGGGATCGATTGAGGACATCCTGAAAGCGGGTGCGGATAAGGCGCGCGAACGCGCAGCGAAGACGCTTGACGAAGTCAAGCGCGCGATGGGTCTGTACTAAGAGCGATCCTCAATCACAAGAACGATCCCTCAATCCGCCCTACCGGATTGAGGGTCGCAACCAACCGGCCGTATTACTTCGTTGCTGACGCGGTCTTCTTCTTCAACGTCCCTTCCGCGACCTTCGTCCAAGTGTCACCCGTTTTGAATTCCAGCGTCATCTTCATTTCGCTGTCGGAAACCATCGTGATGGTCGACCTTCCCGTAGTCGCCTGACCCATACCGACCCACGGCTCGCTTTCCATCGTCCAGTTTTTGCCGTCGACTTTTCCATGTTCAAGCCGAGGGGTCGGCGCGAAGTTTGTGAATGACCAGCAATCGTAACGACTCTCTTTGTCATTCCAACCCATGTATGCGGTCTCCGTCATCGCCATACCCATCATGTCTTGGGTGGATTCTTCCTTGAGGAATTGACCTTCGATCGAAATCTTCAACCCAACGTTGCTATCCATTTCAGGGGTCCCTTCCATCGTCCAGTGTACGGATCCAGACCATTCACCAACGGACCATGCGAGATCGCTGATCTGTTTGGGTGGGGTGAGGTCCGGCATCTGAGCCGTCGCCGAGACGGCAAGCAGCACAAACGAACAAATGGCTAGAAGGCGAGGGGCTTTCATGTGACCAGCATAAACGGTCTCCCCTCGAAAGCGCAAGCGGATTTACATTTAGGTGGATTTCCATTTGTCCGTTAGAATGGAGGTTATGGGCGTGCGCAGGCTCCAAACGTGGGGGCGGTCCGTTTTGGACAATTTCCGCGACGTGGCGCATCCGAAAGAGCTGACATTCACCGAACTCTGCGTGGACACACTCTTGATCGTCGTTAGTGCCTTCGTGGCCTATATGGGTTGGGTAGGTCTTCCCAATGAAGCGGCCGGAGCCGAGTGGTTAGTGACAATCAGCCTTGCCCTCTATGTGCTTTGGAGCGCACCCTTAGTCCTCCTGTATCGAAGGCGATGGAAATCCATCGGATTTGCGATCCTAGTGACCGCACTGGCAGTCGGCATATGGATACCTAGTCCGAGGAAAGCATTCGTGAACGATCTGCTGAGTGTGCGTCCGGGGATGACGGTCGAGCAAGTAATGGGAAAGATGGCTAAGTATCGTGGGGGCGACAAGTTCGACTTGTACGTTGCTCCCAACGAAGTTCCCGCTAATGCCACTGGCCACTGGTACGTCGGATGGAACAACGATGACGGCCGCTACGATGCGGACCTCGGAGACATCGAATTTGAAAATGGCCGAGTCGTGAATGTCGAGTTTCTCCCCGACTAGTGGTAACTCGCCCAACCGCCATCGCGGTATACAGAAGGAGTTATGAGTACGACTGCAGAACCGAAAGAGATGACGATGTTCGAGTGGCAGGCATGGGCGACCGAAAATGCCGCCGACACACTTGCCTTCTGGATCGAAAAGACCGAAGACGACAAGGTGGATTGGGTGCCTTGTATGGAAGGATCGACCAACACGCGATGCGCCCTTCAACTCGGCTCCGAGTGCATCAACGTCAACAAGATGATGGCGTCCATGTTTCGCGGCGAGACACCACCGGTTCGCGAAGAGAAGGAATACACCGACAAGGCGGAGTGCATCGCTGCTCTCAAGGCAAGCGGTAAAGAATTAGGCGATGCGATTCGCGGAATGTCCGCCGCCGACATCGATAAAGCTTACGAGACGCCGTTCGGTCCGATGCCGGGTCGCATGCTGTTGCAGATCGGACTCGGCAATATGCAGTATCACGGCGGACAGATCAACATGATCCAACTGCTGTACGGCGATTCGAAGTTCCACATCCCCGGGCGCGAATAAGTTATTTGTCATCCCGAGCGAGGTTTGGATCTCACCGGAGGAAACACCCGAACGGAAAGCAAGCGGCTCTTCCTGTCAGATCCCTCGACTCGTTGCTCGCTCGGGATGACAAAATCTTAGTTGAGTGAGACTTCCGTCTCGCCCTGCAACCGATTCAACAGATTGATCTCGACGCCCTTCGACCGCAGAAGGTCTTCCCCCTTCTTCATCCGCTCCACAGTCATCGGTTCGCGAATCATCTCGCGCATATGTTCGACGGCTTCTTCCTCGAAGTCCGCCATCTCTTCGACATCTTCGAGTCCTTCCTCTTCGTCGAGTTCCATGTTTTCGACCCACACTTCGGGCCGACTCTTCAGTCTCCGTGCAAGTGACGCATGCCAATTCATCTCGCTGATCATCTCGAGATCGTCTTTCAAATTGAGCAGAAACAGCCCTTCTTCCGGGGTGAGCTTGCGCAGGACTTTCCATCGCCCATCCCTCACCTCCGCCGCCATGGACGCCGCCACCGACCGGGCCAACTTCATCGGATCCATGCCTTGATTATTACCTCAGCAGGTCCCGCCAAAGGCTCGTAGGGGCCCTTGAGAATTCACCCTCGGAGAGCCGACATCAAGCGCCTCTTAGAAAAATCAGCCCAGTCCCCCTTGACAAACCATACAGGCCTGTCGTATATTACCACTAGGTTAGTTAACCGTTTGGTAAACAACGAATGCAGACAGATCAACTGAGCGCTACGTTTAATGCCCTCGCCGACCCGACGAGGAGGGCTATCCTGGCCAAGCTCGCCAAAGGCGAAGCGACCGTCGGCGACTTGGCGAAGCCGTTCGATATGACCCTGCCCGCCGTCATCAAGCACCTCAAAGTCCTTGAAAACGCGGGGCTCGTCAAGAAAGAAAGGTCGGCCCAATGGAGGCCGTGCCACCTCGAAGCCAAGCCGCTCAAACAAGCGGCCAACTGGATCGACGACTATCGCCAATTCTGGGAAGCGAACTTCGATCGGCTCGATGACTATCTGCAGGAGATGCAAGCCACCAAACCGAGAAAGAGGAAATCTAAGAAATGAATACCACGGAAAAGAAAATGAACATCACCATGCCGTCCGACACCGAAGTCCTGATGACGCGGTCATTCAACGCACCGCGCGCGGTCGTTTATCAATGCTTCACCCAATGCGAGCACTTGAAGCATTGGTGGGGACAAGAGCTCACCCATTGCGAAATGGATCTGCGCGTTGGCGGAAAGTGGAAGCGCGTTTCAAAGTCGCCGCAGGGACAGGAAACGCCATTCGAAGGCGAATACAAAGAGATTGTTCCGAACGAACTGCTCTCCTACACCCTCATCATGGGTGCGGGCCAATATCAACAACCTGCTCTTATGGAGACGGTGATGTTTAACGATGACAACGGTGGAACGAAGATCTCGACGATCGTGAAGTTCCCTGACAAGGCTCTTCGCGACGGAGCTGCGCCGTACATGGAAAGCGGGGCGGGCCAAGCTTATGAGTTGCTAGAGAAGCACCTTGAATCGTTGAAGTGAGACTTGGAGTGCGGCGACCTGGCGCCGCTTTCAGAAATAAGTAACAAAGCGATGTGGAAGGCGGCGCCAGGTCGCCGCACTCCACACTAACCCAACTTCGCCCGCGCCGCGTCGATAGCAGCAGCTAACTTCTCTATCACGCCTGCGACCACCGGCACCTGTGCCTCCGCCAATTTCCAATCGCGCTGATCAATCGCTTCCCTTACCCCCGGCAAAGTCTTCACGCCATATCCCGTGTACAGGCCCGGTGCGTAAACCGCGTTCTTGAACCACGGACGACCAGGCAAGCCTGCATCCGAAAGCATTGCGCGCTCCGTCGCCATCAACGCCGCGTCGGACCGACCGTGATCCAAGGATGGATCTGCGGCTGCAAGGGCCGCATCATAGGCCTTCGCTGCCGCCGCCAATTTGGCGCATGCATTCTGGAGCGGAGCAAAGTTGATAAACGGAACCGCGGGTTTCACCTTCGGCATGATGGTGTGCTCATGCGGATCCATCGTCGCGGCCCACGTCCCGTCTTCGATCAACTTGTTCTGCCTCTCCGTATCGGTTCGCATCTTGTCCGTCATCTTGGAAAATTCATCCACGTAACCGCCGATGCGATCCGAAAGATGACCGAACTGGAGCGGCAACACATCCGCGTTCGCCAATCGCAACATCGCGTGGCCCGCGACCTTCGCTAGGGCGATTGAATAGTCAAAGGTGCCATCGTCGAAGCGCGTGTACCAATCGAATGTGTCGTACGCGGAGTGATAGATGCCGCCTCCGCCTTCCCCGCCGAATCCCAAATCGAGTGCAGCGATGCCCGTGTGCTGGAGGAACGGCGTAAAGTCAGATCCCGAGCCGAGCGCTCCAATCTCAATGTCCGATGGGGGCGTCTGACCACCCACCAACATCCGATCTTTCGCACGCTCTAAGACTGTCTTGTGCGTTTCGGGATCTTCCACTCCGCGCGCGACTTCGTTGATAAACGACTCCAAACTGTGTGAGCCGCTCATGCCAAGATAACCGCGACCGGTCGAGTCGGTGTTGATGTAGGCGACTCCCTTCGCACCTAGCTCAGCGAAGTGCGTCTCCACCCATTCTGTCGAGCCCAGAAGGGCTGGCTCTTCCCCATCCCACAAACAGAAGACCATCGTGCGCGATGGCCGCCAACCGGTCTTTGCCAACTCACCCACGCATCGTGCTTGCTCGAGAAGAGAAACCGCGCCACTCAGTGGATCTTCCGCACCCGTCACCCATCCGTCGTGGTGGTTTCCGCGAATCACCCACTCGTCGGGATAATCCTTGCCGGGCAGTTTCGCGACCACATCTCTCGCTGAAACCATGTCCCAATTGAATTTCAATTTGAGATGCACATCCGCGTCACTGGGTCCGTAGTGGTATGTAATCGGTAGACCGCCGCGCCATCCGTCCGGGACCGTATCGCCGGTCAAAGATTTCAACAAAGGGAGCGCGTCACCATAAGAAATTGCGGTGACCGGAATCTTCATCAGTGTCTCCGCTTGATCGCGCTGCAATCGCGTAGCATCCTTTGTCGCGCCGATTCCTGGGGTTAGAGGATCACCGGGTCGGATCGGCATGTCCATGACGGAGCCGCGCTGCACGCCGTTTTCGTTTCGATAAGGACCTTTCGGATAAACATCGCCCTGGTAGTAGCCATCGTCGCGAGGATCGGAATAGATGATGCAGCCGATCGCACCGTGCTCATAAGCAAGCTTGGGTTTCAGACCTCGCCAGCCGCCACCGTACCGCGAAATCACGATCTTTCCTTTTACATCGATGCCCTGCGCAGCAAGCGTTTCGTAATCCGCAGGCATCCCGTAGTTGACGTACATCAATCGCGCCGTCACATCACCGTCGGCGGAATAAGCGTTGTAAGGCGGGAGTCCACCCGCTCCGCCCGAAGTGGGATCGCCCGGCACTGCGGGCTCCTTCAACTTCGCCTTAAATGGATGTGCACCCTTCAGTTCTAAGACTCGCTCCTTCGGTGATGGAAAGAGGACTTGAAACTCTTCGATCTGCGCGTCGTAGCCCCAACTTTTGAACAACCCAAGCATGAACTGAGCGTTTTCCAAGCCGTAAGGTGAACCAACGTGGTGCGGTTTCGCCGAAAGTCGTTTCAGCCACGTCTTTGGATTGTTCCGATCGAGCTTGCTATCGAATTGGGATTCAAGTTGACTTTCCTTCGTCGCATCAGTCGGCGAAAAGCCGATCATCTTGTGATCCTGGGCCACTCCAAGGGCAGAAACGGCGGAAACGACGAGAAGGGCGGTGAGCTTGGGCACGCCCAAATTCTTGCACATGGGCCGCTCCTGCTTGCCAAATCGCCGCAGATAGCGTAAATTGCGAGTAGGGCATCCCCAGGCGTTCAAGAGACAAGTCTTGAGAAGTTGGCGTTCGGAATCCAATCGCGACCAACCACGGTTCGACCGTGAAGTCTTGCCGCATCTGGACAGCGCTTACAACTTGGCCCGGTGGTTGGCTCATAGCGAGCACGAAGCAAACTCGATTCTCCGAGACGCATGGCAAAGTGCTCTCGAAAATATCGACCAACTGAACGCCAACGGCCGACTATGGATTCTCACTATCGTTCGAAACACCGCCCACGCGGCGATGTCCAGCAGATCCGATGATTTGAGCGCGATCTTCTTCGACGACCCCGATGTCTTCGAATCGACGACCACAGAGGCATCATTCATGATCGCGGCGGATCAGGATATGGTCGCCAACTTCATTACCGAATTGCCGCTGCAATTTCGCGAGGTGATCGTCCTGCGAGAGTTAGAGCACCTCTCATATAGCGAAATCGCAGAAGTAGTCGGAGTTCCGATGGGAACCGTCATGGCACGCTTGCACCGTGCGCGCCAGCGACTTATGCAGCGGTTGTCGGACAGAGTTCCCGAGGAGCACAAACTTGGATTGTAAAGAGAGTCGCTCGATTCTCGGCGCGTACGTCGATGGCGAGTTGGACGCTCGTTCAGTTCTCGATGTAGAAGATCACACGAGGGCTTGCCCCAACTGCTCGTCAACCCTCGTCTCGTTAAGAGGCATGAAGCAAGTCGTGCAGTCGGCGACTTATTACCGAGCGCCGGAAACCATCGTCGCAGTGACTCAGGAAAAGGTGCGAACGCAATCCCGTTTTCGTCAAGTTTGGAAAGCCTTGTTCTTTGTTAGTGCTTTGTGCGTTGCCGCCATCGGCGGTTGGATGATGGGAAGACGAAACCAACCGCCTCGAGTCGACGCGAACACGGAAGCAGTCGCTGCACATCTCCGTGCACTCATGGCGAATCATCTGCTCGATATCAAGTCGAGTGATCAGAGTGTTGTCAGATCGTGGTTCGCGGGCAAATTGGATTTCGTTCCGCCCGTCGACAGTTACAAGGCTGATGGTTATGCGCTGATGGGTGGGCGAATGGAGTTCATCGACGGCCATCGAAGCGCGGTCGTGATTTACGGTCACAAGAATCACGTCATCGATGTGATCACTTATCCAAGCCGAGAAAACGAGAAGCTCACCCAATATTCCGAACGCGGATTCAGCGCCGCCCATTGGACATCGCGGGGATTGGACTATTCGCTCGTCTCAGGATTGAATCGCGCAGACTTGCATGAGTTCGTTGATCTCGTCCGAGCAAATGCGTATTCAGCTCGGTAACCGGACCATCCACCGATCTGGATTGGGAAGCTGCACAAATCCGCATTCAGCATAGACTTCGTGTGCATCTCGGGTCGCCAAGATCCATCTGCGCAACTCCGCCGAATATGGCAAATCAAGAGCAAATCGGACCATCGCTTTTGCAATACCGCGACCGCGAAACGTCTCATCGACGAACACATCGCACAACCATGCGAATGTCGCCTTGTCCGAGACAATGCGGCAATAGGCGACTTGCTGAGCGCCTGCGTACACGCCGATGACCGTTGCAGAACCACGAGCCGCACGTTCAACCAGCTCTCTGGAAACGCCGGGGCTCCAATAAGTCGTCGTTAGCCACGAATGAACGCGATCAAAATCTACACGCGACAAATCGTCGTCGATCTCAAGATCAGAAAGGAGGGCTCGCACGCAAAAAGATTACAGTGCGTAACAAATCGGAACGGCCATCCGGCCCACGCACTACTCGGTCGCAGGAACCTGCGTGCCCTTCCTCGGCATGAAATGCGTCACGAGGGCGCCGATCAATGCAAGCAGGGGAAGAACGAAGGCGATGTAATGCGGAAGGATGAATCGCTTGATGTGCGATCGCATCGCACTGTAGTAGGCGATGTCGGAAAGGTGACTCATCGTCTGGAAGCCGATCCAAAGCGCGGGAAGGATAAAGAGAAGCGCGATCCACTTCCACGGCGAAGTCTTACCGCCTCGCTCGCCCAGCCATGCAAGCCACCAGATGAACGCGCCAATGACCGTCAACAAGACGGGCATGATCATCGGTTCGTACCAATTGTCGGGCGGCATCATAGGGCAGGTGTGGCTACGTAGGCAGCCTAATTAATTATGACGGTGGACCGGGCAAAAAGGGCCTGGTGTTATAACTCGTATCGAGGGGGTCCGCCCTCTTCCGGGTTCCCTGCCGCGATGCGCTTCACGAAGGTGACAAGCTCCATCGGGTTGAACGGCTTGGTGAGATACATGTCCGCGCCGTAGTGGTAGCCCTCGAAAACGTCCTTGTCCTGTGCCTTGGCGGTA
>Ga0070666_10000815_pt1 | contig 18907 bp, 13 predicted proteins | sample KBSS23metaG_FD_64677 | JGI IMG/M metagenome (GOLD analysis project Ga0070666, IMG submission 64677) | Switchgrass rhizosphere microbial communities from Kellogg Biological Station, Michigan, USA - KBS S2-3 metaG | ecosystem: Host-associated > Plants > Roots > Rhizosphere > Soil ... | reverse complement strand
GCGGGCCGGCGAACTGGGGGAGGCGTTCGCGAGCTGCAATACATTTCTCGAACAACTCAAGAAAGCCGGCGGCGACGCGGAGATGATCCACCTGCCTGCACTCGGCATTCATGGCAATAGTCACATGCTGATGCAGGACAGGAACAGCGACCAGCTTGCCGGCCTAGTGATTGCGTGGATCGACAAGCATGTCGAACGGAAGGTCGGCCGGCGACCGCGAGGCACTACGCGGTAGCTTTCGCCAGACGATTGCGGCCGGACCTCGACCTTATGCCAATTTGCAAAAGTAGTGTCCAGATGCGCCGTCATCCAGACACTATCCGAGTCGCACGCGATGAAGGTGGTAACGGCTAGCTTGCCGACAGGGCTACGAGGACAGCCGTGTGTTTAGCCACGGCCACGGATCGCGCCGTCTTCGCCATTCTGACCGCCGCCTCAGGACCGTCCAGCAACTGCGCCTGCTTCGCATCCAATGAGGGAGCGGTAAGCACTTCCAGAACTTCAGCACGGGGTAGTTTGATCGTTACAGTTCGGGTATCGTCCTTGTTGATAATGGCAACGATCCGCTTACCGTCGGGCTTGCGAGCGGCGTAAGCGAACGCATTCACCGGACCCGAGTCGAAGTCAACTTCCAGCAACGTAGCTCCCAAAAACCGGCTGGCGAACTTCATCCCATAGCCGACCGGTTCCAGTAAATATTTATCGTTGAGCTTGCCATCCACACCGCTGCCAGCCAAAGTTCCCTGGTTCGCAATGGGCGTGTAAAACGGCTTTGGGTGCGGCTCGTTGGGGTCCTTCATTTCCGCTTCTCCGACGAAACTTCCGCCCACCGATACCGCTTGTGCATGCCCGCTGCCGCCGTGCAGATTCACTCCGCTATATCCCATTGACATCAGCTGAAAAAGATAGTCCGCCGACCATAGCGCTGATGCGAACGCGTCGCTGAGACCCGGTTTGCCCCCGCGAAACACCGTATTGCCTTCCGTCATCCGGTAGGCGGTCTTCATTCTCTGTGCCGCTTCACGAGCCACCCCGCCTTGCATCGTGGCTACTTCATCCGGCAACATCAGCCTCTGAATGTTGGCCTGCGGATTACTCGGGGGGCCGCCCCAGTAGTGATGATGCGACAGGGTGGTAACGTTGGGCTTATCTTTGACGTCCGGCCACAGGTCCGCGATACGCGTGAGCCACTTGACGTCCCCCGCCACATCAGGCAAACCGAACTTGGCCCCGCGGCAGCGCCCGTTGCACGGCGCGCGCAATGGCTAGCCATTCATCGAAGTAACGGTCCGGGTTCCACTCGGTTGGCTCGCGCAACCTATAGTTGATGAAACGGTCCACTTCGTTTCCGATCTGAAAATACTGGAGCCGCGGCCCCAGTGTCTCGAATACGAACCGCGCCTCGGGGATTGCCGCCTCCGGAGTGCCGTAGCCCAGATTCAGGCCGTAGATGCAACTCCAGCCTGTGGCCTGCAAAAACCCGTCGAGTTGCCGGATGGTCTCCGGCGTGATCGCGAAGATGTAACTAGCAGGCCGCGAGCCGTCCTTCAACGCGAGATTGCGGTCCGGCGGTCGGTCCGTGTTGCTCGCCTTCCACCACGCAAACTCGCTGGTATTGCCGCCCAACCGCAGCACGCCCCGTCTGGACAAATTCTTGAACTGTTCTACAAGTCCGCGGTTGGCGGGCGAGAAGAACGCCGGATCCTCCAATTGCATGTTCTCGTAGGAGAGTCCAATAAAATCCGCCGCGACCGTTTGACCCGTGGAGCCGCCAACGGTCAGCTTCGCCTCGTGCGGTTCCGTTGCGGTTTGGCCAGAGACCCGCGGCCCAAGCGCGGCCGCCCCCGCCAGCAGGCAACTATGGCGGAGAAAATCCCTACGTAGTTGACTCGGATGGCTCATGGAGACCCATTGTAAAAGATTTCTCGGTGGGAACATGTATGGTCGCCAGTTGGTATGTCAGTCTACAAACGCGGTGGTGTCACTGAGTGAAGGCAAGTCGTCATTCCCAAAAGCTTTAAGATGCGCATGCCGACCTGCTCCTGGCTAGTGGGATTGAAGGCCAAACACCTCAAGGATAGGCCTTCGAGCGAACGCGGTTTGTGGACTCGTCTCCGGAATGCAGCTTCGTTGGCCTATCGCTTAGGCAGCGCCCTTAAGGCGACCAACGTAACGAGCAGCCCCGCGAGGGCATCTGCTAATAGTGGTAGCGGCCATAGAAGGTCGCTATCGCGATAAGAGACGCAATCACGAGAAGGGATCGGCCTACCCACCGGCGCTCTGGTAGAGTTCGAAACGCGCCGAAAGCCGCAGCAAATGCGCCGGCCACGTGCGCGCTAGGGAATACGCTGGTGTGGATGCCGTCATTGCCCAGCATCCAGAGGTGGAAGCGCCGAAAAGGCGTCGCGTAAGAAGGAAGATCCTGGCCAAGGAAGATCACGCGAGGCGGGTCGGACGGCCAAAAAGGGGAACTGCGCCTAGCAAAGCAAAACCCCAACAGCACAGACGAACAAGAACTGGTCCACCATCTCGCGGAACACGATGAGCGTCAAGGACGCCGCATCGCGAACTACGCTAAACACAAGTGCTGGCTTGGTCCGATCCAGGACGATTAACAACGTGTAGCCGGCCAGGATGGTTCCATTGGGCAGCATCACGAGGTGGCGGACTGAGGGCGCAAATCCGCAATCGATTTCCTAGCGCAAACGCGTAAATCAGAAAGCCGAGAATGACCGACTCCGACCTGCTGACGCTTGCATTCTGCATGAGATCGCGAACCGGAGATGCGGTCCGTCCTACTGGCAACAAAAAGAGCGGTGGATCGCGCCACCGCTCTGCAAGGTTAGGATCCCGGGAGACTGCCTGTTACCATCGGTATCCAAAACCCACGGACGGTTCGGCGCGATGCGTGGTGCGATCCACACCAGAAAGACCAGCCAAATCATAAGTCGGCGAATTGTACACAAAGCCGCGGTACTCGGCTCGCACAAAAACGTGGCGCGTTAAGTCGAAATCGGCTCCGCCGCCATAGACGAACGCAGCGCGGGCCTGCGAACTGGCGCCCGCGAAATCCTTGGGATCAAAGATCAGCCCGCCCGCTCCCGCCAGCACGAACGGCGTGAACTTACGCATCGGAAGGCGAAACACATACGCCGCTGAAATTTCATGCGAATAGTTCTTTACGCCTAGCACTCCGCTGGTCGAGCCGTAGCTCTGGGTGTTCAGGGAATACCCGTAGTTGGCTTCAACACCGTTATGCGTGTTGAAGAAGTAGCGATAGCTGCCGAGCACGCCGCCACTGTTGGTCGCCTTGTTCTCGATGCCGTCGTTCGTGGTACTCTTCACGAAACTACCGAACGCCTGTACTGAGACTTCACTCCTTCCCGGAGTCTCGGATTGCGAAAACGCCGGCAGCGCCATGGAGGCGATGCTCACTAACGACGCGATGACAAATTTTTTACTAAACATCTTATTCTCCTTTTGTTTTACTGGACACCGGCTCTCTTTGTTCATGTCCCCAGTGTTCGCCCTGGTTAAGGCACGCCGCCCTCCAATCAGGCCGAGTCAATGATCCCTTTTAAATGCATTGTTTGCGTTCGAACGTGATGCTGGAACGCCGCGCAGGTGTTCGGCACTTGACGTGACGCTGGCAGACCTGGCGTCGTTGGCGGACCCGCCGCACACGGCCCCCTCAGTCTGCGTCAGTGAAGTAAGAAGCGCGCTGCGCGACACACTGCGTACGATAGGATCCACTATGAAACGCAGGGCCGCGGGGATGTCGCGGCTCAGCGCCATAGCTTCGAGTTCGATGTAGACTCCGCCGTCACGCTGAGCGAGGCGACCGATGCTAAACAGCTTCCAGATGTAACCGCCACCTTGGCCCTCAGGCAGCCGATGCTGGCTGGGCTGGCCGTAGTCTTGAATTTCCTGAACGCGCGTGCTTCTCGAAACGTTATAGAACCGCCGATCATCCAGGCGCACGTTCGTCGACTGATAATCCGCATCGAGCATTGTTTTCAGGAAGAATGCTTTGTTCATCAACTGCATCGAAAAGTAGTCATTGGAGTCCTCGCGAGCCACCGTCTTTGACGCAATCACCGACGGCCGATAAAACTCTTGGTAGCGATCGTAGTCCTCGGTGACCTCGAGAATGTCATCAAGCTTCACATTTGGTAGGAACGCTGCGGCGATCCAATGGTGAATCAATCCTCCGGGCACTTTTCGGGGACTCGGTCCGGGCGCAGGAGCCACAACGATCTCGCCACCATGCACTTTCGCGATGCGTTCGGGCTCTTCGTAGGTCCATAGGAAGCTGCCGCCGGGGCGAACGCGATCCTGCAAGGTGACGCTGACCGACTGCACGTACTCATCCCAAGCGGCGACAGTTTCGGCTTTCAGATTGGCGGCGTGCGCCCGCACCGGCAGCAGCATCGAAGCAATAAGGAGCGTCAGCGCCCCAAACGATGTGTGAAACGGCCGCCATGTCCGTACCGCGCCGGGATTACCGGCGGATGCGAACTCGGGTAGGGGCCCGCCTACGATTGCCTCGGCCAAGGCGCGCGAGGCTTTCGATCTGGCGATGAGCTGCGCGCCTCCGGCGTACCAGCGGGAGAGCAGCGAGCGCCCGTCTCCTTCAGCGCCGGTGACAAAAGTCATATCGACGACCAAGGCACGGTCGCCGATCATGGAGGAAGCGGTACGCCAAGCTTGGTCAAGATCGCGTGCTGCTTCGTTGTTGAGATTCCCCGCCAATTCGAACCGGAAAGCCGATGGTCCATCATGCATGTAATATTGCAACGTCTGACTCTTCATTCTCTGGATCTCCGAGAGTTACAACGCACGTGAAGTGCCGCTTCAATTGCGCGAAAACTCCATGAAATCCGGCGTTTTGAGTCGCAGGTGTCGATGTGTCGGCACGGTTCTGCCGGGCACCTGCCGAGGCCTCGGCATTTTCACCTGACTCGGGCTATTGCCAGCCGCCTCCGAGGGCCTTATAGAGTTGCACCACGCTCAGAAGCTCGCTCAAACGGATCTGCGCGAGCGACAGCTCCGCCTGGAAAAGATCGCGGTCGGCGTCGAGTGCGTTCAACTGCGTATCCACTCCTCCCCGATACCGCACGTAGGCGAGGCGAGTGCGATCCTGGAGCGCCGTGACGAGATTTTCCTGCTCCAGCCGGCTCTCACGCGTTCTCTGATGCGCGATCAATGCGTTTGAGACTTCGCTGAACGCGGTCTGAATGGTTCTCTCATACTGGACCAGCGCGCTAGTACGTTCGGCCTCAGTGAGTTTTACATTCGATTTGAGGCGCCCTGCGGTGAAGATCGGTTGGCTGATCTGCGGAACGAAGCTCCAGGTACTGTGCGGGCCGCTGAACAGGCCCGCCAGTTGCGTGCTTTGGCCGCCAAGCAGACCGCTGAGGCTCAGTTGCGGAAAATAAGTCGCCTTTGCCACGCCAATGTTCGCGTTCGCCGCGATCAATGCCTGTTCCGCGGCGCGGATGTCGGGCCGGCGTTCGAGTAGAGAGGAAGGCATCCCCGCTGGCACTTCTGGCGGCATCTGCTGCTCGATGAACTTGCGGCCGCGAATTACGCCGCCTGGGTTCTTTCCAACCAGAAGGCTGATTTGGTTCTCGGTCTGTTCAATCTGTTGTTGGAGCGTTGGTATCGTCTGCGCCGCGCTGCTGACCAACTGCTCGGCCTGGCGAAGATCCAGCAAGGTCGCGACTCCACCTCCCGTGCGCTCCTGAACCAGGCGCAGCGAGTCACGCCGCGTGCCGAGAGTACGCTGCGAGATCTCCAACTCATAGTCGAGCTGCAGCAGACTGAAATAGTTGGTAGCGACATCGCTGACGAGCGTGGTGACGACCGCTTTGCGATTCTCTTCCGCATTAAGAAGACTAGCGCGTGCGGCCTCAGTGGAGCGGCGCAGGCGTCCCCAAAGATCGACTTCAAAGGACAGCAGGTTGAGCGATGCCTCTCCCCAGTTACGATTTTGGCTCGGGACGAACGAGGCGGGCAGCGGCAGATTTCCATCCCGCGAAAGGCGCGTGAACTGAATATCGCCGCTGGCGCTCGCCTGCGGAAATTGGTTGGAACGGGTGATTCCGAGATTCGCGCGAGCCTGCTCGACGCGCGCCACGGCATCGCGCAGATCGTAGTTTTGTACCAGCGCAGTACGTGTCAGCTCCTGCAGCTGTTCGTCTTTGAAAATTTCGAACCACTTCAGATCCGCGAGCGACGCGGCCTGCGGCGCGGGCAGAGGCTCCGGGGCCCGAAAGTTTTGGGGCACGGGGACTGCGGGACGCGAATAGTTCGGCCCGACGGCACAGCTGCTCAAAAGTCCCGCGGCGACGGTTACGGCAATCAGTGAGTATTTCATGCTCAGTCTCCCAGCGCCGCTTCAGGCGCCAAATTTGAGGCACTTTCTCTTGCGCCGGACAATTTCTCCACCACGTAGAAGATTGCCGGGATCAGGAAGATGCCGATTGCGCTGACCGCGAGCATTCCGCCGATCACCGTCGTGCCCATGATCTGGCGGCCCACTGAGCCTGCGCCCGACGCAGTCCAAAGGGGTACGCAGCCCAGAATGAACGCGAACGAGGTCATCAAAATCGGTCGCAGGCGCAGCCGGGCTCCTTCGAGCGCCGCTTCCGCGAGTCCCATGCCTTGTTCGAACTTCGTTTTGGCGAACTCAACGATCAGGATCGCGTTCTTCGCCGCCAGACCGATCAGCATCACCAGCCCAATCTGCGAATACACATCGTTTTCGATCTGGACCATGTATGCGGGCAGGAACAGGGTCATGAGCCAGCGCCGCAGCCACAGCACCGCGAACGCGCCGAACAGAGCAACAGGAGTGCTCAATAGCACGCTGAACGGCAGTGTCCAGCTCTCGTATAGAGCCGCCAGAATCAGGAACACGAACAGCAGCGAGAACGAGAAGATCGCCCATGTCGGTACCCCTTCCTGTGCTTTCTTTTCCTGATACGACATGCCCATGTAGTCGTAGCCCATCTCGCTCGGCATGGTCTGATCGAAGGTCTCTTCGAGTGCCTTCATCGCCTGCGCTGAGCTATATCCCGGTGCTGCTCCACCGATGATTTGCGCCGACCGGTAGAGGTTATAGCGCATGGTGAACTCGGGTCCTGGACGCGACTCGAATTTTGTGAGCGCCGATAGCGGGACCATCTCACCCTGCGTGTTGCGCACGTAGAACTGGCCGACGCTATCCAGGTTCTTGCGATACTCGCCTTCGGCCTCCACGTACACCTGCCATTGGCGTCCGAAGCGACTAAAGTAGTTCACAAACAGTCCACCCATATAGGCTTGAACGGTTCGATACACGTCGTTCAATGGCACGCCTTGCTTCAACGCCTTCTCCCGATCAACTTCTAGAAACTGCTGCGGAACGCTTGGCAGGAAGGTGCTGATCAGGCCGGGCGCGATTTCCTTGCGTTTGGACGCCGCGGCTATGAATTTTTGCAGATTCTCGGCGAGGAATGGCACGTCTTTGCCGGCGCGGTCCTCCAGGACAAAAGTAAAGCCGCCCGACGTTCCGACGCCCGGGATCGCAGGAGGCGGAAAGCTTATGGCGATGCCGTCAGGAAGCTTCGCGAGCTCCCGATTCACGTGCTGCACGATCTCCTGATACTGCTTTTCACGACTGGTACGATCCTTCCAGTCATCCAACGTGACGAAAAATAGGCCGGTATAGGGGATGCTGACGAAACTCAAGAGACTGAAGCCTGCCACAGTCGTGGTGTATTTCACGCCGGGAGTATGCATCAGGATCTCCTCCACCTTCGCGGCTGCGGCTTCGGTGCGCTCGAGCGACGACGCGTTGGGAAGTTGAAGGTGCATGAACATATAACCCTGATCCTCGCCCGGCAGGAAGCTCACCGGAACTTTAGTGCTGAAAAACAAACCACCAAGCCCGGCGGCTACCAGAATAAAGAACGCGATCGCGCTCTTGCGAATTAGCACGCCGGACCACCGGATATAACCGTGCGTGGTGCGCTCGAACATCCGATTGAACCAGTTGAAGAACCGGCGCAACAGCCCGTGACTCTCCTGCTTCGGTTTGAGTAGCAACGCCGACAACGCCGGACTCAAAGTCAGCGCGTTGAATGCCGATAGGATGACGGAGATCGCAATGGTCACTGCGAACTGCTGATACAAGCGGCCTGTAATTCCCGGTATAAACACGGTCGGCACGAATACCGCTGAGAGCACGAGTGCAATGCCGATGACGGGTCCGGAGATTTCTTCCATGGCTTTCAAGGCGGCCTGCTTCGGCGCCATGCCCTCTTCCATGTGCCTCTCCACTGCCTCCACCACGACGATCGCGTCGTCGACGACTAGTCCGATGGCCAGCACCAGTCCGAACAGAGAGAGCGTGTTGATTGAAAAACCGAAAACGGGAAACAGGATAAAGGTTCCGATCAACGAAACCGGCACCGCGAGCAACGGTATCAAGGTCGCGCGCCACCCTTGCAGGAAAAGATAGACGACGATGGTAACCAGGACGATCGCGATCCCGATCGTGATCACGATGTCCCGAATGCCTTCCGTCACCGACTCCGTCGTATCCAGGGAAACCACATATTCAACGTCTTGCGGGAAACGTTTCTTGGCTTCTTCCATCAGCTTGCGCACGCCTTTGGCCGCGTCCACGGCGTTGGTGCCGGGCAATTGATATACCGCAATAATCGCGCCAGGCTTGCCGTTAATGCGTCCGGACAACGTGTAATCCTGCGCGCCAAGCTCGATGCGCGCGACATCGCGTACGCGAACGATTCCTCCGTTCGGAAGTTCCCGGACGACGATATCGCCGAACTCTTCGGGCGACGTGAGCCGTCCCTGAGCCCGTACCGAGTACGTATACTCTTGGCCCTTCGGAGACGGTGAGCCGCCGACCTGGCCCGCAGGATTTACAGTGTTCTGTGCTTGAATCGCTGAAACGATTTCGGTCACAGTGATGCCCAGCTTGGCTAATTGATCAGGCTTAATCCACAGGCGCATCGCATATTGGCCGGCTCCGAACACCTGCACATTGCCGATGCCGGGAACACGCGTCAATTGGTCGTTCAGGTTGATATAGGAGTAATTGGCCAGAAATTTGCTGTCATAGGTACCCTTCGGTGAGTAAAGTCCCATCACCATGAGGGGCGCCGTCACGGATTTTTGCACCGTCACACCGAAGTTGGTCACGTCTTGCGGCAGCTGCGAGGCGGCCTGCGTCTGGCGCATTTGCGTGAGCATCAGGTCGATATTCGGATCGCTCTTCACGTCGAAGTTCACGATCATGGTCATCTGCCCATTGCCCGCCGCGTTCAACGAGTACATGTAGTTCAGGTTGTCGACGCCGCTCATTTGCTGCTCGATAGGCGTGGCTACGGATTGCTCGATGGTCTGCGCGTCGGCGCCCACATAGGTAGCGCGAATCTGCACTTCCGGCGGCGCGATGGCCGGGAACTGTGAAACGGGGAGCTGTACGATGGTCACTACGCCGATGATCACCATCAGGAGGGAGATCACCATCGCCACGATGGGGCGGTTAATGAAGAACTTTGACATTACTTCCCTCCCTTCGGATTCACCGGCGCGCCGGGACGGATCTTGAACAGTCCATCGGTAACCACGCGTTCACCGGGCTTCACTCCTTGCTCCACGATCCAGTCCGAGCCAATCCGGTCCCCGACTTTGACCACCGAGAAGCGAATCGTATTGTTCGGGTCCACAACGGCCACCGAATAGTTGCCCTGCATTTCGTTGACGGCCCTCTGCGGTACCAGCAATGCGCCCATGCGCGTGCCGATCGAAGCGTGGACTTTTCCGTACAGCCCGGGACGCAGCCTATTGCCTGGATTCGGAAAGAGTCCCGTTAGCTGAATCGCACCGGTGGACGAGTCCACTTGGCGGTCGGCGAAGGAGAATCGTCCTTTATAGGGATGCACCGTGCCGTCCGACAAAATCAATTCGAGTTCCAGGTGATTCATGGATGAATCGCGCGTCAGGCTTAGATACTCCTGCTCGTTCACTGTGAAATTCGCCTTGATGGGATCGAGCGTCGAAACAGTAGTGACGGCATTAGTCGAAGGCCCCACCAGATTGCCGACCTGAGTCGTCGCGACGCCCGCGATGCCATCGATCGGCGAGACCAGTTTGGTGAAGCCCAAATTCACCTTGGCCGTTTCGACCGCGGCCGCAGCAGCCGTCACAGCGGCCTTAGCGGCTTCTATCTGCGCTTGCGCGGTCTCTACTTGAGCCTTCGACGCTGCTACCTGCGCTTTCTGCGACTGATTGGTCTGCTTGGCGTTGTCCAGATCCTGCTGTGTGATTGCCTGCTGCTGCGCCAGCGGAATATAGCGATCTTCGTCGAGCTGCGCTTTGTGCTGATTCGCCTCCGCGCTCGTCAGTTGCGCGCGCGCCTGAAGCAATCCCGATTGCGCTTGCAAGAGCTGCGCCCTGGCCTGTGCCAATTGCCCCTCGGCTTGATCAGCGGCGGCTTGGAGCGGCCTCGGATCGATCTCGAACAACAACTGCCCTTTGCGCACGAAGGACCCTTCGGCGTAGTTCTGCGTAAGAAGATTACCGACCACCTGGGCCTTGACCGCGGCATTAACCATTCCATCCAGTGTGCCGATCCATTCGCGCTCAATGGGGATATCTTTTTGCTGCGCCACCGCGACCTCCACCTCCTGGGGAGGCGGCGGGCTGGATGCGTTCGTTTTTGACGTGCACCCTACGGTGCCGATAAGAGCCGTGCCCGCTATTACTGCGGCGGCCAACACTCTGGTCCGTTTATTCAGCTGAAGTCTCATTTGCTACCCTCGTTTTCAGTAAATCCACACTTCTCGCGATTGTTGGTGGGAGGCCCGATGAACCGCCGCAGAGGACGCTCACCCTTGCCTCTTAGGTTTTTCAACAGATCTTTCGTCTCTACTCCGGCGGCGATGAACACAACTCCATGGCCTCCCATCTCCGACAGAAGCTTCTCTCCGCTCTCATCGATGAAGGTGACGTCCCTTAGATCCACAACGGCTCGCGCATTGACTCCAACTTGGCGGCCGTGTTCCCAACACGCACGCAACTCGGCAACCCACGGGCGAGTTAATTGCCCGCACAGGGTCCACCGCTCCTCGGTTTCTGTTTGCGCGTGTGTGATCCGCAGCATGACGATTTTGATTCTCCGCTGGTGAGAATGCATGCGGCGCGCCAATCGCAAGCTTGTGCCGCCATCGCGCGCAATTGCCTGATCCGTCAGGGCATCCCAGGATCGTTGGAGAATGCTATCCCGTGCCGGCGACGGTGGCCGATGACGAGAGTCCGGTTTGCTACCGGATTTTCGGCATTTGACTTACACGCCCGTGCGAGAAATACGAATGCCAAGTTTTTGCATTCGCGATTGCAGCGTGGAGCGCTTGATTCCCAGTCGGGTCGCGGCGCCGTTTGGTCCGGCAACGATCCAGTTGGTCTGTTCAAGCGCCGCGACAATCTGTTGGCGCTCTGCATCGTCCAGTACAGCTCGCATATTCTGGGAGCCTCCATTGGCACTCGTGGCCTGGCTCCCGGTCGCGGCTGTCAGCGCCATCGAATTCGCGTTTGATACCCGCAGGTCGTCGCTCGGGATGTTTAAGACCGGACCCTTGGTGAGGATCACCGCCCGTTCAATCACGTTCTGCAGCTCGCGGATGTTGCCCGGCCATGGATATTTGACCAGCGTCGTCATGGTTTCCGACGGGATGGTGTCGATTGCCTTGCTGACGCGGCGGCTGAACTGCTGGACGAAGTGCCGGACGAGCAGAGGAATGTCTTCAGGCCGCTCGCGCAACGCCGGGACACGCACGGGGAATACGTTCAGTCGATAGTACAGATCGGAACGGAATTTCTGTTCGCTTACCAGAGCTTCGAGATCGCGATTGGTGGCGGCGATGAGCCGCGCATCGGTACGCATAGTCCGGGTCGAGCCCAGACGTTCGAATTCGCGCTCTTGCAAGACGCGCAACAGTTTCGGTTGGAGCTCGAGCGGTACTTCGCCGATCTCGTCCAGGAACATGGTGCCCCGATTGGCCAGCTCAAAGCGGCCCACACGCTGCGAAATCGCGCCCGTAAAGGCTCCGCGCTCGTGGCCGAACATTTCGCTTTCGAGCAACCCAGTGGGAATCGCCGCACAGTTGAGTTTTACGAATCCGTTCGATTGGCGCGAGCTCAAGTTGTGCACAGCACGGGCTATTAGCTCTTTGCCGGTCCCGGTCTCGCCATAAATCAGCACAGTTGAATCAGTGGGCGCCACCGTCTCGATTTCCTGCAGTACACGGCGCAAAGCCTCGCTCTTGCCGACGATCTCCTCGAACTTCAGCTCGGTGCGGATTTCGCCCTCCAGGTAGAGTTTCTCTTGCGCCAGCTTGTTCCTGTTCTCCGTAACCTCGCCGAACGCCCACGCGTTTTCCACGGCGATAGCGACTTGGCGCGCGATCTGGCCGAGAAATGCAAGATCCTCCTGCGAAAAAGCGTGTTCACGCCAGCTGCCCAGACTGAGGACGCCAACGATGCCTCCGCGACCTCTCAGCGGCACGTGCGCTAAGGACTGAATCCCCACCTTGGGCAAGGCGGACTCCTCGTCGATCTCTTCCTTTGAAAGAATGGCTGGCTCACCCGATATGAATACCCGGAGCGCGCTGGCCTTTTCGTCGGCAGGAGGCTCGAGACCCTCTTCGATGAACCCCGGATTGTCCGGAAAATCAAGAGCGTAGAGCCGCAGCTTCTTATCTTCGGGACTTGGCAGGTCGATTCCTACGCCGTCGCATTGCATGACACGGCGGATGTTCGCGGAAACTTCGCGCAGTACATCGCGCAGGCTGAGATTAGACACCACGCGATTGGTCAAATCGAGCAGCAGTTCCAGACGCTCCTGTGCACGCTGCGAGGATTGAAAATTGAAGGCGTCATCTGTTGCCAGGGCTATCTGGTCGGCCACCAGTGAACAGAATCGAATCTCTTCCGGGGAATAAGCGTCACGATGAACGCTCGCGATCACCAGGCTGCCGAGACGCCGGTGGGCGGTGCTTAAGGGAAAAGCGCAGACCGATTGCAACCCTGCCCGGCGCATGAGGTCGGTAGAAGCGGGAAAGCGTGTCTCCCCGTCCAGGCTGGGGAGCGCGACCGCCTCCTGATGGCGGTAAACCCAGGCAGCCAAGGTCTCTTCTCTGTCGATCTCGGAAGGCAAAGAATCTGGTTTGCGGCAGCCCGAGCACATATGCCAGTGAACCTTGTTCGAGCTCTCGTCGTACTGCGCAATCGCATCAAACTGAATGACTTGACCGAGTTCCTCGATCAGTAGCCGGAACAAGTCCTGGGGTTCTTTCTGGGCGCGAACGGAGGCCGCAATTCGGATCAGAGACTCGTATCTTGCCGCCGTAGATTGATATGATTCCATTTCCAAGACCGGCGAAGTCAACATTTTTCGGGATCCCACCCTACATGGGTTGGATGTCGACCGTTCGCAGAGGGATTCGCGAGAATTTTGCGGGGATCCATTCATAGATAGTAAAGCTGCTCCTTTAGGAGACGGTGCGCACCTCTATGTGTTTCGTGCAGCTATGTGTTTCCTCCAGGAGCGAAGATTGCGGCGTGTGATTTTCACAGTCAGCCTTAGATTTTCGCCTGTAAGGCCTGATTTTTAGGCATTTTTCGGTTCGTCAGTGGGTGCCCGGAGCGGCGTCGAGGAGATTGTCACAAATAGTGCAGATGTCTCCTGGTAAGAAGCAGGTTTCCGTTTGGCCTTGTGCTTGCTCGATGGATGCCGCCTGGATTACCCCACACTGGCCGACTTATCATTCCTAATCCGGCCAACTTCATCGACCGCCATTTTCTAGAATCGATGGGAGAGTCCGCCCAAGTAAAGTCGAGGAAGGGCGCTGGACCGGGACTTACTTGCAGCCGGTAGTTTCCCTTCGCCGCTCGTCAAACGGACTTGCGGATTTCCCGCATCCGGCTTTCCAACTGGGGCCCCGCAACACTCACGGAAGCGCTCTGCTAACACAGCATCGTGCGACGGCACTCCGGCACAGAGGAGCGTAGACGAATCGAAAATTCGTGCCGCTCCCGGACAGCCCATTGCGCGCGAACGTCTCGTTCGAGTGCCGAACATGACGGTCTTTACTTCTCGGGGCAGAAGTTTTTCCCTGTGGAGACAAATTTACTCGTCATTCCCTCTTAAGCGGAAGTGTAGCGGATTGACCCGAGGCCGTTGAATCAACGCTCAGAGGGATAGCTCAACGGATTTTCATCATTGGTGTCAAACTTGCTACGAATCCGGCTTACCTGCGGCCTACCGATCGAAGGGAAGCGCATTACCGGTAGTGATGAAAGCAGCGGCAGTTGGTATAGCGAGAAACGACACTTTCGTTCAAAAGGGCGGTAGCATGCCCTGGATGTTTTTCCAAACGTTCACCCGCGTGCTCGGCACCTTTTCGTCTTCTCACCCTACCCGAGGAATCAACGGGTCAATTATGATGAACTCCGAGATAACATTCAGCCAACGCAAGACAATGTGGTTTGCGGACCCCAGATAGTACTAAGACAAAATAGTTCCGGAACCTTATTGAAGCTCGTACTACAAGTTCTATATAATCGAGCCACATGTGCCGGATGGATATCGTGAAACGAGAAGGTTTTCGGTCCATCACACAGGATTAGCAGAACGCCACCACGTAAGTGACCTTGCGTTCCTAGTTGCGGGCGAGTCTTCAAGAAATCGTCCGGTTCATACGGGTTGGATGCGACGCCCAAGCGCAAAGGGCGGTAGCGTATCCCAACGTCCTATCCTTGTCCGCTCACGCTAGGAATGCCCAGACAAAAAGGCAATAGCCATGGAGGTTATTCTTGTCTCAGTCAACACAACACTGGTACGCGATTCGCGTCAAGTCCAATCGTGAAAGAGTCACCGCCGACGCGCTAAAAGGGAAGGATTTGGAAGTGTTATTTCCCGCTTATCGTGATAACCGTGTCGGGAGACCGCCCGTGGAGATACCCCTATTCCCCGGATATCTGTTCTGCCGATTCGATGCAAGTGTCCGTTTGCCTGTACTCACTGTCCCGGGTGTGGTGCATATTGTTGGTTTAGGCAACGTGCCGATACCAATCGATCCGGCGGAAATGGCCAGCGTGAAGGCCCTCATCGCGTCGCCATTTCGGCTGTTGCCGTTTCCCTTCCCGCCGGTAGGACGGAAAGTCGAAATTCAGGCCGGCCCCCTGCGAGGAGTTGAAGGCATCGTTCTCGCCCATCAAGGTGAGGACAAGATGGTTGTCTCGGTTACCTTGTTGCAAAGGTCCCTCGCGGTTGCGCTGGACCGTCAATGGGTAAGCTTGCTACCGGCTGTTGCCGAGCCAGTATTGGAGAGGGCCTCATGACAAGCGGGGATTTTCTTCTCCTCGCCGCCCCCGGGCCACGCTTTTCTCTCGCACGGGGCTTTTTCGACCGGCTCTTTCGGCAGAAGCGCCTGATGTTTACCCTACTCATCCTTTGGACTGTGGCAATGGTATCGTATTTTATCTTCAGCCCTCCCTCCTACGAAGCGGAGATTCAATTCCTGATTAACAACAATAGGGCGGGCGCGTTGGTCAGCCCCGAATTCAACAATGGTCCGGTTCCGCGCGACTACGTCGACGAAGCGGTGGTAGCAACCGAGATTCAGTTGCTCTCGAATCAGGATCTGCTTCGAGAGGTGGTCGAGAAGTCGGGCTTGGCCGAGGGCAACGGCACAAACGCCGTCGAAATCGCCGTCAAACACCTGCGGAAAGATCTCAAAGTGGCGCCCGTCCTAAAAGCCAACATGATCAAGGCGAGTTATGGCTCGTCCAACCCGCCTGAAGTCAAGTCGGTCCTGGAAGCGCTGGCCGACGGCTATTTGAACGAGCACCTTCGGGCTCACGGATCCGAGGGAGTGTACGACCTGTTCGATAAGCAAGCGAACCTCTACCAGCAACAGCTCAAAGCATTGCAGGAGCAGTTGTCCTCATTTCATCAACAGCGGAATATCGTTACCTTGTCTGAGCAGAAGGACCTGAATTTGCGAAAACTGCTAGATCTCCAGGCGGCATTGAAAGATACCGAGGCGGCACAGAGCGCCAACTCTGGAAAAATCACCCGGCTTCGGGACCAGTTGGCGCATCTCAATCCGCGGATCACGACACAGGCGCGCAGAGTCCCCAACCAGTATTCGGTGGAGCGCCTGAACACAATGCTGGTGGAGTTCCAGAACCGTCGCACCGAGTTGGCCGCGAAATTCCAGCCGCAGGACCGGCTGATTCAAGAACTTGACAAGCAGATTGCTGACACAAAGAACGCTCTTGACCGCACAAACAACTTATCGTCGACGGAGGAGACGACCGACGTGAATCCACTCCGGCAATCGCTCGAAGCGGAATTAGCGAAGGCCGAGGTGAGCGACACCGAGCTTCGCGTCCATGTCGCCAGCTTGACGACCCAGATCGCTGGCTATCAGCAGTCTATCTCCGGGTTGCAAAGCGCCTCGGCGGACGACGACCAGCTTCTCCGTAAGATCAAGGAGACCGAAGATAATTTCTTCCTGTATTCGAAAAAACGTGAGGAGGCGCGGATCGAACAAGCGATGGACCGGCAGAAGATCGCCAACGTCACGCTGGTGGAACGTCCCCGTCTCCCGACTCTCGCCACGCCGAAGCTTTCGGTGACGTTCGTGGCAAGCTATCTGCTCGGCTGTCTCCTGATTATAGGATTTGCACTGGCGGTCGCCGTGACCCGGCCCTCCATCTACACGGCCTGGGAGTTGGAGGGGCTGACCGGGCTTCCGGTCCTCGCGAGCGTTCCGCACGAGCGGATCTCCGCGGGCGGCCGCGCCCTTCTTGTGGGATCGATCCCGGAGTTGAAACATGGCTAATACGCTTCGAAGACTTGGTATCGCTGCCCGGGAACACGCCGGTCTATTGCGGTTGGATACACCTAATCCTTCCTTTCTCGATTGCTATTTGCCGCTGGCGCAAAGGCTATTTGAAATGAGGGACAGCCAGCCTGAGGGCCTGATCGTCGGTTTTACTTCGGTGGGGCGTGGCGAAGGCGTCACCCACGTGGTCTCATCGCTTGCGCGCAAACTGGCGGAACACTCGTGGGAACAGATTTTGTTGACGACGTCTGCCGACCTTGGCACTGCGCCGTCGGCTAGGTTCGACGATTCAGCACACGTGCAACGGCTAACCAGGACGAGTTCTTTCCCATCTTCCGCGCGGGCTGTGCGGTGGGAGGACCTTCAGGCCCTCCGGCAGCGATTCGGTTTTGTGCTGGTGGATTGTCCAGCCATGCGTGTCGCGCCGTCCACGTTCACTTTAGCCAACCTGTGCGACACGGCGGTGCTGGTGGTAGCCGCCGGTGAGGCAAAGAGATCAGAAATCGAAAATGCGCAGAAATTCCTGAAGGCCTCCTCGGTGAAGCTTCTCGGAACGATTCTTAACAAACAGGTCGATCCCATTCCCGGATTTATCTCCAAAGTTCTCTAAGCAAGAAGGGACAATCTATGCGTGGAGCCGCTCTCCTGCTCTCGTTGTGTTTCTGCATTTGCGCAGCGGATCAACAGAATTCGTCCGGCGGTTTTGCTAACCGCGATCAACGCTATAGGATCCAGACGAACGACGTCGTGGAAGTTCAGTTTCGGTACACACCCGAGCTGAATTTCACGGCGACCGTTCAGCCCGACGGCTATGTCTCCTGCCAGGCTGCTGGCGACGTGGTCATCGCGGGGCTGACGATAGCCGAAGCATCCACGGCCATCGCCGCCAAAGCGTCTGTCCGCCTGAAAGACCCGGAGGTCACGGTTCTGCTGAAGGATTTCGTGAAGCCGCACTTTGTGGTCGCCGGCGAGGTGAATCACCCCGGCACGTATGACCTTCGAGGCGATGTGGGGATTATACAAGCCATCGCGATGAGCGGCGGCTTTAAAGACAGCGCGAAACGAACGCAGGTAATCCTTGTTCGCAAAGCCAATGCGGAATACGCAGAGGTCAAGGTCTTCGACATGAACAAACGCATGTCCCCCCAGGAGATTCGCGAAGATATCACACTCCGGCCCAATGACATGTTGGTCGTGCCGCGGAATCGGATCACGAAGATCGAGCCCTATCTGCGATTGTCGAGCCTGGCGTTTTACGGGCTCGCGATGGGACTACCCTGAAACGCCGTGCGCTACTCCATTTTATTGGCGACGCTGGACCGGACCCGGGAACTTCACCAGTTCTTCGCGTCGCTCGCGGCACAAACCTGGAAAGACTTTGAGGTCCTGATCATCGATCAGAATTCGGATGACCGTGTCGAGGGGGTGATGGCGCAGTACGCAGGTGCCTTTCCGATCCGGCGAGTGCGTTCGGCGCGCGGGCATTCGCGGGCTTTCAACACAGGTCTGGCACAGGTGAGCGGAGACATCGTCGCCTTTCCCGATGATGACTGCTGGTACGATCCAAACCTGCTTGAGCGAGTGGCGGCATTGCTCGAAACACATCCTGAATGGAGCGGCCTTACGGGACGCGAGGTCGTGGAGCCGGGGTATATCTCAGGAGGTCGCTGGGATCCCAGCGCGGGCAGGTTGTCCCACACCAATATCTTTCGCCGCGCGATCACATTTTCAATGTTCCTGCGCGGGAAGGTAGCTCAGAAGTATATGTTCGATGAGACGCTTGGCGTGGGTGCGGGAACTCCCTGGGGAGCGGGAGAAGAAACCGATTACCTGCTCTCGATGATCAAGGAAGGGCACGTCATTTTCTATGATCCATCGATCCCCATTTGGCACCAGGGCCGCAGCGGACCGTATTCGGCGGAAACCTACAGAAAAGCCCGTCGCTACGGAATGGGTATGGGAAGGGTTTTGAGGAAACATTG
>Ga0070666_10000810_pt1 | contig 19021 bp, 11 predicted proteins | sample KBSS23metaG_FD_64677 | JGI IMG/M metagenome (GOLD analysis project Ga0070666, IMG submission 64677) | Switchgrass rhizosphere microbial communities from Kellogg Biological Station, Michigan, USA - KBS S2-3 metaG | ecosystem: Host-associated > Plants > Roots > Rhizosphere > Soil ... | reverse complement strand
TTCTTCCGGCGCCTGAAAAAGTGGACGCAAAGCACGTAAAATAGGTCATGGCAATCTCTCCCGGTAAACTCCAACACCTCAAGGCGCTTTCGAACAAAGAAGGTATCATCGCCGCCGCCGCGATGGATCAGCGAGGCAGCCTGCAAAAATCCCTAGCCTCCGCCAAAGGCGTCGATCAAAAAGCCATCACCTATGAAATGATGTCGGAGTTCAAGACCGCTGTAACGCGCATCCTAACCCCTCATGCCTCCGCCATCCTCCTCGACCCCGAGTTCGGTTTAGACGCCGCCAAAGCCCGCTCGAAGAACGCCGGCTTGCTGCTAGCCTACGAAGAATCCGGTTACGACAACACCAAACCTGGCCGCCTACCTGATCTCTTGCCCTTGGTCTCCGTAAAGCGCATCGTCGACTGGGGCGCCGACGCCGTCAAGATCCTGATTTACTACAGCCCCTTCGACGAACCACGAGTCAACGACATCAAGCACGCCTTCATCGAACGCATCGGTTCCGAGTGCGAAGACAACCAAATCCCCTTCTTCCTCGAATTCGTAGGCTACGATCCCAAAGGCGGCAATGAAAGAGGTTTGGAATTCGCCAAACTGAAACCGCAAGTGGTCATCGGTAGCATGCAAGAGTTCACCAAGCCCCAATACAAAGTAGACGTCCTGAAAGTAGAAGTCCCCATCAACGCCGAATTCGTAGAAGGTAGCTCCGTTTACAAAGGCGAAAAAGCCTATTCGATGAAGGAAGCTATGGACCACTTCCGCAAAGCCGCCGACGTAGCCACCAAGCCCTTCATCTACCTAAGCGCAGGAGTAGGCAACGCCCAATTCGTAGAAAGCCTCCGCATGGCCACCGAAGCCGGCACCGATTACTCCGGAGTCCTCTGCGGCCGCGCCACCTGGAAAGACGGCATGCCCATCTACGCCACCAAGGGCCTCAAAGCGCTAGAAGATTTTCTCTTCACCAAGGGCGTCGAAAACATCAACGCCGTAAACGCCGCCCTCAAAGGCGCCACCCCCTGGTTCAAGAAACTAGGCGTAGCCGCAACCGCTTAAATGATCATCAAGCACCTCGCCGCTCACGCCAAATTCTCCCCCGAGAAAATGGCGAAGACCGACATTGCCCTGGGCCAAACCCTCTTCGCCGGACTCAACTGTTTTGAACCCGGCCAGCAACACGCTGCGCACTCGCACGCAGGCCAAGACAAACTCTACGTGGTTCTGGAGGGCGAAGCCGAGATTCAAGTAGGAGGCGAAACCCAATTAGTCTCCACCGGAGGCGGCGCCTTCGCCCCCTCCGGCGTAATGCACTCCGTCCGCAACTGCGGCGAGAAACGTCTCATCCTGCTAGCCGTACTCGCCCCTCCTCCAACGCGTTCTTAACTAGCGACCACGCTTTCCTCGCGCAAATCCACGCCTTCCCAGCGCGCCACCACGGCCGCCGCCAAGCAGTTGCCCAGCATGTTCACCGACGTCCGCGCCATGTCCATCAGCGTATCCACCCCGAAGATCAGCAGCACGCCTTCCTTGGGTAATCCGAAAGAAGCCACCGTAGCCGCCAGCACGACCAGCGAAGCCCGCGGCACCCCCGCCACACCTTTGCTGGTCAACATCAACGTCAGCATCATCAAAATCTGCGTGCCCAAAGGCAGATGAATTCCCGCAGCCTGCGCCACGAAAACCGACGCTAGCGCCAAATACAAAGTCGACCCATCCAGATTAAAGCTGTACCCTGCCGGCAACACAAACGCCGCAATATGTTTCGGCACCCCAAATCGCTGCAAATTCTCCAGGGCCTTCGGCAAAGCCGCCTCGCTAGAAGCCGTCGAGAACGCAATCAAAAAAGGTTCCCTCGCTGCCTGAATGAACCGACGCAGCGGAATGCGCGCGACCGCCACCACCGCGCCTAGCACCACCACCACAAAGAACACCTCCGCAGCCCACAACGTCGCCACCAATTTCCCCAAGCTGAGCAATACCCGCAATCCGTGCTCGCCTATAGTAGAAGCAATCGCTCCGAAAACCCCGATAGGCGCAAACCACATCACGTAGTCCGTAAAACGAAACATGATCCCGGTGAGCGAATCGCACAACTCCAACACCGGCCGCGCCCGCGCCCCAATCGTCGCGCACGCCATGCCGAACAACAGCGAGAACACCACAATCTGCAACACCTCGCCCCGCGCCATCGCATCCACAATGCTGGTAGGAAACGTGTGCTCCAGTATTTCCGCAAACCCAGGACCCGTCACCGCAGCCCCCGCCGCAGCATCCCGCGGCAACGCCACGCCAGCGCCCGGTTGCACCAGATTCACCGCCAGCAACCCCACGAACAACGCCAGCGTAGTGACCACTTCGAAATAAACCAGCGCCTTCCCCCCAATGCGCCCCATGGTTTTGATGCTGCCCGTCGAAGCGATCCCGGAAACCAGCGTGGCAAACAACAGCGGCGCGATGATCGATTTGATCAGCCGCAAAAAGATCGCGCCCAACACCCCCAACTGTTTCGCCGGACCCGGCAGCAGCGTCCCGAACACCACCCCCGCCACCAACCCGATCAAAATCCAGGTGGTGAGCGAAGGCTTTTTCACCGTCCGCCCCATTGCAGCTTTTCGCGCAGCACATCGAAAAACCGCATCCCGCCCGGCCGGATCAACTGGACCGTATGTTCCGAGCAGCAGCACACCACGCGATCGCCCTTGTGCAACTGCTCGCCCACCTGCCCATCAACCGTCAGGTAAGTGGTGTTGTCGCCGCCGATCGTGATCTGAATAATCGCCTCGTTGGGCACGATCACCGGCCGGTTCGTCAACATGTGCGGACAAATCGGCGTGATGCACAACGCCGCTACTTCGGGAACCATGATCGGCCCACCCGCCGAGAGCGAGTACGCCGTCGATCCCGTAGGCGTCGAAACAATCAGCCCGTCCGCTTTATAGAGACACATGAAGCGATCGTCCACGTGCACTTCCAAATCGATAATGCGCGCGATATCCGCCTTGGCCAGAGAAATATCGTTGAGCGCTTCGTACGACCCCACGCGCGCCCCGCCGCGCCACAATTCCGTATGCAGCATGCGCCGCCGCGAGACTCCATAGTCGCCCGCCAGCACCCGCTCCAATTGCGGATACAACTCCTCGACAGTGATCGCCGTTAGAAATCCCAAATTCCCCAAGTTCACCGCGAACAAAGGAATGTCGCGCCCGTGCAACGCCCGCGCCGCCGAGAGCAGAGTGCCATCGCCGCCCAGCACGATCAACAATTGCGCATCTTCCTGCACATCATCGCGTGGAATGCCCGAGCCCTGCGCCAGATACCCAGCCGTCTCCGGATCGTAGCGAACGCCAACCCCGCGCCCCGCCAGCCACTCCACCAATGCCGGAGCCACCCGCGCCGCCTGCTCGCTGCGCGGCTTCGAAATAATCCCCGCGGTAGAAATCTTAGTGGTCGGATTCGCGGCTTGCATAAAGCAAAAACTCCCGATTCCCCTCGGCGCCCAGAATAGGACTCTCGATGATATCAGCCCGGAACCCCTGCGCCTCGACAGCCCCCCGCACCCGCTCGCAAGCCGCCTGATGCAGCGCCGCGTCGCGCACGATTCCGCCCTTGCCCACCTGCCCGCGCTCCACTTCAAACTGCGGCTTCACCAATAGCACCATCCCACCGCGCGCCGTCAACAAAGGAGCCAGCGCCGGAATTAACAGCGTGAGAGAAATAAAACTAGCATCGCAAACCGCCAAATCGAACCTGTCCGGAAAATCTCCTGCCGCCAAGAACCGCGCGTTGACCCCTTCCCGAACTACCACCCGCGGATCGTTGCGCAGTCTCCAGTCAATCTGCCCATGCCCCACATCGACAGCCCAGACTCTCGCCGCCCCGCGCTGCAACAAGCAATCCGTGAACCCCCCTGTCGAAGCCCCCACGTCCAAACAATTCCATCCCGTTACGTCGAGAGCCCAATGATCCAGCGCCCCCGCCAGCTTATACCCACCGCGGCTAACGTAAGGCATCCGCTCCAGAACTTCGACGCGCGCCTCAGCCCCCACGCTATGCCCCGGCTTCACCGCCTTTTGCCCGTTCACCAAAACCTGCCCCGCGAGAATCAACGCCTGCGCCTTCTCACGCGACTCCGCCAACCCGCGCTCCACCAGCAACTGGTCCACCCGGATTTTCGCAGCCGATGTCATGCTCCCCGCCGTCATGCCTGCCGCCGCACCACGAGATCCGCCAACTCCCGCAGCCGCTGCGCCCGCTCATCAAAAGGTTGCAGAGCCAAGTGAGCCGCCAGCCGCTCCTCCTCCGCCATCTTCCGCGACCGCTCAATTCCATACACCGCCGGAAAAGTGATCTTATTCTGCGCCGCGTCTTTACCAGCGGTTTTACCCAGAGCCTCCGACGATTGCTCCACGTCCAAAATGTCATCGACGATTTGAAACGCCAGCCCCACATGCTCGCCGAATCCGCTCAGCGCCGCCAGTTGCTCCGCATCCGCCCCCGCGTAAATCGCCCCCATGCGCACGCTGGCCCGCAGCAGCGCCCCCGTCTTCGCGCGATGAATCGACTCCAGCAGCCGCGCCGTCGGATGCTTCCCTTCCCCTTCGATATCGTTCACCTGCCCGCCGATCATCCCGCCCACCGTGCCCGAAGCCGTCGCCAACTCACGCACCAACTCAACGCGCCGCTCCGCCCCACAATCCAACTTGGCGAGAACTTCAAAAGCCAGCGTCAACAGCGCGTCCCCCGCGAGTATCGCCATCGCGTCCCCAAAAACTTTGTGGCAAGTCGGACGCCCCCGCCGCAGATCATCGTTATCCAGCGCCGGCAAATCATCATGGATCAGTGAATAAGTGTGGATCATCTCCAGCGCACAAGCGCACGATTCAATCCCGCTAGGCGCATCCGACACCGCTTCCGCCGCCGCCATCGCCAGCAGCGGACGCACCCGCTTCCCGCCCGCAAACAAGCTGTAGCGCATCGCCCGATGAATGGTCGCCGGATTCTCGTCCTCGCCCGGCACCCAGCGGTCCAGCGCCGCCTCGACAGCCTTCTGCTGCCGCGCCATGTATTCGGCGAGCGTCATGCTTTGTTCGAACGGAGCGGCTCCGGCTGTACATCGCCCGCGCGCTTCATCAGGATCTCGACTCGCGTCTCAGCCTCTTCCAGTTGCTTGCGGCAGGCGTCGCTCAGCTTCATCCCGCGCTCGAAAAGTTCCAGAGCCCGCTCCAGCGGCAACTCCCCGCTTTCCATTTCCTTGACGATGGTTTCCAGTTGCTGCAGTCCCGCCTCAAAGCTGAGGGGTCCGTCGGTCGCCGGTGGCGCTTTCTCGGGCATGAGTAGCTCCCATTCTAGCGAATGCCGGCGCGCGCGTTTACAAGTTTGGGCAATCCCGCCGCCTGGTTTATAATGAAATTCCCGCCGCAATGCGGGCGCGTAGCTCAGTTGGTTAGAGCGCCTGCTTCACACGCAGGAGGTCCGGGGTTCGAGTCCCTGCGCGCCCACCACTCAATTCAGTGAGTTTCCAAGACACGTGTTCCGTAGACCCAGGATTTGTGACCTGGATTGTGACGTAACCGCTCAGTTTGGTTTCTCAACCAAGGGGTGACTCTCCCCTACCCGTCCATCAAACCGCTTTCCAACTTATCCAGCACCGTGCGTTTCGCGGCCAGCGCACGTGACTGTAACGCTCCAGCATTCGACGGCACATGTGGCCTGATACCGCCATCAGCGTCGCGTCTGACACACCCCCTCTGCCATCTCGGCTAGCGCCCAGCGGCGATTCTCGTGTTCCATCATGCGAGGGCAAGTAAGACGATTTTCCGCAAAGCCGCGGCAAAACTCATTTCATCGTTTAAGAATGACCCACTCCAAAATCAAGTTGTCGTGGCGGTCTCACTGACGCCGTGGAAACCAAAATGTTCAACGAGAGCTTCTAGGTATTGCAGCGCCTTCAGTCTCACCTTGGGCTCAAGGTCGTAGCGACTGGCAACCCATTCCTGTATTTCTCGAATCTCACTAAAGTGGGATTCGTGAAAGGATCCAATTGCCACCCCTTGATCATGACGGCGGTGCATATTGAGCGCCAAAGGCACATACGCCAGCCGCCGGCCGTTCAGAAGATGTAAATAGGTCATCCAATCGCCCGCTACTCGATAGGAGCGGATGTTGTCGAACTGCTCAGTCATTACCTGCAAAAGTTCTTTTCTGCGCATCAGCACGGCACTAACGTTCGGAATCGTATTCTTGATAGCCAGGAACCGCGAGATTTCATCCGTTCCGTCATTAACGAAATTCCTTTGCCAGCGCTCCCGGCCCAGATCGGCGACGTAATCTTGGTAGTTGCTTGCGAGGATATGTCCGTCTTGATCGATTTGCATGCTCTCGCAATAACTGAGCACCACTTCGGGATCGTCAAGACCTCGCAGTACCGTGGACAAGAAGTCAGCATGGCTGAGATCATCCGCCTCCGCGATCCAAACTACATCTCCACGTACTAGCTCAAGACCGCGCTTCCATTGCAGCGATACGGACCCCGAATTTGACGAATTGGTGACGATCCTGTACTCGATGTTTGTCCGAGACAACAAGTCGCGCGCTACGGCCAGGCTATTATCGCGCGACGCATCGTCCAGGACGATCAGTTCATAAATGGGGTAGGTCTGATCTAAGATCGACTCGATTCTGGTCTTAAGGTAGCGTTCGTAATTGTAATTTGGCACGATCACCGAAACTTTGTGAAGATTGATTCCCGCTAGCGCCAACAAATCGAAGACGTAGTGCCGGAATGAGAAGTCCCGAGCGATCAATTCCTGAGCCAGATCGGCGATCCTTTTCCGCGCAACGCTATCTGACAAAAAGCGCTGAATGGACTCGGCAAACGCCGTCGTGTTCCCCATCGCTACGTTTTCGCCTAATCCTCGCGCAATGAGCGCGTTGCTGCCGCCCGAACCGGCGAATGCAACGATGGGGAGTCCAACGTCCATTGCTTCGAGTACCACGCACGGAAACGGGTCCTCGCGTGAGGTAAGCGCGAATACGTCTGCCCCCGCAAAATATAGATCCGTATCATCTCTTCGTCCGATGAAATGTAGGTGACTGAACAGCGTCGGATTCTCCTTCTGGATGGCCTCCAAACGGCGTTGCTCATCCGGATCACTGTGGCCAACCCAGACGAAGTGAGCCTTGGGATTAACGTTCAGCGTTGTGGCAGCGACTTCAACGAATAAATCAACACCCTTCCGCAGATCAGCGTATCCGACCCCTAAAATCACGAATGCATCCGCGGGAAGCGCCAGTTCTTCACGCAGGACACGACGGGCCACATCCAAGCTTCCGTGCACGTGTCTATTTCGTTTTACCAATCCCTGGGGCCTAATGGCCGCTTTGTCCTCGCCCACCGGTGCAAATTCAGAAAACGCCTGTTTCACTTCGAGGGCCGGAAATACGATGCGCTCGGCGTGTTGTGCCAACATGCGTGCATGTTTCTCCAGCTTGTAGCTCAAAATGAGTTCGCGCAATTCATGGACTAATGCGATGCAGCTTAGCCCCGCTTGTTTGAGCGAAGCAAGGAACAAACCGCTGACGGTAGTGTTGACAATCGCGTGCCTAAACCCTCTCTGAAACAGATCGCTTGCCAAGCGCGCGGCGTGAAGTCCTTCTGGGTCGACGCCGGACAAGTCGTGGAATGAACCATATTCAGCAAACTCGGACTTCAGCGGGCCATCGCCGAGACAGACGATGGCCACCTCGAAATGCAAGGAACACACGAGTTCGCGAACGATCGCGAGGGCAATGTACTGTCCGCCGTGCGGATTCGCATCATGCGTTACCACTACGACTCGCCCCCGAACGGGGGTGCCGGAAGAACCAGGGGCTGGCAGCGCAGCCCGTGTTGCTTTCAGCCATGCATAGCCATATCGTCGATCCGGCTCCAAATGCGCACCTTCCGCCCATTCATTCCACGCGTTCACGAAAATCAGACGTTCATCGCCCCGCAGGCGCGCGCGCGTGTCCGCCACCGCGTTCTCGAGCCATTCCTGGTAGCCTTCGGGGCTGGAATGCATAAAGATGGTGCCTCTGCCGCGATGCCGAGATTCGTTGTCCCAAGAAGGACAAATGCCGCGAAATAACTTATAGCCGGGCGTCGAGTACTGACGGCTCCGTTGTACAAAAATGCGCCAGTCATAAACGATGCCGCCAAAATTCGGATTGAGCGCCTCTGCCGAACTCGTGATGATCGGTGGATCGCTGAGATTTGGAGGGAATTCCGTTGCGGCGTCGAAGCCGTACTCCTGCGGATCGCAAGTTTCGAAGGACTGGGGATAAACAAGATAAAGCTCCCCGAGTCCATTTTGGCGGCACCATTCCCGCCAGCGACGGGCCGTGGCTTTTGCATCGGGCAAAAGAGAGGGACGGTACACCAACAATACTGGGCGGCCATTGACACGCAAGTAGCGGCGATCTCGCATATAGTCCGCAATGTGGCTGATGAATGCCAAATCGTCCTCGGGACTATAATTTTGCGAGATGAGAACTTCTTGGTCCAGGCCGTCCCAGCGCCGCGTCCAATTTTCGTTCGCCCAACATAGGCAAAACGGAAGGTCGAGCTTTGCGTCGTTCCGATAATCCTGCACCGGCAACTCAAGCAGCCGTTTTCCATTGAACCAATAGAAATAGAAACAAAAGGCGCCGATGCCGTATTGCTTGGCTAATTCCACCTGGCGTCGTTGAATCTCTCTGGTTCTTAAGTCGTAAAATCCGAGTTCACCAGGAAGGTGGGGTTGGTAGTGGCCGCGGAACTGAGGCTGAGCGGCGCTCACATTTTTCCATTCGGTGAACCCTTTCCCCCACCATTCGTCATTTTCCGGGATTGGGTGGAACTGGGGAAGGTAGAAAGCGACTAGTCTGACGCTTGGGAGGAAGCCCTCCGGAGCCGGCGAGTCTGCGACGAAGTCATTCGTTCCACTGTCATTTGTGCCGTGAAAGGAATTGACTCCGTTCGCAACCCGTGTTGAGTGGGTTAAAGAAACCTCGTTTAAAGTGGGAGCGACCCTCGGTGGCAGCGGACTGACCCGGTGCCTCGATATTCCTGGTACTTTCTTCAAGACATCATAAAGGCTGCGAAGCGGCGCGGTTACTCGCCAACTCACGGACTTCTTTAACGCCGCAACAGCCAGCCGCAGGGCCGCGATCTGCTTCTGGCGGTCAGTCAGGATACTGTTCAGGCTCTCGACCTGCGCAGAACGTTCCGTCTCAGTCTCGCGCAAGCTAGCAATCTGTCTCGCGAGATCGGATGAAAGATTGTTCAGCGCCTCGACTCGAGCGTCCTGTGCCGCTCTGACTTGGGCGAGTGAAGCAATTAGGTTGTTGTGTTCCCAGCAGGCATTGTGAAGCTTAACGATTTCTAAGTCTCGAGAAGACACCGCGTCACTCATTGCTGTAAGGCGTTTGTCGCGCTCGGTCACCGTTTGGTGGAGCGCGCGGATCGATTCGTCGCGGTCGGAAACAATAAGGTTGAGTGATGTGATCCGCTGTTCTTTCTCAGACAAACGCCGCTGCAGCGAAACCTCTTTTTCTTGGAGCTCGACCAATGAGATGTTTAAGTGATGAATCCTTTTATCACTCTCGGCCACGGTGTTGTTGAGAGCGTTCTTCTGGGCCTCTGCGTCGACTGCCGCCCGCTGGAGGGAGGCGACGCGCTCCTCACGCTCGGTCAAACGCCTGTCACGTTCGGCAATAGACAGATAAAGGCCTGTCTTATCGTTCTCCAGGGTTTTCGCATATGAGAATACGGAAGTAAACGTGGTCAGGAGCTCGTTTACTTCATTGAATCTCGCGACAACCTCCGGAGAATCGAGTTCAACTTCGTCAGCAGCCGCGCGCAGTAAAAGTGTAAAGAGGTCAACGACCCATTTCGGGATGCGTCCATCGGCTGCAAGTTCCGAAGTTGAAAATTTCGTATGCCGAAGGCCGTGCGAAAGGAAGCTATCTAGATATTCCGCAATAGAAGCATCGCTGGTTGCAGCGCGTCCCAAGCCCATGTGGGACGCCAACCGCTGTATTTGGCGAACCGGCTGATCTATGAGCGCGTCGTAATCGACCACCACACGCGTGGAGCCGGCGCTATCGAGTACCGCGGGAATCATGTGATGCAGCCAGAGCCAAAGACCTTTCTCTATGGGAATCTGGTTCCGTTTTTCCAGCGATAGGGCGACGCTAAGAGGATTCCGCAGCGCAATGACATAGCGCGCTTCACACTTCGAAGCAGCCATGACCGATCGCCAGAAATTCAATAGTCGGGATGTGCGAGGGTCCTTAAAGCCCCACGTGCTTGGATATTCTTGAAGCCGGCTGCGAACCACCTGGACAGCCGAAAGCTTTAGGTCGTCAATGACCGGGTCTGGTTTCCCGAGCAAACTCCAACCAAAGCCAAAAGCATCGTAGGCGGTGCCCAGATGACCTAACAGCCGCTCATTGATTGATAAACAGTCTAGGTCTTCCCAAAAACCAGTCGGGTTGTCGGCACCAGGCGCAAGTAAGTGATTTCCAAGGCTTACGCCAGTTGCGGCCAGTCCCCTTGCGATCGCACTCGTGCCGCCGCGGTGCATCCCCAGCACCATGACCACTTGCCGCTTGGGAGGGCTCATATTTTAAGTGGCCATTGTAACGCGTGTCGCCGGGTTTTGTTAGAGGAAACATCTTGCCGTTGTGGAAGCTATTGATAATAATAACGTGAGCCTGCCTTTGGCGACTCAGCGGAACAGATTGGCCATTCCAGGGACTATGGCATAATGGACAGGCCTCTCGTCCTAGCGGTTACCCCAAAGAGGAAGAGGCGGTACGAGATTTGAGTCTGATGGATCAAATGTGGCACGGCGATCATTGGTTTTTGCTGAAACAATTGGTGATAAAGGACTTCCGTGTTCGCTACCGGAACATGTCCCTGGGCATCATCTGGTCTTTAGCTAACCCTCTGATTATGTTGGTGATGTACACGTTTGTGTTTACTTACGTGTTTACAAACAAAATTCCAAACTTCGCGGTGTTTCTGATGTGCGGAATAGTACCGTTTAATTTCTTCAGTACGGCATGGATGATTGGGACGACCTCGCTGCTAGATAACGCGGGTCTTGTCAAGCGGCTTGCGATTCCACGGGAGATTGTGCCAATTGCGGCAGTCCTATCCAATTGCCTGCATCTGTTTATACAGATCTTGCTGCTATTAGCGATTACACTGGCATTTGGAGTCCACCCGAACAAGTACTGGTTTTGGCTCCCACTCATCTGGACGCTCGAGATTGTGTTCGCTTGCGGTGTGGTGTTGGCGTCCTCAGCGATGAACGTCTACATTCGCGACATTCGGTACGTCGTCGAATCTTCCTGTGTAATTCTCTTTTGGCTGGTACCGATTTTTTATCCTTTTTCGGCGATCCCGGAACGCTTCAAGAGTCTTTACCAGTACAATCCGGTCGCGGCGTTAGTGATGGCGATGCGCGAGATCATAATAGAAGCTCATGCCCCGTCGAGCGTACTGCTGATCAAACTGGCTGCCGTCGCCTGCGTTTCGCTCGGACTCGGTTTGGCGGTATTTCGCCAACTACAACGCCGTTTCTACGACTATCTATAGTGCGATGGACAATCCGATTATCACCTGTCAAAACGTTTGGAAGAACTTCAGGAAGAATTCGTCGCGACTGCTTCTAAGACAACGCGTAGCCGCGTGGTTCGAGAAAGACAACGCCGAAAATGAATTTCACGCGCTAAAAGGAATCTCTTTCGAAATCGGCCATGGAGAAGGTGTGGCTATTGTGGGTGGTAACGGCGCCGGAAAGAGTACTCTGCTTAGCGTGCTCGCGGGACTTGTGCCGCCAGATCGTGGAAAGCTACAAGTTCGAGGCAGGATCACTGCGTTGATGGACCTAGGCGCCGGATTTCATCCGGATATGACGGGCGCCGAAAACGTGTATGTCAACGCTGCGCTCCTCGGACTAACGGAAGCTCGAACGCGGGATGCGTTCGACTCGATTGTGGCCTTCGCGGGCATCCGGGAATACATCAACGAGCCTCTCCGCGCATACTCGAGCGGTATGAGCCTGCGTCTGGCTTTTTCCGTTGCGGTCAACGTCGATCCGGATATTTTGATCGTTGATGAAGTACTCGCGGTGGGAGACACGGAATTCCAAGCCCAATGCCTCGAAAAAATCCGCGGTTTCCGTCGCCGTGGAAAGACGTTTTTGTGCGTTTCCCATAATAGGCCGACGATTGAACAGCTCTGTGACCGAGCCCTATGGCTGGACCACGGCCAACTGATCATGCAGGGAGATGTGAGAGAAGTACTAGACGCGTACGAGGGCCGAGTTAGGGCCTGAGTGGAATTGGCGCACTCAGCTAATCCGACTTAAATGCCTTAGAACATAATCCTATGCACGATTAAAACCGATCAAAGGGTATACGCTCTCGGGATGTGTGGTTGGAAAAAACGCGCCCTAAGCCCAGCGATGGATCTAATGAACTCGTTTAAATCGTTTCTCACCGTATGCGCGCTGTCCGTTGCCTGCGCCGCAGGACTGCTGGAGTTGTCTGCGCAAAGTTTGAGCGTGTTGTCACGAGACTCTCCCGCGGGCACCCATCTGGCCACTCTTCAGAAATTAGGCCCGACCGAAAACACATCGTTCGTGAACAACGGCAATTTCCTTCTTGAACTGCCTGCAGAACCAAAACAAGCCAATGGGGCGATCGTCACGACGGCCAGCGCCCCTTCCGGCATCGTTTACACATGCGACACAACCGTCAATGCGGTGGCCGGGGTTTGTAGCTACCTCAATTCGACGATCAAGGGCGTCTACGCCGGCAATTTTACTAACGCGAACGCAAGCATCTACATCACCTTTGGTGCGACAGGACTGGGGCAAAGCGTCACATCTCTCGCGGGGATTTCGTACAGTTCGTTCCGGACCGCCCTGATCGCCTCCCAGTCCAGTGCAAATGACGCAATAGCGATTTCGAACAGCGTTCCGGCGACGAATCCCTTCGGGTCGGACCTGATCGCGATAACGAACGCGAACCTGCGTGCCGTCGGCATTACTCCCACCGCCGGATTAACCGCTGCCGGTGGCAGTTGTACTCTTGGCACCACCGGTTGCTACGACAGCATCATCACCATCAGCAGTTCCATGCTGTCTTCCGGAGGCCTTTATTTCCGTAGCGGATCGATAACGTCAAGCCAGTATGATTTTTATACGGTGGTGGAACACGAAACGGACGAAGCGCTTGGGACATCGTCGTTTGGGTTTGGCGGATTGAGCAGCGGCGGCCATACCTACGTGACGCCGGCGGATCTGTTCCGCTATCACAGTAACGGAGCGAGGAGCCTTGTGGCAGGCACGAACAATGCCTGCACCTCCAGCGACCCAACCAACGCGTGTTTCTCTCTAAACGGCGTGAATATGGTGCAACAATATAACAACATCGACAACGGACAGGATGCCGGTGATTGGGTACCGAATTGCGTAACTCCTCGTGTTCAGAACTCCGTTGGCTGCCCCGGTGTGGCGAACTTGGATATCGCGCCGACGGCGGAGGTTCTCGTTCTGGACGTAGTCGGCTACGCGTTACCCCGAATCAGCAGGGTGGGTATCTTCCGGACGACTGCATTCATGACGGCCGAGGACGTAAATGGGAACATCGCATGGGATGTGGGAACGGATAGGGCCTTCGTTTTCGGAAGCCCCGGCGACGTTTTGATCCAAGGCGACTGGGACGGTTCGGGCACGACCAAAATGGGTATTTTCCGCCCGAGCGTGGCAATGTTTGCACTGGACATGAACGGGAACGGCGTGTGGGATCCAGGTGTCGATAAGTTTGGATTCTTCGGGCAGGTGGGCGACATACCGATCATAGGAGACTGGACCGGTGACGGGAAAAGTAAGATTGGAATCTACCGGCCGGCGACGCAACTGTTCGCGCTGGACTTCAATAACAACCTGGCTTACGATGCAGGCATTGACAAGACAGGGCACTTCGGTATTTTAGGCGACCAGCCAATCGTCGGCGACTGGACCGGCAACGGCATCACAAAGATTGGGATTTACAGGCCCTCGGTGTCGTTGTTTGCACTGGATGTGAATAATAACCTTACATGGGATTCGGGGACGGATAAAGCCAACGTGTTCGGAGTACCGGGCGACACGCCGATTGTGGGCGACTGGACGGGCGATCATATCTCCAAGGTAGGCATCTACCGCGCCACTTCATCGCTTTGGGCGCTCGACGTCAATAATAATCTGGCGTGGGACGCCGCCACTGACAAGGCCGGCGTGTTCGGCGCGGCCGGGGACAGCCCGGTCGTGGGCGATTGGACCGGCACGGGCGTCACCCGCGTCGGGGTCTTCCGCCCAAGCATAGGGCTGTGGGGGTTGGACGTGAACGGAAACCTTGCCTGGGACGCGGGCATCGATCTTTCCGGCGTCTTCGGAACAACCGGCGACACGCCTTTGATCGGTAAATGGTGACCCAAGCCTGGTCGGTGCCGATAGCAGCCGGTCCTAACCCGCCATGGTAGGTCACCCGTCCCTGGGTATGAACTTCGAATCCACACCGCGGCCGCCCGGATTCATTAATTCCCAACACGGTTGGATGACAAAATCGTCGGTAATGGGTAGTACTAAACTACCCACTACCAAATCGTCGACCCTATTTCCACGGGCGCGCGTGCATGGTATACTCCCTCGATAATTCCCGAATTCGCGTGACTTCAGAATCGCGTGACTCCTGGGTATTGAACTGTTATTCTTTGCAGTACCGAAATTTATAGCCGTTAACAAAAGCGCCGTTTCTGAAAGGGCATATGTGTATGTCGCGTAATTTCAGCCGCCTCTCCGTTCTCTTCGGATGTTTCCTTGCGTTCACCGCCACATCCCATGCAGCCCAGACTGCCGTCAACATCGCTGCCGGCAGCGGCGGGTTCACACTTCAGATCGTTGCAGGTGAAGTTTGGTCCTGGGGGAACAACGGGAGTGGCCAGCTTGGAGACGGTACTTTCGTTAACCACGGCATCGCGGAAAAGGTGCCTGGGCTCAGTTCCGTCGTGGCGGTTGCGGCCGGTGGCAGTCACAGCCTGGCGCTTAAAACCGACGGTACCGTGTGGGCGTGGGGCGGCAACTCTAGTGGCCAGTTGGGGGACGGGACCTTTAATTTTAACCCGATTCCAACGCAGGTGCCTGGGCTAACCGGGATGAATGCCATCGCGGCAGGACAGAATCATAGTCTGGCGCTGAAAAGCGATGGCACGGTGTGGGCCTGGGGGGGCAACTTCAACGGCCAGGTGGGCGACAACACTTCCGGAAACGTTAGGCTCGTTCCGACAGCGGTTTCTACAGCCGGCGGTTTGACCGGCGTCATCGCCATAGCAGCTGGCTTGAATCACAGCCTGGCGATTAAAACCGGTGGAGGAGTGTGGGCTTGGGGACAGAATACGAATGGCCAGGTTGGCGACGGCACTTCAGGCAATAACAAGATCGTTCCCACTTCCATATCGCTGGCGACTTGCACGGCGGGCGCGGCCACCGCGATTGCCGGAGGCAATGCGCACAGCCTTGCTGTGGTTGGTGGAGTCGTATGTGCCTGGGGGCTCAACGGGAGCGGTCAGTTGGGTGACAACTCAATAACGCAACGCACTGCTCCTGTAGCCACCAACACTCTTACGGGTATTACCGCCGTCGCGGGCGGGGGCAACCACAGTTTAGCGGTGAAAGGCGACGGAACCGTGTGGGCGTGGGGGAGCAACTTCAACGGGCAATTGGGGGACACCACTACAACCGATCAACATGTGCCAGTTCAATCATTCGGTATCACGAATGCCATTGAGATAGCGGCGGCCGGCGGCTATAGTGTTGCTCGCCTCTCGTCGCCAGCCGACTCGCTTTTGACTTGGGGCGTCGAGGGAGCGCTGGGCGATGGAATCGTCAACATCCGTGCGGTTCCGATTCAGATTAGCGGTTTTCCCGCCACCGTCACTCAAGCCAGCGCCGGCAACGGCCATACGCTGGCGTTGTTAACTTCCGGCGCGGTGTGGGGACTGGGAAGCAATTCCAACGGACAGCTCGGCGACAACTCGACGACGCGCCGCCTGACTCCGGTGCAGGCGAGTGGGCTCACTGCGAATGTGACGGCGATCGAGGCGGGCAACCTACACAGTCTCGCCCGCAAAAACGATGGAAGTGTGTGGGCTTGGGGGGGCAACAATAACGGCCAACTGGGTAACAATACGACCACGCAGCAGCTGGTGCCCGTTCAGGTCCTTGGGGTGGGTGGTAGTGGTTTCTTGTCGAACATCGTCGGAATTTCAGCCAGCGGCACTAACAATTTCAGCCTTGCCGTGGACAACGCTGGCGCGGTATACGCATGGGGATTTAACGGGACTGGACAACTCGGTGATAACACGAGTACGCAAAGGACGGTTCCGGTTCAGGTCGTGGGCGTGGGGAATGTTGGTTTCTTGACTGCAATCAGCGCGGTGGCGGCTGGGAATAATCACAGTCTGGCGCTCAAAAACGACGGAACCGTATACGCGTGGGGAAACAACGGTAACGGACAACTGGGAATTGGTACCGTCGACACTAACCCCCACTTCAGCCCAGTGCAAGTCCCGGGCTTGACGGGTGTTGTCGCGATCTATGCAGGCAATCAGTCCAGCTTTGCCCTAAAGGGCGACGGCTCTGTTTGGGCGTGGGGCTCGAACAACGCCGATCCCGACTCTTTTCAACAGCCAGCACCAGCACCACAGGGCTTACCGCCCGTACTTTCGCTCGCAGCCGGCAATAGCTACGCTCTCTTCAAGGTTCAAATTGGTGGCATTTCCTGGGTCGGCGGTTGGGGACAAAACAACAGCGGCCAGCTCGGGACCGGAACTTTTGATTTCAGCAACGGCGGTGTCCCAGCGCTTGGATTCGGCGGTAAAACGGTGAATTCCATAAGCGCGAATAGTCATAGCCTCGCGGTTATGACGGACGGAACGCTTTGGGGATGGGGACTCGACAACAACGGACAACTGGGCGACCAACCAACAATTTTCCAGAAGACCCCCACCGCCCCGGTGTCGCGGACGGCCCCCGACCTCACGATTACGAAATCTCATAGCAGCGAACCTGGCGCCGGATCCCAGTACTCTTACACGATCACCGTTAAGAACGTCGGGGGATCCACGATGAACGGATCCATCGTGGTCAATGACACACTTCCCGCGGGAATGAGCTTCGCTTCCGGAGTCGGCGCCGGCTGGGCTTGCGGCGCGGTGACCGGTGGCGCCAGTTGCACGAATGCGAATGCAGGCGGCCTGGCGGCCGGCGCTTCCTCGGTAATTGCGCTTTCCGCCAATAGCACTGCGTTGATGTTTCCCGACCAGTTCAACTTGGCAACGGTTAGCACCCCGGGCGGCGGCGACGTGCACGCGCTGAACAACGTCACCGGCAACGAAACCGGTCTGTCAACCCTAACGACGGTTTCGCTGACGCCCGCACCCTCGCCGAACCCATCAACGTTTGGGCAGTCGGTTTCGGTAAACGCGACGGTGACGCCTCTGGCCGCGACGGGTACTGTGGTGTTCGTTGATAGCAAGGACAGCGGCGCGCTCTTGGGCACAGCGGCGCTGATCGGCGGGCATGCGCATGTGGACTCGATCATGCTTCCAGCCGGGCCACGGCAGTTGCTGGCCGCTTTTTTGCCGGACTCTAACACCCCCTATAGTTTCAGCTTCGCAGCACCGACACTCCAAGTCGTGAATGCAGTGCCATCGGCTTCGCTCGCGGCGTTCCCGTCGAATCTTGTTCTCGGCGGAAGTAAGACTGGTTACCTGGTTGCCAACGCGGATTTTAACAACGATGGCAAAATGGACATTGCCGTAGTGGATGCAGGATCGCAGAAGGTTATCATCTACCTTGGCAATGGCAACGGCGGCTTCACGCCCTCTGCCGGAGGCCCCTTCTCGACTGGAAGTTCGCCCGTTGCGATCGTCGCGGTGGATCTGAATCGGGACAATAAAACGGATCTCGTGCTTGCCAACCAAGGCGGCGCAAATGCCGTGACTGTGCTGTTGGGAAATGGCGCAGGCGGATTCGCGCCCGCGCCGGGCAGTCCTTTCGGCGTTGGATTTAACCCAACCGCTTTGGCCGTTTCGGACTTGAACGACGACGGTACGCTCCGCGTGGCTGTGGTGGGCCTGACGAGCACACAATTCGCCAAGCTGAAACACGGTACGGTCGGCAGTACAGGCTTCTTCTTCGTCAATACGTTTCCGCTGCCGAGCGGTTCGCGCACGGGTGTCGCGTCCGCGGACTTTAACGGCGACGGCGTTTTCGATCTGGCGGAGTCCGAAACCGCTGGAACGATAGGCGTTGACTTGAAGGATCCGAACGGAGGCTACATTGCACACACGACCTTCCCGTCGAGCCTCCCCCACCCGCAGGGAATCGTGGCGGCCGACGTCGATGGCAACGGCAAGACGGATCTCATCGTATGGGATGCCACGGGTATAGAGATCATGTTTGGCAACGGCAGCGGAGGCTTCACGGAAGCAGGGGGGAGTCCTTTCGTGCCGGGCCCGGGGGCCATCACCGGAATCAACTCCGTGCAAGTCGGAGATTTTAACGGAGACGGAAAGGTTGATTTATTTGTCGTCAGGACGCCAACTTCGACAGGCAAGGGAGAAATGAGAGTCTTGCTGGGCAACGGAGCCGGCGGGTTCGCGAGTGCCAATCCAGCGGGCTACGCCGCCGCGTCATCGAGCCTGGTGAATGCAATTGTTGGCGAATTTAACGGAGATGGCCGGACGGACGTTGCCGTCACCGATCCAGGGAATGACGCAGTCGTCATCCTGCGCGGTGTAGCCCCTCGTGTCGCATCGAAAGTGGGCATCTGGAGGCCGAACCTGTTCAACATGGTGTCGGAGGATGTGGACGGCAATATCGCTTGGGATTCTCCGCCGGATCAGGCGAATTTCTTCGGCGCTACCGGCGACACGGTCATCT
>Ga0070666_10000809_pt1 | contig 19023 bp, 19 predicted proteins | sample KBSS23metaG_FD_64677 | JGI IMG/M metagenome (GOLD analysis project Ga0070666, IMG submission 64677) | Switchgrass rhizosphere microbial communities from Kellogg Biological Station, Michigan, USA - KBS S2-3 metaG | ecosystem: Host-associated > Plants > Roots > Rhizosphere > Soil ... | reverse complement strand
CTGGATGTTGTCGTTGCAATACGTGGCAACAGCCATCGCTATCGGCGTCGGCCTCTACGTCATCCGCTGCGGCCTGATTTTGGAGCCGCCCGCTTTCATCACTGACTGGCTGTCAGCGCTGACCGAGCGCCTCAGCCGGCGTTTCGTCGCGCCATAGGACACCATGCCGATTTTCGTCGGGACACTAGCGCGATATTTCGGACTGCGATTTTTGACCGCTGTGCTGCTGGTATTCGCGGGAATCTTCGCGCTGGTTACGCTGGTCGACTACATCGAGATGATGCGCCGCGCCGGTGACATCCCGAACGTGTCGGCGGTACTGGTCGCAAAAACGTCTTTCTATCGCGTGCCGCAGGTTGTCGAACGCATCTTGCCGTTCTGCATCCTGATCGGCGCGATGTCGTGTTATCTCAACCTGTCGCGGCGGCTTGAACTCGTCGTAGCCCGCTCAGCCGGCCTGTCTGCCTGGCAGTTCGTGGCGCCGGCACTGTTGGTGGCTTTCGTGCTCGGATTGGCGGCCACCGCCATCTACAATCCTGTCTCGGCGATTCTCCAGGAGCGCTCGAAGCGATTTGAGGCCGAGCTGTTTGGGCACACCGCGTCGGCGCTCAGTCGAAGTGGTGGCACCTTCTGGGTCGGTCAGCGGACCGACGAGGGCCAGGCGATCATCAACGCCGTCAGCAGCCGGGACCAGGGAATCAATCTCAACGGCGTATCCGTCTTCACTTTCGACACTGAAGGCCGTTTCAAGCAGCGTATTGAAGCCCGGGCGGCTGTTTTGGAGCCTGGTGTCTGGGTCCTGCGCGATGCCCGAGTTTATGCGCTGGCCGTACTGCCGGTGAAGCAATCGGAATTCCTTCTCAAGACCAGCTTGACCCCCGAGCAAGTACGCGAAAGCTTTGCAACGCCAGAAACTGTCCCCTTCTGGGAACTTCCTCAGTATATCCAGATCGCAGAACACGCAGGTTTAGTCGCTGCAGGCTATAGATTGCAGTTTCAAAAGCTTCTGGCGCGCCCATTCTTGTTGGCAGCGATGGTTCTGCTTGCAGCTGCTGTAAGTCTACGGTTCTTCCGCTTTGGCGGTGTCCAAAAGATGGTTTTAAGTGGCGTCGCAGCGGGGTTTCTGCTTTATGTACTATCGAAAGTGACTGAGGATCTGAGCAAAGCCGAGCTGATGCACCCAGTGGCAGCGGCTTGGTTGCCTGTGCTTGCCGGGGGCGTAACGGGGTTTATTGCGTTGCTGTACCAGGAGGATGGGTGATGGCGGGGCTGCTTAGCACTCGCCCATCAGCGCCATGGCTGCATTGCCGTGTCGTCGCCGCAGCTGCCGCTGTCCTCGGACTGCTGGCCTGCGGCGCGTTGCTCGCGCCTGACTCCGCGCCAGCGCAGGAATTGCAATTTCCCAAGCGTCCGCCGCCGGCCAAAAAGTCCAAGGTTGCCTTGGAGCGCGAGAAGTCTGGGCAGAAGCAGATGCTCGTTCAGGCGACCGAGATCAATTACGACTACGCCAACAATCGCGTTGCCGCTGTTGGCAACGTTCAGATCTATTACGGCGACTCGACCCTCGAGGCCGACCGTGTCGTCTACGATCAGAAGACCAAACGCCTTCACGCTGAAGGGAACGTCCGGCTGACTGAGCAGGACGGCAAGGTCACGTATGGCGAAGTCATCGACCTCTCGGATGATTACCGGGACGGTTTCGTTGACTCACTCCGTCTCGATGCCCCGGATCAAACGCGAATGGCCGCCACGCGCGCCGAACGCTCGAGCGGCAACTACACGGTGTTTCATAACGGCGTCTACACCGCTTGCGCCCCTTGCAAAGATGACCCGAAGAAACCACCGCTCTGGCAGGTGAAGGCCGCGCGGATCATTCACGACCAGGGCGAGAAGATGATCTACTTCGAGGACGCCCGGATCGAATTCTTCGGTCAACCGCTGCTTTACATGCCGTATTTTTCTGCGCCTGACCCAACCGTCAAGCGCAAAACCGGATTCCTCATGCCGTCGATTTCGACAAGCTCGGTCTACGGCGGCGCGATCGAGGTGCCCTACTACTGGGCACTTGCACCGGATTACGACGCAACCTTTGCGCCCATGATCACCACTAAGCAGGGGCCGTTGCTGCAAGGTGAATTTCGTCAGCGGCTCATAAATGGCGCCTATTCAATCCGCGCCGCTGGAATTTATCAGCTGGACAAAGATTATTTTATCCGCAGCGACGGCACGACCACACCCGGCTATCGCGATTGGCGCGGTAGCTTGGAAAGCACAGGCTTGTTCGCCCTTAACGATAAGTGGGTATGGGGCTGGGATGCGATCCTGCTCTCCGACCGCACGTTCCTGCAGGACTACAACCCGCGTCTCTCGCGATATTTCGCCAACTCAACTGAACCAGTTCTGAATGCGACAGGCCTTAACGACGCGGCCGTGTCGCAACTATTTTTAACCGGTAAAGGCAACCGCAGTTATTTCGACGTGCGAACCATTTACTATCTCGGATTTTCTGAGGCCGACACGCAAACGCAAATTCCGATCATTCACCCGGTGCTCGACTATAACTACGTCTTCGATCGGCCAATCCTTGGCGGTGAACTGGGTTACAAGATCAACTTTACAAGCCTGACACGTAACCAAGCTGATTTCGACCCGGTTACGCAGAGCGCTCTAAACGACGGCACGTGTACACAAACAGCCAATCCGGCGATTAAGACAACGGCAAGCTGCCTGCTGCGCGGCGTACCTGGCACTTACAGTCGCTTCTCCGCGGAATCTACGTGGCGCCGCAGCATTACCGACCAGTTCGGCCAAGTGTTTACGCCATTTGCTACGGTACGCGTTGATGCCGGCGCCATGCAAATCAGCAACGAGCCCGGCGTCTCCAATTTTATCGCAACCGGCGATACAAATCTCGTACGAGCCATGCCGACGATCGGCCTTGAGTATCGCTATCCGTTCATCAACGTGCAGTCGTGGGGGACACAGACCCTAGAACCGATCGCTCAAGTTATCGTCCGGCCCAACGAACAGCAGATCGGACGCTGGCCCACCGAAGATGCGCAAAGCTTGGTTTTTGACGACAGCAACCTGTTCCGTGTCGATAAATTTTCGGGCTGGGATCGCGTCGAAGGCGGCGGGCGCGCCAATTACGGGATGCAATACACCGCCCAGTTTAACCAAGGCGGATTTGTCAACGCACTGTTTGGCCAGTCGTACAATATGTTTGGCCAGAACTCCTTTGCACTCGGCGGGACAACCAACACCGGTCTCGACAGCGGCCTCGACACGACTAGGTCCGACTACGTTGCGCGATTGTCGTATCAGCCGAACAACATTTACATGTTCACCTCGCGGTTCCGCTTTGACAACGATACGTTCACGCCGCAACGAATTGAACTCGAAGCTCGCGCCAACTTCGATCGTTGGAGCGGTAGCGTGCTTTACGGCGACTATGCCGCCCAGCCCGCCCTTGGCATCTTCGAGCGGCAACAGGGCGTCTTGGGAACTGGTCAGATCAAGCTCGACGCGAATTGGGTTCTGTTGGGCGCGGCACGCTACGACATCAATGCTGGAAAATTCGACCAGACGCGACTTGGGCTAGGCTATGTCGACGATTGCGTGATCCTTGGCCTGAACTACGTTACAAATTACACTTACAGCGGAAATGTTCAGGCGAACCACACGGTCATGCTGCAGCTGAACCTGCGCACACTGGGTGGCACGTCGGTGAGCCAGGGAGTTGGCCGACCGGCGTCAAACTAACGACGCGCTTTTCGGAAACTGAAATTCGGAAGATGAAGCTACGATACAGAACATGGTTGGCAGTTGCCGTTGTCGCCCTGGGTTTCAGTGTGCCCGTTTCTTTGCATGCCCAAGTTGTCGTCATTGCGAACGGCTCGCCGATCACAGAGTACGATATCCAACAGCGAATGAAGCTGGAGGCTATCTCGCAGAAAACTCCGAACCGTCAGCAGGTCATCACCGATCTGATCGATGATCGGTTGAAAATTGCTCGCGCAAAAGTCTACGGCCTCGAAATTGGCGAGTCAGAAATCAACGGCGCATTCGAGAACATGGCCTCGCGGCAGCACATCACGATCGCGCAATTTTCGCAGGTTCTGGAGCGCGCTGGCATTTCGCCAAATACCGTAAAGGCGCGCATCCGTGCCGAAATGACATGGCAACAACTAATTCGAGGTAAGTACAACGCCTCCCTTCAGATCGGAGAAAGTGACATCGCCAACGCTCTGAAGGATAAAAACGAAGGTGACGCTCCTGCTGTGGGTTATATCTATACGCTTTATCCGGTGATGGTTGTCGTAGCGCGAGGTTCAGGCGAATCGGTTATTTCCGCCAAACGCAGCGAAGCAGAGAGCCTGCGATCACGCTTCGTCTCATGCACAGAGGGTCTAGCAATGGCGCGTGGATTGCGCGACGTAGCGGTGCGCGACCCGATCACCAGGAATTCTGCCGATCTGAACCCGCAGTTGCGGGACTTGCTCGGAAACATTCAAGTTGGTCGTCTCACCCCGCCCGAAGTTACGGCGCAGGGCCTTCAGATGTTCGCAGTTTGCAACAAGAAAGAAAGCACTACGGAATCGCCGCAGAAGCGCGAGATGCGTGAGCAGCTCTTCGTTAAACGTTTCGAATCTGAATCAAAAAAGTACCTGGATGAGATCCGCAAATCGGCGATGATTGAATACAAGAATAAATAAATGAGCGATTCAACCGCCCTTCCGCTCGCTTTGACGCTAGGTGAGCCCGCCGGTATAGGGCCAGACCTAACAATCCAGTTGTGGCATCGTCGGGTTGAGCTTCGACTGCCGGCTTTCTACCTCATCGCAGATCCAGAATTCATCAAACGTCGCGCTCGCCTACTTGGGTTGGAGGTCGCCGTAAGCGTTGCGAAGCCCGCACAAGCGGCGGACATGTTCGGACACGCGCTACCGATTTCGGCCTTGGATTCACCAGTAACGGCCACACCTGGCCGACCCGACGCCTCAAGCGCACCCTCTGCGATCGCTTCGATTCAGCGCGCGGTCGCTGACGTTCTGGCGGGACAGGCAGCTGCAATCGTGACCAACCCAGTGGCCAAGAACGTGCTTTACAGATCCGGTTTTGCAGAACCCGGCCATACCGAATTCTTGGCCAAGCTCGTCAAAGAATCGACAGGCAAAGCCGTTACCCCAGTCATGATGCTTTGGTCGCCTGAACTCGCGGTTGTCCCCGTAACCATCCACTTGCCGTTTAGGGATGTCGTGACCAAACTGACATCCGAACTTGTAGTGAAGACCGCGCGCATTGTTGCGCGGGACCTTGCGGCGCGTTTCGGCATTTCGCGGCCACGCATTGTTGTGGCAGGTCTTAACCCGCATGCTGGCGAACAAGGGGCGCTCGGTGAGGAGGACGGGAAAATCGTGGCACCGGCAGTGAAGCAATTGCAAGCTGAGGGCATTGACGCGATTGGGCCATTGCCGGCGGACACGCTTTTCCACGAGCGCGCACGTGCGAGCTACGATGTCGCGCTTTGCATGTACCACGACCAGGCGCTGATCCCGATAAAAACGCTGGCCTTCGATCACGCGGTGAACGTCACGCTGGGGCTGCCGTTCGTTCGAACCTCGCCAGATCACGGCACCGCATTTGATATTGCTGGTAAAGGTACCGCAAATCCTTCTAGCCTGCTGGCGGCGCTGACACTCGCTGCGCGCCTTTCGGCAACCGCGCCGGCCCTTGTACCAGCGAAATAGTCGTGGTCTCAGATGGCTCAGATTGATGACCTGCCGCCTCTGCGCGAGGTCATCCGCCGGCACAATCTCAAGCCGAAAAAATCTCTCGGCCAGAATTTTCTCTTCGACCTCAACCTGACCACGCGCATCGCACGAGCGGCAGAACCGCTCGAGAACATCACCGTGGTGGAGATCGGACCGGGGCCAGGTGGGCTTACGCGCGCACTGCTTGCGCTCGGTGCACGCCGTATCATCGCCATCGAGCGCGACGAGCGCGCAATCGCCGCACTCGAAGAGATTGCCGAGCACTACCCAGGACGCCTCGAGATCGTCGCAGGCGATGCCTTGAAACTTGATGCCAGTGAACAGCTCGGGCCCGAGCGCGCCCGCGTGGTCGCAAATCTTCCGTATAACATCGCAACCGCCCTCCTCGTGCGATGGCTTACTGTTGAACCCTGGCCGCCCTGGTACGACTCGATGCTTTTGATGTTTCAGCGTGAGGTCGCTGAGCGCATTGTCGCGGCGCCGGGACGGAAAAGCTATGGCCGCCTGTCGGTATTGGCTGGCTGGCGCACCGATGCAAAAATTCTGTTCGATGTGGCCAGATCAGCATTTGTCCCGCCACCCAAGGTGACGTCTACGATCGTGAGACTGACGCCACGTCAGGAACCACCCGCGTGTGATGCGACGGCATTGCAACGCATAACCGAGGCCGCCTTCGGGCAACGACGCAAAATGCTACGGCAGAGCTTGAGAACATTGGGCGTCGACACGGGCGCACTGCTTGCCGAAGCGAACATCGAGCCTACGGCGCGAGCCGAGGAGATTCCGGTCGAGGGTTTCGTGTCACTGGCGCGAATTTTCGCTGAACAATCGAAAGCTGGCGTGTGATACGGTCGTTGCTGATGCAACTGCACCGCCAATCCATGACTGCTTATGGCGCACCGCTTTGCGAAACCGTCATTGACGCGCCGCGACCGCAAGGATCTGAAGTCCTTGTCCGCATTGAGAGGTGTGGCGTTTGCCATTCCGACCTGCATATGCAGGACGGCTATTTTTTGCTTGGCGGCGACAAGAAACTGGATGTTCGTGCCGGCCGCACCCTGCCCTTTACGCTGGGACACGAGATTGCCGGCATCGTCGACAGCGTCGGCTCCGACGCGACAGTAAAGCCAGGTGCTAAAGTTGCGATCTACCCTTGGATTGGTTGCGGGCAATGCGCTTCATGCAAGGTCGGTGACGAAAACATTTGCTCGGCCCCGCGTCATCTCGGGATCACCGTCGACGGCGGCTTCGCCACCCACGTGCTGGTGCCGCATGAGCGCTATTTGATTGACCATGAGCCTTTGCCACCCGGTTTCGCCGGCGCATTGATGTGCTCGGGGCTCACAGCTTATGCCGCTCTCAAACGCCTGGCCGACCGGGTGACGCGAGCACCACCCCTGCTGGTGGGCCTTGGTGGCGTCGGTTTGATGGGTCTGGCTTTGGCTAACGCCATGTATGGCGTCGCGCCATTGGTTGCCGACGTCGATGCCAAGAAACGTGAGGCCGCTCTCGCCGCCGGAGCAGCCGCGGCATTTGACCCTTCTGATGCAAACGCGCGAAAGGCGATTCTGAAAGCAAGCGGAGGAATATACGCTGCCTGCGATTTTGCTGGTTCGGAGAGCTCTTTGAATTTTGCCACCGGTGTACTCGCCAAGGGTGGGAAGGTCGTGGTCACCGGACTGATCGGGGGCGCCTACTCAACCGCAGTCGCTATGTTTCCGTTGAAAGCCATGACAATCGAAGGCACCACAACGGGAACCCTGGCCGAAGCGCGCGAACTGATTGATCTGGTGCGTGCGAAACAGATAGCCCCGCCACCAATTACAGAGCGCCAACTCAATCAGGCGTCACAAGCCCTCGATGATCTGCGCGCAGGCCGGGTCGTCGGGCGCGTCGTCCTCACCGCCTAGAGCTTGGCCTGAAGGCCACGCACAAAATCGGAAAGTCCGGATTGCCGCTCACGCTTAAGCCGTTCGGCGGCGAGAATGGCTGCAACGTTCGCAAAAGCCTGATCCAAGTCACGATTGATTACAACATAGTCGTACTCTGCCCAGTGGCTCATCTCGTCGGCGGCTTTAGCCATGCGGCGATGAATTGTCTCATAGTCGTCCTGGGCACGCGCGCGCAGGCGCCGCTCGAGCTCTGGAATGGAGGGGGGCAAAACGAACACGCTGACGAGATCGGCTCGGGCCCTTTCACGGAGCTGTTGCGTCCCTTGCCAGTCGATATCGAATAGAACGTCGCGGCCTGCTGCGAGCGCGTCCATTACAGGCTTTTTTGGTGTGCCGTAATAATTGTCAAAGACCTCAGCCCATTCCAGCAGGTCGTTATCGTCAACCAACGCGTCGAACTTCTTTCTGTCGATGAACAGGTAGTCGCGGCCATCTTTTTCGCCCGGACGCATTTTTCGCGTCGTGACGGACACTGAGAGCGCGACACTATCATCCTTATCGAGCAGTTTGCGGGAGAGCGTGGTCTTGCCCGCGCCTGATGGCGACGACAGCACGAGCATGAGCCCGCGCCTGGCGACAGCAAGGTCCTGTTGCCGCTGATGCCCCACGTAAAGTCACTCCAAGTTTTGTACCTGTTCGCGGAATTGCTCGACCACGCTTTTGAGCTCGAGACCTATATTGGTCAACTCAACGTCATTGGCCTTCGCGGTCAGTGTATTCGATTCGCGATGAAGCTCCTGCGCAAGAAAATCCAGCTTGCGACCGATCGCGCCGCCGCCGGCAAGAAGCCTTTTCGCCTGTTCGACATGCGAAGAAAGTCTGTCGAGCTCCTCGCGGATGTCGGCTTTTGCCGCAAGCAAAATTGCCTCCTGGTGCAGACGATCGGAATCAAACCGTTCCGAAGCTGACAGCAGGACCGAAACCTGTTCAGCCAACCGGGACCTGATGGCTTCCGGCTTGCGCCCAGGCGCGTTTTCCGCGCGATTGGCTAATTTGGCGATTTCATCAAGTCGCGTGGTCAGGAGCTGGCCAAGAGTTGCACCTTCCGCGCGACGCATATCGATCATCGCCGAGAGCGCCTGCTCAAAGGCCGCAATAATGGCTGCCTCCGCCGCGCGATGGTCTTCTTCACGCTCATCTTCCTCGGCAATTTCGATCACTCCCCTGAGTGATAGAATGCCGTCCAAGCTTGCTGGCGCAGCCTCGACTTTACCGGAAAGGCTTTTGAGCGTCGAAAGAATCGCACTCAGCACAGGTTCGTTGACCTTGGCTGTCGGCAGCACGCCTTTGCGATCGACAGTAAGATTGGCGTAAATGGTGCCGCGTGACAGTTTCTCCGCGGCGCGCGCGCGCGCCGGCACCTCGACGGCGTCCCATCCCGGAGGCAGACGGAAACGTAGATCAAGGCCTTTCGCGTTGACCGATTTGATTTCCCAATTCCACGCGTAGGAATCGGCGGTGCCTTGGCCGCGAGCAAATCCCGTCATGCTCGACAGAGCCATGGGCTGAAATCCGGTGTGCTGTTGCCTGCTCGAAAGCGCGGCGACCTTAGCCGTGAGAGGTAATCGCCACAAGCCTACTGCTTGGTCCCGCCCTGAGGTCCGGACGCTGGAGGGCTAATCGTGCCGTGCTCAATGCCACGTAGGCGCGCCACATTTTTTTGGTGCTCTGTATAATTTTCGGAAAAGATATGGCCGCCGGTACCGTCGGCAACGAAATAGAGTTCCTTCGTGCGAGCAGGATTAGCCGCCGCTTCAAGTGAAGCACGCCCCGGGTTTGCAATTGGTCCGGGCGGCAATCCATCGACGACGTAGGTATTGTAAGGTGTCGGTTGCTCGATCTCGCTCTTGAGAATCGGACGTCCAAGAGACCCTTTGCCGCCTGTCAGCCCGTAAATGATGGTTGGATCCGACTGCAGTCGCATTCTGCTCTTCAGGCGGTTCACGAAGACCGCGGCGACTCGGGTGCGTTCGTCTGGTCTCCCCGTTTCCTTCTCCACGATTGATGCAAGGGTGACCAGCTGCTCCGGCGTCTTGACCGGTAAATCCTGCATCCGACGTTCCCACACCTCCTGCAAGACGCGCCGATGAGCCTGCTGCATACGCTGAATGATCTGCTCACGCGTCATGCCCCTGGTGAACCTGTATGTCTCGGGAAGAAGCGTGCCTTCGCGCGGAATTTCTTTGATCTGGCCGGCCAGCCCGTCGTTCTCCAGCAGGCGCGCGACAATCTGTTCGGAGGTTAGCCCCTCCGGCACGGTCACGGCATGCTGGATGACCTTGCCTTCGGTGATCGTATCCACAACGTCGGCGACGCTGGAATTCTTGGTGAACTGATACTCGCCATACTTGAGCTCGCCACGCGCTTTAAGCGCGATGACACCGCCCATGAAGACGTACGGCTGATCAATGACACCTTCGCGCTGCAAAAGGTCAGCAATGTCTCGAATTCCGAGCCCTCGTGGGATATTCACCATCTTGTCCTCAGCGAGAGGGCCCGGTGCTTCAAACCTCTGTCTTCCGATGAAGAGGACTGCGGCCGCCGCGATTGATAAGACAATGAGGAGCGTGAAGATCGCGTTCCCGACTACCACCACCGGATGGCGCGCTCGCTTCGAATGCCGGCTCGGCAACGGCACCCTTTCCGGCTCAAGGGCCGCTCGCGGACTGCGTGGCAAAGGGGGTTTCGCCGATGAAGAGGCGCCATCCGCGGGTCGATTCGAATTCACGTGGCGCGCTCCCGAATCAATACTAACGCCCCTTCATCGCGACATTCACCGCCGTGGCGGAGAAAGGCACCAGCGCCGCGCACGTTAGAAGAAATTATGGCGAAAGCTTGGGACGTCCGCCGGTGGAAGCTCCTAGGCGGCGTAACGACGGAAAATAAGTGATGCGTTTGTACCCCCGAATCCGAACGAATTCGACAATGCGGTGTCAACATCACGTTTGCGTGCCTGGTGGGCAACTAGGTCGATTGGCGTATCTACCGACGGATTATCGAGATTGATCGTGGGCGGCGCAACCTGATCGCGAATCGCAAGAATGGAAAATATAGCCTCTACTGCACCGGCCGCCCCCAACAAATGGCCAATGCAGGACTTTGTGGACGACATCGACATCCGGCCTGCGGCGTTGCCAACCAGTTTCTGTACTGCACCGAGTTCGATCTCGTCCCCAAGCGGCGTGGAAGTGCCGTGCGCATTGATATAGTCAATATCGCCACTTGAAATACCGGCCCGACGAATTGCAGCGTTCATGCAACGCAACGCGCCATCACCATCCGGAGCAGGAGCCGTGATGTGATAGGCATCGCCTGACAGGCCATAGCCAATGAGTTCAGCGTAGATTTTGGCGCCGCGCGCCTTCGCGTGGTCGAGCGCCTCCAACACGAGAACACCAGCGCCCTCTCCCATCACGAAACCGTCGCGGTCTTTGTCGTAAGGGCGCGATGCTCGAGTTGGATCGTCGTTGAAGTTCGTTGACAGGGCGCGCAACGCTGAAAATCCTGCCAACGATATGCGGTTGACGGGAGACTCCGCCCCGCCCGCAACCATGACATCAGCGTCGCCCAGCGCGACCAATCGACCGGCGTCACCGATCGCGTGCGCTCCGGTCGAGCAGGCAGTGACCACAGCGTGGTTGGGTCCTTTTAGGCCAAAAGCGATCGACACAAAGCCCGAGGCCAAATTGATGATACGGCCCGGAATAAAGAATGGCGATACTCGACGCGGGCCTCTCTCATGGAGGGCAATGGCCGTCTCGGCAATCCCTTCAATGCCACCAATCCCAGAACCGATTAGCACTCCCGTGGTAGTTTGCTCATCATAGGTCTTCGGATGCCAGCCGGCGTCGTCGAGCGCTTGACGAGCGGCGCACATTGCAAAAACGATAAACTCATCAACCTTGCGCTGTTCCTTTGGCTCCATCCACTGATCGGGATTGTAAGTCGCATTTGCTCCATCGCCCCGGGGAACAACGCATGCAATCTTGCAAGCGATATCCGAGACATCGAAGCTGTCGATTTTCTTGGCGCTGCTCTCGCCTTTGAGCAGGCGTGTCCAGGTCGGTTCAACGCCACAACCGAGCGGCGTAAGCATTCCCATTCCTGTGACGACAACACGTCTCATAAGAGGCTCCGAGCGAAATCAGTTGCGCCGCTGCATTGCGCACAGCCAAAAAGCCAATGACGAGCGAAGCAATTGAGCAGCGGCGGGGCGCGCGCTCAGCTTTTGGCGTTCTTTTCGAGGAATTTGACTGCGTCGCCGACAGTCAAGATGGTCTCGGCGGCATCATCCGGAATCTCGCAGCCGAATTCCTCTTCGAAGGCCATCACGAGCTCAACGGTGTCGAGGCTGTCGGCGCCAAGATCGTCGATAAAACTCGCTTGATCGGTCACCTTTTCAGGCTCTACGCCCAGGTGCTCCACGACGATCTTCTTCACCCGCTCGCCAATGTCACTCATCGTTCCAACCTCGTGCTTTTTAGATTGGGCTGCGGTCCGAAGTCAGATCGCAACCATCGCAGTATGGCCTCGTCGTGCTTGACGGTGATGAGACAACCCCAATTGCGGAATACGCTTGTGACTTCCGCGACTAGCCGCCCCAACCCGGACCGAAGTTCGGTTACCACACTTCAAATACGTTGACTAGCGCGTGAAGGCGAGCCGAGCAAGCCCCGGAAGGGCAGCTTTTAGACCACTTCTTCCATGTGACCCGTCGTAAAAATCCGGCACGCCCCGCCTCCGGATTCGTCGCTATATCATGGCCATCCCGCCATTGACGTGGATGGTCTGGCCATTCACATAAGCAGCCTCGTTCGAAGCCAGAAAGACGGCAGCGGCGGCGACGTCTTCCGGAGTTCCGAGCTTGGCCGATGGTATGCGCGCAAAGATTGCCTCGCGCTGTTTGTCGTTGAGCTTTTCTGTCATGGCTGACGCGATCAGGCCAGGTGCAATACAATTAGCGGTAATATTGCGCTTGGCGTATTCAGCGGCCACTGACTTCATCATCCCGACAATTCCCGCCTTCGAAGCGGTGTAATTTCCCTGTCCGGGATTGCCGGTAAATCCGACCACCGAAGTAATGGCGATGATGCGACCCCACCTGCGGCGCATCATGCGCGATACGGCAGCGCGAGTAAGACGGAATGTGGCGGTGAGGTTGACTTCGATAACCCGGTCCCAGTCCTCATCGCGCAACTGCACGAAAAGATTGTCGCGATTAACCCCGGCATTCGCCACGAGGATGTCGAGTTTCTCCATTTTTGCTTCAGCGTCAGGTACCAAAGCTTCAACGGCATCTTTTTCAGCGAGATCACAAGGCAAAATATGCACGCGATCACGCAGCGAGGCGGCGATGGCCTCGAGCGCATCTTTGCGCGTCCCGGATACGGCGATAGTCGCGCCTTGGGCGTGCAAAGCTCTTGCGATGGCCCCGCCGATTGCCCCACTTGCGCCGGTGACGAGCGCGGTCTTGCCGGTCAAATCAAACATTATGCATTCCTCCCGGCCTTGAACGCGGCAACATCTTCCGGACTGCCAACTGCAGACACTGTGGCGTTGCCAGCCAGCCGCTTGATCAATCCGCTAAGCACCTTTCCGGCGCCGACCTCGTAGAAGTTTGTCACGCCGGCATCCGCCATGTAGAGAACTGACTCACGCCAACGCACCGTACCGGTCACCTGTTGCACCAAACCACGCACGATTTCATCGGGTGTGCGTATAGCCTTCGCCAACACGTTGGCAACCAACGGCACGGTCGGCGGTTTCACCGAAACCTTCGCAAGTGCTTCGGCCATAACATCCGCAGCGGGTTGCATCAGTGAACAATGGAAGGGCGCGGATACGGGTAGAAGCATCGCGCGCTTGGCGCCCTTCGCTTTGGCAATCTCTACCGCGCGCTCTACCGCGGCCTTGCTTCCAGAAACGACCACCTGACCTGCCCCGTTGTCGTTCGCCGCTTGACACACTTCGCCCTGGGCGGCTTCCGCCGCAACGGCTGACGCGACATCAAATTCCAAGCCGATCAGCGCCGCCATGGCGCCTTGGCCAACCGGAACGGCTTTCTGCATGGCCTGTCCGCGTGTGCGCAACAACCGTGCGGCATCAGCGACCGCAAAGGCGTTGGCAGCCGCCAAGGCGGAATATTCGCCAAGCGAGTGCCCCGCTACAAACTGCGCGTCGCGCTGCAAATTCAAGCCAGCTTCGGTTTCCATGACCCGCAAAGTCGCGAGTGAAACGGCCATCAACGCCGGCTGTGCGTTTTCGGTGAGCGTGAGCGTATCTGAGGGTCCCTCGAAGATGATGCTGCTGAGCTTGCTGCCGAGAGCAGTATCAACTTCATCGAAAATCAGTCGCGCGGCAGCAAAGTTTGCTGCGAGCGACCTGCCCATCCCGACGGCCTGACTGCCCTGACCAGGAAACACGAAAGCGACCGCCATGATTTTGCTCACTGTATTCTTCGTGCATACGCAGAAATTGGGCCGAAAGACACCTCGATGCCGGGTTCTGTCAAGTTGTGGCGCACCTGGTAACCTTGCGACAAACTCTTTTCGTTAGGATTTTTGCAAATTTTTCAAAGGCCAAGGCCATGAATGAGCTGGTTACCGAGCGCGAACTTGCGCAAGCGCGCAACGATCCGGCCTTTCGGCAGCAGTTCCTGGCGAGAAACCTTGGCCGGTTGTTGGAAGCGCTCAAAATAACGCGCCTTGCAAAGAGCCAAGATCCCAAGACCGAGCGTCAGATCAAGGAAGGCGCGGACCTCGCCGTAAAACTGGCTGACCGACTACAGAGCGGCGATCACGGGAATTAGACCAACTGCCAAATCATACCTGAATTTTGGCACCCGCTGAGTACGCTGTTTTACCTTGCCTTTTTGTGGAAACCCCCTATAAACCGCCCGCTCCATCGATCCTGGTTGGGAGCTGAACGGACGGCCGGCTTCGTTTGAAACCGGTAGGACTGTTGGTCCGGCGTCCCGTGCTTCCGCCTTCAGAGCATTCGAGCCTTTCCCGAAGGGCTCGAGGGGCTTGGCGCCGGGATCGAGGATTGGGACTTAACAAGGGAAAGGCATTTCATGCCGTTGTACGAACACGTCTACCTTGCGCGCCAGGACCTGAGCGCGCAGCAGGTTGAGGAATTGACCACGCAGCTGTCCGGGGTAATCGGACAGATGGGTGGCAAGATCACAAAGAACGAGTATTGGGGCTTGAAGTCCCTCACCTACCGCATTCGCAAGAACCGCAAAGCGCACATGACGTTGCTTAACGTCGATGCTCCGCCCGCGGCACTTAACGAGATCGAGCGACAGGAACGTCTCAACGAAGATGTGCTGCGCTATCTCACGATCCGCGTCGAGGCGCACGAAGATGGTCCGTCGGCGATGATGCGCAAATCTGATCGCGACCGCGATGAGCGGGGGGGGAGGCGCAGGGGTGGCGAGGACGGCGACGGCGTCGACGGCGGCGGCGACCGTGGCGGCGGCGTCAGCAGCAGCACCGGCGGCGGGGAGGAATAGACCATGGCATTCTCAGCACAAGGCGGCGCACGCCGTCCTTTCTTTCGCCGGCGCAAGACCTGCCCCTTCTCGGGCGCCAACGCCCCGAAGATCGACTTCAAGGACGTGAAGCTCCTGCAGCGTTACGTCTCCGAGCGCGGCAAAATCGTACCGAGCCGCATCACCGCCGTTTCGGCGAAAAAGCAGCGCGAACTCGCGCAGGCGATCAAGCGCTCGCGCTTCCTCGGCCTGCTGCCTTACGTGATCCAGTAACGCGACCTTTGCGGCCGCACCGTGCGGCCGCGTGCTAGAGTAAAACGATAACGAGGCGCCCGGGGTCATTCCGGACGCCGATGGTTGGGGCGGAGCACATGCCGCCTCTAACCGCTCGAGAGGAGCGGGACAGCTCGTGATGATGAACCTCGTACTCATCGGTATCGGTGCCGGCGCCGCGGCCGCTTTGCTGTTCGCCTCGGTGATCTCGGGCGCGCTCCTGTCGATTCCGCTGTTCTATCTCGCGCCCTTGCCGATCATGATCGCCGGCCTCGGCTGGAGCCACTGGGCGGCCTTGATCGCCGCCGGCATCGGCTCGATCAGCCTCGGGCTCGCGCTCGGCACCGTTTTCTTCTTCGGCTTTCTCGCCGACGCCGGCATCCCGGCCTGGTGGCTCGGCTATCTCGCAATGCTCGCCCGCCCTCTCGCCGCATCCGGCAACGGACACGAACAGCCGCCGCTCGAATGGTACCCGTCCGGCCGCATCGTCATGTGGGCCGCGATCCTCGCCGCGATGGTCGTGATCGTCGCCATTCCGAATTTCGGCACCGACGCGCAAACTTTCGTCACCGGCCTGCACGACGCCCTCACCCGCATGTTGCGCGCGCAGATGAATGCGCCGGACGGCCCGCTGCAACTGCCAGGCGGCAGCGACCCCGAACGCTTCATCAATTTCATGGTCGCGGTCATGCCGCCGACCGCGGCGATCCTCGCCATGCTCACCTCGCTGCTCAATCTGTGGCTCGCCGGCCGCGTGGTAAAATTTTCCGGTCGCCTGACGCGCCCGTGGCCCGACCTCACGGCCATGCGCGCCCCGCCTTTGCTGGCGATCGCGCTCGCACTCGCGATCGCGCTGAGTTTCGTCGACGGGCTCCTCGGGATTATCGCACAGGTGGTCTGCGCCAGCCTGTTGATGGCCTATGCCGTACTCGGCTTCTCCGTGCTGCATGCGGTCACCCGCGGATGGAACGGCCGCCCCTTCGTGCTCGCCGGAACTTATCTCGCGATGCTTCTGGTCACTTGGCTGATCCTGGCGGTTTGCCTGCTTGGCCTCATCGACACCGTGATCGACGTGCGCGCGCTCGTCGCACGCAAGAACAGTCCACCAACGCCTTCATGAGTTTGAGACAACAACCAACCAAAGTTCAGATCGAGGAGTAACGACAATGGAAGTGATCCTGCTCGAGCGTATCGGCAAGCTCGGCCAAATGGGCGACGTCGTGCGCGTCAAGGACGGCTTTGCTCGCAACTTTTTGCTGCCGCGCGGCAAGGCCCTGCGGGCAACCGCCGACAACAAGAAGCGTTTCGACGAAATGAAGAGCGAGCTTCAGGCCCGCAATCTCGAAATGAAAGGCGAAGCCGGACAACTTGCCGGCAAGCTCGACGGCAAGAGCTATGTCGTCCTGCGTCAGGCGAGCGAGTCAGGCCAGTTGTTCGGCTCGGTCTCCACGCGTGACATCGCCGCCATCCTCAAGGAGCACGGCGCGGACGTCGGCCGCTCGCAGATCGTGCTCAACGCGCCGATCAAGACGATCGGCCAGTACAAGGTGCCGCTCGCGCTGCACCCGGAAGTCGAAGTGGCGATAACGGTCACCGTCGCGCGCAGCGCCGACGAGGCCGAACGGATTGCGCGCGGCGAAGACGTGACCGTGGCACGCACCGAAGCCGAAGAAGAAGCCGCCGCTGCTGCCGCAGCTGCCGAGGCGATGTTCGAGCCGGGAACAAAGACCGAGGAGGAATCCGCCCCCGCTGACGAAGCGAAAGCGGATGCTGACGAGGCACCGGCCAAGGCTGCCAAAGGCAAGAGAAAGAAGAAGACGGAAGACGCCTGAGCGAGGCGTCGACGCCGCTCTGACTACTCTCCCGCGCCGTCGGCTGGCTTGGCGTCGCCGGCCGCGGGCGAGTTCGGCCTTGGTTCGACCGCGCGGCGCTCCGGCGCCATGATATCGGGGGGCCGCCCGTCGGTCGGCTTGGCGTCGCCACCCGCGGTTGGCTTCCTTTCGGCGCCCTTGTCAGTACCTTTGTCAGTACCCTGGGCCTCCGCCGGCTTCGGAGCCGCCTTTTTCTGTTCGTTTGATTTTGGCTGATCGCCTTTGGCGGCGCGCTTGGCGCGCGATCCGGGTCCGCTGTCCTGCGCCCGCAGATAGTTCGCAAGCGCCGCGGCCGACTCCTTGCTCGACGTATAGTGCTCGCGCAGGAAGCCTTCGACCCCGAAAAGCCCACCCGCGGACCTGGCGAGGCCTTGCGGCGACTTGTGACAGACGGCGCAATCGGAGGCGAAAGTCTGCGCCGGGCTCTTGTTCCGACCCAGGGTTTCCTGCGCCGCGGCGCTGCTCACCAGCCACGCCGCCGAAACGCCGGCCGCCACCCAGGCGACGCTCCGGCACAACCTTTTTCGCTCCATTCGATGTCCTGCTTACTAACCGCTGCCCACTCGCCGCCCCCGAGCGAACGGCCTTGATAGCTTATTATTTTGCAATTGTGACCAGCGTCGGGACGATAGCGGGTTTGCGCGGGCAGGATTGCTGACCCCCGGCAACTTTGATTAAATACCTAGGTCCGAACGTTTGTGCGTCCGCGGCGTGGTGTATCCGAATTTTTTGTCGGCGGCGGGGCGTCGATTTGATGTTGGAGGCGGCCGATGGATCGGTTGCTTCAAGGTGTGTTCGGTGCGTTTATCCGGCGGGGCACGTTCAAGCTCACGACCTCGCGTGGAAGAACCTTTGTCTTCGGTGACGGCACAGGCGTCCCGGTTGCGGTGCGCCTCACGTCACGGCGCGCCGAGCTAGGTCTGCTGCGCGATCCTGAGCTAAAATTCGGCGAAGCCTATATGGATGGTACCCTGGTGGTTGAGCAGGGTACGATTGCTGACGTGCTCGCAGTCTTGCTTGCGCAAGGTGTGGAAGCGCCAAAATGGGGGCGCCCGCAATGGCTGCTGCGCTATACCCGCCGCCGCTTCGCCCAGTTCAATCCGCGCAAGCGCGCACGCCGGAACGTCGCACATCACTACGACCTCGACGGCCGTCTCTACTCGCTCTTCCTGGATGCGGACCGGCAGTACAGCTGCGCCTATTTCGAAACGTCTGACAGCTCGCTCGATGACGCGCAGCTCGCCAAGAAGCGGCATATCGCCGCGAAGCTGAGACTGGATCATGATCAGACCGTGCTCGACATCGGCTGCGGCTGGGGCGGTCTGGGTCTCTATCTCGCCGAGCTAGGCGGCGCCAATGTCACTGGCGTGACGCTGTCCAGCGAGCAGCACGCCATTGCCAATGAGCGGGCGGCGGAGAAGAACTTGAGTCAGCGCGCGCGCTTTTTGTTGAAAGACTATCGCGATGTGCAGCAGAAGTTCGACCGGATCGTTTCGGTCGGCATGTTCGAGCATGTCGGCATCAGCCACTACGATACGTTTTTCAAAAAATGTGCCGAGCTGCTGAGCAACAATGGCATTATGCTGCTGCATTCGATTGGCCGCTCCGAGGGGCCGAACGTCACCAATCCCTGGATCGCAAAATATATCTTTCCGGGCGGC
>Ga0070666_10000808_pt1 | contig 19025 bp, 13 predicted proteins | sample KBSS23metaG_FD_64677 | JGI IMG/M metagenome (GOLD analysis project Ga0070666, IMG submission 64677) | Switchgrass rhizosphere microbial communities from Kellogg Biological Station, Michigan, USA - KBS S2-3 metaG | ecosystem: Host-associated > Plants > Roots > Rhizosphere > Soil ... | reverse complement strand
CGAATGAAGGATCCGCCGCGAAGCGGCGTGGCGCGCAAGCGCCGGGCGCGTCGTATCCAGCGCGTAGCGCGCCGATCGCCGAGCACGCCAGTGCGACGGCCATCGCCGCGCGCCTTGGCGCGCGAGTAACCAAGGCGAGGAGGTCTGCGATGTGGGAGGCCGAGCGGTTCCAGCACAGCGCGCCGCTCGGCCGACGGCGCGTATGGCCGCGCCAGCCGATTACTTGGGTTCGAGGGCGGTTTCCGAGGAAGGACTCCCCTGCAGCCCCGCCAGCGCGCTCCGCGCGACCTTGATTTTCACCTGTTCCGAGACCTGGAGGATCACGGTGTTCGTGCTCTCGTCGAGCGCGGCGATGCGGCCATAGATGCCGCCCGTCGTGATCACGGCGTCGCCCTTCTTCAGCTGCGAGAGCATCTGCTGGGTCTTCTTCTGGCGCTTGCGCATCGGCGCGATCAGGATGAAGTAGAAGATCCCGAAGATCAGGATCATCGGGAGGAACGAGACGAGCGCGTTCGGAGGCGTCTGGGCCGGGGCGGCCGCGAGGATGAATAGGTTGTTCACGCGGCGGATCATGGCGAAACGCGGGGCGAGAGTCAACGACGATTCCCTTTGATTTTTCGTGCGCTCGGGCGCACACTGCGCCCATGGAATCGGCGGATCCCGCCGTTCACCCCAGACCGACGGGACGCCCCGAAGCCTGGCATCGCCTCGGCGCGGGCGGCTTCCTGCGCGATGTCGTGCTGGGGTCCTCCGACGGCCTGGTCGCCGTGCTCGCGTTCGTGGCCGGCGTTTCAGCCACCCTCGGCGCGCGGCGGACGATCCTTCTGGCAGGGCTCGCGGAGATGTTCGCCGGATCGGCCTCGATGGGGCTCGGCGCCTTCCTCGGCTCGAAGTCGGAGCGGGAGTTCTACCAGCGGGAGCTCGCGCGAGAGAAGGCCGAGATCGTCGAGATGCCGGACGAAGAGCGGGAGGAGATCCGGCAGATCTACCAGAAGAAGGGCTTCTCGGGGGGCGAGCTCGAGATGGTCGTGGACCGGATCACGGAGAACAAGGATCGCTGGCTCCGGGTCATGATGCACGAGGAGCTCGGTTTCGCGCAGCGGACGCAGACCTCGCCGATCCGGAGCGGGATCGCCATGGCGGTCGCCTACATCGTGGGAGCGGCCGTTCCGATCCTCCCCTACGTCTTCCTCGAAGGCCCCGCGGCGTTCGGCCTCTCGATCGCCGTCACTCTCGGCGTGTTGTTTGCCGTGGGTGCCGTCAAGGCGCAGCTGACACAGCGCGCCTGGTGGCGAGCCGGCCTCGAGATGTCGGTCGCCGGCGGTCTCGGGACGCTCGTCTGTTACCTGATCGCGAAGGGAATCGCCCGCCTGTGAAAGCGGTTGTGAAGATCGTGAAGAGAGTCGAGTAAGGAGAGCATCCGATGGACGACATCTTCTCCGCCATCTGCCGGGAGGCGCTGGAGTCGAGGCAGCGCGACGTCTCGTCGTTCGCCGACGCCGGCATCCGCACGATCTCCGAGCGCTTCCAGCGCCGGATCCTGAAGTTGGACGACGGCTACTACATGCTCGGGCTCGGCCCCTACAACGCCGGTCTCGTGAAGCTCGACTTCGAGGAGCTCCTGCTCGGCCGCGAAGTCCCCGAGTTCATCGGCGTCGGAATGCCGGTCGGGGGATTCCGCGTCTCGGCGCCCGAGGCCTTCCTGAACGTCGAGGTCTCGCGCGTGCATGCCAAGATCAGCCGCCACGGAACGCACCAGGAGCCGACCTATTCCATCGTCGATCTGCGCTCCACCTGCGGCACCTACGTCAACGGTGAGGAGCTTCCGAAACCGGACATCGAGGGGGCCTCGGAGGACGACTGTTCGCGCGGATTGAAATCGGGCGATTTTTTCTCGCTGGGTCCGTCGGCGGTGAATCTTTTTCTCTTCTTCCAAAAAGGGTAGCGCAGGGGGAAAGGCGCGGGGATGCATCGAGCCGGGCGGGCGCGTGCGCCACGACCCGCGGCCTTAACGTACGCCCGGTACGCCGCGGCCGCGGGCTCGGGCGCCCGCATCCCGCCGGGCTCGCGCCTCCCCGCGCCCGGGAAGAATGTTCCCTCCCTGGGCTACAAGATCGACCCTTCCCATCGCAGCAGCAGTGCTGCGTGGAATCGCAGGGCAATTTCCGCAGCGTCAGCGGCGCGGCCCATGCGTGCGCTAAGCTTTCGTCCGCATGTGGCACCCCGGGACCCCGTGGCTCGAAATCCTCCTCCGCTGCGCGATCGTCTACGCCGCGGTCCTGATCGGGATCCGGCTGAGCGGCAAGCGCGAAATCGGCCAGATGGCCCCGTTCGACCTCGTGCTCGTGCTCCTGATCGCCAACGCCGTGCAGAACGCGATGGTGGGCAACGACAACTCCCTCACGGGCGGGCTCGTCGCCGCCGGGGCTCTCCTCCTCCTGAACTTCACGGTCGGCCGCGCCGCGCGCCGCTGGCTCGGCCTCGGAAGAGTCCTCAAAGGTCACGCGGCCGTGCTCGTCAACCGGGGCATCGTCCTCGAGGAGCACCTGAAACAGGAAGGCATCGCCCGCGACGAGCTGATGGGCGCGCTCCGCGAACACGGGGTGGGCTCGATCGACGACGTCCGGCTCGCGGTGCTCGAAGTCGACGGCTCGATCTCCGTTCTCAAGAACGACGACCTCACGCCCGCCAAGGGAAAGACCCATCGGCGCTTCCGTTATCTGAAGCACGACTGAATCCGAGGCGGGTTCTCCCGGCGTCGAGTCGAGCCGCTCAGCGAACGAGCGACGCGGGCTTCCCGATCCTCAGGATCCGTCCATCCCGTGTCATCGCGAGGCCGTTCATCCGAAGGATCAAGTCCAGAGCCTGATCCCAGGGAACGTCGGTCAACCGCACAGTCACCGAGCCCCGGACCCCGGGGTCGATCACGACGTTGGCTTTGGCGATCTTCGAAAACGAAAGGCAGACATCGACCAGGTCGACATCCTTCAGGTCCAGCGAAATCGGCTCGCCGGTCCAGCGCGGAGCGCTCCGGCCGATGACGATCACCGAGCCGGGAGGAGCGGGTTTCGCCGCGGGATGCGCGGACTTCCCGGCAGCGAGAAGAACGAAAAGAAGCGCCCGCATTCCGGAATCCTACGCTCCCCGCCCCTGGCCCGGCGCGCCCCGGAGCGTGAGCGATAGAATCGACGACGGAGGCTTCTTCTGATGGCGGAACGCACGGTTCGTTTCGAGGGACGCATCCTCTTCCTGACCGAGGACCCGGAGCTGATCCGCCGGCAGCTCGCCGGAGAAGATCTCGCGTGGGATCCGTCGATCCCGCTCCGCGACGACATCTCGACCGACGAGATCACGCCCGGCTGGACCTGCTACTACTTCGACGAGCGGCTCGGCGACTACCCGTACGTGGGGCTCACCTGCCGCGGCGAGAAACCGATCGGCAAGGGAGACGTGAAGTCCGGCGGATTCTCGGTCTGCGTGTCGGGAAAGCGGCGCGGAAAGGGCTCGTCGCGCGAGCAGTCCCCTTACGCCGAGCGCTGCGCGGGGATCCGGCTCGTGATCGCCGAGAACATCGAGCGGATTTACCGCCAGAACTGCCAGAATCTCGGCGTCCTCGCCTCCACCGACTTCGGGCTGATCGACCGCATCCGCCGCGGGGAGGAAATCCCGCTCGCCGAGTTCTCGAACGGGGCCGACGCGATCACGCGCGAGATCGTCGAGCGCGGCGGGCTCTTCCCCTATAACGTCGCCCGCCTCGCGGGGGAGGTCACCCCGCCGACGCCGTCGAGCGCTCCCGGCCCCATGACGCTCGCCGAGAAGATCCTCGCCCGGCACTTCGTCGCCGACGCCGCGAGCGGACGACTCGGCGTCCCCTCCGTGCGCCCGGGCGACGCGGGCTTCGTGCGGACCGACTTCCGCTTCTCGCACGAATACGTCACGCCCATGGCGGCGTCGTTCTTCGAGCAGAACCTCGGCGCCGAGGCGAAAGTCTCCGATCCGGCCTCCATCCTCTTCTTCCGCGACCATCTCACCTTCCTGAAGTACGTCATGCCTCCCGACCGCGTGGCGGCGGGCCTGCTGGACGCCGCCAACGAGCTCGCGACGCGGCAGGCGGACTTCGCCGCCCGACAGGGAATCCGCCTCCACGGGGAGGTCGAGAGCGGCGGCTCGGAGGGGATCTGCCACTCCGTGATGTACCAGAACTACGCGCTCCCCGGGCAGGTGATCGTCGGATCCGACTCGCACACGCCGCACAGCGGGGCGCTCGGCTGCGTGGCGTTCGGCATCGGCACGACCGACGTCTTCAACTCGTGGACGACGCGCGACGTCCGCGTCACGGTTCCGGAATCCGTCCGCATCGAGATCCGCGGCGAGAAGCCCCCCGGCGTCACCGCCAAGGACTTCATGCTCGCGATCCTCGCCCATCCCGACGTCAAGAACGGAAAAGCGATCGGGAAGATCCTCGAATACTCCGGCGATGCCGTGCGCGCCCTTTCGGTCGACGAGCGCGCCACGATGACCAACATGGCGGCCGAGGTCGGCGCATTCACGGGGATCGTCGCTCCGGACGAGAAGACCGTCGATTTCCTGGCGCTCCATCGCGGCATGCCGCGCGAAGAAGCGCTCCGGCTCTGCGACGGGCTCTTCTCCGATCCGGACGCCCGCTGGTCCGAAACCCTCGTTTTCGATGCGGCCGCGATCGCCCCCATGGTCGCGCTGCCGGGAGACCCGGGGCACGGCAAGCCCCTGCCGGAGATCGGCGAAGTGCCGATCGAGATCGCCTACGGCGGATCCTGCACGGCCGGAAAGCGTTCCGACATGGACATGTACGCCGCCGTGTGCGCCGACGCGGTCGCGAGCGGACGAACCGTTGCCGACGGCGTGACCTTCTGGATCCAGTTCGGATCGCAGGACGTCAAGCGCTACTGCGCCGAACGCGGCTATCTCGACCTCTTCGCCCGCGCGGGCGCGAAGACGATCGACCCCTCGTGCGGCGCGTGCATCAATGCCGGGCCCGGGGTGTCGACCCGCAAGGACCAGGTGACCGTTTCGGCGATCAATCGCAATTTCCCCGGCCGCTCGGGGCCGGGCGAGATGTATCTCGCTTCCCCCTACACGGTCGCCGCGTCGGCGTTCGAGGGGAAGATCGTCGAATGGAAACCGTAGAGAAGAAAAACTCGCCGGAACGGCTCGATCCCGCGTCGCCCCGGCTTCGACTCGCGGTCCCCGCCGTCCTCGCGATCGCCGCCGCGCTCTTCGCCCTGCGGCCCGGCGCTTCCGGGCGCGCCCTCGCCGCACCGGCACCCCCGTCGCCGCATCCTCCGCTCACCCGGCGCGTCGTCCTCGTCGTGCTCGACGCCTGGCGCCGCGCCGACGCGCTCGACGCCACCCGCATGCCGACCGTCGCCCGGCTCGCCCGGGGCGGTGTCCTGGGGCCGATGGAAACGGGGGTCCGCACGTTCACGAAGCCCTGCTTCGCCGAGATGCTCACGGGCGGGGGAAGCACGCTGCGCGACTCGCTCCTGAACCTCGCGCGCAATCCCGCGCCCGCGGAGTCGATCTTCGGGAGGGCGCGCGCGGGCGGCGCCGGCATGCGGCTGATCGACGCCACGAGCGACTTCGTCGACCTCTTCTCGCGGGAGATCCCGACGGATGCGATCGTCCGGGTCGATCCCGGCGCGCCGAGCCCCGATCCCGACGACGTCTTCAACGACCAGGGAATCGAATCCGCCGTCCTCGAAGCCCTCGCGCGGCCGTCCCTCCGGCTGGTCGCCGCGCATCTGCAATCGGTCGATCACGCGGGACATCTCTTCGGCGCGGCGGGCCCGCGGTACGCGGCCGCGGTGGCCTCGGCGGATCGCCGGGTCGGCCGGATCGCCGCGCGGATGGATCTCGCGAACGAGACCCTGGTGCTGGTGGGAGACCATGGGGCCGACCTCTCGGGACATCACGGCGGCCCCGAATCGGCGGCACGGGAAACGGCCTACCTCGCGGCGGGCTCGGGAATCCGCGCGCGGCCGGCCGGTCTTCTGCCGAGCACCGCGATCGCCGGGCTCGTGACGGGGCTTCTCGGCGATTGTCCCCCGTCCGCCGCGCCGCCGGGCGGCGCCGATGCCCTCCTCGCCCTGAACGACACCGCGCGAGTCCGCACGGCATCGATCTGTCCGTGCCGATCCGGAGCGCCGGCGCGATCGCGGCCCGGCCTCGCCGCCGCGGGCGCCGCGCTCGTGCTGGCGGGAATCGCGGGATCGTCGGCCCCACGGCCGCGGTGAGCGCGCTCCTCCTTCTGGTCCTCGGTTTCGCGCCGGACCGGGAGGACGCCGCGATCGGGCTCCTCGCTTTCTTCCTCCTCGGAACGGCATGGGCGCTTCGAAGGGTCTCCGGCCGGGGCACGCTCGTCGCGGCCATCGCCCCGATCGCCGCGATCGCGGCCACCCGCTGGATTCCCGGAGAGAGCTCCGCCGTCCGGTGGCTCGCCGGAGCGGCGGTCGTCGCGGTCGCCGCGGCTTCGTGGCAGGGCTCCGGCCAGGCCGCCACGCCGCGGTGGCTCATCGGAATTTCGGCGGCCGCCCTTCTCGCCGCGTTTTTCCACGCCGCGCTCCCGCCCGAGTCGCCGACCATTCCCTTTTCGCCGCCGCTCGCGTGCGGCCAGGCGGCCCTCGGCTTCGGCTGGCTCCTCCTCGCCGCGGGAGCGGCTCTGGAAGATCATCGCCTGCAGGTCTGCGGGTCGCTGGCCGCGGCCGCGGTGTATCTCCACGGCCTGCCGCTCGCGGCGCTCGCATTCGTGGAGCTGTCGATTCTTTTCCCGCCTCCGAACGGGGCCGAGCCCCGACGGACCGAGGCCGCGCGATCGGTCGCGGTCGCGATCTCTCTCCTCGCGGTCTTCAACGGCGGCTACGGCTTCTCGCGGATCGATCTCTCCCTGATGTCCCTCGGAGCGTCCGCCTCGAGCGCGATGTTCGTCCCCATCGCCGGCGTCATCGTCGCGAGCGCCTACGCCTGGACGCTCCTCGTGGCCCGTCGATTCGCCCTCGCCGGCGGCCGCCGCCTCTCCCGCGGCGCGATCGCCTACGGCTTTCTCGTGCTCGCGGGAACCGACCTGATTCGCCTGGCTCTGGCCCGCCCGGATTCCGTGAGCGCGGCCCGTTCCGAGGAACGTCTCGTGTTCGACCTCGCGTTCGCGCTCCTTTCGTGCGTGGTCGAGCTCCCGCTTTTCTCGGCGCGCCCGGCCCCGAATCGCGCGCCGACCCCGGCTGCCGTCGAGTCCTGACGCCGGAATATTCGCTCGACAGAAGGGTCTGAGCCCTTCGAGATTCCGAAATACACGATTTCAGTTCTCACGAACGACAAGGCGCGGCCAGACGCGAGCGAGACGGGATGCGGGCCGCCCGCCCCGTCCCGAGGCGTACTTCGGCAAATACGTCGCAGGGCGGGGCGGGCGATGACGGCGCGTGGGAGCGCCAGATCCCTCACCCCGTCCCTCTCCCGCGGGGAGAGGGAGCGTTGCGCCCGCCGGGATTTCCGAAATACACGATTTCAGTTCTGACGAACGACGAGGCGCAGCCAGACGTGCTGGAAGGCGGGTTCGGCGGGCCTGGCGGCGGCGATGGCGTACTCGGGGAGCTACGTCGAGCCGCCGCCAGGCCCGCCGGACCCGCATTGCCGTCGCACCACGGTGCTCGGCGATCGACGCGCTGGCGCATTCGCGCCGGCCGCTTCGCGGCCAATCCGTCGCCAGCGACGGATCGCGCTGGATATCCGGCACGTATGGTCCGCGCCCCCTTATCCGCGGATGTTGAGCTCTCGGATCAAGTACAGCAACGCCTGCCGCGTCAGCCCCAGCTCCCGCGCCGCGTGTGTCCGGTTCCCGGAACTGCGCGCGAGCGCCTCCGCGACCGTCTTCCGGCGAAATGCATCGACCCTTTCTCGATATGTTCCGCGCCCATCGGCGCCCGCCGACGGGTTGAGGTGGCGGAAGACGTCCCGGTCGAGCGTCGCGTCGACGTCGGCGAGCGCGACCGCTTCCATGATCGTGTTCTCCAGCTCCCGGACGTTTCCGGGCCAGGCATGCGCCCGGAGCGCCCCGGCGGCGGCGGCGGTCAGCTTCACTTCTCCCTTTCCGTATTCCGCCGCGCAGCGGGAGAGGAAGTGCCTTGCGAGCAGCGCCACGTCCGCTCCTCGCTCGCGCAGAGGCGGAACGTGGAGACTCGCGACTTTGATCCGGTAATAGAGGTCCTCCCGGAAAGCTCCCGATTCGACGGCGCGCTCGAGCGGCTTCGCGGTCGCCGACACCAGCCGCACGTCCACGGACCGGGTGCGATTCTCGCCGACCCTCTTGATCTCCCGCTCCTGGAGGACCCGGAGGAGCTTCGCCTGGAGCGCCGGCGAGAGATCGCCGATCTCGTCGAGGAAGAGCGTGCCTTCGTGCGCCGTCTCGAAGAGCCCCATCCGGTCGCGGTCGGCCCCCGTGAAAGCGCCCCTCGCGTGGCCGAAGAGCTCGTCCTCGAGAAGAGGCTCGGGGAACGCCGCGACGTTGATGGCGACGAACGCCCTGCCCGCGCGCGGGGAGAGCGCGTGGACGGCCCGGGCGATGCGTTCCTTTCCGGTCCCCGATTCGCCGCTGATGAAGACGGTCACGTTCTGGGGCGCGATGCGCGCGAGCCGGTCGCCGAGGAGCTCCATCGAGGCGTCCGAGGTGATGATCCCGCGGGCGCGCAGGACCGCGAGCCCGGACGCGTCTCCTTCCCCGGGACGCGTGACTTCCTCGCGCCCCCGGACCGTCTCGAAGAGCAGCGTCGCGAGATCCGGGTCGGGACCCGTCCCTTCGAGGAAGAGCGGCCGCCCTTCCCATCGGAGGGCGCGTCTCCAGACGGCCGTTTCGAACTCCGCCGACCGCCACGCGACGCCGCCTTCCGCGTCGACGACGCGCAGGGGCAGGGCGTCCCGGGCGATCTCGTCGCGAAGAGTCCGCGCCCGACGCAGATCGAGGACCGCGGAGCCCGAGAAGACGGCCGCCGCGAGCCCCTCCCGCCCGTTCCCGGCGAGAACCGCCCGCGCGCGGGCGACGAGCGGCGCATGCTCCGTTTCGAATCCGCCGCCGAAATACACGCGGGCCCGCGCGACTCTCTCCGCGGCCGCGATCGGCGACGTCCGGAACTCTTCTTCGATCGCGGCGATGTCGGGCGGCGCTCCCGACCGCCACCGCTCGAGATCGGAGAGCCGGGAGGCGGCGGACTCTCGCAGCCCGCCCATGTCCGGGCGAGCCGCGGCGCTCCGCGCGAAGAAGATCGCCGCTTCCGCGTCGCCCGAATAGAGGCGGGCGTCGGATTCGTCGATCTCGAGCTCCTGCCTTTCGATCGCCTCGCCGAGACGCTCACAGGCGGCCAGGGCCTCCTTCCGGGCGGCCGCCGACTCGCGGAAACGTCCCCGGCGAAGAGCGATCCGCGAACGGTACGCGAGCGCAAGCATCGCTCCCTTCCGATCCCCCTGCCGCTCGGCGTCGGATGCGAGACGGTCGATCACCCGTTCCGCCTCCTCGTCCCGGCCCGTCTCGAGAAGGAGGTGGACGAGGTTGCCGATCGCGTTTCGGAAGAGCGCGGCGTGCCCGGCCGCCCGCAGGCAGGAGGCCGCGCGGCGCAGGTGGGCTTCGCTTCCCGCCACGTCTCCCAGGTAGTACGCCTCGACCGAGAGGTCGATCAGCGCGGCGCCCTGTTCTTCGGCCTCTTCGGCGGCGGCGAGGGCTTCCGCGAACCGGACCGCCGCGGAACGGTGATCCCGGCGGTTCGAGAGCGCCGTCCCCTCGCCCAGGAGGAATCGGAACTGCGTCTGTCGGGAAGAGAGGCCGATCCTCCCCCGGTGCGCTTCGTAGATCGCGCTCTCGACGTCGGATTCGCCCCGCATCCCGTGATAGGCCGCTCGGGCGAGGACGACCTCGAGCCGCTCGCCGTCGGAGATCCGGGCGTCCTCCTCGCACCGGGCGAGCAGCGCGTCGGCGTGGTCGAACCGCCCCTCGTCCGTCGCGAGGCGCGCCATTTCGCGGCGGGCCGCCGAGACCTCGTCGGGCGCCGCCGAAGCGTCGTCCGCGACGGCGCCGAGCAGCCGGCGCGCCGCGGCGCCGTCTCCTTCCGCCGCCGAGGCCCGCCCCGCGCGCGCCCGCGCGGCCCTCCGCCAGGAGGGGGGACACGAAGGATCCTCCGCGATCGAATTCCACGCCGCTTTCGCCTCGTCGCCCAGCCCGAGCTCGGTCAATCGCTCCGCGTGGTAGTAGCGGACGGAGGCGGGCGCCTCGTCCCCGAGCGATGCCGCGGCCGCCTGCATCAAGCCGTCGAGAGGACGCGGCCGCCGCGCGCGCGGGGACTCGCCGAAGATCGCCGCCGCCGCCTCGCGCAGGAGGTCCGGGCGCCGCGCCTCCAGGGCGAGCAGGCTTCGCGCGAGAGGATCGGCGACGGCGTCGAGCCACGCCAGGGCGAAAGCACGCCGCTCTTCGCCGCTGAACGCCGCGAGGAGATCCGCCCGCGCCGACGCATCCGCGGGCCGCCATCGCGCCCTTCCCCCGTCCTCGACGAACCAGCTCCCTTCCGCGAGCTTCGCGGCCGTCCCCGAAAACGTGCTGCCCGCGCCGACCGCGTCCATCTCGTCCGGCCCCGGATGGCCCGGGTGCACCAGGAACATCCCCACGCCGCGGCGCTCCTCCCGCGAGAGCGCCGCGAGATCCCGCGCCGCTGCATCCGCGTCGGACTCGCGGATCGAGCCCGCGGGGGCGCCGCGCGCGAGGAACGACGCGTAGTCGGGCGACGAAACGAAGCGATGGACCGCGCCGCGAAGCCGCGCCGGGCGCCGGGATGCGATCGCTCCGAGTCCCTCGTAGAGCGAAACCGAGGCCGCGAGATCGGGCGCCGCGATCCAGACGGCACCGCGGAGCTCGTCGGGTCTCGCCGCCGCCCGGGCGGGCGTCCAGGCGTCGACCGCGATCCCGCGGCGGGAGGCGGTCTCCTCGACGAGGGCGCGGCTCGCGTCGTCCCACTCGTCCGGATCCACGCAGATCCAGTCCGTGTCCGTCTCCGCGCTCCGCTCGATCGCCCGCGAAGCGGAGGCGAAGTCGCGGCCGATCTCCGCGGCGGCGCGGGGGGCGAGCGAGGCGCGGAGGGCGTCGAAGGGAAGAAGCGAGCTCCTTCCGGGCCCGAAGATCCGGGGTCTTCCGCCCGCGAGCCGCCGGGCGGCGGCCGCGAGCGCCCCCCGATGCGCCCGCTCGAGCGCGTCGAATCCGTGCGGGCGGAAACCGAGGCACCGGCGCCGGATCGACGCGAAGGGCGGTTCCGTCAGGAACGGGAACGCCCGGAAAATCTCGACGAGAAAGGCGTCGGGACGCCTCGTCTCCGCGAACGGCTCCAGGTATCGATCGAGGAGCTTGCGCGCCGAGGAATCGAGGCGCCCCGCCCGCCGCGGCGCGCTCCCGAAGAGCCGCGAAACGAGCGCGGCGAGGAGCGGCGCCGGCTCCTCCGCTCCGATCGTCTCCACCGGCACCGATCGCGGCGGGGCCGGGAGCCACAGGTGGGGAGCGCCTTCCCAGACCTCGACCGTCGCGCGCTCGAAATCGGAAAGCGCCAGAGGGTACCCGCGCGCGCCGAAGAAAAGGACGGCCGAAGCGGCCTGGGCGAAGAGCGCGGCCGACCCCTCGCGCGAATGACGGACGATTTCGAGCGGCGTTCCCTCGCGGCGGCGGAAGGCGGCGCTCAGACCGCCCGGGACGTCTTCGACGCGCAGGAACTTCGGGAAGACCGGATGGTCCAGGGCGAGGAATCCCAGGAGGCGCTGCCGCGCGGACGGAGACTCATCGATCGGAAAGAGAACCCGATCGTCCGGCGGAAGCGGAGCGGAGGCCGGCTCGAGCATCGAATCGTCGATTGTGAAAGCGAAAAGATCATACCGCGAAGAGGTCGGCGAAGAACCCGGGGTAGGACTTGGCGACCGATCGGGGAGACTCGACGTATCCCCCGCGGGGGAGCGAAAGGAGCGCGCCCGCCATCACCATCCGATGGTCGCCTCGCGTCGGGAATGCCGCTTGCCCGGGCGAGGATTCCCGCGATCCGAAGACCCGGATGGCCGCGCCGCGCGTTTCGGCGCGGATCCCGGCGGCGGCAAGCGCCTCCTCGAGCGCCGCCAGGCGGTCGCTCTCCTTGATGCGGAGGTGTTCGACGCCGGCGAACGCCGATTCCCCCTCCACCCGCGCGGCGACGGCGCAGAGCACCGGAACGGCGTCGGGAAAGTCGGAAGCATCGACCGACGCCGGCGCCGTGGCCCGCCCCTCGACCGTCACGCTTCCCTCGCCCGGCCGGACGGCAACGCCCATCGCGCCGAGCATGTCGAAGGCCCGCGCGTCCGCCTGGGTCGAAGGCCACGCGAGGCGATCAAGGCGAAGCGTTCCTCCCGCCACCGCGACCGCCGCCGCGAGCGCGGCGCCCGAAGAGTAGTCGCCCGGCACGTCCCATTCCCCGGGAGCGATCGACGCGCCGCCCGGGACGATCCATCTCCCCTCTTTTTCTTCCAGCGCGACCCCGGCCGCCGCAAGCGCCTCCCGCGTCGTTTCGAGATAGGGCCGGGAGACGGCCGGCCCCGGAGTCGCGAGTGACACTCCCCCTTCGAACCGAGCACCGACGAGAAGGATCGCCGAGGCGAACTGGCTCGATCGCGAGGAGTCGACCGAAATCTCCCCGCCCCGAAGCCGGCGGCCGCGGATGCGGACGGGCGGGTAGCCCGGACGGCCGAGGTCTTCGATCTCCGCGCCCAGGGAGCGAAGCGCCTCGACGAGAGGCCCGATCGGGCGTTCGCAGAGGCGCTCGGACCCCGTCACCGTCGCGTCGAGCCCTTCCGTCGCCGCCGCGAAGGCCGTGAGAAAGCGGCACGCGGTCCCGGAATCGCGGACGTCCAGGACCACGGCTTCCGCGGGCGGCAATCCGGGCTCGATGAGCAGGGTGTCACCCTGCGTGCGGATGCGCGACCCCGACGCCGCCAGGGCGCCGACCATCGCGTCGGCGTCCTCGCATGCGAGCGGCCCGCGCACGACGACCGGCCCCGGAGAAAGAGCGGCGAGGAGGAGCGCCCGATTCGTGAAGCTCTTGGAACCCGGCACCGCGATCGAGCCGCGGAACGGCCCGCGCCGGGGCACCGCCGCCCAGATCACGCGAGCGCGACCCGCGCCGTGTTTCCGTCGCCGTCGATCTCGAGCCAGCTCTTCTCTTCGAGAAAAGGAGGAACGATCTCGACGGCGCCGCCGCCGACTTCCGAACGCCATGCCTCGTGGAAGTGGCCGAGCAGAACGACGTCGGAGCCCTCGCGGAATTTTTTCCGCGCGAATCCCTCGATCAGGTCGACGGGAAGACGCGACTTGTGCTTGAAGTTCGTGTCGCGGAGCTTCCGCTCCATCGCGGCGACGAAACGATTGGCGGCCCCCGCCGGGACGGCTTTGAGCGCCAGGCGAGAGAGCGCGTTCTTGGAGAGAAAACGCCAGAACCGGTAGGGCCAGTCCCGCTCGTTGATCGTGTCGCCGTGGGTCAGGAAGAAGGCTTTCGAGCCGGCTCGGAAGCTCGCCTCGTCCGAGATGGCGTCGAATTCGGGCTCCAGGTACGAGCCGCGCAGGAAGAAATCGCGGTTCCCTTCGACGTACACGACGCGCCGCCCCCCGCCCCGATACGCCCGAATCCCGGCGACGAACGCCTCGAGCCCGGGGTTCGAGAACTTCCGGTCGGCGACGAGATAGTGGAACACGTCGCCGAGGAGATACACGCCCTCGCCTCCCCGGTCGCCGATCTGCCGAAGGGCCCGGAGAAAAGGCTCGACGTCCGCGGCGGAAGGCCCCAGGTGCGAGTCGGCGATCACGGCGATCATCGATTTCGAGGATAGCAGGAGAGCATTTCCGTGGGTACGGCATGAACCCGGGCGGGGGCGAGTCCGCCGGGAGAATTCTCAAGGATCGTCTCCCTCTCATTCGCCCTGCTAACATCGTTGGGGGAATTTTCCCGCCGCGATGAGCCGTTATCCGGCAAAAGCAAGGAGATCACGTGACCCCTCGATTTTCCCGCCTCGTCCTCGCTTCGGTCTTCGCCGCGCTGGCCGCCCGAGGGGCGATCGCCGCGAGCCGGACCCTCGCCGTCTCGAAAATCCGAACGGAAGTCGCCGCCGACGGGCGCGAGGCCTATATCGTCGTCCTCCGCGACACTCCGGTTTCGCGCCTCTCCGCGGCCGCCGTTCCGCCGGCCGCCGCCGCCCGTTCCGCCGAAACGGCGAGGACGGCTCTCGTCGCCCGCCAGGAGGAGTTCGTCGGCGAAATGCGCGCTCGGATTCCCGGATTCACCTCCGGCGCTCGTTATCAGCGCGTGTTGAACGGCCTCGCGGTCCTCGTCCCCGCGGGAAGCGTCGATGCTCTTCGCGCCGATCCGCGTGTCCGGGCCGTCTATCCGATCCGGAAATACACGCTGCACCTCGACGCTTCGAATCCCCTCATGGGAGCGCCCGCCTTCTGGAGCTCCCTCGGCGGGGACGGAAACGCGGGGAAAGGCGTCCGGATCGCGGACCTCGACACGGGAGTCGATTTCTCCAACCCGATGTTTTCCGATCCTTCTCTTCCGATGCCGGACGGATTTCCCCTCGAGAACGACGGCAACCACTTCGCGAACTCGAAAGTCATCGTCGCGAAATACTTCCAGGGAATCGTGGATCAGACCGATCCGGCTCTTTCGCTCAACCATCGCACGGCGCAGGATCTCTCGGGCCACGGTTCCCACACCGCCAGTGTCGCCGCCGGCGCGAAAGCGGCCCTGTCGGGCCCGGGAAAGCGTGCGGTGACGATCGAAGGCGTCGCTCCGAAGGCGTACCTCGGCGATTACAAGGTCTTCTCCCCCGGCGCGTTCACCGACAACATCATCGCGGCCATCGAAGAAGCGACGGCCGATGGCATGGACGTCCTCAACATGAGCTTCGGCTTCGCCAACAGCGACGGCACGGAGCCCTTCCCCTACGGGGAGAACATCGAAAACGAGGCGATACAGAACGCGATCGCCGCGGGCGTCGTGGTGACGGTCTCGGCGGGCAACAGCGGCACGGACGACAACGGCGCCCCGATCCCCGATTCGATCAGCGCGGCCGCGAACGTCCCCGAGGTCATCGCCGTGGGCGCGTCCACGAACGCGCACGACGGAATCCCTCCGGCGGACCTCGCGGAGATCTCGGGCATTTCGGGCCACTCGCCTCCCCCGCCGAGCCTCGCGGTCCTCGTCGGCTCCCGGGCGAGCGGCGGGGTGCCGATACCATCGGCGGGGCTCACGGCGCCGATCGGAGACTGGGACGCCGAGGACGGCGCGGGCGACGGCACGGCCTGCGCGGCCCTGGCGGGACCTCCTCGTTTTCCCGGCCGCATCGCGCTCATCCAGCGCGGCACGTGCACCTTCGTCGAAAAGATCCAGCATGCGCAGGCGACCGGGGCCATCGCCGTCGTCTTCTACAACCGCGCCGACGGCAGCGACGGCGGCGACACGCTCGATCTCTACGACGCGACCGGAGCGGGCATTCCTTCGATGTTCCTCCGGCGGAGCGACGGCCTGAACCTGAAGGCGTACGTCGACGCGAACGTCTCGACGGCGACTCCCGCGCGCGGCACGATCGGCCCCGTCCCTCCCGGAACGGCGTACTCGGTCTTCCCCACGCCGGCCCACGACCTCGCCGACTTCTCGTCGATCGGGCCGACACTCGATCTCCAGATCAAGCCCGATCTCACGACCATCGGCACCGGGAGCTACGCGGCGGTTCAGAACGACAGCGCCATCGGCGACGGCCGTTTCCACGACGACGAGATCGATCCATCTCCGTTTTTCGATCCTTCCGGCTTCGCCTTCGGACAGGGAACTTCCTTCTCCTCCCCGCGCGTGGCCGGGGCCGCCGCCCTGGTGCGCCAGCAGCACCCCGGCTGGAGTCCCGCCGAGATCAAGGCGGCCCTGATGGAGACCGCTTCGCGCCCGACCGACCCGGCGGACGCCGCGAAGATCGGAAACCTCTCCGTCCTCCAGCGCGGCTCGGGGGACGTCGATCTCGCCGCGGCGTCGAAGGTTGGATCGCTCGTCCTGCCGGCGAGCTACTCGTACCGGCGTCTCGCGTTCAACGTCCTCCCGGCGGCGCACGCCCTCGACCGCGTCTTCGTGCTCGAGAACCGGACGGGATCGTCGGTGACGTACACCCTCACGGCCGTGCGGTCCCCTTCGCACTCCGACGCCGCGATCGTGCCGTCGGTCTCCCCCTCCACGCTGACCCTCGGGCCGGGAGCGTCGGGAAGCTTCACGCTCTCGTTATCGCTTACCGCGAATCTCGCCCACGGCCGGCACGATTCCGAGGGCGCGGTCCTCGTCTCCGACGGCGGGCGCTCGATTCCCGGCGTGCTCTACGTTCCCTACTTCGCGCGGGTCGCGTTTCCCGCCGGAACCGCGCCGATCGTGCATGACGTGTCCTCGACCTTCAGCGGGCCGACGAACACCCTCGATATCCTTCTCTCGGCGCGGGACTCCGACAACGACCTGTCGAGCGCAACCGTCAACATCTACGATGTGGCGGGAGAGCTCGCCGCGGTCGGCATCGCCGATCTGACCGGGGAACCCTCCGACACCCCGATCGACCTTTCCATCGACCGGTTCACGACCGACTGGTGCTCCGATTGCGGGAGCGCCTCAATTTCGGTCACGGACGCCGCCGGCAACGTCAGCAACACTGAATTCACCCGCTTCGGCGCCGGGATGACGCCCCGCGCGGCGCCCGCCGCGGCGCCCGATACCGCTCAGCGGACGCTGGCGATCGTCGGCCACCTCCAGGGGCTCCAGTTCTTCTTCCAGAGCGACGTGCGCCTTTTCAACCCGGACCATGCGCACATCCTGAATCTCGATGCGTACCTCGTGACTCCCGGGCAGTCCGGTGCCGGGGCCCTCCATGTCTCTCACCAGCTCTTCCCGCGACAGTCTCTCGCGTTGAACGACATCGTCGCGAGCGACTTCGGCATGAGCGCCGGAATCGGCAGCCTCCTGCTCGTCTCTCCCGACGGGCATCCCTTCCTCGCGTCCTCGCGGGCGTACGAGACGAACGCCGGCGGCGGGACGGCGGGGGCCTTCTGGAATTCCGTGTCGCCGGCGGAAGCCGTGGGCGCGCCCGACGGCGCCGTCTTCGCCAACGATCTGCCGACGGGTCCCGGCTACCACACCAACGTTGGAATGACGGAGGCTGCGGGGATCGCGACACAGGTCCGTGTCGAGGGCTTCGCCGAGAGCGGCGCGTCGCTCGGCGCGAGAACCCTTTCCGTCCCGGCGTACGGCAACATGCAGTTCAACTCGCTGACGGATCCGAAGCTCGCGTTCACGGGCCCGGCGGCGGCCGTCTCCTTCACCGTGCTCTCGGGCGGAAAGATCCTCCCGTATGCCGCCTGCGTCGACGAGGGCTCCGGCGACACGATCCTCTCCGTCGCCTCCCCTTCGCCCGAATCGGCCGACGACCTGTACGTCACGCAGGCGGGGCACGTGCACGGCGCGCTCGGCACGCTCTTCACTTCCGATTTCGCCGTCACGAACGGCTCGTCCGGACCGCGCACGTTCCAGCTCTCGCTCCTCCCTTCGACGGCTCTCGGCACGACGGCCGGTCCTCCCGTTCCGCTCACGCTCCAGGCCGGAGAGACGGCTTCTTTCCACGACGTGCTGCAGAGCGCGTTCGGCCACACCACCGACGCGCTCGGGGGGATCCGGATCCATCCGACGGCGCCGGCGCGCATCTTCGCGTCTGCCCGCACCTCGACCCCCAACGCCGCGGGGACGGGCGTGTACGGCTTTTTCGTCGACGGCGCCAAGCCCGCGGCGGCCCTCGCGGCCGGCGGTCGGCGGGTCTCGATCCACCTCGAAAAAGACGCGCGGTTCCGGACGAACTTCGGGTTCACGGAGATCGGCGGCGCGGCGGTCACCGTCCGGGCCACGTTCTTCGACGAGAACGGAACGCCGCTCGGCACGCGGGCATATCCGGTCGCCGCGAACACGCTCGTCCAGACCTCGTCGTCCGATCTCGTGGGGGACACCGCCATTCCGAACGGCTACATCGAGTTCACGATCGATTCGGGAGCGGGAAAGGTCCTCGCGTTCGCCACCGTCGTGGACAACATCACGGGAGATTCCATCTACGTTCCCGCGGAACCGGAGCCGTAGCGTCTACCGCCGCGTGTTCCGCATCTCCCGGTCCGCTTCGCGCGCGAGATCCTTTTCCCGGATCGTGTCGCGCTTGTCATGGAGCTTCTTGCCTTTGACGAGGGCAATCTCGGCTTTCACCTTCGACCCCTTGAAATAGAGCTGCAGGGGGATGCAGGTCACCCCGTTCCGCGCGACGTCTTCCGCCCAGCGCTCGATCTCACGGCGATGCATGAGCACCTTCCGATCTCTCTCGGGCGCGTGCCCCGTCCAGGACGCCGGGCCGTAGGTCGAAATGTGGGCGTTGACGAGGAACGCCTCTCCCGATCGAAACTGGACGAACGCGTCCTTCAGGTTCGCGCGTCCGTCGCGGAGGGACTTCACCTCGCTCCCGGAAAGCGCCAGCCCGACTTCCATTTTGCCCTCGATGAAATAGTCGTGGTACGCCTTGCGGTTGGTGGCGATCACACGGTGCTGGGGGTCGTCCTTGGAGGTTGTCGGCCTCATGCGAGCGAGCGCGGACCATACGCGCCGTTATGCGAATTCGGGGAGCCTGCCGCCGGGCGCGACGTACGCCACCGGTACGCCTTGCCCGCCGGCAGGCTCCCCGAATCCACCTTCCAGCACGTCTGGCCGCGCTTCCCGGCCATCAGACGACGAAGATCACCTGCGGGCGCGCGTCGGATCGATGACATCACCGTGAGGCGCGGCCAGACGGGTTGGAAGACGGGTTTGCCCGGCCCGCCGACGGCCAAGGCGTACCTCCATGCGTACGTCGCGGCCGGCGGCGGGTCGGGCGGACCCGCATAACGACCCGTATGATCCGCG
>Ga0070666_10000807_pt1 | contig 19054 bp, 18 predicted proteins | sample KBSS23metaG_FD_64677 | JGI IMG/M metagenome (GOLD analysis project Ga0070666, IMG submission 64677) | Switchgrass rhizosphere microbial communities from Kellogg Biological Station, Michigan, USA - KBS S2-3 metaG | ecosystem: Host-associated > Plants > Roots > Rhizosphere > Soil ... | reverse complement strand
GGGATCGACCTCGGCAGCCGCCCGCTGGAATCCGCGCGCTTCGGCGGCGCGATCGACAACCTCGGCGGCGAGCTTCTGACCTGGCTCACGCGCAGCGTGGACTTCTGGGGCAACATCGCCAGCATCGGGCTGGCGGCGGGCGCGGAGCTGAACACCACCGTGATGCCCTTCATCCTGCGCGGCGTGAGCCTGCTCGGCATCAACTCCTCGGCCACGCCGCGCGAATTGCGGCTGGCGGTCTGGCAGCGCATCGCCACGGACCTCAAGCCGCGCCACCTCGCGCGCATCGTGACGCGCACCATAGCGTTCGAGGAGCTGCCGCAGGCCTTCCCCGCGTACCTGGACGGCGCCGTCACCGGACGCACGGTGGTACGCATCGGCTGAACGGACTATCGCCTGCGGGCAGCGCCGATCCTACCCGCGGGTAGGATCGCGCCCGGGGCCTGCGCGCGTATAGAATGCGCATCCCTTGCGAGGTCGCCTATGTCGGAAATCCTGACCGCCGGCGCGCGCCTGCGGGCCGCGGTCGAAGCGGAACGTCCCCTGCAGGTCGTCGGCACCATCAACGCCTACGCCGCGCTGCTCGCGCAGCAGGCGGGCTTCAAGGCCGTCTATCTCTCCGGCGCCGGGGTGGCCAATGCCTCATTCGGCTTGCCGGACCTCGGCATGACCTCGCTCAACGATGTCTGCGAGGACGTGCGCCGCATCACCGGCGCCTGCGCGCTGCCGCTCCTGGTGGACGCCGACACCGGCTGGGGCGGCGCCTTCAACATCGCCCGCACCACGCGCGAGCTGAGCCGCGCCGGCGCCGCCGGCATGCACCTGGAGGACCAGGTGGCGGCCAAGCGCTGCGGCCACCGCCCCGGCAAGGCGCTGGTGGTCACCGCCGAGATGGTCGATCGCATCAAGGCGGCCGTGGACGCCCGCAGCGACGCCGCCTTCGTCATCATGGCGCGCACCGATGCGCACGCGGTGGAGGGCCAGGCGGCGGCGCTGGAGCGCGCCGCGGCCTACGTCGCCGCCGGCGCCGACATGATCTTCGCCGAGGCGCTCACGAGCCTGGCGGAGTACCGCGAGTTCTGCGCGCGCGTGCCGGTGCCGGTGCTCGCGAACATCACCGAGTTCGGGCAGACGCCGCTGTTTGGCACGGCGGAGCTCGGCGCCGCGGGGGTGCGGCTGGTGCTGTATCCGCTGTCGGCGTTCCGCGCCGCCGCCAAGGCGCAGGTGGTGGTGTACCAGGCGCTGCGCGCCACGGGCACGCAGCAAGGCGTCGTGCCCTACATGCAAACGCGCGCCGAGCTCTACGAGGTGCTCGGCTATCACGACTACGAGCGCAAGCTCGACGAACTGTTCGGGAAATCAACATGAACGAGAGCTCCGGTTTCAAGCCGAAGAAATCCGTGGCGCTCTCGGGCGTCACGGCCGGCAACACCGCGCTGTGCACCGTCGGCACCACCGGCAATGACCTGCACTACCGCGGCTACGACATCCTCGAGATCGCCAACACCTGCGAGTTCGAGGAGATCGCCTACCTGCTCATCCACGAGCGGCTCCCCAACAGCGCGGAGCTGGCCGCCTACAAGGCCAAGCTGAAGTCGCTGCGCGGCCTGCCGGCGGCGCTGCGCAGCGCGCTGGAGCTGCTGCCCGCGGCCAGCCACCCGATGGACGTGCTGCGCAGCGGCGCCTCGCTCCTCGGCTGCCTGCTGCCCGAGCGCGAGGATCACGGCGCGCCCGGGGCGCGCGACCTCGCCGACCGCCTGGTGGCCTGCTTCGGCTCGATGCTGTGCTACTGGTACCACTACAGCCACTCCGGCCAGCGCATCCAGGTGGAGACCGAGGACGATTCCGTCGGCGGGCACTTCCTGCACCTGCTGCACCGGCGCTCGCCGCCGGCCTCGTGGGTGCGCGCCATGCACACCTCGCTCATCCTCTACGCCGAGCACGAGTTCAACGCCTCGACATTCGCCGCGCGCGTCATCGCCGGCACCGGCGCGGACCTGTACTCGTGCATCACCGGGGCGATCGGCGCGCTGCGCGGGCCCAAGCACGGCGGCGCCAACGAGTTCGCGTTCGAGGCGCAGAAGCGCTACGACACCCCGGAGGCTGCGGCTGCGGACATCCGCGCGCGCATCGCCGCCCGGGAAGTCATCATCGGCTTCGGCCACCCGGTGTACACGATCGCCGATCCGCGCAACGAGGTGATCAAGGAAGTGGCGCGCAAGCTGTCGCGCGAGGCCAGCGACCCGAAGATGTTCGCGATCGCCGAGCGCATCGAGGCGGTGATGGGCGAGACCAAGAAGCTGTTTGCCAACCTCGACTGGTTCTCGGCGGTCTCGTACCACATGATGGGTGTGCCGACGCAGATGTTCACCCCGCTGTTCGTCATCGCGCGCACCACCGGGTGGGCCGCGCACGTGATCGAGCAGCGCAGCGACGGCAAGATCATCCGCCCGGCCGCCAACTACATCGGCCCCGAGAACGTGAAGTTCGTCCCCCTCGAGAAACGAAAGTAACCGTCCCATGTCCGCACATGATGTGAAGTCCGCGCAGCGCCCGGACCCGGACGCGGTGCTCACCGCGATCGCCAGCTACGCCCGCGACTTCAAGGTGGTGAGCGAGTCCGCCTACGAGACGGCGCGCTACTGCTTCATGGACACCCTCGCCTGCGGCTTCCAGGCGCTCAAGTACCCGGCCTGCCGCAAGCTCCTGGGACCGGTGGTCCCGGGGGCCGTCATGAGCGGCGGCGCGCGCGTGCCGGGCACCTCCTACGAGCTCGAGCCGGTGCAGGCGGCCTTCAACATCGGCGCGATGGTGCGCTGGCTGGACTTCAACGACACCTGGCTCGCCGCAGAGTGGGGCCACCCTTCCGACAACCTGGGCGGGATCCTCGCGGTCGCCGACTACCTGGCGCGCAGCGCGGTGATGCAGGGACTGGATCCGCCCACCGTGCGCCAGGTGCTCACCGCCATGATCAAGGCGCACGAGATCCAGGGCGTGCTCGCGCTCGAGAACAGCTTCAACCGCGTGGGGCTCGACCACGTGCTCCTGGTGCGCGTCGCCTCCACCGCGGTGGTCACGGCGATGCTCTCCGGCACCCTCGAGCAGGTGGTGAACGCGGTCTCCAACGCCTGGATCGACGGCGGCGCGCTGCGCACCTATCGCCACGCGCCCAACACCGGCTCGCGCAAGAGCTGGGCGGCAGGGGATGCCACCGCGCGCGCGGTGCGCTTAGGCCTCATCGCGCTCACCGGGGAGATGGGCTATCCGTCGGCGCTCTCGGCCAAGACCTGGGGCTTCTCGGACGTGCTGTTCAAGGGGCGGCCGCTGGCGCTGCCGCAGCCCTTCGGCAGCTACGTCATGGAGAACGTGCTGTTCAAGATCTCCTACCCCGCGGAGTTCCACGCCCAGACCGCGGTGGAGGCGGCGATGACGCTGCACCCGCAGGTGCAGGCGCGCATCGCCGACATCGAGCGCGTCGTGATCGAGACCCAGGAGCCGGGCGTGCGCATCATCGACAAGACCGGCCCGCTCGCCAATCCCGCCGACCGCGACCACTGCATCCAGTACATGGTGGCGATCCCGCTGCTGTTCGGGCGCCTGACGGCGGCCGACTACGAGGACGAGGTGGCCGCGGATGCGCGCGTGGATGCGTTGCGCGCCAAGATGCAGGTGCGCGAAAACCCGACCTTCACCGCCGACTACTACGCCCCCGACAAGCGCTACATCGGCAACGCCGTGCAGGTGTTCTTCCGCGACGGCAGCGCCACGCCGCGCGTGGCGGTGGACTTCCCGATCGGTCACCGCAAGCGCCGCGCGGAGGGCATGCCGGTGCTGGTGCAGAAGTTCCAGGCGTCGGTCGATGCGCACTTCCCGGCCCGGCAGGCCGAGCGCATCAAGGGGCTGTTCGCCCGCGGCGCGCAGCTGGACGTCATGCCGATCAACGAGCTCATGGCCGCGCTGGTCAGCAACGGCGCGCCGGCCTAGAAAAGGCACCGGCCCGCGCCCGGAAGGCCGCTCCCGGGGCGGGCCGGAAGTCTGCAGGCGCGGCTGCTAGCCGACGCGCACCGGCACGAAGATGCGCGCCTCGCCGCGCTGGATCAGCAGCGCGATGTGACCCTTGGATTTCTCCACCGCGCTCTTCAGCTCGTCCGCGTTGTTCACGGTCGCACCGTTGGCGGCGAGCACCACGTCACCGGGCTGGATGCCGGCCTCGGCCGCCGGGCCCGTGGCACGTTCGACCACCAGCCCGCCCTTGGTGTTGCTCTGGCGCTGCTCCTCGGGGCTCAGGGGGCGTACCGCCAGTCCGAGCTTGCCGCCCTGCTCGCGCGGGGCACCGTTGGCGGCGGTGCGCTTGTCCTCCAGCGCCCCGAGCGTCACGGTGAGGTTCTTGGCGCCGTGGTTGCGCCAGATCTCCAGGTTCACGCTGCTGCCCGGGGTCATCCCCGCCACCAGCACCGGCAGCTCCTCGGAGTTGTTGAGCGGCTGGCCGTTGAGCTTGAGGATCACGTCCCCGGGCTCAACCCCGGCCTTCTCCGCCGGGCCACCCTTCTCGACGCTCGACACCAGGGCGCCTTCCGGCTGCGGCAGCCCGAAGGAATCCGACAGTCCCTGCGTCACGCGCTGGATGGTGACGCCGATCTTGCCGCGCGTCACGTGACCACTGGTCTGCAGCTGGCCGCTCACCTGCATGGCGACATCGATCGGGATCGAGAACGACACCCCCTGGTAGCCCCCGCTCCTGCTGTAGATCTGCGAGTTGACCCCGACCACCTCGCCCTTCATGTTGAACAGCGGGCCGCCGGAGTTGCCGGGATTGATCGGCACGTCGGTCTGGATGAAGGGCACGTAACCGGAATCCAGGGTGCGGCCCTTGGCCGAGACGATGCCGGCGGTGGCGCTGTTCTCGAAGCCGAACGGCGCGCCGATGGCGAGCACCCACTCGCCCACCTTCAGGCCGCGCGAGTCGCCGACCTTGACCACCGGCAGGTCCTTGGCCTCGATCTTGATGATGGCGATGTCCGAGCGCGTGTCCACGCCGATGACCTTGGCGGTGTACTCACGGCGGTCCGTCATGCGCACCACCACCTCGGTCGCGCCGTTGACGACGTGGGCGTTGGTCATGATGACCCCGTCGCTCTTGATGATGAAGCCGGAGCCTTCACCGCGCACCGGCGCCGGGCGCCCCTGGAAGGGCTGGCCGCGGAAGAAGGGCCCGAAGGGGCCGTTGGGGCCGAAGGGGTTGCCCTGGCTGTTGCCGTTGCCGTTGTCGCTGTCGTCATCCTCGTCGTCGCCGGGGTTGAAGGCCGGCGTCGCCTTGGTGACCACGGCGATGTTCACCACGGCCGGGCCGTAGTGCTGCACCATCGCGGAGAAATCCGGCAGGGCGGCGGCCGGCACCGCCAGCGGCGAGACTGTCGCCGGCGCCGCCGGCGCGGCGGGGCTGGCGCTCGCGCGGTTCGCGCCCGCCAGGTACAGCGCGCTCACCGGGGCTGCGATCGTGGCCGCGCCGAGCACGGCAGCGACGAGGGGTTTCCTTAAGAACACGGGCACATTCATGCGAATCACACTCCGAACGCCAGGGGGCCCAGGGGCCGACAGGGCCGTACGATAGGCAGCGCGCCTTAGGGCAGGCTTAAGGGTGGGATCGAAGGCGCCCGCGGCAGGACGCGGGCCGGAAAGAGCCGGCGGCGGACCCCACCGGGGGTCCGCCGCGGTCTTTGGCTTGCGCAGGCTAGTCCGCCAGGCCCTCGAGGCCGGGCAGCACCGGCGTGCCCTCGGCGCGCACCGCATCCAGCTCCCGCGGATCCAGGCCCAGCACCCGAAGGATGGTGGGCGCGACCTGGCTGGTCTCGACGAAGCTGGTGATGGTGCGCGAGCGCAGGGCGGGGTTGGCCACCAGCAGCATCACGTTGGTGTCATCGAGCGCGAAGCCGCCGTGTTCGGCCTGTTTCTTGGCGCTGCCGGTATAGACCACCCCGGTGTTCGGCAGCACGATGATGTCCGGGGTGCGCGGATCGCCTCCCTGCGAGGGCAGCCCCGGCCGGTTGAACATGGTGGTGATCGAGGGCCCGTACAGTATCTGCCCGATACCCGCGGCGCTGGCGTTGCTCTCGAGCAGGCCCACCGCATCCGCCGTGCTCGCGCCCGCACTCAGCCACAGCAGCGAGATGTCATCCTCGGTGGGTCCGATCTGGTTCAGCTCCGAATCGGGCAGGAAGGCCGCGCCGAGCACGCCCGAGGGGGGCGTGCCATTGAGCCCGTTCTTGCCGGGGATCGGGAAGAAGCGGTGCGTGTCCACCGGCGACTGGCCGTGCTTGGCCGTGACGATGAGGGTCGTGGACTCGTACAGGTGGTTGCGCCGCAGGGCGCTAACGAACTGACCGATCGCGGCGTCGACGAAGCGGATCTCCCCGAGCATCGCCTCCGTCGGCATGCCGGCGGCATTGGTGTAACCGCCCAGCACGCCGTTCTCGATGAGCTTCTGCCCGACGCTCACGGCCTGGAAATTCATGCCGAAGATCTGCGGCACCGCCTGGCGCGCGTCCCCCAGGTGCGTGCGGCCGCCGATCCAGTTGAGCACCGCGTTGACCTTGAGCTGGTCGTAGCACTTGATGTTCTCAAAGTCCGTGGTCCAGTCCCCGCCGTTGTTGTTGATGCTGCTGCAATCGTGGCCGGTCGCCGTGGTCACGCCCGGCAGCGGTATGGCGTTGGAGTTGACCTCCGGGGAATAGTAGTCATCCACGTTGCTCGGCTGATCCGTGCCCGTGGGCCCCGACACCACCGCGTAGACCGCGTGCTTGTCCGACCAGGCCGTGAAGCCCCCGGCGCGATGGATGACGCCGTAGATGGTATTGGCGCGCACGAAGTTCCACGGGTACACCGGCGCGCAGCCGTGGTAGGGATCGCGGATCAGCTTGGCGGGATCGATGGACTTGATGCCACCGTCCAACTTGCTGTAGGCGGGCGAGCCGCCGTTGAGCTGCGTCTGGTCGATTTCGTTGCCTTCCTCGTACTCGGTGCGCGTGCCGTTGGGCACACCGGGCACGCACTGCCCGTGCAGCACACCGTTGCCGGTATCGGCCGCGGGCGGTGCCAGCACGCGGTCATAGGCGACGTCGTAGTAGGCGCCCACCAGCTTCGGGGAGCCGCCGCTGACCAGGGCCATCAGGCCGGGAAAGGAGTCGGAGGGCCTGGAAGTGGAGGTGCGTGTGTAGTTCACGCCGCTGGCGCGCAGGGCGGCAAGGTTGGGACAGGTTCCGGCGGCGACGCAGTTCTGAAAATCCAGCGCGTGCATGCCGTCGATGCTGATCAGCAGCACGCGGTTGTGATTGCGGTCCTCGCCGCCTTCGTGCGCAACAGCGAGTGAGGCGGAGCCAAGGGCGAGGCCGAGTAAGGCCGCAGCAAGCGGTCGATGCGGGAACATGAACACCTCCATGCGCCCGTGAGGGTTGTTGTGCGGGCGCGCGAGGCAGGCTAGGAGGCGCGTCTTGCAGTCTCGTGTCGCCGCCGTTGCAACTGCGGGTCAGGATGTAAGGCTTTGTGCGCCGGAACGGCGCGGGCGGCACCGCGCAAGCCCAAGGTTGCAGGCGCGGCCCCGACGGGCCGTGCGCCCGGGGCTCACTGCCCGAGAATGGTGTACGGACGCGACTCGGTCTTCACGCCCGGGGTGAGCGTGCCGAAGTATTTCGCGATCACCTTCAGGTCTTCATCCTTAAGGTTGGCAGCGAAGCCCTTCATGATGGGGTTCTTGCGGCCGCCCTTGCGGTACTCATCGATGGCGCGCACCAGGTAATCCTGGTGCTGGCCGGCAAGCGAGGGATAGATCGGCGCGATCGCGATGCCATCGGCGCCGTGACAGGAGCTGCACAGGCTCGCCGCGGCCGGCACGCTCGCCGGGGGCTTGCCGGAGGGGGCGAGCGGCTTGCCGGCGAAGTAGGTGGCAATGTCGAGGATGTCCTGGTCGGAGAGCGTGGAAGCCTGCGAGTGCATGGTCAGGTGCGCGCGGTCGCCATCGCGATAGCCGTGCAGGGCCGCGGCGAGATACTCCGGATGCTGACCCTCAAGCTTGGGCACGCTGTACATGGGGTAGGCGTTCTTGTAGCCATCGATGCCGTGGCAGCCCAGACAGGTGTAGGCGAGCGCCTTGCCGCGCTTGGCATCGGCTGCCGGGGCCTGCTGCCCCTGGGCAGTGCCGGCGAAGGCGCCCAGCGCGAGGGTGGCGATGGCAACGCTCGCGCGCACTACAGAACCTCGCCCGCGCCCCATTCGCACCTCTCCCCGACGTGGCAAAACGGGCCGAATCTTACGGACTCGCCGCCGCAAATGCCACAATCGCCGCGCCCATGATTGCCCTCATCCAGCGTGTCAGCCGCGCGGAAGTCCACATCGAGCAGCAGCGCGTCGCTGCCATCGGTACCGGGGTGCTGGCGCTCATCGGCGTGCGCGCCGGCGATGCGGAAGCTGCGGCCGAGCGCCTCGCGCAGCGCCTGCTCACCTACCGGCTCTTTCCCGATGCGCACGGCCGGATGAACCTCTCGGTGCGCGAGGTCGGCGCGGCGCTGCTCGTCGTGCCACAGTTCACGCTGGCGGCTGACACGAACAAGGGCACGCGCGCCGGCTTCAGCACCGCGGCCCCGCCGGAGCAGGCACAGCGCTTGTTCGCGTACCTGCTGGAGTGCCTGCGTGGCTGCTATGCCCCTGTTTCGGCTGGCGTATTTGGGGCGCACATGCAGGTCTGCCTGGTCAACGACGGACCCGTGACCTTCTGGCTCGAGACCCCCTGAGGGGGACCCTCGTGACGCGCGTCGCGAAGTGGCCTGAACTTGTGGGGCTGCAGGGGCTCATTTGACCTATCATTTAACTCTTTTCTCCGCTTCGGCGGAGCTAGCGGAGGCCTGAGTCATGGGTTTAGGAATGCGCGAACTGGTGGTGATCCTGCTGGTCGTGCTCGTGGTGTTTGGCGCGAAGAAGCTGCGCACGGTGGGCTCGGATCTCGGGGCCGCGGTGCGGGGCTTCAAGAAAGCCATGAACGAGGGCGAGGAAGAGCAGAGCAATCCGCCGAAGCAGATCCGCTCGGAGACTCCGGACGCGGAATTCCCGGAGGTCGCGAAGAAGAGCGACGTGAAGCCGGAACGGAGCGCCTGATCTGTTCGAAGGCCGGTTCTCGGAAATCCTGATCATCTTCGTCCTGGCACTGATCGTGCTGGGACCGGAGAAGCTGCCGCGCGTGGTCTCCGAGGTGGGTCGCTGGCTCGGGCGGGCACGCGCCATGGCGCGCCAGTTCCGCGAGCAGCTGGAAGAGGAAGTGCAACTGGAGGAAGCGCGCAAGGCCGCTCCCATGACACCGCCACCCGCCGCCGCCACAGCACCGCCGCCCGAGGCGCCGCCGCCGCCGGAGCCGGTGCCGAGCGCACCGCCGCCGCCCCCGGACACCTTTTCCCACGCCCACCCCACGGATGCCAGCGGCGCGGATACCACGGTGCGGCCCGCCAACGATCCAGTGAGCGCCGATGAGCGGCGAACCTGAGAAGCTCGCCGAAGGTACGCTGATCTCGCACCTGCTGGAGCTGCGCGACCGGCTGCTGCGTGCGCTCATCGCCGTCGGCATCGCCTTCGTGCCATGTCTGCTGAACGCCAATGAGCTGTTCAGCTTCGTGGCCCAGCCGCTGCTGGAGAAACTGCCGGCGGGCAGCAACCTCATCGCCACCGGCGTGATGTCGCCCTTCACCACGCCCTTCAAGCTGTCGTTCTTCGCCGCCCTGCTGATCGCGATGCCCTACGTGCTCTACCAGCTGTGGGCGTTCGTCGCGCCCGGCCTGTACCGCAAGGAACGGCGCTTCGCGGTGCCGCTGCTGGTCTCGGCGATCCTCCTCTTCTATGTCGGCGTCGCCTTCGCCTACTACTTCGTGTTTCCGGTGATGTTCCAGTTCTTCGCGCACACCACGCCCAAGGGCGTCTCGATGATGACCGACATCAACAACTACCTGGACTTCGTGCTCACGATGTTCTTCTGCTTCGGGCTCGCCTTCGAGGTGCCGGTGGCGGTGGTGCTGCTGGTGGTGATGGGCCTGGTGCGCGTCGAGAGCCTCGCCAAGAACCGCGGCTACGTGCTCATCGGCATTTTCATCCTGGCCGCGCTGCTGACGCCCCCCGACGCCATCGCGCAGTGCTCGCTCGCCCTGCCCATGTACCTGCTGTACGAGGGCGGCATCCTCATGGCGCGCCTGCTGGCGCGCCGCCGGGCAGCCGCGGAAGCCGCCGGCACCGGCGACGCCTGAAGCCGTTGCAACGGCGCGGCGCGCGTTGCGCCTGTCAGGTGAACTGGGTCAGACTTCCCGGCTACGGCCGCAGCGCCTGACAGAGCCTCGCGACATGCTCCCATGAACCAGGCGGCCACCTCCCTGCCCGCGCCCGCGGCCCCGCGGACCATCCTCGGCCAGCCCTTCGGCATCACCACCCTGTTCCTCACCGAGATGTGGGAGCGCTTCACGTACTACGGGATGCGCGCGCTCCTCATCCTCTTCATGGCCGGTGCGCTCTCCCAGGGGGGACTGGGCATAAAGGACAGCACCGCCAGCGCCATCTACGGGCTGTACCTCGGCAGCACTTACCTGCTCGGGCTGGCCGGTGGCTGGATCGCCGACCGGCTGCTCGGTGCGCAGCGCGCCGTGATCAGCGGCGGGCTCTTCATCATGGTGGGCAACACGCTGCTCGCGCTCGGCAGCACCGCGGTGTTCTTCATCGGCCTGCTGGTCATCGCCATGGGCGTGGGGCTGCTCAAGCCGAATGTCAGCGCGCTCGTGGCCTCCCTCTACCCCGAGGGCGGCCCGCGCCGCGACGCCGGCTTCTCCATTTTCTACATGGGCATCAACCTCGGCGCCTTCATCGGCTCCCTCGCCGTGCCATGGGTCAAGGAGTGGGCCGGCTGGCACGCCGGCTTCGCGCTGCCAGCGCTCGGCATGGCCGTCGGCGTGGCGCAGTTCGTGTGGATGAGCCAGCACCTGAACGGGGCGGGCATGGCGCCCGCACCCGAGCGGCGCGGCTCCTGGGTGCCCGTCATGGTCATCCTCGGGCTGGTCGCCGTGGTGGTGGCGCTCGCGAGCACCGGCTCGATCCGCATCAACGCGGTGCTGCTGTCGGACTTTGCGACCTGGGCGTACGCGCTGCTCGGGGGCGCCTATTTTGTCTACCTGATCTTCTTCGCCGGCCTCACGCCGCCGGAGCGCAACCGCGCGCTGGTGATGGTGGCGCTGTTCGTGGCCTCGGTGACCTTCTGGGCGGGCTACGAGCAGCAGGGCGCCTCCTTCAACCTGTTCGCCGAGCGCTACACCGACCGCAGCCTCCTCGGCGTGACGGTCCCTGCCGGCGCGCTGCAGGCGGTCAATCCGTTCTTCGTCATCACCCTCGCGCCGGTGTTCGCCTTCCTGTGGATCGCGCTCGGCAAGCGCGGCATCGACCTGCCGGCGCCGGTGAAGTTCGGCCTGGGCCTGATCTTCATGGGACTCGGGTTCCTGGTCATGTACTTCGCCTCGCTGCACGTGCTGGCGGGGGAGAAGGTGCTGCCCACCTGGCTGGTGTGCACCTACCTGCTGCACACCATGGGAGAACTGTGTCTGTCGCCGGTGGGCCTGTCGTACATGAGCAAGCTCGCCGCGCCGCGCTTCGTCGGCCAGGTGATGGGCATGTGGTTTCTCTCCATGGCGCTCGGCAGCAATCTTGCCGGTCAGCTCTCGGGGCGCTACGACTCGAGCCACCTCGAGTCGCTGCCGGGCCTGTTCCGGGAGGTCTTCTGGTACGGCGTGATCGCCGGCGGCGTGATGCTGCTCTTGACGCCACTCATCAAGCGCCTGATGCCAGGCGTCAAATAAGGTCGAACGCATGGCTAAGCTGATCACCGGCGCCTTAACCGGCGCGCTCGTCGTGGCCTTCCTGGGCGGCTGCTCGCAGCAACACCCACCCACCCCCGTCACGCAGGCGACCGCTGCGGAAAGCGCGGACGAGTTCGCCGCGCGCGTCAACAAGGAGCTCGGGGCGCTGGCGCTCGAGGTCGCTGCCGCCGGCTTCACGCAGGACACCTTCATCACGGTGGACACGCAGCTGCTGAACGCGCGCGCCAACGACCGCTACCTCGCCTACCTCAGCCATGCGCTCGAGGAGTCCAAGCGCTACGACGGCCAGCGGCTCTCCCCGGCCACCGCGCGGGCACTCCTCAAGCTGCGCCTGAACGTGGCCGCGCCGGCCCCCAACGACCCGGCCAAGCGCGCGCGCATGACGCAACTGCAGGCGCAGCTGACAGCCAAGTACGGCGAGGGCAAGTACTGCCCCAAGGGAGCCGAGTCCTGCCGCAATCTCGACCAGCTCGCGGAGGTGCTCGCCAAGAGCCGCAACTACCAGGAGCTCACCGAGGCCTGGAAGGGCTGGCACGACGTCGGCAGGAGCATGCGCGCGGACTACACCGAGTTCGTGGCGCTGGCGAACGAGGGCGCGCGCGACACCGGCTTCAAGGACCTCGGCGTCATGTGGCGCGCCAACTACGACATGCCGCCGGAACAGTTCGATGCGGAGTCCGAGCGGCTGTGGCAGCAGGTGAAGCCGCTGTACGCAGCCTTGCAGTGCTACGCGCGCGGCCGGCTCGCCAAGCACTACGGTGAGGACAAGGTGCCGGCCGGCAAGCCGATCCCGGCACAGCTGCTCGGCAACATGTGGGCGCAGCAGTGGAACAAGATCTACGGCGACCTGCTCAAGCCCTATCCGAACGCCAGCATCGAGAGCGCGGACGCGCTGCTCAAGGCGCAGAAGTGGGATGCGGTGCGCATGACGCGCTCGGCGGAGGGCTTCTACACCTCGATGGGCTTTGTGCCCCTGCCCAAGACCTTCTGGGAGCGCTCGATGCTGACACGCCCGCGCGACCGCGAGGTCGTGTGCCACGCGAGCGCCTGGGACATGAACCCGGGCACCGACGTGCGCGTGAAGACCTGCCTGGAGCCGACCGAGGAGGATCTCTACACCATCTACCACGAGCTCGGGCACGACTACTATTACCTCAGCTACGCGTCGCAGCCGTACCTGTTCCGCGATGGGGCCAACGACGGCTTCCACGAGGCGATCGGCGACACCGTGAACCTCTCGGTGACGCCGGCGTACCTTGCGAAGATCGGCCTGGTGCACACGGTGAAGCCGAGCCACGAGGCGCTCATCAACCAGCAGATGAAGATGGCGCTCGACAAGATCGCCTTCCTGCCCTTCGGTCGGCTAATCGACCAGTGGCGCTGGAAGGTGTTCTCCGGCGAGATCACCCCGCAGAACTACAACGCGAGCTGGTGGGAGCTGCGCCGCAAGTACCAGGGCATCGCCCCGCCGGTGGCGCGCACCGAAGAGGATTTCGACCCGGCCGCCAAGTACCACATACCGGCCAACACGCCGTACACGCGTTACTTCCTGTCGTTCATCCTGCAGTTCCAGTTCCACAAGGCGCTGTGCGCGGCGGCCGGCAACACGGCACCGCTGTACGAGTGCTCCAACTTCGGCAACCCGGAAGCCGGCCAGCGCTTCCGGGCGATGCTGGCGCAGGGCGCGTCCGCGCCCTGGCAGGACACGATGGAGAAGCTCACCGGCTCGCGCCAGATCGACGCCGGCGCGATCAGCGAGTACTTCCAGCCCCTCATGCAGTGGCTGGAGGGGCAGAACAAGGGGCAGCAGTGCGGCTGGTAGGCTAACGCGGTGCGGGTCAGTGCTGCACCGGCTCGTCGACCACTTTCACGCCGGAAACCCAGTACTCGGTCTCCCCGAAGCAGGAGTTGGGGATCCACTTGTGCTGCTCGTACTGCAGCGTCAGGCGCTTGCCGATGTTGGCGTTGAGCTTGCCCGCGACCGCCTCATCGCGCACCGTGAAGTCGAACTTGTCCGACAGCGTGCCGGGCATCGTGACCATGGCCATCTGGCCCTCCCAGGTCTTGCACACCCAGCCCTTGCGGGAGAATTTCTGCACGTAACCGGCGCGCTCGCCCTCGGCGTACACCCAGTGCAGGCTGATGAAGGCGACCGCGACGAACGCCACGATCACCACGGCGACCATGACGCCCAGCACCTTGAACATCGTGCGCTTCATCGTTATTCCCCCGGGGTCCCGGCGGCGGACGGCAACCGTTATGTTCGCAAGCCAAGCATACCCCGCCGCGCGGCAGGCGCGCACGCGGGCCCGGTCGCGGCTAAGATGCCTACCCATGGAATTGCCGCCGTTGGCGGGCCGCACCGTGGCGGTCCCGGAAACCCGCGAGCTGGAGGTGTTTGCCTCGCTCCTGGAGCGGCGCGGCGCCGCCGTGGTGCGCTGCCCGCTGGTGGCCATCCGCGACGCCCCCGACCCGCAGCCGGTGCTCGCCTTCGCCCGCGCGCTCGCCGCCGGCGCCTTCGATGACCTCATCCTCAGCACCGGGGAGGGCCTGCGGCGCATCCTCGGCTGCCTCGAGCTGCACGAGCCCGCGCTGCGCGAGGGTTTCCTCGCCGCCCTCGCCGCGGTGCGCAAGATCACCCGCGGCCCCAAGCCGGCCCGCGCCCTGCGCGAGCTGGGACTGAAGCCGGATCTGGCCGCCGCCGTGCCCACTACCGCGGGCATCATCGCCACCTTGAGCGCCGAGGCGCTGCGCGGCCGGCGCGTCGCCGTGCAGCTCTACGGCACCGAGCCCAACCGGCCGCTGGTCGAGTTTCTGGAGAGCGCGGGCGCGCAGGTGAGCACCGTGGCGCCCTACGTGTATGCGGACGCGGCGGATGACCAGGCGGTGCGCGGCCTCCTCAAGCGGCTGCGCGCCGGCGAAGTGGATGCGATCGCGTTCACCAGCACGCCGCAGGTCGAGCGCCTGTTCGCCGTCGCCCCCGCACCCGAGGTGGCCGCGGCGCTGGCGCAGACGCTGGTCGCCGCGGTGGGGCCGGTGGTGGCCACCACCCTGAAGAAACACGGCATCGAGGCACGCCTCATGCCGGCGGAGGCCTTTTTTCTGAAGCCGCTGACGGCAGCGCTCGAAGAGGCGCTGCGCACGCCGCGCTGAAGCGCGCGCACCCGCGATCGGCATTTCGGTAGCACGCTAGGCGGGGCCGCTCATGGCCCGCGGCCGGGAGAAGAACGACATGAACACGGAATCGCGGGCAGAGCTGACAGTACGGGGACTGATCCTCGGGGTACTGATCACCCTGGTGTTTACCGCCGCCAACGTCTACTTCGGGCTCAAGGCCGGGCTCACCTTCGCCACCTCGATACCGGCCGCGGTGATCTCGATGGCGGCGCTGCGGGCGCTCAAGGGCGCGACCATCCAGGAGAACAACATCGTGCAGACGGTCGCCTCCGCGGCCGGCACGCTCTCCTCGATCATCTTCGTGCTGCCCGGCATGGTCATGATCGGCTGGTGGACCGGCTTCCCCTACTGGGTCTCGTTCGCCATCTGCATGTTCGGCGGCACGCTCGGCGTCATGTATTCGATCCCGCTGCGCCGCGCGCTGGTGACGCAGTCGGACCTGCCGTATCCGGAAGGCGTCGCCTGTGCTGCGGTGCTCAAGGTGGGCAGCGGCGAGCAGGGCGCGGGCGTGGAGGAGAGCCGTGCCGGCCTGAGCGCACTCTTGTGGGGCTCGGTGGTCTCGGGGACGTTCTCACTCATCACGGCGACCCGGATCCTGGCGAGCGACGTCGCGCGCAACTTCCGCGTCGGCGAGCGCGGCGTCACCGGCTACGACTTCCTGCTGTCGTTCGCGCTGTTCGGTGTCGGCCACCTCATCGGACTGTGGTGCGGGCTGGCGATGCTGGTGGGCGCGCTGATCGCCTGGGTGTGGGGCGTGCCGCATTTCTCGGCGCTGTCGGCCACCGATGCCAACCTGCTCGCCTCCGGGGTCGACGCCCTCGCCCATGACACCTGGAGTCACAAGGTGCGCTTCGTCGGCGCGGGCACCATCGGGGTGGCGGCGGTGTGGACGCTGGCGAAGCTGGTGAAGCCGGTGGTGGCCGGGCTGCGCTCGGCGATGCTCGCCTCGCGCGCGCGCGCGGAAGGCCGGTCCGCACAGCTGCCGCGCACCGAACAGGACATCCCCATCGCCTGGGTGGGCCTGGTCTCGCTGCTGTGCGTACTGCCGGTGGGCTTCCTCTTGGCGCAGTTCGCTCACAGCAGCGGGCTCGGCGATCACGTGGTGTGGCTGGTGGTGAGCGGGGTGCTCTACATCGCGATCATGAGCTTCCTGGTGTCCGCGGTGTGCGGCTACATGGCCGGCCTCATCGGCTCCTCCAACAGCCCGCTGTCCGGCATCGGCATCCTGGCCGTCATCGGCTTCGCGCTGATCCTGGTGTTCGGCCTGCGCGCGCAAATCTCCGCCGACCTCGGCAAGTCCCTGGTCGCCTACGCACTGTTCGTGACCGCGGTGGTGTTCACCGCCGCGGCGATCGCCAACAACAACCTGCAGGACCTGAAGACCGGGCAGCTGGTGGACGCCACGCCGTGGAAGCAGCAGGTGGCGCTGGTGATCGGCGTGATCGCCGGCGCGGCGATCATCCCGCCGATCCTGGACCTGCTCAACCGCGCCTACGGCTTCGCCGGTGCCCCCGGACCGCATCACGAGCATCCGCTGCCGGCCCCGCAGGCGGGGCTGATATCGGCCCTGGCGCAGGGGGTCATCCAGAACAACGTCGACTGGAGCCTGATCGAGATCGGCGGCGTGATCGGCGTAGGCATCATCATCGTGGACATACTGCTGCGCCGGCTGACTTCCGGCGCGCACCTCTCGCCCCTGGCGGTGGGGCTCGGGATCTACCTGCCGACGCAGAGCACGCTCATGGTGGTGGTGGGGGCGGTGGCGGGCTACCTCTTCGACCGGCGCGCCGAACGGCGCGCCAAGCCCGAGTCCACCAAGCAGCTGGGCGTGCTCCTGGCCTCGGGCATGATCGTCGGTGAAGGGCTCATCGGCGTGCTGGTGGCCGCGCTGGTCGCCTTCTCCGGCAAGGATTTTCCGCTCGCCCTGGTGGGCGAGGCGTTCGCCAACAACGCCGCGGTGTGGCTCGGCGGCGCCGCCTTCGCGCTGGTGATCTTCCTGCTCTACCGGCGCGTGGCGCGGGCGCTGCCCGGCTAGCAGGTCAGGGCCCGTCGCCCGCGCGCTGCGAACTCAAACCACGGGCGCGACGCGTTGCTTGGCGATGAACCAGGAGGCGATCCAGCTGACGAGCCACACGATGATCGCCGTCAACAGCGCGCCCCGGAAGCCGTTCACGTGAAAGCCGGGCACGAGCCAGGCCACCAGGCCCACCATCGCGGCATTCAGCACGAACAGGAACAGCCCGAGGGTCAGGATCGTGACCGGCAGCGTCAGGATGAACGCGACCGGGCGCACGATGGCGTTGACGACGCCGAGCAGCACGGCGGCGATCAGCAGCGTCGCGTCGGAGTCGAAGTGCACGCCCGGCACCCACTGGGTGGCGAGCCACAGGCCGACGGCGGTGATCAGCGCGCGCAGCAGGAATCCGATCATGGTGTTGCTCCCGGTTTCATTTGTTTCTCGACGTAGACCTTGAGGCGCGTCATGGCGGCCTGCCAGCTGGTGCGCAGGCGCCAGTACTGCGTGTCCCACTCCGCGCCCGCTGGCACCCCGGAGCCTAACAGCCGCACGATGGTACCGCCGGCCACCGTGTCGAGTATGAAGTCATCGACCATCACCGAGTTGGCCTTGGGCAGGTCGCGCGCCGGCAGGTAGATCAGCCGCAGGCGCCGCCCGGGCTCGAACACGTCGATGTGCGCCTCGAACTCGCTCACGCGGTCGACGCTCGCGCGGAAACTGCCGCCCGGCCGCGCGCGGATGTCGGCCCCCGGCGAGCACCAGCGCGCCAGGTGTTGGTTGTCGGTGAGCGCACGCCACACCTGCTGCGCGTCGGCCAGGACGTCGATGCGGTGCGCGTAGCCGCGCTCCTTGTCGCTCATGTGCGCATTGTGCCATTCTGCCGGCCGTCGGGAGGACTCATGACATTAGTTCATCTGGTGATCGCACTCGCCCTGGTGGAGTTCTTCGTGTTCCTGAACGCCGTCGGCCGGGCGCGCGACACCTACCACGTGCCCGCTCCGGCCACCACCGGCAACGAGGTGTTCGAGCGCTACTTCCGCGTGCAGATGAATACCCTCGAGCAGCTGATCATCTTCGTGCCCGCGATCCTGCTGTTCGCCCGCTACGTGCACCCGCTCGCCGCGGCCGCGCTCGGGCTCGTGTTCATCCTCGGCCGCTGGCTGTACTTCCGCGCCTACGTGCGGGATCCCAAGCGCCGCGGCACCGGCTTCCTCATCGCCGTCATCCCCAACTCGCTGCTGCTGCTCGGCGGCCTCATCGGCGCCCTCATCACCCTGATCCGCTACCCCGGCCTCTACTGAGCCTTGCCCGCCGCGCGCCGCCGCCACGCCATGACGGCGACCGGCACCAGCGAGGCGGCCACGATGCTTAAGGTCACCAGGCCGAAGTTCTGCTTCACGAACGGGATGTTGCCGAACAGGTAGCCGCCCCAGGTGAACACCGTCACCCACAGGATGCCGCCGAAGAAGTTGTAGCCGAGGAAGCGCGGGTACGGCATGCGCCCGACGCCGGCCACGAAGGGCGCGCAGGTGCGGATGATCGGCACGAAGCGCGACACCAGGACCGCAAAGCCCCCGTAGCGCACGAAGAACTCCTCGGTCTTGCGCAGGTACTCCACCTTGAGCCAGCGGTGGCGGCCGCTGAAGGCGTGCGGCCCGATGGCGCGCCCGATGGCGTAGTTGGAGACGTTGCCGAGGATGGCCGCGGCCCCCAGCACCACGGTGAGCAGCGGGGCGCTCAGGGTGCCGGTGGTGTCCACCGCCGCCAGCGCCCCGCAGGCGAACAGCAGCGAATCCCCGGGCAGGAAGGGGGTCACGACGAGCCCGGTCTCGCAGAAGATCACGGCGAACAACAGCGGATACAGCCACAGGTCAAAGCGGGCGAGCAGCTCCACCAGGTGCCGGTCGAGGTGCACGAACAGATCGATGAGCCAGGGGAGCATCCCCGCCGAGCATACGGGGAAGGTGGCGCG
>Ga0070666_10000806_pt1 | contig 19055 bp, 20 predicted proteins | sample KBSS23metaG_FD_64677 | JGI IMG/M metagenome (GOLD analysis project Ga0070666, IMG submission 64677) | Switchgrass rhizosphere microbial communities from Kellogg Biological Station, Michigan, USA - KBS S2-3 metaG | ecosystem: Host-associated > Plants > Roots > Rhizosphere > Soil ... | reverse complement strand
CCATCGAAGACGAAAACACCGGCCACGTCCTCGTGAAAGGAACAGGTCCGGGAACCCTCACCCTCCGGGATAGAAACATGCTCGGCTGGCAAGCCTTCGTCGACGGCGTTGCCACCCCCATCAAAGCCGGCCCTTTTCTCACTGCCGAACTTCCCGCTGGCGACCACCAAGTGGACTTCCAATACATCCCCCCTGGCTGGCATACCGGCCTTGCCCTCTTTTTGATGGGTCTTCTAGTCTTGGCGTCGATCCTCTGGCGGGCTCAAAAGGGACCAAAAATCGAGATTCCGTAAATACGACTGGCAAGATGCCTCGCGCTTTGATAGAATGATCAAGGTGTTCCATCTTCCGGAACGCTTTCAAAGGATTCTCTACGAATGAGCAAACCCGCCCTTCTACCAGAGGTAGATGTGCCCGGTCTGAGCACAGGACCGCGCTGGAAAGTCACCATCTTCAATAACGACCAGACCGACCGCGACGACGTGTTCGACGTCCTCGTGAAGGCAACCTCCTGCGAACCGCAGGAAGCCGAGATCGAGATCTGGGAGGCCGAGCGATACGGCAAGTCTCACGTTCACTTCGCGGTCCGCGATGAATGCGAGTCGGTAGCCAGTGTTATCGGCACCATCGGCGTCAAGACAGAGGTCACCCTGGAGTGGGACGAATAGTCTTCGCTGCGGGTCCCGGCACGATCGAGGCTCCCAAACTCCTCGACAATATCTCCGAGCAGTCCGATCGGGGCTGGATCGTCACTGTCTTCAACAACGACTACAACACCGAAGACGAAGTCATTATGATCCTCATTGTTGCAACAGGCTGTAACTTCGAGGAAGCGAACCTTGAGACTTGGGAAATCCATAACCTGGGCCGCTCAGTGGTCCACCACGGGCGGGAATGTGACTGCCGCCGAGCCAGCGAAATCATCGCAAAGATCGGCATCAAGGTTGAAGTCAACCAAGAATAGGCTGGCCCGCAACCGACCGTATTCTGACGATTCTCTGAAAAACTTGGCTTTTGCCCTGTTCAGGGCAACGATTCGGAGCCTTCCTCGCCGAAAATGTCGTAAGGAATAAACATATATGAGCGGAGCCAGATTTAAGCGCGCGGTCGCAGCGGCCGCCTTTCTCCTCGTCCTCGCCCCTCTTTCCCTTGCCGGTCCGGTGACGAAGGAAGTGAAGGACAAGGTCGTCAGCAAGATCACCAACATCATCACGACCTACGCGTACGTGCCCGGTGTCGATTTCTCCAAATGGACCGACGTCCTCGCCGCAAGCAAGGCCGACCTCGACAAGGCACAAACCGAAGACGAGTTTCAGGACGTGATCAACAAAGCACTATCGACTTTCAAGATCACCCACCTTTCGATGCAAACGCCGGAAGAGTCCGAGCAGAGAATGGAAGGGCAAACGGTCGGAATTGGCGTCAGCATCCTCATTCAGGACGAAGGCATTCTGATCGTCCGCGTCATCCCCGGCTCAGCCGCCGAGGAGGCGAAGCTGCAACCAGGCGACCTCATCATAGAGGCGGACGGTAAGCCTGTCCACAATCCCGCCCAGATGGCAGGGAAAGCGGGAGATCCCGTCGAGCTCACCATCAAGGGGCAGGATGGAAAGATTCGCAAGGTCAAAGTGATCCGCCGCAAGTTCTCAACTGTTCGACCTGAGACCCTGAACTGGATCGACAAGGACACGGCGATCATGAACATCTACACGTACGACCTGTCGTATGACTCGGTCCGCGTAGAGAACCTGTTCGCCAAAGCATCGAAGGCGAAGAATCTGATCATCGACCTTCGCGGCAACGGCGGCGGAGTCGTCACCAACGTGCAGCATTTCCTCGGTTTGCTCCTTCCGAAGGACACCCCTATCGGCACGTTCATCAACAAGTCGCTCGTGCAGAAGTATGTGGACGAGCAACACGGTAACCCCGATGACCTGAAGGGAATGGCCGCGTGGTCGGAGCGAAAGATTCGCGCGAGCGATGACGACATGGCGCCCTACAAAGGCAACGTCGTTGTCCTCGTCGACGGTGGAACGGGAAGTGGTGCGGAGATCGCCGCCGCCGCTCTCCGAGAAAACCTCGGTGCACAGGTAGTGGGAACGAAATCCGCCGGCGCAGTACTAGTCGCCCTCATGGGAAGCCTGCCGGAAGGCTACACGCTTCTCTATCCGATCACCGACTACGTCACCTCGAAGGGACTTCGATTGGAAGGCAACGGCGTCACTCCTGATATCGTCGCCCTCGATCCAAAGATTCCGCTCCCCGGCACGCCGGACGATGTCGTAGATAAAGCGGTCGCGCTCTTGAAGGCACCCGCTTCAAAGAACTAAGCAAAGTCTCTGGAACGGAAAGCACCTCTCGCGCCAGCGAGGGGTGCTTTCTCTTTGGTTTGTCATCCCGAGCGAGCTTGCGAGTCGAGGGACCTACCTGTAGTTGTGCACTGCTTTAGGTGCGATGACTGACGCACGAACGATCGGCAGGAGGAGGGGTGACGCCCTAGCGTTCCAAAACTTCGAACAAAGCTGTCGTCGCTTCCTCGCCACGGCCCGCGTCATCCAATTCCTTCAGTAAATCATCGACCAACTCGGTCCCCGGAATCTTCGCTCCAATCTCGCGAGCCGCGTCACGACAATACGCAAAATCTTTACGCTGATTTTTGATCGAAAACCCGGGCGACCAGTCGCGCTTAAGAATGCGCGGTCCGTAATTCGGAAAGCCCCAACTGCCTCCTGCGCCGCCGCCGATCATGTCGCGCATCTGCTCCAGATCGAGCCCCGCTTTGTCCGCGAAAGCCAAACACTCGCACAGACCGATCAGCATTCCACCGACCGCGATCTGATTCGCCATCTTCGCCATCTGACCCGCGCCGGGGCCACCGACTCGCTCTGCGCGCTTCGAATACGGTTTGATCGCTTCGATCGCATCCGCGCAGTCCGCCTCAGAGCCGCCGACGAAGATCGTGAGCTGCCCGCTCTGGGCACCCATGCTCCCACCTGTGATCGGGGCATCGACAAAACGCAAACCCTTGGCGGCCAAAGAAGCCTCAATCTGCTGAGCACCCGCTGGTGAGATCGTCGAGTGATCGATGATCAGCGTTCCCGGTTTCGCGCCCTGCGCCAGTTCGTCGGCCAATGCCTGAACGTCTTCCGTTCGATTCACGCAGAGCACAACCACGTCGCAAACTGCGGCAAGATCGCGCGGACTCGCAGCCCTAACCGCGCCCGCCTTCTCCAATTCCACCGTTTGCGAAGGCGTGCGGCTCCACACGCCGAGCGAACCATACGCCTTGAGCAGATGACCCGCCATCGGTGCGCCCATCGTTCCGAATCCGATAAATCCGATTTTCACTTGACCATCTTCCTTGCCTGCTCAAACCGCGAAACCATCCGTTTAGGTCCGAGGACGCTCATCAACTCGAATAATCCTGGGCCCACCGTTTTGCCCGTGAGCGCGACCCGCAACGGATGCACGACCGGCCCCAATTTCTCCATGTTGTGTTTCGCCGCATAGTCCCTAACGAGCGACTCGCACCATTCCACACTCGCCGTCTCCGACTCGCGAAGACGGGAAAGAAAATGATCGAACAACTCCGCGACATGTGGCTGAGCAAACCACTTGTTGACCGCCTTCTCGTCCATCGGTGGCTCGTCCTCGAAGAAGAACGCGGTCGCCGCACCAAAATCGGACAGCGTTTGAACGCGTTCCTGCTCAAGCGTGATAGCCTGCGCCGCGTAAGCGGGATCGTTCTCGATCCCACGTCGCAGCATGGCGAAGTAGGGAAGCACGTCCGCCTTGGCCGGCGTGCCGTCCTCTGCGGGTTCCGACCAATATTGCAAAGCAATCGGATCGTTGACGTGCTCCGCCACGATCTCCACCAACTGCTCAGGCGACATCTGGCGGATGTACATGCCGTTCATCCACTTCAACTTCTCGATGTCGAAGATGCCCGACGAAGGTTGCAGCCCGTGCATTTCGAACGCCTCGATCAACTCGTCCGGCTTCAACACCTCTCGATCTCCGCCTGGTGACCATCCTATGAGCGCCACGAAGTTGAGAATCGCCGACTTCATGAAACCCATCGCGCGATAGTCCAAAACGCGAGTCGCGCCATGCCGCTTGGAAAGCTTCTTCTTATCTGTCCCGAGAATCACCGGGTAGTGAATAAACACGGGCCGCTCCCATCCAAACTGATCGAATAAGGTCGCGTGCTTCGGCGCGGACGAGATCCACTCTTCTCCGCGGCCGATGTGGGTGATCCCCATCAGATGATCGTCGACCATCGCCGCGAAGTGATACGTCGGCATTCCGTCGCCCTTGATGAGCACCGGATCGTCCACCGTGTTGGAATCCCACTCGATTCGTCCGCGAATCACGTCCTCGATCACGATCGTCGTATCGCGCGGAATGCGTTGTCGGATGACGAAAGGTTTGCCTGCGCGTTCCGCCGCCTCCACTTGAGCAGCAGAAGCGTCGCGCCAATCGCCGCCGTAGTATCCGATCGGCTGATGATTGATCTGCTGGAACTCACGCATCTCCGTGAGCTCTTCCGGCGTTTCGAAAGCTTTGTAAGCGGCACCGGAATCCAAAAGCGCCTTAATATGCGGCTGATAGATTCCTGCCGCTTTGCGTTCGCTTTGTCGGTACGGACCGTTCGGCCCCCCGATGTGCGGCCCCTCATCGAAAGTGATGCCAACCCACTGGAGCGTGTCGATGAACTCCTGCTCGGACTCCGCGGAGTAGCGCGTTCGATCGGTGTCCTCGATCCGGAGGATGTTCACACCCTTCTCGTGCTTGGCGTGAAGGTATTTGAAAAGAGCGTCGCGAAGCGACCCGACATGGAGGCTACCGGTTGGGCTTGGAGCGAACCGGACACGGACTGACATAGGCAGGGAGGTTACCAAACTGACCTCAGCACCCCAAGCACGATGCGTTTGTGGTCATGATGCCGGTGTCTCCTGGGCCGTTCGGCCCCAGTCCCACCCAACTACCAGCTTCGCTTGTACAATCGAAAGGCGGTGCAGTCAGCGGCGGCGGAGTGGTATTACATCGGTCACTATGGCCAGCTAGGCCCGCTTACGCGTGATCAAGTCGACGAACTGATCTCCGGCGGAGTCATCGCGAAGGACACCTATGTCTGGAAAACAGGCATGTCGGATTGGCTCCATGCCGATCACATCCCCGAATTGAAAGGCGAATTTGCGGTGAGCGATCCGTTCACCATGCCGCCCCCGCCCCCCACTTCCAGGCCCACCGCCCCCGCCGCGCCCACCATCAGCAACCAGGGAATGGGCTCATGGCGGTCCGACGCTCTCGCCAGCACCAGCCCCTCCAACTACCCCCACTTCAGCACGATCAAGAGCGACCGCAGCCGAGTCCTGGCCGGCATCCTCAATCTGTTCCTCCCGGGAGTCGGCCGGATCTATCTGGGCCATATGGCACACGGCGTCCTCCAACTGGTCCTGGCCATGTGCGGCGGCGTGGGCTGGGTTTGGTCCTTTGTGGACGGCATTATCATCCTGGCCGGGGGTGTCAAATATGACGGGTATGGCCGGGTGCTCACGGATTAGCAACATCCGGCAAGCCGGTTGGCCCCCCTCACGCGTCAAATTCATTGGAATACGTTAATGCGCCGCTTACTGATCGCTCTGACCGCCTTGCTTGTCCTCGCCCTCGCGTCTGTCGCTGGAGCGGAAACGATTATGCGCGTGACCGTCGAAGGGAAGGGCTCGTTCACGATCGCCCTCTACACCGACAAGGCGCCTAAAACGACCTCGCACATCATGAAGCTCGCCAAGAACGGCTTTTACGATGGCCAGCGCTTCCACATCGCCATCCACTCGCCTCGCCCATACCGAGTGCAGGTCGGCGACCCCGCCTCCAAGAGCGGCAACATCGATGACGCCGGTTCCGGCGGCAGCGGTGAAACGATTCCTTACGAAGAGACCAATATGCCGAACGAAGTCGGCGCGGTCGGCCTCTCCACCCTTCCTGGCAACCCGAACTCCGGCGACAGCCAGTTCTATGTTCTACTCGGCTCCGCCCGCTTCCTCGACGGAAAGTACACCGTCTTTGGAAAGGTCACCGACGGCATGGACGTGGTCCAGAAGATCGAGAAGGGCGACAAGATCGAGAAGGTCACGATCTCGGAGAAGTGAGCCAAGTTGCTTGATTGCTTGGATGCTAGGTTGCTCGATTTGGCTGCTGCCCTAGAACCCAGCAACCCAGCAACCAAAAACCGAGCAACCAAATTCCGCGCTCTCCTCGTTCGATCATAATCAAGCGGTGCGGCTAGCTCGCGCCATCCTCCTCCGCCTCGCGATCGGCGTGCTCAGCCTCCTCTTCATATCGTTCGTCACATTCGTGGCGGATATGGCGGCCCCCGGCGACCCCGCCCTCGTCCGCGCAGGCGACAAAGCTTCTCTCCAAACCATCGCGCGCATCCGCCACGAGATGGGGCTCGACAAGCCGTGGCCGGTTCGATACATCGATTTCCTTTCCAAAGCCTCCCACCTCGACTTCGGCACGAGCTACTACGGCACGCAGGAGCCGGTCGGAAACATCCTCAAGCGCGATGTGCCGATGACCGCGCGCACCGCTCTTTCCGCGATCTTGCTCGCGAGCATCGTCGGCATTCTCCTCGGTACCGCCGCTGCGGTCAAGCAAAACAAATTTACGGACAGGGGAATCTTGGCGATCAGCACACTTGGAGTCACCATTCCGACCTTCGTGCTCGCGCCGATATTGGTTTACATCTATTGCAGCCAACTCAACCAACTCCCGCAAACATGGCAGCCGCTTGCCGATAAACGCGCCGCCATTGCGCCTGATTGGGTCTATCTTTTGCTGCCTGTCGCCGTCCTCGCTGCTCGACCGGCCGCGTTGCTCACCCGTCTCACCCGCGCGAGCATGATCGACACGCTCCAACAGGAGTTCATTCGCACCGCAATCGCAAAAGGCGTTCCGAGGATGCGGCTTATCTTCCGTCACGCGCTTCGCAATGCGATTCTTCCCGTTATCACTTCGATTGGTACGAGCTTCGGATTTCTTCTGACCGGCTCGTTCGTCGTGGAGCGATTCTTCACTCTTCCGGGAGTCGGTAGCGAAACGATTGAAGCGATGGAGCGAGGTGACACGCCCGTTATTCAAGCCTGCGTGATCCTCACCGGCGCGATGTTTATCTTCGTCAACTTGCTCGTCGATATCATCTTGCCGCTGCTCGATCCGCGAATTCGTGAGGCGCAGATTTGAAGCGTCGACGCGAGCCATTGCTCTGGGCAGGCATCGTCTTTCTTGTCGCGCTTCTTCTGTTCGCGGTCTTCGGCCCGTTCCTCCATCACAACGCGACCGATCCAATCGGACCGAAATTCCAATATCCCTCCGCCAATGCTTGGCTCGGCACCGATGAGATTGGCAGGGACATCTTCGCTCGGCTCGCGTATGGCGCGCGCATCTCTCTCTTCATCGGCTTCACGGTTCAGCTCGTGAGTCTGACGCTCGGCATCGTCGTGGGCGCGGTAGGCATCTACGCACCGAAATGGCTCGCGTCTCCGATGCTTAGGCTAACGGATGCGATGTTCGCCTTTCCCGACATCCTTCTCGCGATTCTCATCATCGCCGTCTTCGGTCGCGGAACATTTCCCGTTATCGTCGCGCTTGCGGTCACTGCGTGGCCGTCGATCGCTCGATTGGTGCGCTCGCAGCTAGCTACTCTCAAGGATCGGGAGTTCGTTGTTGCCTCGCGCGCGATGGGTGCACCGACTGCGTACACCGTGATCAAGCACGTGTTGCCGCAACTTTGGGGGATTTTGCTTGCGGTAACGATGGTCGAACTAGCTGCCACGATTCTGGCGGAAAGCACGTTGAGCTTTCTCGGCATCGGCGTACAAGAGCCGACTCCGAGTTGGGGAATCATGATTAACACCGCGCGCGCATACATGCAGCCCGGCGCAGCCTACAATGGATCACCCGCGATGCTCTATCTCGTGTGGACGTCGTTGATCCTCGCGATGACGATCTTCGCGCTCAACTTCGTGGGCGACGGACTCCGCGCAATTCTCGATCCGAAATCCAGCAACAACAATTAGCGTTGTCGGGAAAGGATGTAGTCGATTGCTTTCTGCAGTTGCGGATCGCGGGCCGGAACTCCAAGCGTCAGGTTCTGATCGAATCCATCCATGTCTACACGGATGTCCGGATCAAGACCGCCCGTCTTGAATTCACCGTACTCGTCCAACTTGCGTCCGATGTCCTGACCCGAAGGCAGATAGTATCGCGCGATTGTGATCTTCGCACTCGATCCGTCGGTCAACGGCCACACGTTTTGCACGGAAGCTTTTCCGTAGGTATGCGAGCCGACTAACGTGACGAGCTTGTAATCACGCAGCGCGCCTGCGAAGATCTCCGCTGCGCTGGCTGAATCCTCGTTGACGAGAATCACGACTGGATAGTTGAAATCGTGGACTAGGCCGGGATACGTCTTCGCGACCTCTTCATTTCCTTCGCGGAATTTCATTTTCACGACAAGCTTGCTATCGACGAATCTCGAAAGCATCTCTCGTGCGGATTCCAGAAGTCCGCCTGGATTGTAGCGAAGGTCGATCACCAATCCCTTGAGCTGATGCTTCTCGAGCTTTGCCAGTTCGGCATCGAACTGTTCTGCGGTTGGCTCTGAGAAGGAGGAGACCGTCATGTAGCCCACGCCCGATGGCGTCAGGTAATTCGAATCGACGGTCGGAATCGTGATCTCTTGTCGCTTGATCGTGTACGGCTTCGGCGTCGGATCACCGACCCGAACGACGAGCAACTTGACCGTCGTGCCCGCCTCTCCCTTGATCTTTGACACGATGTCGTCGAGCCTCATGCCCGCGACCGATTTGCCATCGACGCTGGTGATGACGTCGCCATCGCGCATACCGGCTGCATATGCCGGGCCGCCTTCGAACACGCGACCTGTTTTCGCCCCGAGTGCGTCTTGCTGCAGCTTCGCGCCAATTCCGCCCGCAAGCTTCGCTTTGGTTTCGGTCGAAAATTCTTTTGCATCTGCGGGAGGCAAGAACATCGTGTGCGGATCGCCCATCGCGTCCATCAGCCCTTCCATTCCCGCGTATTTCAAATCCTTGGGAACGATGGGTCGCTCGTAGTCGGCGAGGATCTTATTGTAGGAGTCGCGGAAAATCTGTTCTGGCGATTGCGTTGGTTGCGAGCTGAAGAGTCGCGCAAGCGCATCCTTGTCGACGGGCTCCCAGTGGCGAATATTACGCCACGCAAATCCGAATCCGAAGCAGAAAATCAATGTCACGCAGAATCCGAAAATCTTGAGGGCAGTCTTCACGCGTTGCCTCCCTTCGTCTTGCGCATCGCAACGATCGACCCGTCTCGCTCTCTCGCAAATGTCGAAGTCGTGCTACGTTTGCTCCGCATCGCAACTCGCTTTGGCGCAGGAACCGACTTCGCCGAATACTCACCTGTGGCCAGCGTGTATCCGCTGCCATCCGGCAAGTTGACTACTTCGATCACGGACAGATCTCTTGAGGGCGTTCCCGCAAGTTTCGCCAACTTCTTGGATGCAAGCGCATTCGCGAAAATATTTGCTGCTCCGCGTGTCGTGCGATCTACGAGAAGGACCATCTTTGGTGGTTTAGGATTTCCATTGGCCACCGTAAACGCGTGGTTCTTATTGCTCTTTGGCGCGTGGATCACGCCGTAGTTTCCACTCGGTGCGAGTTCTGCGAGACATTGCATCATCACGTCGTAATCGCCGTTTGAATTGTCGCGAAGATCAAGGGTGATTTCTTGTTTGCCCGTCACCGCCTGCTTGAGCTTTTGCGCCGCGCCATCCGCAAATCGTAAGGTGATGACCGAGCCATCGTTCTCAACGATCGGCACTTGCGAAGTGTGCTTCGTCACTTGAGTAGTGCGAAGATTGTCTCCGCGGTGCCAGACGATCTTCAGCGAGCCCGTTGATCCGATGGTGAGCATGTCTTTTGCGCGCAGCGGCATGATCATCGTGTCGAGTTTTGCTTTCAGCTGTGCCGCCATCGTTCGCGCTGCTTGTTGGCGCTTGTGAGTTTCTTCCGGCGTCAATCCCTTGAGGTGATCGGGCGAGGCCATCTGAATCGCCTTTCGGTAAGCGCCTACTGGCGCGGGATTCAGGACCCAGTGATCCTCAACCGTTTCCACCCAATCTCCGGGTTTGATACCGGCTTGTTCCGCAGGGCCGCCAGGGGTAACGGCGACGACCGTTAGTCGCGGAATCGTGAGAGCAGCCATGTCAGACGGATCCATGTCGGATGCTTGATTGGCACCCGTGTGACCCTTGCCAACTCCCATCTCAAAACTGAGGTCGACCCCGATGCCTTCGTATTTGCCAGCAGTCGCATCGTTGAAGGCGCGAAACTCGTTCGAATCCATGTAGGTCGAGCGAGGATCGTGAAGACTATCGACCATACCTTTCACAGCGCCAACCGCAAGTTTGCGTTCGTCGGTGATCGGCTCGACAAAATTGCGCCGCAGCAGCAGCACCAATCCGCGATAGAAATCGGACTCGGGAATCTGCTGATTGGAGGCCTCCAGCCCGGGCAATACGCTGTCCGAATTGAGGGTCGGGGATCCGCTCTCCACCCTTTCTCGAACGTGGCTGCCATAAACGACCGACAGCATCGCGACGGTAACTCCCGCCGCGGTCATCAAACTTCGTTGGATCGGGTTCATGCGTTGGGTAGGACTCTCCCTTGTTCAGTCTACGCCCAGCCAGGTCATTCCATACATCATTTGAACCTAGCCTTAATGTTTTGCGGACCTTTCCGCTCCATCTAAAGAGACATTAGCCGGAACCTTGAAGTGGCAAAACCCAAAGGTCCCGGCTTAATTTCCAGGTCAAAACCGAAAGGGGTTACGACCCGAATACTTCGAACTGGCGGATGTCTTCTGCAGTGGCCGCATGACCGTCGCCGCGGCTGAACTGAAGGCCGTCCATACCGCCATAAACTGACAAATCCGCGGGCATCCTCGACACCATATCCAGAACGACTTTCTTGATCCTCTCCGAGTTCGTCTTGAAGACCTCGAGAACGTCGTGTGCGGTCACCGCATCCGTTCCGGAAACGACGCCACTGTCATAGTCGGTCAGGAGCGAGATGTTCACGACCGCCATCCCCAGTTCGCGACACAGATATGCCTCCGGGTACTGGGTCATGTTGATGACCTGCCAGCCCATGCTCGTGAACCACTTGCTCTCCGCCTTCGTGGAGAAGCGGGGACCCTGGATGACCACGACCGTTCCGCTCGGATGGCACTTGATTCCGTTGTCGATAATGCACTGAATCGCCAACTTTCGTAGCTCAGGATTGTACGTTTCCGCAGGGGAGATGTGAGTTACGATCGGTCCGTCAAAGAACGTGTCCGCTCGCCCGCTCGTCCTGTCGACAAACTGGTCGCAAACCGCAAATCCGCCCGGTTCGTACTCCTTCTGCAACGAGCCGGCCGCGCAAGGGGAGATCACGACCTGCACGCCCAGGGACTTCATCGCCCACACGTTGGCCCGATAAGGCACCTTGTGAGGCGGAAGGGTGTGATGGCGTCCGTGGCGGGGAAGGAAGGCGACTTTTCGCCCGGCGACCGTCGCAAGCATCACAGCGTCGCTAGGTGGGCCGTAAGGCGTGTCGACCTTGACCTCGCGAACGTCCTCAAGCAGGCTGTAAAACCCGGATCCACCAAAAATGCCGATCTCGGCGCGTGGGGTCACTGAGCGGACCCCGTTGAAGTTGAATTGCTGTTCATCATGTCAGAAAAGGAATTATGCAACTGTGCGATGACTTGGTCGACCCGTGAACCTCGGCGAAGCATGGCGTCTTGAGGCGCCGCGATCACTCGCTTGTTCTTGATCGCCGCCAAAGTCTTGAATCGCTGATCGTCCGTGAAGGAGGCCGAATCCCCCGCTGTGACAACAATGTCCGGGTTCATTTGAAGCAGCGACTCCGCGTTCAGCACCACGAACTTGTTACCGGCTGGTCCGACAGGCTTGCCCGTCGCCGCCTTGATCTCGTCGGCGAAGAAGGAGTCCACACCCGCGATGTAGTGCTCCGCGCCGTCTCCCGGCAGGATGAGGGCGACGGTCGGGGTAGGGGTAACCGGATCGGCCAGAGACGCTTTGCGAGCGGCCAAGATCTTGTCCACGTACTCCGACATGAAGGTCTCGCCCGAATAAAGGGCCGATAGATCGCGAAGCTCCTGAAGGAATTGGTCCACCGTGTCGCCGTCCAGCGCGAACGGAGGCATCTTCGAATACTTCTTCATCATCGCGATGTCGTCCGCGTTATAAAGCGACGGATCGTAGACGATGAGGTCGGGGAGCATCGAGACGCCCTTGCGTCGCGTGACGGTGGCGATCTTCTCCCAGTCCGGCTTGACTCCGGCCACGATCGGATATCGCTTCACGAAATCGGGATAGTTGCAGGACGCGGTTCGCCCGACTAAGAAACTGCTGGCTCCGCCGGTGCAAAGGACCTCGGTGCAACTCGGGGCCAGGCTGACGATCGCTCGTGCCGGATTTGCGAGGTCGACTCCGCCTTGCGTATAGGGAAGGTCTTGGTTACCCTTCGCAGTCGCGCCCTTGTTGCATCCCCCGCCCAGGGCCACAAAGGCAATGCCTCCGACCGCGAGGGCCATAGCCGTGCCAGATAAATAACGAAGCGCTTGGCGCATGGGCCTCATTCTGACGTACACGCAGTAATCAAGTCCAATCCGATGTCGAATCGTTCCCGAACGTCGAGATTAGACAAATGAGATAAGTCCAATTGACCCAATTGGACTTATTTTGAAGCCTGAACTGCTCTTACTTCGGTTCGGAAACGACGTCCCCGACCGCCGGGCCGGTGCCCTCGATCAAATCCGCCACCGCGAACTTCTTCTGAACGTCCTTGATCTTCACTCGACCGATCTTCGACGTCTTCACGCCAAGGGTCTCGCCGGTGTGCGGGTCCTTGATCACCTTGTCCACGTGCATCACGTCGAACGTGTCTCCCACTTGAACGCCAGTATCCGTGCCCGCGTTGATCGTGACCTCTTTCGAAGCGGCATCGAAGTCGGCCACGCGGGCGCTCCACGGCGAATTGCCAAGCTTTTCGAGGATCTTCGCAACCGTCGCATCGAGTGCCTTGTTCATCGCGTCGCCTAACGGGCTGTTCTCAAAAGTCGAGAAATCCGCGAAGCCGAATCTCGCGCCGGATTGCAATTTGAAAGAAGTCGACTGAGCCTTGCCCGATGCGTCGGCCGTCGCCATCAATGCGCTTGTGTCGACATCGAAAATCGTTAGGTTGACCGCTGCCTGCGCCTGAGTGACGTTGCCGCCGATGCGGCCGATCGAGCCCACATTCACACCAATTCCCGAGCCACGACGAGCGATCGAGAAATCAGTGAGCTTCGCGCGGATCAATGCCTGCGCGGGAATGATCTTGCCCTTTTGCGATTGGCCCGTGTTGTCTTCCTTGATCGCCTTCTCTTGAAGAAGCGGCTCCATCGCCTCGCGCTCCAACACGATGAATCGGCCAGTGTCGAAAAGTTTCGAGGCTAACTTTTCGTCGATCGCGTTTCGAAACTCGACCGGGATCTGCCACTGATCAATGTATTGAAACGTTCCGTAGTCAAGAGGCGCGACCGCGATCCTCAACTTAAGGTGTTTCTGACCCGACGTCGACGCTTGCCCAAAAGAAATGGCGGCCAATCCGGCCAACACGAAAATTGCTAAGTTCCTCTTCATCATCCTCTCCGCGCATCGAGCCAGATGCTCTAAGGAAGTATGACGAATAACCTGGAGCAAGATCGGCATGGCTCAAAGCGCTAACGATTGCGCGCAGCGATCCACCAGCCCCTAGGGGCTGATGGTCACAACTGTCACTTACCTCGTCGTACCAACGGCAGCAAGAAGAACGACAAACTATAGCGATCTCCGTTCGGTCCGTCGTTCTCCTCTAACCACGAACTCAACTCGCGAAGCTTCTTTCGTAACTCGCGCGCCTTTCGGTCGTCTAGTCGCACCGCAGACCGGCCGATCACGGAGCGATCGTGCATCTCATTTCGTAAGACCTCACCCGCTAGCCGTTGCTCTCGTGAAACCGCACGCACCAGGGTGTCGATGTTCTTGCGCTGCTCCTCCAAATTGCTTTCAACATTGAGGTCGAAACTCTCTACCAAGAATTTGCCCTGTATCGAATAGACCGTCTCAGGCTTCGTCGTACCGGGCCTCTGCTCGGCCGCAATCAGCCCCTTCGATGCCAGCAACCGCAAGTGATAGTAGAGCCCGACTTCCTCTATGCCCATCAGTGAAGCCAGTTCCTTAGCTGTGAGCGGCCCATCCGTTCGAAGAAGTGTATGAATTTCCAGCCGCGTCGGATTGGAGAGTGCCTTGATCTGGTCACGGCCGACCTTGATCACCCTTTTAGCATTTGATCGCTTATTCAGATTCATCAGAATTTCACAGCTTGCAATCCATCGGACAAGAAGTATTTGTAAATTATGGAACGAATTACAAAATCTATACGTTCCACTAATCATGATCGCTGCAGTTTGTTTCGCCCTCCTCGCCATCAAGCAAGACGAAGACATCCCCGCCGTCATCGACCGGATCGAGTGCCCGAGTCAAGTCGTCCTGCCGATGCAGGACAGCGCGAGGCAGGCACCCGTGATCAATCTCGAAATCGGTGGCAAGACGTACCACTTCGCCCTCGATACCGGTGCAACCGGCGGAAGAATTTCACCCGCCATTGTCGAAAACCTAGGTCTCAAGCCGGTTGGCGTAGTGCATGCGGGTGATCCAAGTGGCAAAAACGTCCGCGAGGTGAAGATCTATAAAATCCCTGAGATCAAAGCGGGTGCGGCGACTCTTCACGGCGTACGCATGATGTCTGACGATGGCGTCGCTCCCCACGGATCGAAGGCGTACTTCGATGGCGTCATCGGCTATGCCGCTTTCCACGATCTACTTCTTACACTCGATTATCCGAACAGGCAAGTCATTCTCACCCCTGGTGGGATGTCCAAGAAACAGATACACGACTCGGTTCGATATGAGCTTGAACACGGCATCCCATTCATGCAAGTGCAAGTAGGGAAGGTGAAGATCGGTGGTCACGTGGACTCCGGCGCCGACGGCGGTCTCGCCATACCTTCGAAGTTCAAATCGGACATGACGTTCGACGGCGAGCCGATGAAAGTTGGGATGGCGAGAACACTCTTCAACACGGTCGACATTTACGTCGTGAAGGTGAAGGATCAAGTCTCGATTGGAGGGATGCCATTGCCGATCCATGACATCGAACTGAATGATCTTTTTCCCGTCGCAAACATCGGCGGGCGTGTCCTTCACAAATTCAAAGTGACGATCGACCAAAAGAAACAGCGAATTCTTTTCGAGCAGTGAGCGTTAGGCGTTGCTCGCGTTAGCGGCAATCTTATCTTTCACAGCTTGTTGGCTGAGCGAGATCGGGTTGCCGTCGGCGTCGAACGGTTTCTTGAAATCGAACGCCATCGGTGTGGGACCAAACTTGTGCAAATGGTCCAAGCGATCCTTCGCTTCCTTCGGGTCGATTCGGTCTGAACTATCCACCCACCACGCAACGTAGGTCGGAACTTTGGCGGCCATAAACCACTCACGTCGCTTGGCCATCGCTTCGCCGTGCGCGCCATGATACGCAAACGCGGCGACCGATTCCAGATCGTCCCACAGACTCAAGGTAGAAGGCAGGCGCAGGACATCACCAACGTCCGAAAGGCATTCCGGAATTTCGAGCTCACCCCATGAACGCTCGTACGTCTCCATATTCCGAATGGATCGCGCGACGAATCCGCTACTCGCGTCCGCAGCGTCGAAAACGCCCGGTATACGATCGACAAACCCTTGCGACCTAGCTGCACCCAACGGCTCGTGCAGAATTCCGATCGTCACGAACGCCAACTTCTTCGCCATGGAGAATGATCGTACCCACTAGAATCGTAGTTGCCTTTCGCATACAGTTCGAGGTCTCAATACTCGATAATTATTTCTGTCTTCACCGAGTTCGCGATGAAGCAAGTCTCGTGAGCGAGGTGATGCAAATGATCCAACTCTTCCGCCGTTGGCGTCCGATCACCAAACTCGATCACTGGTCGCAACGTCACTCGCGTCATCGCCATTCGTCCTTGGGCAATCCTTTCTAACACGCCAATTGCCTCGTCGCGGTAACTCTTCACCACGAACTTTGCTTTCCACGCCTCGTACAGAAACGAAAGCATGTGACAGCTGGACAGACTCGCAATAAACGCCTCTTCTGGATCGACCGCCGACTCCACCGACAGCGGAACCGGAACGACGTGCGGTGAGGAAGATCCTTCCACCACCGCACCACCATCAAAGGACCACTTGTGTCCGCGCGTGTATCGCCCGCTCGAAAAATCGGCGATGTCCAAGTCCCACGCAACTACGACTTTGTGATGCGCCATGAATTCTTTTACCCGTAGATCCCAACGAGCCAGCGGGCCCTTCTGGGCGTGTGGCAAGACCCATCTAAATCGCAGTCGGGGCACGGAGACCCAGACTTGGAATCACATTGTAGGCGCAACTCCTGTTTTGTAAGGGTGGGCTCTTGCCACCGCATGGCAAAGGGATCAGCCGCGCTTTCCAAAGACGAGCTGCAACTTCCTTAACGGGTTTGCACTGCCTTTGGAAAATTGTAAAAGCGTTTCACGGTTGATTTCATATCCACCGCACAATCTTGCGAGCGTGGGCAACTCCTGATTCGTCCTCAGCACTTCAGCCAAGTAAGCAGCGTATTCCGGATTCGTCTTCCATTTCTCCACGCTCTTCGCATCGATAGGACGGATAGATTTAAGGGCTTCTAAGTTTTGTCGAAAACCGGGGAAGTGCTCGTGGCAATCAGCGAATGGTCTTGACACCTGCAAATCGAATCGCTCGGTAATCTGCCGCTGAACTTCGCTCGGACGCGCAACTAAGTCTTCGTAGCGCACGGATAGAACTTGTGGCTCATCGCGGAATTGATTGTAGAGATTCAGGCTTGCCGTGACGCGATACGGGTGCACATAAAAATTCCTAGCCTTTCTCCTCTTCGAGGTAAGAACGTCCAACGGATTGCGCAACATCCAAACGACCGCGATCTCGGGATGCGAGCGCAACTGCTCGAGGTCCATGTAGACACTGGTGGTTCGGTTCCGGCTGGCAACCAGCAAGCGACCATCGCTGGACTCTAGAGAGTCGATCAGGTGTTGGAGGTCACATTCCGCGCTCTTCTCACTGATCTTTACAAGCTCAGCGTTTTCGAAGGCGGCGACGCAAAGCTCACGCATCAGGGTGTTTCCCGAACGGGCGCAACCCTGCACATAAATAGCTCGCGTCTTCATCAAAACTGTAGACGGAATTGTAACTCGCCGCGACCTCAGAAAATCATAGTCGGCAGTAATTTTGCATGTCTGGCCTGGCCAAGAGGACCCAATAGCGGATTTGTTGCACGCTATAATGAATCCAACGCGCTTTGCAGGCGCTAACCCAATCGACCCAAGGAGAAGAAGAACAAATGACTACCCGACCTCTTGCCACCACCTTCGCCTGGGCCGAGATTCTCTCCGCCTGATCGTCTAGATCGGCGTTTTCAATTCAAGCCTCCAGGCGTTCTTGCGCCTGTCGCCAAACGGATCGAGGACAAACCCCTGCGATCCTTAGCGACCTCGGCGTCTCTGCGTGAACCGGAACCGCACGAACGAGACACTGAATTGAATACCGAACAACGAACAGAACTGAAAGATCGACTCGCGTCGCTCGACAATCGAGCGCGCAAAGACCTTATTCGCCAGGCATCGCACCTTCGAACGAGGGCGCAAACGACCGAATCCAAGGAGGCGAAGCGCCCCGTGGAGTGGTTCATGCTGCACCTTCTCACGAAGGCGGAAAATTCTGGACCGCGAGGCGTCGTCGTAGGCGTTGACCGCACGCAGTGCATCGTGCGAATCGATGGGGTCGACACCGTGTGTCGGGCGCCCGAAGGGCTCGCCCCCGGCGACGAGGTCCACGCGAACAACGGTGGCGTTACCGAAGTCTTGCCCCGACGAACGACACTCGTGCGTAAGGAAGTGGGCGGACCGCGATTGATCGCGGCAAACGTCGACGTCATCATGGTGGTCGTCTCTGTTGTTTCACCACCGCTGCATCCGCGTCTTATCGACCGCTACCTCGTAGCGATTCGACAGGGAGGCGCGGAAGCAGGGGTGTGTCTCAACAAGTGCGACCTCGGAGTGTCGGATGAAGACCGCGCCGCGATCGACACGTATCGCGCTATCCTTCCCCTGTACGAAGTGAGCGCGGATGAAGGAGTGGGTCTCGATCACCTTCGCGAATTCCTCGGCGATCGGCTCACCGCGTTCGTCGGACACAGTGGTGTAGGGAAGTCATCACTGCTTAACGCGCTCATTGGGCGAGAAGTCGCTGCGGCCGGCACCGTCAGCGGCGATACCGGCAAAGGACGACACACAACGACGCGATCAACTCTTCACGAAGTTGACGGTCTTCGGATCCTGGATACTCCCGGCATTCGAGAGTTCGCAGTCGGATTCGACTCGCCTCACGAGGTCGCAGAAGGATTCGTCGAAATCGCGCGCATGGGAGAAGCATGTCGCTATCCCGACTGCTTGCATCTGGAACACAGCAACGGCTGCGCGGTGCGAGAAGGCTTGCAATACGGAGCGATCCGCCCCGAACGATACGAAAGCTATATCAAGTTGCTCGAGGAGGCTTTTCCGTAAGTCCGGTGCGGCCACACAATTTTAAGGAATTGTCATTCCGAGTGAGCGATGCTATTTGCTTGCCCTGAGGGACGAAGGGGTGTCCCGTTGTGGCGATGTGTCGTTGTGGTGATCCGGATCTCTACGGCTCTGCGTGCCATGCATTCCGAAGTCTCCGCTACTCCGCGTCTCCGCGTGAAATCTGTCGGGATATCTTTGTGTGTCTTTGTGGTTTTTTGTGTCCTTTGTGGTGAAAGTGGAAGTTGGAATCAAAACGTGATGAACCATAATCC
>Ga0070666_10000798_pt1 | contig 19105 bp, 12 predicted proteins | sample KBSS23metaG_FD_64677 | JGI IMG/M metagenome (GOLD analysis project Ga0070666, IMG submission 64677) | Switchgrass rhizosphere microbial communities from Kellogg Biological Station, Michigan, USA - KBS S2-3 metaG | ecosystem: Host-associated > Plants > Roots > Rhizosphere > Soil ... | reverse complement strand
CTAAGTCCGGCTCAAGCGAAAGAGCTCGCATCACCGCCTCCCGAGAACGGTCAAACGCCTCCAGGACAGGGGCCCAGCCTCTGCCCGCTTCGACCGAGTATGCTCGGCCAAGCTCCGCCCAGCACAGGGCAAATTGGGGGTCGATCTTCAACGCGTCATTAAAATATCCGATCGCCCGTCGTGTATCTTCGATAGTAGTTCGATCCAGAAAATACCGGCCCATCAGCATCAATCGATGTGCCTCAGCGTCATCGGACCTGCCTTTTACTGCGTCCTTTACCTCTGACACTATCTGCTCGCTTAACTCAGGCCCGGCCTCCTCGCCGATCAGGCTCGTCCTCAATCCTTCCACTACCGACTGCGCAATATCATCCTGAACTGCAAAGATATCTTCCATTGTCCGGTCGTAGGTTTCGGACCAAAGGTGATAACCGTCCTCAACCTTCGTCAATCGTACCGAGATCCGAACCCTCTCGCTGGCATGACGCACGCTTCCCTCGAGAACGGAGGAAACATTCAGTATTCGTCCGATCTCGCCGACTGTTGTTTGTTTTCCCTTGAAAGAAAAGGCCGAAGTTCGAGCTGCCACACGAAGACCGCGGATCTTTGACAGTACGTTGAGCAGCTCTTCCGTGAGCCCATCTGAAAAGTAATCGCTATTTTCCACCGCGCTCAGATTGAGAAAAGGCAAAACAGCGATGGCATTCTCTGTTGGTTTCGCTGCGTCGAGAGCCCCGGGGGCAAATATACGTGTCGCCGACTCATGCAACTCCTGAAACGATGGCAAGAACATCGTTGCTGCCGAATCTTCCGAACGGGGCCCTTCCAGAAGGCGAGTTCCATCGTCAAGACAGTACATTAAACTGTCATCGAAATAGTCTCGTCTGCATTCAGGACATCGTTTCATAGTCTATTGAGGCAGATTCAATCGTTTCATTAGGTTCTTAAAACGTGGATCATCGCGAAGCGGGTCCATAAAAGGATCTTCCACAGCACGGGCAAGAAAACTGTCCCGATCGGCGAAAGCTTTGTCCAGTTCAGCGAAAGCCTTGTCTTTATCGCCAAGAGTCGCATAGATCGATGCGATGTAATACCGGCGCATGTAGCGAGTTTTTCCGATCTCTTCTAATTCTCCGATCGCTCGCTCACAATTCGCTCGATCGCCCATTTTTGCGTAGGCGTGGGCTATTACTACGACCGAGTTCCATCGAGAAGAAGAATCCGAAGGCGTCTGCTGCTCAAAGGCAATGGCCTGTTGGTATTGTCCTTTTAGGATATATGCGAAGCCAACCCACAGACGGAACAGCGGGAAATTGGTATCGAGCTCATACGCCTTTTGTGCCTGCGTTAAGGCCTTGTCATACTGACGCGCATAGACGTAGGAGCTCGCGAGTACTGAATTATTTATCAGTGATAAAGGTTCGAGTTCGACGGCCTTTTCAGCCTCGGCCACGGCCTCGTCAACTCTGCCGACAGGACCCAGATAGCTGCCGGAATAGGCAACGTGGATATACGAAATATTGGGATCGAGCTCGACGGCACGTTTGAATTCCCTCTCGGACTCAGGCCAGTTCCAGTCGTAGATCGCCAGCGAATCGGCGAATGCCGAATGCGCCTCGGGCAGCGTAGGGTCGAGTTCAAGTGCTCGAGCTGCCGCCGTCTTTGCGAACGGAACGGCATCCTTTGGAGCAACATCGGGGTCCTTTGCCATCGAGTTATAGACCTCGGCCATAGCGGCGTAGGAAAGTGCAAAATCAGGATCGAGGGCGATGGCTTGCTTGTAGCTGTCGATAGCCTTGAACATATCGTCCTTCGTTCGCTTTGACCAGTAATAGCGGCCCTTTAAATAAAGCTGATAGGCTTCGCTGCTGTTTGTGTATTTTTTTGCGATGCCTTTCTCGTCACCCGAAAGCTTGAGCTGCATCTTTTGCGTCAGGGTCGTCGCGATCTCACGTTGAGTTGCCAGCAGATCGGCCATCTTCCGGTCATACTGTTCGGCCCAAATAAGTTTGTTAGTATGGCCGTCGATAAGTTGAACACTGATGTTTAGGCTGTCTCCGATCTGGATCAGCCTGCCGGTCAAAACCGCATCGACATCAAGCTCTTTTGCGACCTCGGTCGCCTCCTTGGCCGCTCCTTTATACCGCATTACAGAACTCGTCGGGCTTACTTTCAAATGTGGCAGCTGCGAAAAACGGAAGATCAGCGAATCGGTCAAGCCGTCGGATAAATAATCGGTATCCGAATTGCCGCTGCGGTTTTCAAATGGAAGAACAGCGATCGAGCCAATGGACGATCTTCCGTCGGAATGAAACGAGCGGTATGTGATCCAAGCCGTCGCAACAAACGCGGCAATAAGGACCGCTATGAAGCCTATCTTAACGAAAGACCGTCGTTGATTCGGCTGAGTCGTAATCGCGGCCGGCAAAGCCACCGTCTGTTCAGTCGTGTGTATCTGCTCTCGAGTTGGAGCCTCGCTCGACAGATTCGTTTGATGCAGTATAGCCGTGGCCGGCTCATCTACAGAAGCCGGTCCCTCTAGCAAAGCTTTACCGTCGTCCAAACAGTAGAGCAAACTGTCATCGAAATAATCTCGCCTGCAGTCAGGGCATCGTTTCATTTACTAAATTGGTCCATCATCTAAAGTCCTTCATCAAAACGACATCGCTCGTCTGCGTGCCGCGTGACAGGGCGAGTTGCTTTCCGTCGCGGGAAATGTCGAACCAGAATATTCTGCCGGTCGTAAGGTCGGTCAGCTGTTTTGGAGGACCTCCGTCGATCGGCTGAACCCAAATATTCGACACTCCACCTTGGCTAGCTATATAAGCCACTGCGCGGCCATCAGGCATCCAGCGGACGTTCGGGGTACCCGATCCGGCGTTCACAAGCAGGTCAAACTGATTTATTGGCTCGCCGCCTTCCACAGGAAAAATACCTAGCTTCGTGGCCCGTGTGCTGTCGGCAACATAGAAACAGGCGATCGACTTTCCGTCGGGAGAGATCGAAGGGATCAGCGCATACTTGTCGATCAGTTGAACGTCATTCCCGCCGTCCGCAGAACCTTTCCAAATGCGAAAACCGCCGGTACTAAAAGTCGTGTAAATCACGGATTCATCTGTCCGAGAACAGTCCGCGCCAAATCCCGGTCCGCTTGTTACAACACGGGCAGCTGAACCGTCGATTCCCGCTTTCCACAATTGAATATTTCCCGAACGGTGCGAGTCGAAAATAACGCTACGGCCGTCGGCAGTGACGCACGGATATCGCTTTCCACTCCCATCGTCCGTTAGCTGGCGCTTGCCGTGACCATCCGGGCCAATGATCCAGATCTCACTCGCCCCGCTATCGCGCGAGACGTATGTTATGCGTCCATCCGGAGTCCAGGCGACTCCTGAGTTTCCGTTATATTTGCTTGAAGTGAGCTGCTGTCCGCCGCCGGGTTGCGCGAGAGTCGTGACCCAGAGGTTCGCCGTAGTGTCGGATTGGAGAACGACCAGGGCACTTGAGTCCGCCGTCAAACTGACATTTCGATAATCGTTCAGGTCATTCGTAAGTGTCCGGGCCTCGCCGGTCGGAAACTGGACCATCCAGATCTGGTACGGGTCTGTCGGTTGGTCATTTGCCGTCGTGAGAACGCCGCTGCCGTCCGAGAGCCAGTCGACCCGGTCGAGAGTATTGAAGCGGTGACGCGGGACTTCTTGGTCACGGCCATCGGAAACTGCAATGAACGTTATGCTCCTGTAATAGCCGCCTTCCCAGCCGCCCATGGGACAAGCGATCGTTTGTCCGTCCGGAGACCAAGACAGACCAGGCAAATAATAATCGGGATGTTTTCTGACCGAGAGAACTTGCTCATTGCTGCCGTCCGCGTTTGCGATTCTGACAGCGTCTTCGCCCTTTGCGTCGCGTCGCGTAAAAGCGAAACGGCTGCCGTCGGGCGAAAAGCTGATGCGTGTAACATCATCCAAGATCTTTTTTGGCGAACCGCCGAGGACCGGTACCTCATAGAGAGCACCGGGAATATTCCTTTCAATTCGCACGAAGTAAATATAATTACTGTCGGGCGAAAACGTTATTTGGGAAAAGTTAATTCCCGGGCCGGCCGGCGGAACGATCTGTGCATTGCTGGACGTCGCAACATGTCTGAGCCACAGGCTGGACTGTCTCGTCGTCTCGTCAACGGCGGAATAGACCACGTACTTGCCGTCGGGTGATATCGTCGCATTACCAGTCGTCCCGGTGCTAGTAAGCCTCGTGATCTTTTTTGCTGCTGCAGGGGTTAATGCTTGTCTATTGCCGATGAACTTGTAACCAATAAGGATGGCCACGGCAAGAACCGCAACGATTCCCAAAACAATGGTGAGCTTGCCGACATCCAGACGAGAGACCGGGCGATGGATCGACGAGGGGTCGGAGGATTCAGACTTACTTGGGTCGTTCGGACGAAACTGTGTCGCCGTCTCACCCGGCGGTGCGGTTTCGTGAAGTATCGCCGTCGCCGGTTCGTCCATTGAACTGTCGCCGCTCGCCGGCCCTTCGAGCAGCGCAGTCCCATCATCGAGACAGTAAAGCAGTGTCTCGTCGTAATAGTCTCGCCTGCATTCAGGACAGCGTTTCATAGAATGTAGTCTACTTTGCTCGGTGAAAATCCAGATCCTGAAAATCGAAGCTGAAATCCGTGAGCGGTGAGACTGGCTTCATTGTAAAACCGGAGGCTTTGCCCTCTTCATCCAGCTTGAAATTCACGAACGCGTCAGCGGGCATACTGACATAATCCCACTTCGCAACGAATGTATTTCCTTTGTATGGCAGAAGTTCTCCGGTCAATTTCGGCGACCGCTTTGCCTCAAACCAGAGTTTGCCGCTTTTGATCGAGATCGTTACGTCGCCCAGCCATTGATCTGTATACTTGCCCGTAAATAAATTCAGATCAACGTTATTTTTGCCTGACTTTTGAGTCTGATCGATGTCTCGCCAAATCGTATCGGTTACAGTCTTGGCCTGTTCGAGCGATTTCTTCCGGGCTGCCGATAGATCTGCCACCCAGTCCGTTCCGGTCTTGCCGAGATAACCATCCTTGATCTGATTTGCAATGGCGACAAAAGCGAGCCCTTCCATTTGATTAGTCAATACTATGACTCCAAAGTTCAGCTCCGGGATCATCAGGACATACGTAACCATGCCGTCGATACCACCCGAGTGAGAGACTTGTTTATATCCGTTTACATCGCTGACACCGAATCCCAAGGCGTATGCCGAAAAATGAGTGTTGTATGGGCCAGGAGCCCCGACAGGCAGAATCGTTTGAGGTGACCACAATTCTCTGTGTACATTTTCAGAGATCAGCGTTTGAGAGAGTCCTTCACCGTACTTTCCTTTGTTAAGGAGCGTCTGCACCCATTTGCACATATCCGGAATGTTGGAATAGATACCACCAGCGGCCTCACCTATCTTCAAAAGGTTCCGGGGAATGACCTGTACCTTGCCGTTCACAGCGTTATGCGGATCGGTCACATCGCCTAGGTCTTTCAAGCGGGTATATGTCGCCGCCGAGTTTTTCATACCGAGCGGCCTCATTATTCTCTCTTCTATGAAATCGGCCCAACTTTTTCCTGTGACGCGCTCGATCACTTCTCCCGCCACAATGTAGAGGTTGTTGTCATAATCGAATTTTGAACGAAAGCTCGACGTCTGCTTGAGGAATCTAAGATTGTAGATCACATCCTTCTTCGTGAAATCCGTTCCGTCCGGGAAGATCATCAGGTCACCCGCACCGAGTCCAAGTCCGCTGCGATGCGTTAGCAAGTCCCGAATAGTAAACTCGTCGCTCACATACGGGTTATAAAGCTTGAATTCAGGAATGTAATCCCGCACTTTGTCATCCCACTTGATCTTTCCCTCGTCAACGAGTATTCCCAAGGCCGCGGTCGTAAACGCCTTCGTGTTAGAGCCGATCGCGACGAGCGTGTTCTCGTCCATCTTCTGCATCGTGTTCAACGAACGCACCCCGTAGCCTTTTGAGTGAATGACCTTCCCATCCTTGATCACCCCGACGGAAATGCCTGGCACTTCAAACGCCTTCATCGTCCGATCGACCAGATTGTCGATAGCGGAATCGTCTAAGGCCTGGGCATATGAAAAGCGGCAAACGAATAACAGTAGACTGAGGATGAAAACCTTCTTCATAAATTTTCTATTCATTGCAGATGATTCCTTAAAATTTGAGTATGAGCAAAAGCAAAAACTCTAGAGGGAGTGTTGGTTCCAGCGCGGGGCGTTCGCCTATTCAGGCAGATTGATCCGCTTCAGCAGATCCTCAAATCGCGGATCGTCGCGCAGCGGATCCAGAAACGGGTCAACTTTCATTCGCTGCAGGAACCAGTCGTGAGACTTGTAGGCCTTTTCGAGTTCGGCAAATGCGTTGTCTTTATCCCCTATTGCGGCGTACGTGACGGCAACCCAATAGTTCAAAACATACTTATGTTTTTCACCTTCCTTCCACCTTGCGATAACCCCTAACGCCTTTTCCTTTTGGCCTGTCTTGGCGTAGGCATAAGCGGCGTCGGAAAGAAAGGGGGTAGATGAGTCCAGCGTATTCTCCGCAACGGCGAGCGCGTCAGGATACATTCCCTTCATATTTAAGACATGCGAAAGCCAGCTCTTGCCTGCCATGAAGCTGGGATCCAGCTCGCAGGTTTTCCTGGCTTGGTCCAATGCCTCATCGAAGCGCCGCGCGTACATCAAAACACCGGCGTAATTTGCTCCCTGGATCAGCGATAACGGCTCTAATTCCATAGCCTTTTTCATTTCCGCGATCGCTTCATCGTGGCGGCCCATGGGGCTCAGGTAGGTCCAGGCGTATCGATAGTGCGTGATCGCAAGATTTGGATCAAGTTCGAACGACCGTTTGAACTCGCGTTGCGCCGTTGCCCAATCCCAGTCGTACGTGGCGGCGATCATACCAGCGACCGTATGTGCTTCCGCCAGATCGGGATCAAGCTCCAGGGCCTTGGTGATCGCGGCTTTTGCCTGGGGAATACACTCGGCCGGCGAAGCGTAAGGAAAGGAAGGGATCACGGTGTACGTTTCGGCAACACCAACATACGCCAATGCAAAATTTGGATCGAGATCTATCGCCTGCTGAAAGGCCTCGATGCCCTTGTACAGATCGTCACGTGTACGCCTCGCGAAATGAAACCGACCCTTCATCCACAGCTGGTACGCCTCGCTGCTGTTAGTATATTTTTTCGTGATCCCCCTGCTCTCGCTGTCCCCAAGTTTTAGCTGAAGCTTTTGCACGATAGCCGCCGCGATCTCACGCTGCGTCGCAAGCAGGTCGGACATTTTACGCTCGTATTGCTCACCCCACAAAGATTTATTGTCCCGGGTGTCGACAAGTTCCACGGTAATATTCAGGTTGTCGCCTCTCTTGATCAGCCGGCCCGTCATCACGGAATCGACGCCCAATTCTTTCGCGATCTTGGAGACGTCACTCTCCTGTCCTTTATATCGGATAACTGAGCTCGTCGGGCTGACCTTCAACCCGGGCAGCTGCGAGAGCCTAAAGACCAGCGATTCCGCCAAACCATCCGACAAATAATCTGTGTCGGGATCGTCACTTTTGTTTTGAAACGGAAGTACCGCGATCGACGAGATCGTTGTTGACGACCCGCGCATTTTGATAAACCAGTATCCCCCTCCGACCACAGCAATAAGCAGAATTGCGAGGCCAATCGCCACAGGACGCCGGTGGTTCCTGATCTCAGTGAAAATAAACTCTGCGCTCGAAGCTCGCGTTGAGCTTCCCGATAAAGACGTTTTAGGCAGGATCACCGTTTGGTCTGTCGTATGAAATTGTTTGCGGGTCCTAGCCTCCGTCGGCACGTCCGCTGAATTAAGAATTGCGGTAGCTGGTTCGTCAACCGATACCGGACCCTCAAGAAGGGGCGCACCATCATCCAGACAATAGAGCAGGCTGTCATCGAAATAGTCCCGCCTGCATTCGGGGCATCGTTTCATATGGGTTATACCGATCGGGTGAATCGGGTGACGTTGAAAAGTTACATGAAACTGAACGCTAAGTAAAACGAAAAAAGTTACTTAGATTCGGCAAAATCGCCCTATCTATGCGTCTAAAAGCAATTAGGTTCAGCTGAAAATCATCCGCCTGCCCGCAGGTGGCCTTTTTGCGGCCTTTTTTTACAACGAAAAGTCATCCGTAAGTAATTGAAGCGTATAAGGTTGCGCACCTTAGTCTTATTTTTTCGATTTTCCAAAAGGAGGAATGGAATATGTTAAAACAGATGGTGCTGCTCACAGCAGCTTTGGCGATCTTTATGGTGGTTCCCGCATTGGCGGATAAGAATTGCGCCACGGGCGATTTCGTAGGAACGTATACGCGCTTGTCGCCTGCTACCGATGTCCTTGGCGATGGCAATCTTCATGCGTTTGTATTTCAGCTCACGTTACATGCTGACGGAACCGTAACTCAATATTGGACGGGCCTTCCCGATTACCAGACCAATCTGGGAACTGGCTCAATAAACATAGGCGCTTGGAAATGCCGCGACAACGGTAATCTCCTTGTAACCCTTCTCAGCGCTTCGTACGAACCGATCCCGGCCGATCCAAACACAGGCATTGTCGCGGATGTTCGGCTTTTTAGTCATTCCCGGACCACCGCGGTATTCACCATCACTGACAACAACACTTTGACCAGGATAAAGGCCATCACCCGTTCCTACGCGCCGGCCCAGGACCCGACTGATCCTGCTGGCGGCACCCTCGGCACTCTTAACACAACCCAATTCGTTTACAAGAGGCTCGTTGCTTCAGCTGCGGACCTTCCGTAAACGATCGAAAACTTTGATCGATTATCCTTGACGAATAAGGCAAATAGCGGCAGCGAACTCAAAACTCGCCGCCGCTATCTGTTTTTAACTCCTAAGAATCGGCAATTGCCTCTATGCCTTCGGGCCACGCGTTGCGCTTACGAGGCAGTAACTGAACTTGGATCTATGAGCTCCCAGGACAAGGGCTAGTAAAGAAGCCTTCAAATTGTTAATAGAATGCTTCTTCAATTTCTTACCCGCCAGCAGATTCTTAATTACAAATGTGAGGACGGCAAACGGCGCATGTGCCAGCGACGGAGCGGCTCGCCATGATGCGTCCTCGATCACGATGTTTGCAAAGCCGTGACTCTCCATCGCAGCGACAAAGAGTTCGAGTGTTGCCATTTCGGGAACAGCCCACGCGTCGCAGACTGTCGAATAACACTTCGTGATTAAAGGATTGAAAATGTGAGCCGGGTTGGTGACAAAACAGTCGGCCACCACAAATCGTCCCCCGGTTTTCAGAACTCTTGCCGCCTCACGCACAAGATCGGCCTTCTCGGGTCCAGTTGCATAGCAAACGCTTTCGACTCCCCACGCCGCGTCAGCTATGCCGTCCTCAAGAGGCAGATTAGCGTAATCTTCATTAAGAATTTCGACCCTGTTTTTCAAGCCGATTTCTGCGTTAATGCTACTCGCGATTCTCACCTGGGACGGTGCGAGCGTCACGCCTTTGATCGTCGCCCTAGGATATTCCCTGGCGATCGATCTCGCCACACCTCCCATTCCGCACCCGAGGTCGACAAGAAATGAATGTGTATCCCGATCAAGTTCCAGCCGTTTGGCGACTTCGATATTCAACTGCTCGAGCATCGCTTCCCGATCAAATGGATTCATTCCCCACCGGAAGAAGCCGAGGTGCATGTTCAGGCCGCGACTCCAGTGGGCGTAGTCCATGCTCGCCTCTTCGTAAAACCGGATTATCCGGTCAGAGGGAGAAAGCGCAGGTGTCTCGCGTTCTAGCTTAAGTGAACGTCCGATAGCAATCGCATTGCCCTCAGTCATTTTCATCAAATGCCTTGCTGTTTCACGCTAGAGCGTAGCTGTTAACTGTCTTGTTTCCGTGATAGTAATGGACTCTTTTCGCAGATCGTTTGCCTTGCCTGCTCCATTTGCGAGTAAAACAATAGACCCCACCTTCAGGTCGGACAGGATCTGGGCTGCCGCACGATAACACCTTCCATCTGCCTCATAGCCTGCTTTTACATAGGCTTCGGCCTGGCTAAATCCCGCTTTCTTATACTGGATACTTTCCACCAAGGCAAGGTGACCGTTTCCTTTCCCTTCCTGGTCCAGCCAAATGAGGACACCGCGGCCTTCCTTCTCGATCATTGCTTGCGCCGCTTCCATCTGCTCACGACAGTCGCATTCGACGCTGTTAAAGACGTGAGCTCCGATGCAGTTCGAATGAACACGGCAGAGCACATTCTCCTGGTTGTCGACATCGCCCATCACGATGGCGATCGATTCCTGTCGGCCGTCGTAATAGAGGATCTCGCGGTAGGTTCCGTACTTAGTTTTGAGCTCACGTTCGCCGAGTTTGTGGATCATAAACTAAATCTTCACACACTCGCCGCGTTTCAAAAATTGCCCGTCGCCGGCCTTGCCTTTATGCTTGCCATTCTCGATAACGACGCGGCCACGTGAGAGGACCGTCTCCACTTTGCCCTTAACCTTCCAACCTTCATAAGATGAATAGTCAACATTCATGTGCTCGTTTTCGATTCCGAATGTGTGTTCTTTCTCAGAATCGAAGATAACGATGTCCGCGTCGGAGCCGACTGCGATCGTTCCCTTCTTCGGAAACAGGCCGAACATTTTTGCTGCAGCCGTCGAGGTCAGCTCGACAAAACGGTTCAGGGAAATTCTATTCTCGACAACGCCTCCGTTAAAGATCAACGACATGCGGTTTTCTACGCCGGGCGCACCGTTCGGGATCTTGGAGAAATCATCTTTGCCAAGTTCTTTCTGCTCCTTCATGCAGAACGGACAATGGTCGGTCGAGATCACCTGGAGGTCGTCCATCTTCAAACCCTTCCAAAGCTCGGCATGATTATGCTTTTCACGAAGCGGCGGTGTCATAACATATTTCGCACCGTTGAAATCATCGCCGTAATCGTCGATCGAATGGAAAAGATACTGCGGACACGTTTCGGCAAAAGCCGGAATGCCGCGATCGCGCGCCTCACGCACCTTATTCAAAGCGTCCGTGCATGAAAGATGCACAATGTAAACCGGTGATTCAGCCATTTCGGCGATCGCAATGGCACGATGAACGCCTTCGGCCTCGGCAATAGTTGGACGCGTCAAAGCGTGATATTTCGGAGCGGTTCTGCCCTCGGCAAGAAAGCGTTTGATGATCTCGTTGATAACTATGCCGTTCTCGGCATGCATACAGATCAGGCCGCCTCGCTGGCCCGCGGCCGACATTGCCCGAAAGATCGTCGCATCATCCGCTAAAAACACGCCCGGATACGCCATAAATAGCTTGAACGAAGTGATACCCTCGTCCATCAGCGTGTACATTTCCTCGGTGTGTTTGTCTTCGAAATCAGTCGTAATAAGGTGAAAGCCGTAATCGATCGCGCATTTCCCTTCGGCCTTTTTATGCCATGCATCGACTCCGGATATCATCGACTCGCCCTTGGTCTGCACCGCAAAATCGATGATCGTGGTCGTCCCGCCAAACGCCGCCGCCCGAGTGCCCGTAAAGAAATCATCGCTCGACTGCGTCCCGCCAAACGGCAGCTCCATATGCGTATGCGGATCGATCCCGCCGGGAATCACGAGCTTGCCCGATGCGTCGATGACTTTATCCGCCTCGACTTCGATCGACTTCCCAATCGTCGAGATCGTTTCGCCTTCGATAAGAATATCGGCTACATAGTCGTCGACGGCGGTTATTATTCGGCCGGATTTGATTAGGGTTTTCATAAACTCAATGCTCAAGTTCTTTTTGCCAGCTGGACACAGGCTCCTGCGGGTGAGATTTCGTCACCCCTTCGGATACGCCAGCATTCCCGATTCCCAATTGCTAAATTTGCCGCGAAGAAGTTCAAGCGTTCGCGGCTCCGCATCCTTAAAATCTGCCTGCTCATGTTCGTCGACTGATAGGTCAAAGAGAGATTCGTTCTTTCCCTCACGAATATATTTCCATTTTCCACTGCGCATCGCTCCTTGGCGCACGGTCCGCCAATAGAAAGTGCGGTCGGAGGATGAATGCTGCCCGATAAGAACAGGCATCAGATCCTCGCCGTCGAGCGGATATGCGGGGTCTGGTCTTGTACCGGCAGCCGCGATCATCGTTGCCGTCCAGTCCATAGTGATAACGGGGAGTTCACTGGTCCGGCCGGCGGGAACAACGCCGGGCCACCGTACCATCGCCGGCACTCTAATACCCCCCTCATGTAAGTCCATCTTTTGTCCTGTGAACGGCCAATTATACGAGAAACGTTCGCCGCCGTTATCGCTTGTAAAAATGACCAACGTATCTTTCTCAAGACCGGCAGTTCTCAGCGCGTCTAGAACACGCCCGATCCCAGCATCGAGGCTTTTCATCATTTCACCGTAGATCTTAAGCGAGCCTCCTGCCCTAAAACCAAGCGGGTTGTATTTCATTGCATTGCTAACCGCGACATCCGTGGGCCCTTCCCACGGCCAGTGCGGAGCAGTGTAGTGAAGACTCAGATAGAACGGCTTTTGGTGCCGTCGTTTGATGTATTCGACAGCCTTTTGTGTCAGAAGATCAGTGATGTAGCCCGTCCGTTCGACCGGCACCTCACCCTCAAAGAGATCAGGCTCGGCCATCATGTCTTTATGGGTAAAATGATCGGCCGCTCCGCTCATGATCCCAAAAAACTCATCAAAACCAGATTTAAGTGGGCCGAAATTCGGAAGATATCCCAAATGCCATTTGCCTATAAGAGCGGTATCGTAACCAGCGGCCTTGATAAGGGACGCGACCGTTGGATGGGCGGTTGGAAGGCCGACGGTTTTGATGCGCTCGCCAAGCTCTTTTCGTTCAGTGATCGGTTCCTCAAGACCGACGGCTAGCCGTGCCGGATAGCGGCCGGTCAGAAAGCCGACTCGCGTCGGGGTACAAACGGGTGCCGCCGCGTACCCATTCGTGAATCGCATGCCTTGCTGCGCGAGACGGTCGAGGTTGGGAGTGCGGTAATCAGGCCTTCCATAGCAGCTGAGATCGCCCCAACCCATGTCATCGGCCAATATGAATAGGATGTTCGGCCGTTCGGCAGCAGAGACCGACGAGTTCGAAATAGCTCCAGCAACGACCGCTGCGCCTAACGCGCTGCCAACAAATTGCCGTCGGGTAAACTTTCGATCGTCCTCATTGTTCATGTCGGCCAGCGGAGACCCTACGCCTTAGTCACCAGATTCTTAGTTCGCCTAAATCCTTCTTTACCGTCGATGTTTAAGATGCCTTTTTTTCGGTCAACCTGAATCTCTATCGTTTTGTCCTTTGTTCCAAAATTCCCGCTCTGTTCATAAAGTTCCAGAGTGAGTTTGGCGTCCTCACTTTTTACGATTCGATACTTCCCTTTCTGGATGAGCGGCGGGTAGCCGTTCAGTATGAACGTTCCGTCGGCGTTAAACGTATATTCGAGAAACCAGTGAAACCCGTGGCCCGTGTTGTTTGGCGGAAGCTCGCCGTCGAGCCGCCAGGTTCCAACCGTAAATTCTTCGTTACTTTCCTTTGAAACCGTGTTGCTGTCCTGTGCAGCAACTGAGCAAGCTGAAGTTCCTAGTGAAATCGCCAGGAACGCAAGAAACAAAACCTTTTTGATCATCAAACAGTTGCAAGGCCCGCATCCAGTGCTGCTATCAGCTGATCGACCGTATCTTTGGTCGTGTTCAGCATCAAGCCCGTCCGGATGACATTGCCGTACAAACCTCCTTTTCCTATAAGCACGCCCTGTCGTTTTGTTTCTTCAAACACTTTCAGGACGGCCTCAGGATAAGGCTCTTTTGTTTGCCGATCTTTAACGAGTTCGATCCCCTGCATGATCCCCATGCCGCGAACGTCGCCAATGACCGGATATTTTTCTTTTAGGTCATCCAGTTTGCCGCGGAAATAGTCGCCGACTACGCGGCAATTTGTCCGCAGATCGTCTTCTTCGATCACATTGATGACCGCCAAGCCCACCGCGCATGAAACCGGATTGCCGCCAAAGGTCGAAAACGTCAATCCCGGAAAGGCATCAGCGACCTCCGGCGTCGCGATTGTCCAGCCGATCGGTACGCCGTTCCCCATTCCTTTGGCCGAAGTGATGATATCCGGCTCGACGCCGTAATGTTCGATGCCGAACCACTTGTCGCCGGTGCGTCCCCACGCCGTTTGAACCTCGTCGGAGATAAACAGCCCGCCGTGATTTTTCGTGATCTCATGTACGCGCTTGAAATAATCTTTAGGCGGCACAATGAATCCGCCCACACCTAGGATCGTTTCAGACATGAACGCTGCGATCTCGCCGGTCGTTGTTGTTCTGATCAGTTCTTCGACGTCGTTCGCGCAGGCCAAACCGCAGTTGTCCGGCGTCGCGTTGAACGGACACCGGTAACAATACGGCGCATGAGCATGAACGAAGCCAGGCACCTGCGAAGCGATCGGCTTCCACGACGAGTGGCCGATCGAGGAAAGCGCCGTAGCCGAACGTCCGGCATAGCTGTGCCGAAGAACAACGATCTCGCTATTTCCCGTGGCCAGCTTCGCTGCAAGCACCGCCGTATCGTCCGCCTCTGTTCCACTATTCGTGAAGAAAGATTTTTTCAACTTTCCCGGCGAGATCTCGGCAAGTTTTTCCGCGAGATCGCTCTGCGGTTGATTCGCATAAAGCGTCGATGTGTGAGCTATCGAATTAACCTGATCAATCCACGCCTTGTTGACGCGCGGATTCGCATGCCCGAGACTTACCGTCAGCACACCGCCAAAACAATCAAGATACTCATTGCCTTGATCATCCCAGACATGTTCGCCCTCGCCTTTAACAAGAGCTAAGGGCTCCTGATAATAAGTAGCGACAGCCGGAAAAAGAAACTCTTTATGCTTCCGCACCGCGTCGGAAACGGTCGATCTTTGTTCTTGTGGATTCATATGCTTGGCAATTAGATCGGAGAAGTAACTCGAATAGTAGCAGAAGTTGCATGGATTCCAAAGAAAGTTTGATCTTCACCTCATCGCAAGAATTATCTTCAACGCCACACTTTTTCACCGCTCATCGGTGTTCTTTGTTTGACTAACTTGGTTCTGAACACATACGCTACAATTGCTTTTCCTAATCCTTACAGGAGCACACTTCCAAAATGTCTCTCAACGCCCGCAAGGTCCTTGTATTGGCTTCGGCTTTGCTTTGTCTTACGCTCAATATATCGGCGCAGCTAACCGGCAAGACTGCGTATGATCAGATCAATGCGTTTAGTCTCAGCGGAGGCCGAGCCGAACTCGCCAATGTAGTTTTGAAACGTGATCGCGTGACGATAACGCTGAACGGAACGATCTATTTCACGAACTCGGTCGGGGGCGTTGTAACAGGGGCAGTCTTTATTGGTCAAGGCCTCTTCTCGGCGACAGTTCCTCCGAGCGAATTTGAGAAAGCTCAAGTTAAAAGGCTTCTCAATACAGATAAGATCGAATCAGATTTTTCCTCAGCTGTTTTTCAATTCAGCGACGACACTTTTGAGGTTCTACGGGCTAACGTTACGGACGGTCCGGCTAGCGGCGAGGCCCAAAGACTCGCATCAGAGTTTGAGAACCGAACGCGAAAAGAAACTGGCGCAAATGTTGCCTCCCGCATCACGGAATCGCTCCTCAATCAGGAGGATCCGGGGGTTTTCTTCGGTACGTTTGAGGGGGGCAAGCGCGGTCGCTTTAGCTATATCTTTGACCCGCAAGGCCGGATCCCGACAGCCGATTTTGAGATTAACGGAGGAGAAAAAGGTCTCATCTATGCCTATAGATCGTCCATGTCATACCCGGAAGTTTGGATGGCTTTCTATTCCTTGGACGACTATGCGCGCCGGAGCGTTACCTACTCTGACGTCTCCGATCTCATCGACGTGACTAATTACTCGATGACCCTCGATCTCAGAACGCCAAAGAGCAAACTCGGCCTAGAAACAAAGATCACGATGCAATCGCGCTTCGCTGGCGTACGCGCGATTCCCTTTCAGATAGGCGAGTCCCTAGATACCGACGAGGATCAGCGATTAAAAAAACAGCTGCGTCTGAAGGAAGCCAGAATAGGATCAAATAAGATCGATTTTGTTCAGGAAGACTGGGAGAGTGGGTTTACGGTGTTCGTTCCAACCGCACTTGCTAAGGGGGAAACCATTGACCTTGATCTTGAACTCGAGGGCGATTTTTTGCGCCAACCTAACGATATCGCTGGCTCATCCTGGGCTACCCCCGTCACACTTTCCAACTGCAGTTATCCGCAGTCGAATTCGACTTGGTATCCTAGGCACGGCTATCTCGACAGGGCAACTTTCGATCTTACCTTCCTTCATAATAGGAAACTTAAGGTCGCGAGCACAGGGGTTCGCGAGAGTGAGACCCCATCGCCTGAGGACAGGGAAGTAATGATCACAAAGTACAAGATGTCGGATGCCGTGCCGTTCGCGACTTTCGCACTTGGCCCCTGGGAACGTCATCCGGATCAAATAAAGTGGGAAGGGGGCGCCAAGGACACGCCTCTGGAGTTCAATTCCCTGTCCGGATCAAATTTAGCGATAAAGGAGGATTTTATTTTGGCCGAACTCAACAATTCGGTTCGGTATTTCAGCTTGTTTTTTGGACAGTACCCTTATGAAAGCTTCAGTGCTACATTTCACCCGTATGGATTTGGTCAAGGCTTCGCGACCATGCTGATGATCCCGCCGACGGACCGAGCGACGAAATACACGTACGCTTTTCTTTCGCACGAGACGGCCCACCAATGGTGGGGTAACGTCGTCGCTTGGCGGTCGTACCGAGACCAGTGGTTGAGTGAGGGCTTTGCGGAATATTCAGGCATCCTTTATACGCAAAAACGAGAGAACTGGAAGGCCGCGCAAAACCTCATCGACCAGATGCGACGCGAATTAAAGGAGCCTCCATATACGCTTACGGGTCCGGGCAAGGGACGCCTCGTCGATGTCGGACCGATCATACTGGGCCGTCGGCTTGAGGGTCGCAAGACTTTCGGCAGCTATCAGGCTCTTATTTACAGCAAGGGGGCTTTGGTTCTCCGAATGCTTCACTTTCTCATGACCGACCCGAGCACGGGCGACGGCAAACCGTTCTTCGACATGATGAGAGACTTTGTCGAGCGTTATCGCAATAAAGCCGCATCGACCGACGATTTTCGAAATGTGGCGAATGAGCATTTCACGCAAACATCAATTGCCAGAAAATATGGACTCAAAGACCTTAACTGGTTCTTTGAAGAGTGGGTGTATCAAACTGCCTTGCCAAGCTATACCTTAGAGTACACCATGCAGGATCAGCCGGACGGTTCCGTTTTAGTGAGCGGCGACGTCTTGCAGGAAGGGGCTCCAGAGAACTGGTTCATGGTGCTGCCTCTGGTTTTTCAGTTTGGTGGAGACAAAAATGCGACCGGAACCATCCATGCATACGGTCCTAAAACCCCATTTCAGATCAAGCTGCCTTCGAAACCAACAAAGGTCGAACTTGATCCGAATAAGTGGATATTGTCGGAGAAGACATCCACCAGGTAGCGGAAACAGACAGGTCGTCTAAACAGGATTCATATCAAGTTAGATCTCCGGGTTTAGGCTCCGAGACAATCATTTCAGCTGCTGAAATAAGAACGCATAGATGTCTGCCCGAAGTTCGCCACGCTGCTTCTTTGTGGCGCCAATTCCTCCGTGACCGGCATCATAATCGACTCGCAGCAATATCGGTTTGCCGCTGGTGCTTGCTGCCTGCATCCGGGCCGCCATTTTTGCCGACATCCAAGGTTCGACGCGCGGGTCGTTGATCCCTGTCGTCAGCAAAACGGCCGGGTATTTTGTATTCGGTTTGATCTTGTTGTAAGCATCCATCTCGAGCAACGCCTTGAAGCCTTCTTCCGTTTTTACCGAGCCGAATTCGGGAATATTGGGAACGCCATTCGCGGTGGTCTCAAACCGAAGTGCGTTATTGTCGCCAACTTGATCGATCGCCGCGGCGAAAAGGTCCGGCCGTGTCGCGATCGCGTTTCCGATCAAAATTCCGCCAGCGCTCCCGCCCTCACCCGCGAGGTGCGATGGACTGGTATATTTTTGGTCCACGAGATATTCCGCGCAAGCAATAAAATCCTTCCAGGTATTCGGTTTGGTAGCTCCCTTTCCGGCCAAGTGCCACTCTTCGCCGTACTCTCCTCCTCCCCTAACACCGGCATACGCCAGTACTCCGCCGTTTTCAAGCCATGCCAGGAGCGCCGGTGAAAAGGAGGGTTCGGTGTTGGTGATGCCATACGCACCGTAGCCGTTAAGAAGAGTAGGGTTCGAGCCGTCTCGCTTAAGTCCCTTTTTATACAGTACCACCATCGGAACCATCTTCCCGTCGAACGACTTTACCCTGACGGTAGAGACATCGACGGATGACATGTCCACGGGGATCGGTGGTACTAGCTTTGTATCAACAGCGGTAGAGGTCTTCGGATCATAGGAAAAATCAGCCGGTGACCTCGTCCACGAGTTCAGATCGAATAATAATCCGTCATTTTCTTGATCAGTAAACGAGATATATGCCGAGCCTTCGTATGGAAGTGGTAGCGGCTGTGCAGAGCTTCCTTTGTAATCGACTCGCCACACTCGGCTCGTGCCTCCGTCCAGCGTTTGAACATAAAGAGCATCTTTGGCAACCCCGATATTTGTAACGACGGCTTCGCCAGCTGTGAAAACCGTTTCCGCTTTCGACAGATCGGGATCAGCAAGGTTTACGTGAATCACTTTGTAGCGCGGCGTATTTTTGTACGTCAAAAGATAAAGATCGTCTCCGTGAATATCAAGGTTCGCAATATCATCGTCCAAACTTGCGATCTTCCGCCACGGAATGACCGATTGACTCATTGCGCTTAACGGCACAATGTAAAAATCCGAATTTGGCGACACGCCGGAATTGACGGTGGCGAAGACATAATTTGAGCCGCGCAGAACGAAGGCAAATGGAAGCGGAGCTGTTTCCATTTTGATATTCGGATTGACCCCATAGC
>Ga0070666_10000797_pt1 | contig 19105 bp, 25 predicted proteins | sample KBSS23metaG_FD_64677 | JGI IMG/M metagenome (GOLD analysis project Ga0070666, IMG submission 64677) | Switchgrass rhizosphere microbial communities from Kellogg Biological Station, Michigan, USA - KBS S2-3 metaG | ecosystem: Host-associated > Plants > Roots > Rhizosphere > Soil ... | reverse complement strand
TCGGTGCCGGCGCCGGCCGGCGAGATGACGGTGGTACTCGGCCCGGGCTGGCCGGGCATCCTTTTGCATGAGGCGATCGGACACGGGCTGGAAGGCGACTCCAACCGCAAGGGCACAAGCACGTTCGCCGGCCTCTTAGGCCAGCGCATCGCCGCGCCGGGCGTCACGGTGGTCGACGACGGCACGCTCGATGGGCGGCGCGGATCGCTGTCGATCGACGACGAGGGCACGCCCTCACAACGCAACGTGCTGATCGAGGACGGCATCCTGAAGGCCTACATGCAGGATCGGCAGAACGCGCGCCTGATGGGTATGAAGCCGACCGGAAACGGGCGGCGGCAGTCCTATGCCAACCAGGTGCTGCCGCGCATGACCAACACCTACATGCTGGCCGGCGACAAGGACCCGGCGGAAATTCTCGCCAGCGTGAAGAACGGCGTCTACGCGACGAACTTCGGCGGCGGCCAGGTCGACACCACCAGCGGCAAGTTCGTGTTCTCGTGTACCGAGGCCTACCTGATCGAGAACGGCAAAGTCGGCGCGCCGATCAAGGGGGCAACGCTGATCGGCAATGGTGCCGACGCGCTGACCCAGGTGAAGATGATCGGCAACGACATGAAGCTCGACACCGGCGTGGGCGTCTGCGGCAAGGCGGGCCAGAGCGTGCCGGTGGGCGTGGGCCAGCCGACGCTGCGGATCGACGGGCTGACCATTGGTGGAACGGCGCAAGGATGATCTTCAAGATCGCGACGGCCGCCGACTGGGCGGAAGCCGAGGAGGCGGGCGTGTTCCATGGCTCGGCGCACGACAAGAACGACGGGTTCATGCATTTCTCGACGGCCGCGCAGCTGGCCGAGACGCTTCGGCTTTACTACGCGGGGCAGAACGGGCTGGTGCTCGCGGCTGTGGATGAGGCGGCGCTGGGCGACGCCATCAAATGGGAACATGCGCCGTCACGCGGCGAAGATTTCCCGCACCTGTTCGCCCCCCTGCCCTTGTCCGCCGTAAAGTGGACGCACCGGATCACGCGCGACGCGCAAGGCATCGCGGTGGTGCCGGACGTGGCCTTCGCCAAGGGTTGAGCGCATCCTGCCGCGCATGGGCGAGGCACGGACCTATTCGGACAGATTGGGCGCGATCAGCGACGCGCAATTTCAAGCTGTCGCGGAGCGGTTCGGACTTGGGCGGTTTGTCAGCGCCGCGCCGACGACCGCGGGATTGTTCGGACAGAACGTGTTCGTCACCACGACCGATGGCGAATTCGTGCTGCGCGGCGCGCCGCACTGGGTGAAAGGCATCGACGACACCGAATACCGCCGCGAGGACCGGCACCAGTTCACCAGCGAGCGCTGGTTCGCGCAGCAACTGCACGAACGCACGAAGGTGGCGGTGCCGTGGCCGATCCATCACGATCAATCCGACGATATCTTCGGCTGGCCGTATCTTGTGATGCCGAAGATGCCGGGGCTCTGCACCGACGAAAGAACCATCCTGAAGGTACTGGAGTCGGAGGACCGCCGCGGAGTCGCGGCGGCACTCGGGGAGAATCTGGCGGAGATGCAGAAGCTGACCTCGCCGTTCGCGGGGATGTTTTCGCCTGTCACTATTGAGCTGGAGCCGTTTCCGAACGGAGCGCTCGACTGGATCAAGCGCGAGATGCGGGCGTCGATACGATCCTGTGGCGAGAAGCTGAACCGGGAAGACCTCTCGTGGCTCGAAGACGCCATCTCGGGCGCCAAAGGCGATGACGTGAACACCTACGTCCATCGCGACTACAAGTTCGGCAATTTGAGCCTGTTGAAGGAGGGCAGCCGATGGCGCGTGAGCGGCCTGTTCGATTTCCATGAAGCACGGTTTTCGGACGGCACGCTCGATCTCGTGCGTTCGGCTTGCAGTTATCTCGATACCGAGCCGGCGCTGGCAGCTGTGTTTCGCGAAGCCTATGGCAGGCCGCTAGATGCAGGGCGAATGACGCTCTATGTGATCTACGACCGGTTGATCTTCTGGGATTTCTTCTCCCGGCCCGAAAACAAGGCCGACTGGTTCAAGGGCAAGACGTTCCGCGGCTGGGCGCAGCGTTATGTGGACGGCATCCTGAAGGTTCTGTGACACTCGCGGCATGAATCAGTTCGAACTCGTCGAAGCGGCGCTCACCAATCCGAACAACCGCGCGATCCTGGATCGGCTGCCGGAGCTCGCGGCACCCGATGCATGGCTGGTGTCGGGCGCGATCTTTCAGACGGTGTGGAATGTTGTCACCGGGCGACCTCCAACCCATGGGATCAAGGACTACGACATCTTCTATTTCGATCCCGATCCGTCCTGGGGAGCGGAAGATGCGGTGATCAAGCGCGCGGATGCGCTCTTCGCCGGCCTTGGCATCGAGGTCGAGGTGCGAAACCAGGGCCGCGTGCACATCTGGTACCGGGAGAAGTTCGGCACGCCCTACCCGACGCTGAGCAAGGCGACGGACGGGATCGACCGCTTCCTGTGCGACTGCGCGATGATCGGCATGCGGCACGCGCGCGAGAACACGTACGGCGTATACGCGCCGAGAGGCCATGCCGACATCGCGGATATGATCGTGCGGCCGAACCGGATGCCGAATTTCCACCCCGACCGCTATCTGGAGAAGGCCGCGCGCTGGAAAGCGGTGTGGCCGGAGATTAGCATCCTTCCTCCCTGAGGACGGTTTCCACATGCGCGATCTGCAAGGCAAGGCCCGCGAGCTGGGGGACGGCTTCCGCGTCGCGCGCGTGCTGCCGCAGATCGGCCAGCGCACGGTCGGGCCGTTCGTATTCTTCGACTATTTCGGGCCGGTGGCCTTCGCGCCCGGCAACGGCATCGACGTTCGGCCGCATCCGCATATCGGCCTGGCGACCATCACCTACCTGTTCGAGGGCTCGCAGGTGCACCGCGACACGCTGGGCAGCGTGCAGGAGATCGTGCCGGGCGACGTGAACTGGATGACGGCGGGCCGCGGCATCGCGCATTCGGAACGCACGGCGGCAGAGGTTCGCGCACGCGGGCATCGCATGCACGGCATCCAGAGCTGGGTCGGCTTGCCGACCGCGAACGAGGAAGACCCGCCGAGCTTCCAGCATGTGGCGAAGGCCGATCTGCCCGTGATCGAGCGCGGTGACGCGACGCTGCGCGTGGTGGCGGGCAAGGCGTATGGCCTGACCTCGCCGGTGCAAGTGCCGATGGAGATTTTCTATGTCGACGCGCAGATCAAGGCTGGCGCGACCGTGACTCTGCCCGACGAGTATGCCGAACGCGGCGCGATGGTGGTGGGCGGCACGGTGACATCCGGCGGTGCCGAGCATGCCGACGGCGCGATGATGATTTTCGATGCGGGTGAGCGCGGCGTGATCACGGCGAAGACGGATGCGCGCGTCATGCTGCTGGGCGGTGCGCCGCTCGATGGCCAGCGCCATGTCTGGTGGAATTTCGTGTCCTCGAGCAAGGAGCGCATCGAGCAGGCCAAGGCCGAATGGAAATCCTTCGCCTATGGGAAGATCCCGGGCGACGACGCCGAATTCATCCCCCTTCCCGAGCACTGAAGATTGAGGTGACGCCATGAAGTACAAGCAGCTTGGCCAGACCGGCCTCTACGTGTCCGAAATCTGCCTCGGCACGATGACGTTCACCGGCGACAACAAGGCCGCCGGCATGTGGGCGGCGATCGGCGACGTCGGCCAGAAGCAGGCGACGGAGATCGTGGAGAAGTCGGTGAAGGCCGGCGTGAACTTCCTCGACACCGCCGACGTCTATTCGGCCGGACAATCGGAACGGCTGACGGGCCAGGCGATCAAGGACCTGGGGCTCAAGCGTTCGGCGGTGGTGATCGCGACCAAGTGCTATGGCCGCATGGGACCGGGCGTCAACGATATCGGCGCCTCGCGCGGGCACATCATGGATTCGGTGTCGCGCAGCCTGGAGCGACTCGGCACCGATCACATCGACCTCTATCAGATCCACGCCACGGATACGGTGACGCCGGTGGAAGAGACCATGCGCGCGCTGGAAGATCTCACGCGGCAGGGCATGGTGCGCTATGTCGGCTGCTCCAACTGGCAGGCGTGGCGCGTGATGAAGGCCAACGGTTATGCCGCGGCGCGCGGCTGGGCGCGGATGGAGACGATCCAGTCGTACTACTCGATCGCGGGCCGTGACCTGGAGCGCGAGATTGTGCCGATGATCAGCGACCAGAAGGTCGGGCTGATGGTGTGGTCGCCGCTGGCGGGTGGCTTGCTGTCGGGCAAGTTCGGGCCGGGCAGCAACGGGCCGGAAGGCGCGCGCCGCGTGGCGTTCGACTTCCCGCCGGTTGACAAGGACCGCGCCTGGAAATGCGTCGATGCGATGCGCGAGATCGGTAACAAGCACGGCGTGAGCGTGGCGCGCGTGGCGCTGGCCTATGTGCTGCACAAGCCGTTCACGATGTCGGTGATCATCGGCGCGAAGAACATCGAGCAGCTCGACGACAACCTGGAAGCCGCGAAGCTGGTGCTGTCGGCGGACGAGATTAAGACGCTGGACGAGGCAAGCGCGCTGCCGCCGGAATATCCGGGCTGGATGGTGAGCCGCCAAGGCGCCGAGCGCGTGCCGCAGCCGAAGTAGTGCGCAACGTGGCGAAGAGCGCGACGCTGGTGATCGGCGTCGCGCTCGCTCTTCTCGGCCTGTGGTGGATCGCGCGCAATCAGGGGCTCGCCGGCACCGACTTCATGATGGAGCAGATGCAGTGGCTCTACCGCGGGCTGGTGCTGGTGGCGGTTGGCGCTGCGCTGGCGGTGTGGTCGCGGAGAATCTAAGCTCCACTGTCATCCCCGGCCGAGCGAAGCGAGGGGAAGGGGACCCAGGCGTTTCCATCCTCCGCAAAGACTGAAACGCCTGGGTCCCCTTCCTTCGCGCGAACGCTGACGCGTTCGCACTCGCCGGGGATGACGGTAGGGTTTTAAAGGAAATTGTATTCCTTGAAGACGTGGCTCAGATCGCGGCCCCAGACGCCGTAGTAGTTCTTCAGCAATTCTTCGGCGCGGGTATGGCCGCGGGCGACGAGTTCGCGCAGCGGGTTGAGGAAGCCGTCCTCGCTCATGCCGCCGCTGTCGAGCGCGGCGCGGCGCTTCAGGCCGGCCGATGAAATTTCCAGCATGCGGTGGGCAAGCTGGTGGACCGTGGTGTTGCGGAACGGGGTCTTGAAGGCCTGCTTGGGTACGCCGTCGCGCATCGCCTGGCGCTCTTCGGCGGTCCAGTCCTTGACCATGTCCCACGCCGCGTCGAGCGCGACCTGGTCGTAGTAGATGCCGACCCATAGCGCCGGCATGCCGCAGATGCGGCGCCACTGGCCGCTATCGGCGCCGCGCATCTCGAGAAATTTCTTGAGGCGCACTTCGGGGAAGATGGTCGTGAGATGATCCGCCCAGTCGGCCATCGTGGGCTCGATGTCCTTCACCTCGGGAATCTTGCGCGCCATGAAATCGCGGAAGCTCTTGCCCGCAACGTCGATGTATTTGCCGTCGCGGTAGACGAAGTACATCGGCACGTCGAGCGCGTAGTCGACATAGCGCTCGAAGCTCATGCCGTCTTCGAACACCCAGGGCAGCATGCCGCTGCGCGCGTTGTCGACGTCGGTCCAGACCTGCGAGCGATATGACAGGAAGCCGTTGGGCTTGCCTTCGCGGAACGGCGAGTTGGCGAGGAGCGCGGTCGCGACCGGCTGGAGCGCGAGGCCGACGCGGAATTTCCTGATCATGTCCGCTTCGGACGAGAAATCGAGATTCACCTGCACCGTGCAGGTGCGGAACATCATCTCGTGCCCATAACCGCCGACCTTGGGCATGTAGCGCCGCATGATCTTGTAGCGGCCCTTGGGCATCTGGTGCGTCTGGTCCATCGACCAGGTGGGCGCGAAGCCCATGCCGATGACGCCGGCACCAATTTCGTCGCAGACCTCGCGCGTCTGGACGAGATGGGTGTTCACCTCGGCGCAGGTTTCATGGACCGTCTTGAGCGGCGCGCCGGAGAGTTCGAACTGGCCGCCAGGCTCAAGACTGAGCGAGGCCTTGTTCTGGGTGAGGCCGATGATGTTGTCGCCCTCGTTCACCGGCTCCCAGCCGAACTTCTTCATGCCGTCGAGGAGCTGGCGGATGCCGGGCCTGGTGTCGTAGTCGAGCGGGAGGTGATCCTTCAGGTCGTAGACGAACTTCTCGTGCTCGGTGCCGATGCGCCATTCGCTCTTCGGCTTGCAGCCTTCCGAGAGGTGCTTCACCAGATCGTCACGCGACTCGATCGGACCGCCGGCGGATTGCGGTATCGACATGCGGCCCTCCCTGTTTTCCGATAGGCGGCAATCACCCTATCGGTTTGTGTGAATATTGAACTGACCGTTTAGTGCTTCGTTATGTAGTTGCCGATTTCGCTTCCGGCAAGGGAACGGTTTACGCGCGCCGTTCGCTGCTGGCATGAGGCGCGGAAGCACACGCGCCTCATCCCACAATCGAAAGTGATGGAGAATCCGCATGGCGGCGCGCGCGCTGTTGGCCATCGCCCTTGCTCTGCTTTGCGCGAATGGGGCGCATGCAGCGGTGACGATCTCGTTCTATGCCCATCGTCTCGGCAGCAAGGGACTGTGGGTCGAGTTCCCGCACGCCTATGTGACCCTGACGGGGACACCCAATGCCGGCGGGCCGGCCGTGAAGGCCAATTTCGGATTCACGCCGCCCGTTGTCGGACCCGGCGTGTTGTTCGGTTGGACCAACGGCGTCGTGATCGGTGCCGACGACGCCTATGTGGCGAAGGACACGCCGTATCTTACGTTTCCGCTGACCGACAAGCAGTATGCGACGGTGCTCGCGGTGGCGGCGCGCTATCGAAACTACCCGCAGCCCTCCTACGAGATCGACAAGCGCAACTGCGTGCTGTTCGTGAAGGACGTCGCGTCGTCGCTGGGCCTCTCGGTGAGCGACGAGGCGAAGTTCGTGCGCGAGCCGGAGTTGTTCATGGCCGACCTGAAGGAACGCAACGCGGACGCCGTCGCGCGGCTGGGCGCGGCTGGCCCTGACACGGCCAGCAAGGCCGCGCCTGTCATGGCTTCCGCGCGCCGGACAGCGACCATCAACCGTTGATATTTCGCCTTGACTTAATTAAGTCACAACTTCATAACTAGCGGCATGAACGGTTTGACCGCGCTTGCCGACCCGACCCGCCAGCAGATCGTGAAGATGCTGGCCGAGGGCGCGCTGTCGTCCGGCGACATCGCGCGCCGGTTCGACATGACGCCGCCGGCGGTCTCGCAGCACCTGAAGACGTTGCGCGAGGCGAAGCTCGTGAAGGTGCGGGCGGAGGCGCAGAAGCGGTTCTACGAACTCGATCCGGAAGGCGTGGGCGACGTGGCAGACTGGGTGAACGATTTGCGGAAATTCTGGTCCGGGAAACTGGACGCGCTGGAAGCTGAGCTGCGGAAATGATCGGCGGCAATGGCTGTCGCCTGGTGCTGACGCACACTTATCCGGAGAGCATGGCGCGCAAGGACATCATCGTGTTCCTCGCGGGCTGGCATGCGTTCATGGATATCATCGGGCGCGGAGCGGCCGGCGAGTTCGTGCCCTACCAGGATGAGAGCGCGTTGCGCGCGGCGTACCTCGCGAAATATCTGGAGACAGCATCATGAGCGACCGCGGCGAGATGACGAAAGTGCCGTGCGTGACGTTCACGCGCACCCTGCCCGGCCCGATCGAGAAGGTCTGGGCGCACATCACCGACACCAGGCTCCTGCCGGCATGGTTTGGGCCGGATAGTGCGATCGAGCCGCGCCAGGGCGGGCGCGTGAGCCTGATGGGCGGCCACATCCGTGGCATGGTCACGCAATGGCAGCCGCCGAGGAAGCTGGTCTACACTTGGAACGTGTTCGGGCCGGATGATGCGGCGGATACAGTGTCGGCCTATCCGGAGTCCTATCCCACGTTCGAGTTGGAGGCGCGCGGCGGCGATGTGGTACTGACCTTCACGCACTTCCCGGTGCTGGAGCGCTTCGTGCCGCAGAATGCGATGGGCTGGCACACGATGCTGGACATCATCGAGGCGGTAGTGCGAACCGGAAAGTCGGAGGAGCGGCGCGTGTATTCGCAGAGGAACGCGGCGCTGTATGGCGTAGATCTCAACAACCTGGCGCGCTAGCCGTATTTCGCGGCAAGACGCGGGAAGAGATCGTCAACCTCGTCTTCCTTCCACTCGGCACCGGCGGGACCGTGGCGTTCGTTGGAAGGAATGCGCGGCATGCGGCCGGTGGCATCGGTTTCCTCGTAGAGTTCCAGCGCGACGTAACCGAAGGATTCAAGCTCGGCATCGCCGACGTGCGGCAGACCGGCGAGCGATTCCGGCGCGGCGAGGGCGGCTTCGAACGTGGCGCGCCCTTCCGAAATAAGCCAGTCGCGGAAGTAGCGGAAGCCGTCATCGGAACAGCCGCCGTTGATGATGTAGGCCGCGGCCCACAGGTCCCAGCGGAAGGACCGGTTCAGCAGCTCGTCATAGTGCTGCTGGAACGACTCAAGTTCTTCAGCGGACAGACCGCTCAGTTGCGCGTGCAGTTCCGCGGGCCGGTCTTCGGTGTTTTCGCCGGCTGCGGCGCGGGCCGCATCGACGCGCTGCCAAAAGGCTTCGATGTTCATCGCCAATCGCCCTTGATCGACTGCCAGATGGTGAGTGCCGCCAGCGCCGCGGTGTCGGCGCGGAGGATGCGGGGGCCGAGCGTCACGGGCGTGACGAACGGGAGCGCACGCAGGGCCGCACGTTCGTAGTCGTCAAAGCCGCCTTCGGGGCCGGTGAAGATGGCGGCGGGTTCGGACACGATTTCGCGCGCGGGACTGGCGGAGAGGATGATCTCGCCCTCTTCCATCAGCGGTGGCGGGTTGCGGACGGCATCGGCGATGGGCAGCGCGTCGCCGCCCTCGTCGCAGAAGAACAGGCGGCGGTCGCGCGGCCAGGTGGCGAGCAACTTGTCGAAGCTGAGCGGTTCGCGGCAGTCGGGGACGGTGAGGCGCTCGGATTGCTCCGACGCCTCAATGGCGTTGGCGCGCATACGGTCGAGGTTTACGCGGCTTACGATCGTGCGGCGGGTGAAGACGGGCTGGAGGACCGCGGCACCGAGCTCGGTGGCCTTCTGCACGACGTAGTCAGCGGGCGTCTTCTTGATCGGCGCGAAGCAAAGCCAGAGGCCGGGCTCGCCGTGTTGCCTGCGCAATTGGCGATCACATTGCAGCGAGCAGTTGCGCTTGGTTACCGACACGACACGCGCCGCCCATTCGCCGTCGCAACCGTTGAACAGCGTGACGCGGTCGCCGGCCTTGGCGCGCATGACGTGGAGCAGATAATGCGCCTGTTGCTCGTCGGGCACGACGGCGGCGCCGGTTCCGAGCGGCGCCTCGACATAAAGGCGCAGCTTACCACCCGGTGTGGTGAGTTCGTTGTCGCTCATGGCCGAATACTTGTAGTGTGCCGCGCATGAATGAAACAACCGCCGACCTGAAACCGGCCGATGCGATCATCGGTACCTGGGTCGACAACGTACCGTCGTCATACCAGCCGTTCCTGCGGCTGGCCCGGCTGGACCGGCCCATCGGGACATGGCTGCTGTTCTGGCCGTGCGTGTTTGGGCTGGTGCTGGGCGCGATCGGGAGCGAGCGGCCGTTCTCGAGCTGGCACGACCTCTATCTGCTGGTGCTGTTCGGCATCGGCGCGGTGGCGATGCGCGGTGCGGGTTGCACCTACAACGACATCGTGGACCGCGACATCGACGCGAGTGTGGCGCGAACGCGCGGGCGCCCCATTCCCTCCGGCGCGGTGCGCGTGCGGACGGCGTGGCTGTTCCTGGGGGCGCAGTTGGCGGTCGGGCTGGCCGTGCTGGTGCAACTGAACCTGTTCGCCATCGAGATCGGCGCGGCGTCCCTGCTGCTGGTCGCTGCGTATCCGTTCATGAAGCGCATCACGTGGTGGCCGCAGGCGTGGCTGGGGCTGACGTTCAACTGGGGCGCACTGCTCGGCTTCGCGGCGCAGACCGGCGCGATCGATTGGGCGGACGCGATGCTCTATGCGGGGCTGTTCTTCTGGACACTCGGCTACGACACGATTTACGCGCTGCAGGACGTCGAGGACGACGCGCTGATCGGCGTGAAGTCGACGGCGAGGCTGTTCGGGGCGCGGGCGCGCGACTGGGTGCTGGGGTTTTATGGCGTGGCGTTCGCGCTGATCCTGGCGGCAGGCTATGCGGAGCACGCGGGCTGGCCGTTCACCTTCGTCATGCTGGCGGCGGGTGCACATCTGCTGTGGCAGGTGCACACTTTGCAAATCGACAATGCAGAGAACGCCCTGAGAATGTTCCGCGCCAACCGCGACACCGGCGCGATCATCGCGGCGGCGTTCCTGCTCTCAAGCTGGATCTGGTGATGCCTGACAAGCAGGTGCTCGACGATTTCCTGGCAATGGTGCTGAGCGGGCGGCACGACCAGGCGATCGCGGATTTCTATACCGAGGACTGCACCATGCAGGAGAACCTGGGCGAGATCCGGCGCGGCCGTACGCTGGCGGTGATGCGCGAGAAGGCGACGCTGGCGCGGTTCAAGGAGGTGCGCACCACGGTGGTGCCGCCGGTGTTTGTGAGCGGCGACCACGTGGTGATCCACTGGATCTTCGAGTTCGTGCGCGAGGACGGCAAGATCGTTCGCATCGAGGAACTGGCGAAGCAGCGCTGGGCCGGCAACAAGATGGCCGAGGAACGCTTCTACTACGATCCGGCGCAGATGGCGGGGATGCGATGAGTCTGGAACCCGTCGTTCCGCTTTTGCCGCGTGAGGCGTATGCTAAGGGCATGGGCACGAACGTCACGCGCTTCGATCCAACTGCTGTTTTCTCGCCCGCGGAAATCGCGAGCGTGCGGGCACGGTCGGATGTGCGCGGAATGCTGGCGGTGATCCATGGCTGGGTCGTGATCGGTCTGGCGATGGCGGCGTATGCGTTGTGGCCCAATCCGCTGACGTTCGTGGCGGCGGTGGTCGTGATCGGCAGCCGGCAGCTGGGCCTCGCGATCCTGATGCACGATGCAGCGCATGGCGTGCTGATGAAGACGCGTGCGCTGAACGAATGGGTCGGGCAATGGCTGCTCGCCTATCCCACCATGGGCGACATGATCGCGTATCGGCACTATCACCTCGTGCATCACCGCCGCACGCAGCAGGCGGACGATCCCGACCTCAGCCTGTCGGCCAAGTTTCCGATCACGCGCGACAGCTTCCGCCGCAAGATGGTGCGCGACCTGACGGGACAGACGGGATTCAAGCAGCGCAAGGCGCAGTTCCTGCGCTCGCTGGGCAAGCCTGGCGATCCGTTCGCGGTGCGCGCGAAGGGCTTTTGGGACCGCATCGGGCGGCAATATGCGGTGCAGCTCGTGATCCTGGCGCTGATGACGGCGTTCGGGAAGCCGCACTATTTCCTGATGTTCTGGGTGCTGCCCAACATCACCTGGCACATGGCGATCACGCGGGTGCGCAACATCGCAGAGCACGCGATGGTGCCCGACAATGACGACGTATTCCGCAACGCGCGCACGACCTATGCCTCATGGTGGGTGCGGGCGCTGGTGGCACCGTACTGGGTGAACTACCACGTCGATCATCACCTGCTGTTCTATGTGCCCTGCTACAACTTGCCGAAGCTGCATGCGCTTCTGCTGGCCAAGGGCTTGGGCGAGAAGATGGAAATCCAGCCGAACTACTGGACCATGCTGAAGCTCGCGACCAGCAAGCCGGAGAAGACGGGCGCCCTGCCCGCTGCGGCCTGATCAGCCCGCGATAAACGGCAGCAGCGCGAGCACGCCCAGCGCGCCGGCCGCGATCCAGATCGCGATGCGCACGTGGCGCGTACGGGCGGCCTGCTCGCGCGCGATCAGCATCACCGACTCCGGATGCAGGCGCACGCCGCCGTCGGCCAGCATGGCAGAGATGATCTCGGCGTTCTTGAGGAGCTGCGGCAGGTTCTGCGCCACGCGGCCGAGCGCGCTGACGCTGTCGGCGGCGTCGCGCAGGCGGCCTTCCGGTCCCATGCGCTCCAGCATCCACTTCTCGACCACCGGGCGGCTGGCTTCCCAGATGTCGAAATCGGGATCGAGGCTGCGCGCCACGCCCTCCACCACCATCATGGTCTTCTGCAGCAGCACGAGCTGCGGCTGTGCGACCATGTCGAAGCGGCGGGTGGTCTCGAACAGCTGCGCCAGCAGCTTCGCCATCGAGACGTCCTTCGCCTGGCGGCCGAAGATCGGCTCGCCGATCGCGCGCAGGGCCTGCGCGAAAGTCTCGACGGGATGGTGCGCGGGGACGAAGGCGACATCGTAATGCACCTGCGCCACGCGCTGGTAGTCGCGCTGGAGGAAACCGGCCAGAGTCTCCGCCATGAAGCGGCGCATCTGATCGTCGAGGCGGCCCATGATGCCGAAATCGACCGCAACCAGGCGGCCTTCCTTGTCGACGAACAGGTTGCCGGGGTGCATGTCGGCGTGGAAATAGCCGTCGCGAAGCGCCTGGGTCAGGAAGCTGCGGATCACCACCTGCGCGATGTGTTTGGGGTCGTGGCCCGCGGCGATCAGCGCGTCGCGATTGCGCACGGAGATGCCGTCGATCCATTCGCTGGTCAGCACACGGTCGGCGGTACGGTTCCAGTCGATGTGCGGGACGCGGAAATCGGGCTCCTTGCGCGTGCGTTCTTCCAGTTCGGACGCGCCGGCGGCTTCCATGCGCAGGTCGAGTTCCAGCGCGACGGAATTGGCAAGCTGGCCAACCATGGCGAGCGGACGCAGGCGGCGCGCCTCCGGGCTCCAGCGTTCGGCGAGGCGGGCGGCGAGCGCGAAGGCGGCGAGATCGCGGCCGAAGCTCTCCTCGATGCCGGGGCGCAGTACCTTCACGGCGACGCGCACCGGTGGATCGGTGGCGGTCATGCCGTCATGCACCTGCGCGATGGAGGCGGCCGCGACGGGTTCGGAGAGCGATGCGAACAAGGCGTCAACCGGCTTGCCGAGCGACTGCGCGATGACGGCCTTGGCGGTGTCGGTTGAAAAAGGCGGCAGGCGATCCTGCAACTGCTCCAGCGCGGTCGCGACGCCGGCGCCGACGATGTCGGGGCGCGTGGCGAGCACCTGGCCGAGCTTGATGTAGGCGGGGCCGAGGGATTCCAGCGAGCGTGCGAGGCGCACGCCGGGCGGCGACGGATCGTCCTTGCGGTGGCGGCTGCCGATCAGCCGGCGTGCGATGCGAGCCTCGCGCGGGAGCAGCGCCTCGTACTCCTTCGGAAAGAGCGCATCGTTGCGCGCGAGAACCCGCGCGGCGTGCCACAGGCGACGGTAGTCGCGAAACGCCATCAGATCTTCCAGCCCGAATGCATCGCGGCGACACCGCCGGTCAGATTGCGGACCTTTACGCTGGAGAGCCCCGCCCGCTCGATCATCTTGGCGAACTTCTGCTGCGGCGGGAAACGGCGAATGCTTTCGGCGAGGTAGCGATAGGACTCCGCATCGCCGGCGGCGAGCTGGCCGAGGCGCGGCAGCACGTTCAGGGAATAGGCGTCGTACAAGGTGTCGAGGCCGGGCACCTCGACGCGCGAGAATTCCAGGCAGAGGAAGCGGCCGCCGGGCTTCAGCACGCGGCGGGCTTCGGCCAGCGCTTTGTCGATATGGGTCACGTTGCGGATGCCGAAGGCGATCGTATAGGCGTCCATCGTGTTGTCGGGGATCGGCAAGGCTTCCGCATTGCCGGTGATCCATTCGATGCTGCGTTCGTCCTTGGCTGCCGCGCGCTTCACGCCCTCGCGCACCATGTCCTCGTTGATGTCACAGACGGTGATGGTGGCGTTGCCGCCCCGGCTGCGCGCCAGGTCCGCGATGCGGAAGGCAACATCGCCCGTGCCTCCGGCTACGTCCAGCACGCGCCAACTCGGGCGCGGATTCAGCCATTCGACGAACGCGTCCTTCCACAGGCGGTGCACGCCGGCAGACATCAGGTCGTTCATCAGGTCGTATTTCGACGCGACCGACGAGAAGACGTCGTGCACCAGGCCTTCCTTCTGGCCCTCGGGCACCTCGCGGAAACCGAAGCTCGCGGTCCTGTCAGCAGTCATGACGGAGAGAATAGCCCGCGCGGAATCCGTGGGCTACGGTCGGCGCCTGCGACTCTTAATGGTTTAACCGTGCCCGAATTGCCCGAAGTCGAGACCGTGCGGATGGGGCTGCTTCCGGTGATGGAGGGGCACAAGTTCACGCATGTGGAGACGCGGCGGGGCGATCTGCGCGTGCCGTTTCCGAACGACTTCGCCGGGCGGCTGACCGGGCGCAAGGTGAAGCGGCTGTGGCGGCGCGCGAAGTACATCCTGGGCGACCTCGACGACGGCGAGACCTTGGTGATCCATCTGGGCATGAGCGGGCGAATGAGCGTGCATGTCGCGGGCGCGGCGAAGAAGCTGGGCAACTACGTGCACGACATGAAGGTCGAAGACGGTGGCGGCGCCACGATCGGCCAGGACAAGCACGATCACGTGGTGTTCGACACCGATGCGCCAGCGCGGATCGTGTTCAACGATCACCGGCGGTTCGGACTGATGCTGCTGGTCGAGACCGCGGAACTGGACGAGCACAAGCTGTTCAAGGGGCTGGGCGTCGAGCCGCTGTCGGATGCGTTCAACGCCGCGTTCCTGGCCGCCGCGCTGAAGGGCAAGAAGACGCCGATCAAATCGGCGCTGCTGGACCAGCGGGTGATCGCGGGGCTGGGCAACATATATGTGTGCGAGGCGCTATTCCGTGCGGGCATCTCGCCCAAGCGTCAGGCTGCGAAGGTGCGGCCCGAACAGATCAAGCTGCTGGCGCCCGCGATCAAAGCCGTGCTGCGCGAGGCGGTGAAGGCCGGTGGATCGTCGCTGCGCGATCACAAACGGACGGACGGCGAGCTTGGCATGTTCCAGCACAATTTCGCCGTGTACGGGCGCGAGGGTAAGCCGTGTCCGGGCAAGGGATGCAAGGGCACGATCAAGCGGATCGTGCAGGCGGGGCGCTCGACGTTCTATTGCCCGAGCTGCCAGAGGTGATGCGATGCAGGTTTCGATCCTTCGCGATCTCGCGCTGGTGGTCGCGGGCAACAACCTGATCGAAGGCCAGACGGTGCGCCGGTTCTGGCCCGACTACGAGATCTTCCGCTATTCGAAAGAGTGCGTGTTTATCGACAAGGATCACAGCATCATCGCGCCCGATCCGAACGAATGGCTGGCGCGTATCCAGAGGGATTTCGACGGTCTGTGGCTCGACTACTCCGACCGCAACAAGTGGGTCGGCGACCGCATGACGGTGGGGTTTGTCGGCGGCGGGCATCGCTGGCTGATCGGCGCGGTGAAGGGCGAGACGACGGAGCTGTGGGAGGGCGGCGACGAACTCGGCGACCGCAAGGACCCTGCGCACAAGATCTGGAAGTCGGGCTATGTGCGGCTGGAGGCCGACTGGAAGCAGACGCGCGAGCCGGGCCGCGGCGTCGCCGACATGAAGGCCATTCTCGACGACACGCTCCGGAAGATCGGGGCGTTCGCGCGCGAACAGAAGCGCGACAATTTCGCCGAGAGTTTCGAAGCGGCGCGGGATGCACTGACCGGCAAGCCGGTGCGCGATCCGATGTTCGACAATGGCGAGATGTCGCGCGAGACGCGGCAGCTGTTGCAGGCGATCGGCTCGGCCTGGGTGTTCGGCGGCATGGGCTCGTGGAACGACATCGGCTTCGAGAACGAGAAGGACAACCAGACTTATGAGACGTTGTCGAACGCGCTGTACGAGCAGTTGAACGAAGCCGTCGCGGCGATCGCGAACTCGACCTGGCCGAAACACCAGGCGCCGCCACCGGCCGACGGCAAGTCGTGGTGGCAGCGCCTGACGGGCAGCTAACGGTCAGAGCCCTTCCGGCCACTTCTCCGAATTCGGCAGCGGCGTGCCGGTTTCGAGGAAAGTCTTGAGGCTGGAGAGTACAGACGGCCAGCCGCCGCTGACGGCTTCGATCAACTTGGAATTGGCGACGTCGACCTCATGCGTCAGCGTGAGCTTGATGCCGAGCGGATCGTCTTCCAGCACATAGGTCAGCTTCGTGAAGCCTTCCGCCTTCATGTCGGGGAAGTGCTCGTTGCGCCAGGTGAGCACCAGCCGGTGCGGGAAATCGCTCTCCAGGATTTCGCCGGTATCCCAGAGGCGCCCGTCCGGCGTGTAAGCGCCCCAGCTGGCGCCCTTCTTCCAGTCGGACTTCTGGGTCGTGCCGGCCCAGTATTGCCGCGTGAATTCCGGCTTGGTCAGCGCCTCCCAAATCTTCTCGCGGGTGGAGTGGATGATGATGACGTAGACGAACCGGCTGTGGCCCATGGCGGTCACGCGATCGGACGCGGCAGCGGCGTGCCGGTCTCCAGATAGGTCTTGAGGCTGGACAGGATCTTGGGCCAGCCACCGGCGACGGCCTCGATCAGCTTTGCTTTCTCCTTCTCGATCGCGTGCGTGATCGTGAGCTTCACGACCCCGGCGTCCTCTTCAATCTCGTAGACGCAGCGCGACCAGCCTTCGGCCTTCAATTCCGGGTTGAATTCGTTGCGCCACTTGATGACGAGGCGGCGCGGCGGATCGGCTTCCAGGATCTCGCCGGCGTCGGCGACGCGGCCATCGGAGAACATCATCTTCCAGGGCGAGCCTGCCTTCCACGAAGATTCCTGGTGCATGTTGAACCAGTACTTCCTCTGGAATTCGGGGCTGGTCAGTGCGTCCCACAGCTTCTGCGGCGTGGTGCGGATGTAGGTCACGTATAGGTATTGGCTGCTCATCAGTCTTCCCTTTCGAGGTTGCGTTTGAGATCGCCGAGCGCCTTCAGACGCCCGCGCTCATATTTGCCGATCCACCGTTCGGCGATGTCGTTGATGGGGACGGGGTTGAGGTAGTGCGCCTTCTCGCGTCCGTTCCTGGCGGTCGCGACGAGGTTCGCCTCCTCCAGGATCGCCAGATGCTTGCTCACTGCCTGCCGAGTCATGTCCATCTGCTCGCAGAGTTCGTTCAACGTCTGCCCGTTGCGGGCATGGAGACGATCCAGCAGTTCCCGTCGTGATCCGTCGGCAAGCGCTTTGAAAACCGCATCCATGCTCATGGCTCTAATATGCAACCATTTGGTTGCATGTCAAGGGGAGCGGTATGAGACGCTCGAAATTCTTCCGGACATCCTTCGATGAACCACCTGAACATCATCGCGACCACCGAAGGTGCGGTCGGCCTGATCACGCTCAACCGGCCCAAGGCGCTGAATGCGCTGAACGCCGAATTGCTGGGCGAACTGGTCACGCAACTGGAAGCCTGGGATCGCGACGATGCGGTGCGCTGCATCGTGCTGACCGGCTCGGAACGCGCCTTCGCGGCCGGCGCAGATATCAAGGAGATGCAACCCCTTTCCTATGCTGACGCGTTCAAGAAGAACCTGTTCGCCGATGCGAATGATCGCATCAGCGATATCCGCAAGCCGATCATCGCGGCGGTGGCGGGCTGGGCGCTGGGCGGCGGCTGCGAGCTCGCGATGCTGTGCGACTTCATCATCGCGGCGGATACCGCCAAGTTCGGCCAACCGGAGATCAACCTGGGCGTGATGCCGGGCATCGGCGGCACGCAGCGCCTGACGCGCTTCGTCGGCAAGTCGAAGGCGATGGAGATGTGCCTGACCGGCCGCAACATGGATGCGGCGGAAGCGGAGCGTGCCGGGCTGGTGTCGCGCGTGGTGCCGGCGGCGGAGCTGATGGCGGAAGCGATGAAGGCGGCGGCCAAGATCGCCGAGCAGTCGCTGCCGATCGTGGCAATGACCAAGGAGACGGTGAACCGCGCCTACGAGACGACGCTGGCCGAGGGCGTGCGCTTCGAGCGGCGGCTGTTCCACGCGATGTTCGCCACCGCCGATCAGAAGGAAGGCATGGCCGCCTTCAGCGAGAAGCGGAAGGCGAACTTCACGGACAAGTAGCGGTCAGCTCGCTTCCGCCCAGGCTTGTGCCACGGTGAGGAATTGCGGCGCGTATTCGAGCGGGCCGACTTCGAGATAGCTGAGGCCGTTGACCAGGCGTTCGATCAAGGCCCACTGCCAGATCGCGCCGGGCTCCACGCCGGTCAGGCGGGAGAGGAGCGCGCAGCGCTTGCGGCCCTTGGCGACGGGATCTGGTTCCAGCTCCACGCTCCATTCGCGCATCGAGATCGACAGGTCGTGAGCGCGTTCGATGAACAGGCCGTCGGGGTCGACCAGCTTGAAGCCATTGGCCTTGGGATCCTGCAACGTGTTCCAGGCATGCGCATCGCCATGGGCCATGACGGCGGTCTTCGGGTCGAAGGCGGCTGCGCGTTCCTTCAAGAAGCGAAGCACGGTGTCATAGGTGCGGTCGGAGCACGGGCGGCCGACCTTGTTCCAGATCGTCTCTATGTAAGCGGCCATGCCGGACGCCTTCTGCGCGCCGGTCATGAGGTCCAGCCCCGGCGGAAGCGGGCGCCACGCCTTCATCAGCAGGTCGCAGATGATCGCGATCTGGCGCTCCATCGGCAGGCCGAGCTGGTAGAGCTGGACGCCCAGCCGCTCGAGCAGCATGGCGTTGGTCTCGGCATCCCATTCGAGGAGCCGGGCATAGCCCTGCCCGCCCGCGGCTTCGAGCATCCGTGCCTCCCGCGATCCCTTCTCCAGCCCGGCGATCGGGAGCTTGATCGCGGCCTCGGTGCCGTCGGCCAGCACGGCCTGCGCGGTATAGGCCTCCGTCCCGCTCCCGTAGCCGGGGCCGACCGTGATGCCCCACCCGGCCTCCAGCCGCGCAATCGTGGCCGGCAAGCCCTCCAGCCACGCGGCGCCCACGGCGCCACGATGCGCGACATTGGCGGCGAGCTTGTCGGAAATCGCGATATCGAAGGCGTTCACGCGCTGAAAACCAAGTCGGTATGGAAGGTTGCGGCGCGTGGTATAAGCATTTGACCCTTGCGGCAGGCAAGGCTATACGCCCGCCTCCGAATTCGAACCTGAAAGCCTGGAAGACCCATGCCCAATATCGC